>Ga0066709_100004045_pt1 | contig 11535 bp, 6 predicted proteins | sample GraSoiAngelo_158_FD_79665 | JGI IMG/M metagenome (GOLD analysis project Ga0066709, IMG submission 79665) | Grasslands soil microbial communities from the Angelo Coastal Reserve, California, USA - 14_1009_16_30cm | ecosystem: Environmental > Terrestrial > Soil > Grasslands | place: USA... | reverse complement strand
CAAACTCGGCAGTGTAGGAGTTGGTTTGGACCTTGAACTCCTGAATCTCGTCAATCGAGGGCACTGCTCCAAAAGTATTGAAGTCGGGTGAGGTGTTAGTTGCGCCATTCAAAAGAAAATTCGTATCTTGAGCTCGCGCGCCGCCCAGAGAATATTGACTGGTCGAGCGTTGTCCAACATCTCGAACTTCTTGAAATTGCGTGTTGCTGTCCTTAGTGAAAGTTACGCCGGGGCCGAGTGTGGCGAGATCGAGGTAGTTGCGGCCGTTCAGCGGCAGATCCACTACCCGCTGGTTGTCGATAACCTGGCCGACGGTGCTCGATTCGGTATCGAGCAGCGGCTGTTCGCCCACGATATTTACGATTTCACTCACCTGGCCCAGTTCCAGCTTTACGTCCATGCGGGCCTTCTGGTCTACCTGCAGCTCGAAGGCTGGGACAGCGGCCGTCCGAAAACCAGTGTGTTTTACCGTGACGGAATAGTGTCCGGGCGTAAGGCCAGTGACAGCATAGCTGCCACTATCAGTGGTTCGCGTGGCATGAGGAACATTGCGATCAACATTCGTCACGATTACCTCAGAGTTTGGAACTACGGCACCGCTGGCATCGGAAACCAAGCCGGTGACGCTGCCTGTGCCGATCTGCGCGAGAGTGAGGCAGGGAATCAAGAGCAGCATAGCTGCGCACGTGACTTGAAGAAGAATTCTTGCAGCGTGAATTCGGTTTAGGGTTAACACAGGGTTATCCTCCCGGCCAATAAGCTGGTTTGTTTCACATTCTGCCGTTCTGACGAAACTATGAGAGGCGCTGCCGTTGCAGACTGGGCAGACGGTTCCCACCCCGTCGCAGTTCGGTACTATACCAATCGCTCGCCGGCAGTCCGAACGATCCATGTCCCGATTCCTCTAAGTTTCGGAACTCGATCAGACGAATAGCATGGGCGCATGCTTGTAGCACGGTGTTTTTGAGCTTGTCAAGCAGTTTGGGTTCAGAGCTGTGATGAAAATTATCTGCTTTCTGTCGGCCGCTAGTGGCGCCAAGTAGCGAGTCGATGAACCAGATGCGAATTTGGTCATGATGGCTCAGGTTGTCCGAAGGAAGGTCGCCGAGATCGTTGCAGAAGACGTTCTGGGGAAATTGCGTGAAAGATGGATGACAAAGTCTTATGGGCGACCGCCCGAACACCTGTGCCAGCGAAGGTTCCCTAGAGGTTTCCCTTCTTCATCTCCTGCACGGCAAAATCACAGGCACGCGCGGTTAGTGCCATATAGGTCAGAGATGGATTCACGCAAGACGATGAAGTCATGGCCGCACCATCGGTAATGAACAGATTCCTGACATCATGGGTCTGATTGAAGGAGTTAAGGACCGAAGTCTTCGGGTCGCGTCCCATACGGGCTGTTCCCATCTCATGAATCGAAAACCCTGGTGGATCATCGTCCGTGAAAGGCTCGATGGCTCTCGCTCCGGCGGCCGCCAACATCTCCGCCGCGGAGATCGCCATATCTTTTCGGATTGCGCGTTCGTTCGCACCCCAGGCGCAATGTATCTTCAATACAGGAATCCCCCACGCATCAACCTTCTCCCTGTCGAGCTCTGCGTGATTATTATGATTCGGCAGGCATTCTCCGTAGCCTTGAAAGCTGAAACGCCAAGGGCCAGGTCGGCTCATCGATTTCTTAAACTCAGGGCCGAATCCCTCCTGCAAGATGCCTCGCTCCCAGCCTTCACGGTGGCCGCCTCCTTCGAAACCATATCCTCGCAGAAACTCGACCTGCTTCGTCCTCACGTTCCGAAATCGCGGAACATAGATCCCATTAGGCCGTCTACCGATCGTAACCCGATTTTCGTTGCCAGGAATGATTGCCGTTGCTCCTCCACCCTTCACATGATCCATGAGGTTGCGGCCTAGCTCCCCGCTTGAATTCGCCAGCCCGTTTGAAAACTCCGAAGTGGCAGAGTTGAACAAGATGCGGACCGATTCTAGTGCTGAGGCACACAGGAAAATCACTTTGCCGCGAAATTGCAGCGTTGCGCCAGTCTCTCCGTCGATCACTCGTACTCCAGTCGCCTTGCGGGTTCGCGGATCAAAACTCACACTGTGCACGATGCTGTGTGGCCGCAACCTCATTCGTCCCGTCTTTTCCGCTGCAGGGAGTGTGGCGTTGACACTGCTGAAGTACGACCGGGTGATGCATCCTCTTTCGCAAGGGCCACAGTAATGGCAAGGTGCGCGGCCAAGATGAGATTTGGTCAAAACAGCAGCGCGCCCGATCGTCAACACGCGTTCTCCCCCGAAGCTTTTTGCAATCGCGTCTCGGACGACGGTCTCCGCGCAATTCAGCTCCATCGGTGGCAAGAATCTGCTGTCTGGCAACTGTCGCAAGCCCAGCGCCTCTCCGCTGATTCCGATGAAATCTTCCACGTAGTCGTACCAGGACGCAATGTCTGCGTAGCGAATCGGCCAATCGACAGCGATGCCTTCGCGAACGTTCGCTTCGAAATCCAAGTCGCTCCATCGATAAACCTGGCGGCCCCACACTATCGAACGCCCGCCCACTTGGCGGCCGCGAATCCATCGGAACGGCTTGCCGGCTTCAGTCGTGTAGGGATGCTCTTTATCGTTTACGAAGAACTTCGCCGACCATTCATCACACGCGTAACAAGTGCTCTGAATGGGCTGATCTTCCTGCAAGCGGCGGCGATCGCGCATTCCCCGGAATTTCATCACCCACGACGGAACGTGCTCGACATAGTCTTTCGCCGGCAGAATTGGACGCCCGGCCTCGAGCACAAGGGTTCTCAATCCTTTCTCGGTCAACTCTTTCGCGGCCCATCCACCGGTCATTCCGGAGCCGACTACAATCGCGTCGTAGCTCGTCTCATCCTTCACTGGTCCTATTGTTCCTTTTTTGCCTCTTGATTGTCCGCGCAACTGTCATAGTGGTTGGGCACCACTTCAAAACCTAGTTCTTTGATGGCCCCTTCTTCTGACGTGTAGTAGCCCGTCAACGTGAGACTTCGTATCATGTAGTAAAAGTTCTTCTCCGGCTTTGGCAGTGAACCTCGGTATGGCGTGCCATGATCCCGTACTGCTTCCGCCTCCTCAGTCATCTGCTCTCCCAATTCCGCTAGAACCTCTGCCCCTTGACGCGGCGAGCAATCGACGAATTGTTTCGCAAACAATAATTGCGTGCGAGAATCCACATCTGCCAGACCTTTCAAGAAACAGTCCCGCTCCTCATCGCTATACCACTCTGTCAGAATCAAGTCGATGAATTGGGTCACGCCAACATCGGTCGCGCCCGGTGTTTCGGTGCCGGGAATGATCAGCTCTGCGATAGCAGTTACGGCTGCGGTTTGGTGGGAATCCAGGGTCCGCAGCCCGAGCTGCGTTCCGAGCACAAGGCGTGCTTCCCGCAGCGTTGCAAATAGATTGCGTGGCGCCAGTTGGAGGGCCAGACCCGTCGCCAGCAACCGTAATGCTTCACGTCTCTCCATAAACACAGTCTCGGATCGCGCCTCAGCGTTCCCCAGGATCCCTAGCCATCAATCTGCGGCGCTGGCGTGACATGATATCTCTGACTGAAGATGAATGTCGTATGTCAATCAATTAGGGAGGAGATCATGCGACCGATGATCTTCTACAGTGCGACGCCAGCGGGATACTAGAAAAATAGAAGAGTTCAATGCAAGTCAATGGGATCGACAGCTTATCCAAGTTACCCCGTTGCAATTGGCTCCGATTGAGAGCCTCTCTCGATGACACGACATGCGGAGCCGGTTATGGATTAGCCGGAACGGCCGCACGTGCGATATTGGAATAACCAGACTCGCCATCGGCGTTGGCCGCACGGACCCGATAGGCCAATGTCTGACCTCTCTTTAGGCTGGAGTCCGTATACTTGGCGACAGTCGGCCCGAGTTCGGCGAGGTGTTGCCAGCTTCCACGTCCGCCACTTTCTTCCAAACGACGTTCCAGAATTATCTTCGTCGGATTCCCACCGTGGTTTTGCCAAGTCAGCTTGGCAGCACTGCCCGCCATAGCTATGTTAAGTGAGCTCGGTGCTTCCGGCAGCACAGGCCAATCGAAATAATCTGCATCCGTAATAGCCAGGATGCTGTCGGTGACGGGCAGACCGTCCAGTGTATCGGTGGTGCCCTGCTTCCAGTGCAACGGACGGATGTCACCGGAAACAACATCTACGAGCACCGGTTGTGTGATGCCCGTGTTCTTCAGAGTCAGACTGGCATACAGCGGCGGGAAGGAGTTTCCCGGGAGGCTGTGCGCAGCCAGCCAATAAGCGACCATCGCTTTCCCCTTCACCGAGCGGAAGCCGTATCCCATGAACGGGAATCCAGATTTGCGACGCAGAGCGGGGATGTCCGGGCTGACAACCTCGATGGAGGGATCAAGCTTCGTGTCGGAAAATAGTGCGTTCGTGTTTTGCAGGGCGGAAAACACCGGGCGCGGCGTGAAGTCATAGTCGTGGTTGGTCAGCCCGTGAATGAATCCGAAATCGTCGTATTCATTGCCATCGGTGCCGGCCGCGAGTAGCCACACAAATGTCTTCACACCGGCCGCGTGGTTGTAGATCATGCCGCGCGGGACGTATTTTGCTTGCACAGATTCATCCGACCCGACCCACGATGGAATGGAATTGAACTCATCGTCAAAGAAGGGTAGGTCAGATCTGATGCCCGGGTAATGTGTGACAAGGTCACGCAAGGCCCGCGGAGATTCGTTCAGGTAAGCGCCATAGTCCATGGTCTCGGGATTCATGTTCTGCCCGTATCCCGGGTACGTGTGATACGCGTAGACGTCAATTCCAGAAGCGCATTTGCAGGTGTCGAGCGCTTTTTGCGTGAACTCGCGCGACGGGTCGGCTTGGCCGCCATAGATGACTTTCGCATTCGGATCGGTCTGGTGCACCGCCTGCACGAAAGGTCCGAGAAGATTGCCATACTGCTCGGAGTTGCCCCAGGAGTTCCAGTAGCCGATATCTTGTTCATTCCACAATGCCCAGTAGTGAATGCGGTCGCGAAAATGGCTCACCATCCACGCCACATAGCGGTTAAACGCGCTGATCTGCTCGGGCGTAGTGGGAGGCCAGAACACGGAATACAGACTGCGGTCGTCGTTGTGAAACGAGCCGGGCTGGGGCTCGCTCACGTCGGGAAGCTTGCCGCTGGGAGACGTATACATCACATTGCCGTACAGCAACTGCACTTGAATAAGCATGCCGTTATCCACGAGTGAGTCGACTTGGTCTTCGAGTTCCTGCGAAGGCGCAAAGACACCGCGCTTCTGTTCAATCCAGTCCCAGCTGGTGCGGTCGGAGCTGTTCTCGTATTGGCCGATTCGAATCCACTTGAAGCCGGCATCGAACATTCGCGTCCACCACCAGCGATTCCATGGTAAGTAGGGATCGCGAGGCAGATCTGAGTTGATGCCGAAGCCGTCCTGGATCTGCGAGGAACGCTTGGGGGGAACTTTCTCAGGGAGCTTTTGTGCCGAAACTCGCGGCGGATTCAGCGAAATGAGCGTGAGGACTGCCAGGAGACCAGACAACCGCCAGGGAGCACTGCAAGCTTGTACGAATGTCATGCGTCCTCCGCAAAGTCGCGACACACAGCTAAACCGGCAAACGTGAGAATCGCGTACGATACTGCGCCCTGCGCTCGTCGTCAACTAAGTTCCGGCTGCGTGCTGTTCGCGGCTAGCGGAACCACGGTGGAACGAATCCAATCTTCATTTTCGCCCGGTCGCAGGTTGCGGAAAAGACTCCATACCTCAATGTGGGAGCATGTCTCGCCGGTGCCGAGGTGCACGAGCGGCGCCAAAGTCTCGAGCTCGAGGAATTCCGGATTGGTGAAAATCTCGAAGTTACAGCCGAAATCCGGGTAAGTGCCGGGCAGCACTGCGCTCCGTTTCACGAAGAGGCTACTCTCCCGGTAGTAAGCGCCCCAACCTGCGGGGTTATAGGTTCCGGTCATCTGTTCCCGAAAACGACTCTGCGGATTCGAGTGCTGGCGCAGTTCGATGAACTCGGTTCCAAAGATCCAGCGCGGGTCTGCGAGATCGGTGAACGACCACAGGGTCAGAGGCCCGACGGACTGGTAGTGGTCTTTGTCCATGGCAGCGCGGGGCGGAAGGGGAAGAATCGCTCGTCCTCCCGCACGCATCATGGTGGGACACCAAATGGCAAGGTCTGTAGCAGCGTCGCCATGATTCGTAACGCGGTGCGTGATTCTGACGCTTGAGCCGGTCTCTTCCAGAGTTATTTCGATCTCCTTCTGGAGCTTTGTGCCGGGAAGGTTGTCTTCCACGGGTGCGGTAAAGCGAGTTGTGCGCCTATTGCGGGAAACCGCGACCGGCTGATTGTCCGGAAAGTAGGTCCGGTCAATTTCTGGCCAGACCCAAAGGCGATGTCCACCGTAGAGGCGGAACTGGTTTCCACCCACCAGCCCTGCATCTTCGGGAACCTCATGGAAGATGTTGCCCTCGTTGATAAACGCGTAGCGGATCACGCGCGGACCGACGTCCGCCAGAACAATCAGCTCGACAGCATCGTTGAAAATCCGGTATGCGTTGTTCCATCCGCGATAGGAGATCTTCTCCAGCATGCGCTCGAGATTCAACGAGCCGCACGCGCCGGAGCCAGCGGTTGTGCAGTAATTTGTTTAGCGCATCTCTGAATCTTCCGAAGCGCGGCCGCAATTTCGTGCATATCTTCCTCGTCGCCAAGCAAGGCGGGCTGCGGAATCCAAACGGTTTCCCAGGCCGCCCGCTGAGTGTGCGGAAACTTCTGCTGCAGGAAGGCGTGATCTTCTGAAGCCTGCGCTCCTGCGAGACGCTTGCGATACTCCCCGTTGCGGAACATGTGCAGCTCATGCAGCGGCGGATAGCTCGCCTGGTTGGGAATGCCTTCCGCATTCATGGCGGCGATGAACTGTTCAATCGAGATTCCGGCCAACTCTTTACTGTTCACATGAAAGATGTAGGCATACTGCCCGTTACGGGTGCACCGCGAGTCAATCTTCTGGGGCGTAATTCCGGGAATCTCGCACAGCAACTTATCCAGTACGCGCGCGTTCTGATGTCTGCGCTTCGTCTGTTCGTCCAAACGCGCCAGTTGCACGTTCAGCACGGCGCCTTGCCATTCACTCAATCGATAGTTCGATCCGTAGATGAAGTGGCTATAAAACCATTCCCCAGGCATGCGTCCGCAATCGTGCACGCTGCGCGCCTGGCGCTCGAAGTCGTCGTCGTTCGAGATAATCATTCCGCCTTCGCCAGCCGTCATGAGCTTGCTTGATTGGAAGCTGAAAGTACCTGCAGCGCCGAATGTACCGATGCGACGGCCGCGCCATTCGCTGGCATGCGCGTGCGAAGAGTCTTCAACCAATGAAAGATTGTGACGACGAGCAATCTCACTAAGCCGGTCGAGATCGGCAGGATGGCCTCCCATGTGCACCGCGATGATCGCCTTGGTGCGTGACGTGATTGCCGCTTCCACCAGATCGGGATCGATGCAATAGGTTTCAGGGGCAACATCCACCAGAACAGGCAATGCGTTGGCGAAAAGTACAGCGCTCGCAGTGGCAACAAAGGTGAAGTTTGGAAGGATCACCTCGTCACCGTGGCCGATGCCCAAGGCTGCTATGGTCACTTCCAGCGCGGCCGTGCCATTGGTGACGGCAACACCGTGACGTGCCCCATGAACCTTCGCGAAGGCTTGTTCAAATTCCAATGTCCGCGTGCCGGGTGTACGCCACCAAACACGACTCTCGAGCACCTCCATCAGGGCACGACGCTCGTTTGCATCAAACTGTGGCCATTCGGGAAAAGGCTTGCGCTTGGATTTGGCGCCGCCGAGCAATGCTAACTCCGGCATGGTGATCTCCTCTGGATCAGTTCAGAACTGGTTGAATCCGGTGGCGTAGCGGAAGGCTTCCACGTAGTGACCGTCTTTCTTTGGTTGCTCCTGACGCATTTCCTTCTTGGCCTTTTCCAGGTCGGCCGGATTCCAGTCGGCACGATATTTGTTTACCGCCGGTTCGAATTGGCTGACCTGTTTGGCTGCAGCATCAAACTTGAGTTCGGCAACGCTATCGATGTTGACGTAATAGTTGGCCTCCTGTGGCGCCGGATAAAAGAAATACATCTCTGGAACTTTGTACGGTTGAAGTCCTTGCTCCAGTTTCTGGTTGGGGAAGTAGAGCCAGAATTCGGCGGCGCGGACCGCATCGATCGTATTGAATGCCGCCATGCGGTGATCGGTTTTATGCCAGCGCTCGAACCACTCGCCGGGATCGACGCTGAGCAAAACGTCCGGCCGAATGCGACGAATGATCGCAGTCGCCTCTTCCGTCAGTTTCGGTTGAGGCGCATACTCCAGCATGCCGTCGTCGTACCCCATCCAGGAAATATTCTCTTTGGGGGTACCGAGCAAGCCTTCCGATGCTTCCTGTTCCGCCTTTCGGACGCCGGCAAGGCGTTGCGAACTCATTTCCGGGTCGTAGGAACCCTTGTCGTCATTGGTATAGACAACCACGTAAACTCGGTTGTCGTTCTTGTTCAAAAGCGCGATCGTACCGCCTGCGCCGAAGACGTCATCATCCGGGTGCGGCGTGAACACCAGGATGATCTTGTTGTGCAATTGCTCGAGACGTTTTGCTTGTCCCAAGAGCTGAGCGGGAAATAGTAGGAGAACAGCCATCAGAATGGAGCCAGTTTTCATGGAGACAGTCCTATCAACGCTGGATGGCGATTCGGACCAAGCCTGATAAGGTAACGCAAAGCCCGCATACGCGCCACCCTCTGGGCTGGGCTGGCGATCACGATTTCTTGACAGGAGCAGCCCGTCGGTATATCCATTGCGTCACGCCTTTCCGAGCTTTTTGTTCCAGAGTCGGGACCAGGAGGCTTTTATGTCCTGCCGCAGCAGGTTGTCTTGCGTGTCTTCTCTACTGTTTCTGGTCAGTATTCTTGCGATTTCTTGTCCCGCACAGGTGGATCGCGGCGGAATCGTCGGAGTCGTGACCGATCCAGCCGGTGCAGTAGTGGCCGGAGCGCAAGTCACGGTCACTAATCTGGAGACGAACCAATCCACAACCCTAACCACAGACGACCAAGGCAATTATGCGGCCAAGCTCCTGCGAATCGGGATGTATTCAGTTGCAGTGGAAAAGGCGGGCTTTCAAAAGGCAATCGAGCCCAGAGTGGATGTTGGTGTGAACCAGGTAGTGCGTGTGGATCTAGCCCTCAAGGTTGGCTCGATCAATGAGACCATGGAAATAACCACCGCCGCACCCCTGCTGCAAACAGAGGCATCTTCTCTGGGGACCATCGAGACCACCAAGAGAATTTCCGATTTGCCATTGAACGGCCGGAATTTTATCCAATTGGCCTACCTGGGCCCCGGCGCAAACAGCGGGCAGACGGGTTCGAACGTGAGTGGGCAGGTTTTCGAAAACGAACGCGCTAATGAAGCAGTCTCGGTCAACGGACTGCGGGTCTCGAACAACAACTTTCTATTGAATGGCGTAGACAACAACGAATTCGGCCTGGGAGGCACCGTCGCACTGCCGCCACCGGATGCCATCCAGGAATTTCGCACGGAAGAGAACTCGATGAGCGCCGAGTTCGGGCGGGGTGGTGCGGCGGTCAACGTGGTTCTCAAGTCCGGGACCAATCAAGTCCATGGCGGCGTTTACGAGTTCATTCGCAATAGTGCGATCGATGCCAGAAACTATTTCAACCGTGAGCCGGATGAAAAGCCTTCCTTTCAGAGAAATCAGTTTGGCTTTTTCCTGGGTGGTCCGATTAAGAAGGATAGGACCTTTATTTTTGGGGACTACGAGGGTTCACGCCTTCGCGAAGGAGGCACTTTTACCTCAACGATACCAAATGCCACGGAACGCTTGGGGGATTTCCGAGACCGACTGACCGGAGATACATTCTCGCCTTGCGGCGATTCGCCAGCACCGGGCGATCCAGCCTTTGACACCGGAACAATCTTCGATCCGGGCACCACACACAACTACACTTGCCTGAATGGGGCTGGGCAAGTAAGTTTGCGCGATCCAATCAGCTTTAACTCGCAAGTTAACGTCATTCCACCCACAATGATTGATCCGGTCGGAAGCAACGTCGCGAACCTGTTCCCAGCACCGACAAACGGGGACTTGGCCAACAACTACGTAGCTACTCAGAAGCACATCAACAATCAGGATCAATTTGATGTCCGCGTAGATCATCGCTTCCGGGATCAAGACCAGGTCTTTGCGTCTTACAGCTTCGGTGACATCCGCAGCGCGCGCCCGGGCCCGCTAGGCGATCTGGGCGGATCGGACTGCTGTCCAAGCCGAAGCAACAGTCGCGCACAGCACTTGGGGCTGGGATATACGCACACTTTTTCCCCTCGCGTTTTGAACGACCTCCACGGCGGCTATTTTCGATACGCGGTGAACGCGCTGCCTTTCAATTTCGGCAAGAATCTGGGCGAGCAGTTAGGAATCCCGAACGCTAATCGCGCAGGTGACCCGAACTCCTCCGGTCTGACGAACATCGACACTGCTGGATTCACTTCATTGGGCGATTCCGAATTCCTGCCCGAGCACGCTTTCGAAAATATTTTTCAGGTTGCAGACACTGTGACTTGGGTGCGCGGGAAGCATTCATTGAAATTCGGCCTAGATTTTCGGCGGCAGCAGCGCAATTTCTACCAAGTCACTGCACCGCGCGGCTTCTATGATTTCGGTGGTCTATACACTGCGGACCTCACTACTGGAACGGGAGGGCTTGGCCTTGCTGATCTCCTGCTAGGTGTTTCCGACGCACTTGAACAGGATAAGCTGGCAGGCCTGTATCCGACGCGCTATTGGGACCTGGCAGAATTCGTTCAGGACGACTGGCGGATTCGTCCTAACCTGACTTTGAATCTGGAATTGCGTTACGAGATCACCTCTCCGGCCAACGGCCGCGTGGGGAACTTTGATCTGAATCGCGGCATTGTTATTACTTCCTATGGAGTCAATGCCGTGTCCCATGCCGGCGTTCAATTTGACAAGAGCAACTGGGCGCCGCGCATCGGCCTGGCATGGTCGCTCCCGCGAAACACAGTGGTTCGCAGCGCCTTCGGGATGTTCTACTCGGCGGAAGCGAATATCTTTGACGATCTCGGACTGAATCCCACTCAGCTCAACTTCATCCAGACGTTCTTTAATCCTGGAGATCTTCCCAGCAACGCGCAACTGGTCTCGACCGGTTTCCCTGACGAATTTCCGGCATCAGATCCAATCAACATCAACGGCACCGTCAAGACCACCGGGCCGAAGCGTCTGATTCCTCGGATACTGGAATGGAATTTGACCGTGCAGCACCAGTTCGGATCGAACTGGGTGGCTCAGGCAGGCTACGTGGGCACACGTGCTTATCGGCTCTGGAACCACGAAGCCAGCGATCTGAATCAGCCTCTGCAGCCCCTGGATAGCAACTTCAGCGGAGGCACAAATGCAGGACGGCCGTATT
>Ga0066709_100004043_pt1 | contig 11537 bp, 10 predicted proteins | sample GraSoiAngelo_158_FD_79665 | JGI IMG/M metagenome (GOLD analysis project Ga0066709, IMG submission 79665) | Grasslands soil microbial communities from the Angelo Coastal Reserve, California, USA - 14_1009_16_30cm | ecosystem: Environmental > Terrestrial > Soil > Grasslands | place: USA... | reverse complement strand
GGGATTCAGTCCCAGCGCGAGCGCATCGAGAGCATCGGCGGCAGGGTGGAGATCCTCTCCGTGACGGGTCGGGGCACGAGCGTGAGGATCCATGTCCCGGGGTGATCTCATGTAGCCAATCGGACGAGCCGAAGGACGACCCGAGACCATCCGGTCGGCGACGGCGAACGGCCGTGGAAATCGTTCCTCCGCCCGATTGAGGGCGCAGGCCGGGCGACGGACCCTATTGCCAATGGGGAAAGCCGAAGCGACCGTTCCGCACCCCGTGTCGGGTCGGCCGCGTCTCGTGCTCGCAGTCGGGGTCCTGCCGGTCGTCGCCCTCTTTCTCGGGGTGGGCCTCGTCGGCGTCTTCCGCTACCTCGACAACTTCTGGCGCTTTCGCGGGTTTCCGCCTCCTCGCGATCCCGCCTTCATCAAGCAGCGCGGCGCGACCCAGCAGATCTTCGTCAGGAGTGAAGCGATCGGGGGACGCAGCCAGGCCGTCTACGTCTACCTGCCCCCCGGCTATCGGAATCACCCACGCCGGCGCTACCCCGTCTTCTATCTCTTGCACGGCTTCCCCGGCCGGCCTCAGGGCGCATTCCTCTGGACCAATCAGGTCGGCGTCGACGAGGACGTCCTCGTCGCAAACCACACCGTCCACCCGGCGATCCTTGTCATGCCGTACGGCTCGACCGGCTTCTTCACCGACAAGGAATGGGCGAATGGGATCCATCTGGGGGAGGGCTGGGAGACCTTCATGGCGCACGACGTCGTGCGCGCGATCGATCACCGCTACCGCACGATTCGGAGCGGTCGCGGTCGCGCGCTCGGAGGGCTCTCGGAAGGGGGCTACGGCGCTCTCAACATCGGCCTCCATCATCCCGGCGAGTTCGGAGTCCTCGAGAGCTGGTCGGGCTATGTGCTCGCCGAGAACGTGAAATCGGTGTTCGGCGGTGACCATCGCCTGCTCAGAGTGAACAGCCCGTTGCTGACGCTCCCGCACGCCGCGGCCAAGCTGCGCCGGGCGCGCACGTACGTCTGGCTGTACACGGGCACCGACGACAAGCTGAAGCAAGAGAGCGCAGCGTTCGCCGCCGAGCTCCGCCGAGGGCGCATCGCCTACCGCTACAACGTCTTCCGGGGAGGACACAGCTGGGCGCTGTGGCGGGCGCAGACCCCGCGCGCGCTTGCCCTTGTGTCCAGGCATCTCGCTCATGGCTAGCCTGGCCCGCGCTGCGAGGGTCTCGCTGCTGGCGGTGCTGAGCCTGGCCGTCGTCGTCGCCGCGACTGGCTGGCTCTACCTGCTCCAGGGGCACACGCCTGGGCTCGGTGTGCAGGTCGCGGACGCCGTCCCGCTGGACGAGTTGCCGCATCACGCCGGTGTGCCGCTCGTGGTCTTCGTCGCGGTCTGGGGAGGGGCCGCGTTGCTGCTCGGGCTGCTCGCCCGTCTCGCCGGCGCCGAGCGCCTGAGCGCAGCGCTCGTCCTGGCGCTCGGCGTCGGGCTCTTCGCGTATCTCGAGACCGGTGCCAGCGTGGCGGTCGTTCGCCAGATTCCCGGCGACGACGCATTTCGCCTGGCGGGCAAGTTGAGCGCCGTCTACCTACCGGCGGCACTCGTAGGGCTGGCGGGCGCGCTGCTCGGGCGGCACGAGCGCGCGCCTCGCCCGCGCTCCCACCTGATCGTGGCGTGGCTCGTCGTCGCGACGGGCCTGCTCGGGATCCTCGACGCGCTGCTGCCCGACACCGGCGGGACGCTCGTGGAGGAGATCTCGCCTCTAGCTCAACATGTCGCCGTCGCCCTCGCGGCTCCGGTGGGGCTCGCGCTCGTGCTCGTTGCGCCGGGCCTGGCCCGTGGCCGCCATCGCGCCTGGCAGGTTGCGATCGGGCTGCTCGCCGGGTCGGCGATTCTCCACCTGCTGCATGCCGATTACGGTGCGGCTCCGGTCGGACTGCTCGCGCTCGCGCTCGTGGCGCGGCGCCACGACTTCGAAGGGCCCGGCGACCCGGGAGCACAGCCCCGTGTGCTCTTCCGCGGCCTCCTTTGCGCAGGCGTGATCGCGGCCTACGGGGTCGCCGCGGTCTGGATCAACCGCGCGGAGGCCGACCGGCCATTCTCGCTCGGCTTCGCGCTGCGGGAAACCGGGAGCGCCCTCGTCGGCCTCCATCTTCGCGGGTCCGAACACCTGACCGGGAACTTCGGCGCGTGGTTCGTCCTCTCGGTGCCGGTGCTCGGCCTGCTGGCCGCCGGCTGGCTGCTGCACGCCTGGCTCGCCCCCTGGCGGCACCGTGTTCGCCAGCAGGCCCGCGAACAGGAGCTGGTGCGATCACTGGTCGCAGCCTGGGGGGCGGACACGCTCGCCCCGTTCGTGCTGCGGGCCGACAAGTCGTACTTCTTCAGCGAGGACAATCGCGCGTTCCTCGCGTACCGGGTGGTCGGCGGCGTCGCGATCGTCTCGGGCGACCCGGTCGGACCGCCTGCCGCATTCGAAGAGCTCGTCCGGGCGTTCATCGCGTTCGCCCACACGCGCGACTGGCGGATCGCGATACTGGGCGCTTCGGAGCGATGGCTCGGGCTCTACCGGGCGCATCGCCTGCACGCGCTCTACCACGGCGACGAGGCGGTGATCGACATCGCCGCCTTCTCGCTCGAAGGTCGGCCGATCCGGAAGGTCCGCCAGTCGGTGCACCGGCTGCAGCGCGCCGGCTATCGGGCGAGCGTCTTCTATCCGCACGAGATCGACGCCGCCCTGCGCTCCCGGCTCGAGTCGGTGGCGAGCGAGTGGCGAAACGGAGAGCCTAACCGCGGATTCGCGATGGCGCTCGACGCGCTCTTCCGGCTTGAAGACGAGGACGCCGTGTTCGTGATCGGCTTCGGGCCGGACGGCTCGCCCGCCGGCTTCCTGCACTTCGCGGTCTCGCACGCAGGCTCGGCTTTGTCGCTCTCATCCATGCCGCGGCTGCGATCGACGCCGAACGGGTTCATCGAGTGGCTGGTCTGCGAAGCGGTCGACTGGGGACGGGGGCACGGGCTCGAGCGGCTCTCGCTCAACTTCGCCCCGTTCGCGGCGCTGCTCGCGCCCGAGGCCGAGCTCTCGAAGCTCCAGCGAGTCGAGCGACGCGCCCTGCTGGCCCTCAAGGGTCGGTTCCAGCTCGACAATCTGCTCCTGTTCAATCGCAAGTTCTTTCCCGGCTGGGAGCGGCGGTTCGTCGTCTACGAGCGTCGCCGCGACCTGCCTCGAGTCGGCATCGCAGCCCTCGCAGCCGAGGCGTATTTGCCGTTCAGCGGGAAGAAGGAAGAGTGACCGTATCGCTCGCGTTGGGCCTCGCTCTGGCTCTCGCTTCGGCGGTTGCGCTCAACTGGGGTTTCTTCACACAGCACGGAGCGGCGGCGGGGATGCCACGGCTGACGGTTCGCCGTCCGCTCCGATCGCTGATGCTGCTGTTCGCCAGCAGGCGGTGGCTGGCGGGATTCGCGACGGGGATCGCCGGCTGGGCTCTCTACGTCGCGGCGCTCGCGCTCGCGCCCCTCTCGCTCGTGCAGGCCGTCTCGGCAGGCGGCATTGGCGTGCTCGCGCTGCTCGTCCGGCGAGCCACCGGCATCCGGCTCTCGGGCCGGGAATCGGCCGGGACCGCCCTGGCGGTCGGAGGCCTGGCGCTGCTCGGAGCCTCCCTTGCCGGACGCAGCGCGGGTGGGTCGTCGTCGTCGTCGTCGTGGGTCGCGATCGTCGTCTGGATCTCTGCCTCGCTGCTCGCGGCCGGGCTCGCGGCGGGCTTCGGAGAGTGGGCGCTCGCCGCCGGGGCCGGCCTCGGCATGGCCGCCGGGTTGCTCTATGCCGCCGGCGACGTGGCCACGAAGGCAGCCGTCGTGGGCGGTGTGGCTCTCTTCTTCGTGCCCGCCGTGCTCCTCCTGCACGGCCTCGCCTTCGTCTCGCTCCAGCTCGGCTTTCAACGTGGGGGCGCTCTGGCGACGGCCGGCTTGGCGACGCTCCTGACAAACTCGTTGCCGATCGCGGCCGGGACGCTCGTCTTCGCCGAGCCGGTCCCCGGAGGCCTCGCGGGAGCGGCTCGGGTTCTCGCCTTCGCCGCCGTTGTCGCCGGCGCCGCGGCACTGGCCCACTCTCCGGGAGGCGCTGAGCGGAGGCGTCCACTAATGTCCGTTCGATGGCGGGTCGAATCCGGTCGATCCGCGGCGCGGCCGCCTGGGTCGACCGTGTCGGGCTCGCTGTCCTCTACCCGAACGACGACCTAGTCCTGCCCTCGCTCTGGGAGGCCCTGACCGGCCGGCAAGACGTGGACTGGGCGGTGCGCGAGGACGGCGGCCGCTTCGTCGACTTCACGCCCGACTTCGCCCGCGTGTGGCGCTGGAAGGACGACCTGCCGGAGCAGCGCCTCGTCTGCGCGGGCAAGCATCTCGGCGGTCGCGCATCGCTCGTCTCGCTCAAGCTGCTTCCGGCGCTCTACTCGCTCACGGGCCGCCGCGGCAAGCCGGAGGACTTCCGCGACGAGGAGCTGTCCCCGGTCGAGCTCGACGTGGCGGAAGCCGTGCTCGCGAACGGGCCGGTGAGCACCGCCGACCTGCCCGAGCTCGTCGCCCACGAGCGGAAGCGGATCTCTGCCGCGACCGACCGGCTCCAGCGCCGGCTCGTTCTCACCGCCGCGGGAAGGCAGGAGCGCGATCGGGGCTGGCCGGCGGTCGTCCTCGACGTCCTTCCGCGGCGCTACCGGCAGGCACTGCGTCGTCGCCTGCCGAAGCCGGATGACGCGCGCTCGGAGCTTGCGGCGACCGTCCTTCGCTCGGCAAGCGAGGTCTCGGCCGCCGATCTCACCGCCGTGATCGGCGGCACCCGCCGCGAGGCGGCATCCGCGCTCGACCGGCTCGTCGAGAAGGGTCTCGCCCACGCGCGCGAAGCAGACGGCTACGTGCTCTGGATCTCAGCCGCCTAAAAGGGGGAGGCCGGAGGGCGGCTGCGGGCCTACAGTCAGGAAGCGGGAGGTTTTCATGCGGCCCGAGGCGACGACATAGTGCTCACAGAGCTCGCGCGTCCAAACGAGTTCGGCACCGGCCTGCGTGCTCGGCTCGAGCTCGTCCGCGAGCGCCAAGAGGACTTTGCGCGTGAGACGCTTCTGAAGCTGCCGGTGCCCGCGCGGCGCGACTTCTCGCCGGAGCTGGCCCTCGTCTCGCCGGATCTCGAGCCAGGCTTCATCCTCGAAGGTCTCGCGGAGACGCTCCTGGGAGCACACGAGGTGCAAACCGCTCCCCTGGGCGCCCTCCTCACAGAAGCGGGGCTCCTGGACCGGACCGAGATCGACTACGCACTCGCGTGCGCGCGCGAGAGCGGGAAGCGGCTCGGCGAGGTTCTCGTCGAACACGGCCTCGTCTCTCCGCAGGAGGTGGTCCGGCTGGTTGCGGCTCAGCGGGGGCTCCCCTTCGTCGACGTGCGGCGAATGGCGATCGACCCGGCCGCCGCGAAGCTCTTCCCGGCCGAGCTCGCACATGACTTCAGGTCTCTCCCGATCGGGTTCGTGCGCGGCCTGCCCGTGGTCGCCGTCGCCGATCCGACCGACGACGATGCGATGCACGGAACCCGCTCGGTTTTGCACTGCGTGCGCTTCGTCGCCTCGCCCGAGGACGCGATCCTCTTTCAGCTCGCACGCGTCTACATTCCCGGGTCGCAGGGCGACGGCAGCCTGCCCGTCGGGTAAAACGGTGGTGTGAGACTTGGGCTGGTTGCTGCGGGCGCGCTTCTTCTAGCCGGGCTGGCCGCGCCGGATAGGCATGCCGCCCAGGTGCGCGTCCGGGTGACGATGACTGCCGAGCTGTGCGCGGCGGTGCCCGCCCGCCTTCAGCCCGGTGACACGGTGTTCGTCTTCACCGACCGAACTCGGCGGCCCAGCTTGTTCACGATCGACGGGCGTCACACGAGGTACGTGGCTCCTCGGCGCTCGGCGACGATGCGCCTGCGGCTCACGAGAAACGGCATCTATCGGTTCTTCTGCATCTCGCGGGGCCCGCGGCGCATCGTTCGTACGGGCGTCGTCGCCGTCAGCCCGCGGCCGGTCCCGCCTCCGTCGCCGTAACCCAAGCCGGCGCGGGTCTTCTCGGACCGCCGCGACATCCCGCTGGCGGTTATAGGGTGGCCGCGGACAACAACGGAAGAGGGCACAGGTGAGCTCGCAATGAGCCGCCACGAAGAGACATGGTCGTGGACACGTCCGGCCTCTGGAGAGCATTTTGGCTCCGAGGGCTCAGGAGGGACGATGTGTCGGTAATCGGCTTCCAGGTTCGGACCGCCGTACTCACTCCCAGCACCTACGTCGTCTCGGTCAGCGGCGAGATCGACATGCACAGCTCGCCCGCACTCGAGGAGGAGCTGAACTGGGTGCTCGGCAACGGTGCCGACAATGCGATCGTCGACCTCGTGGAGGTCGGATTCGTCGATTCGACGGCGCTGAAGGTCCTGGTCGAAGCTCTGCCGAGATTCGCCGACCGTGGAGGCCAGCTCATTCTCGTCTCGGATGATCGCCGCGTGCAGAGGACCCTCGAGATCACAGGACTGGCCGGGAAATTCGCCGTCGAGACGAGCCTGGCCGATGCGATTGCCCGCATCATGGTCCCGGAGAGCGAGGCCCGCAGAGACGCGGAGGGCTAGGAGGGACAGTCACCCCCGAGCTTCGGGCTCGGAACGCCGAAAACAGAGGGATGAGACGGCGCTCCCCCCGCGCCTTTACTTGCCCTGGCTGCTGTGCTCGCGGCGCTCGCTGGTTCCTTAAGCCGCTCCTCCCTCGTTCGGGTATCCAGTGGAGGCCGCTTGAGGGCGATCTCAACTCAGGCGGATGAACTCTGCGCCTCCTATCACCGCGGCACCATCGATCGTCGACGAATCGGCATTCCAGGCGTTCGAGCGAAGCGGCCTCCTCTCACGGGCGGCGCCCTTCCTCGGCGCCATGGCGCTCGCGATCGCGGTCTATCCGCTGCCGCCGAACGGAAACGAGCCCAACGCCCTGCTGGCGGCCGTCGTCCTCAACGCGCTCGTTCTGATCAGCGCGCTCGCGATGCCGTGGAGGCGGCTGCCGCATTTTGCGCAGATCGTGCCTCCGTTCGCATACTTCCTCGTCATCGCCCTCCTGCGCGAGGCCGACGGCGGCAGCACCTCGGCCTACGCCGTGCTCTCGATGCTCCCGGTGTTCTGGCTCGCTCTCTACGGCACGCGCCGTCAGCTCGCGGTGAGCATCGTGGGTGTCGCGTCGGTCTTCCTGATGCCGCTGCTCATCGTCGGGGCGCCCGAGTATCCGACAAGCGAATGGACGCGCGCGCTCCTCTGGATCTGCGTCGCGCCGATCGTTGGGTTCACGGTGCAGTCGCTCGTCCGGCAGCTCCGCGATCGTGCGGACGAGGCTGCCCGTCGCGCTGAGGAGCTTCAGGTCAGCCAAGAGGAGACGCGCAAGCTCGTCGTCAGCATGGCGGCCGTGACCGAGGCGACTCGCGAGATCGCGCGAACGACCGACTCGCGGCTCGCCCGCGAGGTCATTTGCTCGGCGGCGTGCACGGTCACAGGCGCCCGCTTCGCCAAGCTCATGGAGCGCGATCCCGGCGGCGACCTCGTCATGACCGCGAACTACGGGCTCCAGGGTGCCCCGCCGCTCAAGGTGGCAGTCGAGAGCGAGACATCAGGCGCCGGCAGCACGTTCCTCTCGAAGACTCCACTCTTCATCGAGGACGCCCGCGGGCAGGAGCAGATCCTGCAGCGTGTCGTGCAGGCGGCCGGCGCGATCTCGATGCACTTCGAGCCCGTGCTCAGGAACGAGGAGACCGTCGCGGTGCTCGTCGTCGGTTGGAACCGGCGAGTCGACGGCTCGGGGCGGATTGCCGCATCCATGCGCATGCTCGCGGCCGAGACCGCGATGGCTCTCGAGCGCTCCGACCTCCTGGCCCGGCTCGAGGCCAGTGCGCGAACGGACGAGTTGACCGGGCTCCTCAATCGCCGCGCCTGGGACGAGCAGCTGCCGCGGGAGATGGCGCGGGCCCGGCGACAGACCGATCCGCTCTGCGTCGCCATGCTCGACCTGGACTTCTTCAAGAACTACAACGACCAGCGCGGCCACCAGGCGGGTGACCGGCTCCTCAAGCAGAGCGCTTCTGCCTGGGCGGCCGAGCTGCGCGCGAGCGACACGCTCGCCCGCTACGGGGGCGAGGAGTTCACCGTCGTGCTCCCGGGCTGCACGCTTTCCGATGCGAAGACGATCGTGGAGCGGCTGCGCGCGGCGATGCCCGCTGATCAGACCGTGTCCGCCGGCGTCGCCTGCTGGAACGGCCGCGAGTCGGCCGAGGAGCTCGTCGGCCGGGCCGACGCGGCTCTCTACGAGGCGAAGCGGATGGGCCGCGACCGTCTCGTCACCGCAGGCGGAACTCCGCCGGGCGAGCTCAGCTCTGTAGGCCTCTAGCCCCGATCGGCGACGCCTAGGCGGGCGGGCGCAGCACCGCGAACTGATCGGTCACTTCGAGCCGCGGCGCGCTGAAACGGAACAGCTCGGCTGGCCTGCCGCCGGTTCGACCCGACCCGCGGCGCTTTCCGGTCGGTTCGAGGACGCCGCGACGCACGAGCACCCGCTGAAGGTTCGTCGCCGAGACGTCGTGGCCCAGCGCCGCCCTGTAGACGTCGCGTAGCTCACTCAGCGCGAACGTCTCGGGTGCGAGCGCGAACCCGATGTTCGTGTAGGAGAGCTTCGCGCGCAGCCGCTCGCGGCCGGCGAGGGTGATCGCGCGATGGTCGAACGCGAGCGTCGGCAGCCGGTCGACCGAGTGCCAGTCGGTGTCCTCGGGGAGAGCGGGATCGACTCCGCGCGGGACGAGCCCCAGGTACGCGGTTGCGAGCTGCCACTCCTTCGGGTTCCGCGTGGGATCGCTTCGAGTCTCGAGCTGCTCGAGATGAGAGAGCTCGCGGACATCGACCTTCGCGGCGAGGTGCTTGCGGATCGACTGCTCCAGCGTCTCGCCCGGCTCGAGGTAGCCGCCGGGGAGGGACCACGCGCCGGCAAACGGGTCTTTCGCCCTCTGCCAGAGGAGCACCTGGAGCTTCCCTGCACGCACCTGAAAGACCACGGCGAGAGTGGCGTGGAACGGTTTGGTAGACTCGGCCATAGTTTTCGACTACGAGTCTAAAACTACCTGACAGGAGCGGACGTTGGGAGTCGCCGAGGTCGCAGTTCCAGGCCCGAAGCGTGACGTGGAGGAGGTGCTCCGCGAGCACGGGTTGACGAGGTTCCACCGCAAGGCCGTTCTCGTCACCGGCGCGGCGTGGACGTTCGTCGCGATGGAGATCCTGCTCGTCGGCTTCGTCGCTCCGATCTTTTCGGGCCTCTGGCACCTCGACGGCCGGATGCAGGGGCTCGTCAACAGCGCCGCGCTCGCCGGCTCGCTCGTCGGCAGCCTCACGCTCGGCCGCCTCGCCGATCGGATCGGCCGCCGCGCGATCTTCCAGTACTCGATTCTCTGGTACGCGTCCTTCACGGCCATTACCGCGCTGAGCTGGGGGCCCTGGTCGGTGATGACATTCCGCTTCCTCGCCGGGCTCGGGCTCGGCGGAATGCTCGTCGTCGACCCGTCGATGCTCGCCGAGTACCTGCCGCCGCAGCGCCGCGGCCGGCTGCTCGTCTTCCTCGACTTCTGGTGGCCTGTCGGCCTGCTGCTCGCGACCGGGCTCTCGTTCCTGTTCCTGGGGCCGAACTTCCATCGATTCGGCGACTGGAGCTGGCGCTACCTCTTCCTCGCCGCGGCCTTCCCGGCGTTTCTCGCCTTCCTCGTTCGGCGAACGCTGCCCGAGAGCCCGTACTTCCTCGCCCGCCACGGCCGCGCTCGCGAGGCCGCCGAGGTGCTGAGCGAGATCGCGGGCGAACGCGTGGAGGAGGGTGACTTCGAAGCGCCGTCGGAGCCTCGCTCGTCGATCCGCGATCTGGTCACCGGAGCTTTGCGCACCCGCGCGATCACGACCGCATTGGTCTGGATCGCGCTCAACGTCTCGTACTACGGCCTCTTCCTCTGGCTGCCGTTCGTGCTCCAGGGCGAGAAGAGCTTCCACATCGACCTCTATCTGCTCCTGACTCTAAGCGCGCTGTCGCAGTTCCCGGGGTACGCGGCCGCGATCTGGCTCGTCGAGCGGATCGGGCGGAAGCCGACACTGGCGACGTTCTTGCTTCTCGGCGGTCTCTCCGCCTACGCCTTTGCCGTCGCGGACTCGGCCGGCGTCTACGTGACCGCGCTCTTCTTCGTCGGCTTCTTCAACCTCGGCGCGTGGGGAGCGGTCTATCCGTACACGGCCGAGCTCTTTCCCACGCGGCTGCGCTCGAGCGCGTTCGGCCTGATGGAGGGCGTGGGGAAGGCGGCAGCGATCGCGGGTCCGTACATCTTCGGCCACCTCAAGGACGCGACCGGTAGCACGACCTGGTCACTGACCTTCGTCGCGATCGTGATGGCGGCCGGCGGTCTCGTCGCAGGCGTGTTCGGTCGCGAAACGCGCGGCCAGAAGTTCGCCTAGCCGCCTGCGACGGCCGCGACGACCCTGACGGTCTCGCCGCCGCGGAGCTCGGCTTCTAGGCCGCCGCGATGGCGCGCGTCGGTTCCGTCGATGTACACGTTGACGAGCGGGCGCAGCTCGTCCTGCTCGTCGAACAGAAGGTCGCGCACCGGCAATGCGCGCAGCGCGGCACCGACAGTCGGCGCGTCGAGCTCGAACTCCTTCTGACCGCCCGCCTGGTCGGCGAGCAGCCCGGGCAAGAGAACGGTTACGGCCATCGGGATTGATCCGGATTGGGTCGACCGGTCATTTCCGGCGGCCACACGAGCGAAGCCCGTGCGGCCTGAGGTCGGCGCCGCAAGCGGCGCCTTAGTCCCACTCCGCGATTTCGACCGACAGGATCGGCGGCAGCTGTGACGCCGCCTCGATCCACTCCTCGCCCTCGTTCGGCGACACGAAGACGGATCCGCTCTGAGTGCCGAGGTAGACGCCGGACGGGTCGAGCCGGTCGTAGGACATGCCCTCGCGCATCACTGCGCCCCAGGCCGGCTCGGGTAGGCCCTTCGAGCTCAGCTGCCAGCTCTTGCCGCCGTCGGTCGTCTTGTAGACGCCGAGGCGCCCGTCGGAGGTGACGCGATTCTCGGCGCCGTCCTCGGGAACGACGAGAGCGACGTCGGGATCGCGCGGATGGAGCGCGAGCGGGAAGCCGAAGCCGTTCGGCAGCCCGTTCCCCTCGAGCCGGTCCCAGTTCTCGCCACGATCGTCCGAGCGATAGACGCCGCAGTGGTTCTGCTGCCAGAGGCGCTCGGGCTTCGCAGGGTGGACGAGCAGCTTGTGCACGCACTGGCCGACCTCGGGAAAGGGATCGTCCGGCATGAAGTCGGCCGCCGTGCCCTTGTTCGCGGGCGTCCACGAATCGCCGCCATCCTCGCTGCGAAAGACCCCGGCGGCCGAGATGCCGACGTACATCGTCTGCTCGTTCTCCGGGTCGATCTGGATCGAGTGCGTGCACATCCCGCCCGCGCCCGGCTGCCAGCGCTCGCG
>Ga0066709_100004042_pt1 | contig 11537 bp, 8 predicted proteins | sample GraSoiAngelo_158_FD_79665 | JGI IMG/M metagenome (GOLD analysis project Ga0066709, IMG submission 79665) | Grasslands soil microbial communities from the Angelo Coastal Reserve, California, USA - 14_1009_16_30cm | ecosystem: Environmental > Terrestrial > Soil > Grasslands | place: USA... | reverse complement strand
GGAGAGAGTTCCAGCCAGAATCGATCGATCAGCTGTTCGCGGTGCGTGTCCGAGGCCCAGGAGACGGCGAGCGACGAGAGATGCTGTGAAGAGTGCGGACCAGAATAACCGCCAGCCTCGACGACGACATCGCTCATGCGACAGAACATCGGCCTCACCGACGAGGCGGTAATCGAGCCGCTGGAAAACTCCGCGGTGAGAAATTCAAAAATGATGTTTTCTGAGAGGCGCAACAAATATGGTTGCGGCCGTTCACCTTCACGCGGCCCATACTGGGAGACGGAACTGAGCAGCATGCACACGCTATCGCGGCTGGCTTCTTCCATTGCGCTGTGGAGCGAGCGCGCTGCTTCTTCCGGGGAAAGGCCCCGCGCGCTTTCTAGAGGCGGAGTCAACCGCGCCAGAAGCCGCAGGCCGGCCACCAGATCGTCAAAGTCCGGCACTCGGATGGGGGCATCGGCCTTCTCGCGCGGGGAATGTCCACCGTAGGCTACGAGCGCGGCGATGAGACTCGCCAGCACAGTGTCCACCCTGCGCTCCGTCTGGGTATTAACGGAAATCCCTTCCACGCGGTTCTCCAGAAGTCGCGCCGGCCACCAGGCATTGCCCTTACCGTTCGCCGGCTCTTCCGATTTTAGCAACGAAGCCTTCACCAGTCTTGCCAGCGTGTCCAGTTCGCCCACATGGAATTTTTTCGAGAAGGCTATGGCGTGAATGCCGGCACGCTGTAGGTCGATGGCCAGCGCCTGCATGTCTCCTCGCGGGTCAGGCAGGTGCGTGTCACCGATCCTTGGCGCCACCAGCCCGCCACGTTCCACTCGAATCTCCAGCCCGCCCAGAATTTCGGTGGCGTTGCGAATGGCATCGTAAGCACCGTCCAAACTATCGAGTCGGCGCGGATGATCCCTTTCATAAAGGCGTTCCGACCGCATGAGCAGGTGCAGGTTTCGGAGTGCACGAAGAACTTCGACGGCATTGCGGTCCTTTGCGCCGGCAGGAACTTGGGAGACCGCATTCGCAAGCTGGCGCAGCGAAGTGCGCGGCGTGGTATTCGGGCTCGATGGCGGCGCCGGCGCCCCGCGCTTTACTTCCTGGATCGGTAGTATAGCCCTGCTGACCAAAGGACGCTCCCCTTCAAGTTCGTTCCCGCCGCATCGAACGACGAGGGAAATCCGCCCTCCGTCTCGCGCTTGACCTCGCGTGAGGGCAGGTGGTCCCTATCAGATTAAGCAAGCACGCCTCCCGCCTGAAACGAATGACCCTAAGTGCTTTGTCATGAATAAGGACTATCGAGCGTTCTAGAATTCCCTGCAGACTTATGTAACAAAATGTTACGGTTTGGGTAGACCTTATAGAACTTCGTTGAGGAGCCGCTCGGACTCAATTTCGGCCTTGCTCGGCAGTGTTACCGTTGTTTCTCGTGAAGCGACTCGTCCACTGTTACCGTGCCACCTTCACTCACTTGGACCGTTCTCTTCGCTTGCTGAAATCCATTCAACCGCAGAGTCACGGTGTGCAACCCGGCCGGGACTTGCACGCGAGCGGGCGTCAACTGCCCCGTAGAGGTTCCGTCCACGATGATTTCCGCGCCTTTCGGATTGGTGTTCACCTGCGCCCAGGCCACCCGGCTCGAGGATTTTTCGCTAAGCGGCACATTGAATTGCGTTTGGATATTGTCCTTGACCTGAATCCCTCCGGCGTAAGGGTCATAGCCCTGCAAGCGCAAGACAAGGTTGTACTGGCCGGGCGCGAGCGGAAGCGTTACCGGCGTCTGACCCGATTGTTTCGCTCCGTTGATGAAGACATCGGCTCCCGGCGGCTGGCTGCTGATAAAAATGCCTTTGGCCAGTGATTCGAGTTGGATCTTCTGGTCTTGCGCGTCGCCACTCTTTACTTGCAGGGCGGTTTGAACGGATTGATAGCCTTCCTTTTGCACTTCCAGGCTGTAGCGCGCGGGAGACAAATTGTTGAAGCTGCAGGGTGTTTCGCACTTGTTCTGGACGTGGCCCGCGGGACCGCGCAGCACTGCAGTCGCGCCGATCACGTCGGTGACCACATGAATCGCTCCGCGCCCTGCGGTAGGAACCGGGTGTGAACCCTCCTCAGGATTGCCGGTCACAGCCACCGGTGTGTCGTCGTCTTCGAGGTGATCGATAACCCGGACACTCGAGGGAGCGTTCCGCAACAATTTCAAGAGCGCACCGTGTTCTACTGGCCGGAGCTTTCCGACGAGCGTGAGTGTGTTGCCGGCGACTTGAACCTTCACGTGGCCGCTTAGTCCCTTTGCAGAAATGGCCTCTTCGATCCGGCCTTTGTATTCTGCCGCTTTGGCGCTAAGCGAATTCTCCGTTTTCTTGGGTGCCACTTTCTCGGGGGCGATCTCGGCAGGCTTGGACTCTAGCGGTCTTGCCTCCCCACCTGCTCCTGCCGCAGCCACGGCATCCTTCGGTTGCGCAGAATTATCCGTTCCCGACGGACGTGCCGCCGGGCTGTCGGGAGTGGTTTCTGATGTCGCCGGCACCGCGGGGGGCAAGCTGCCGCCTTTCATCTGTGCGTCATGAAGTTCGCGTGCGGCCTGAAAGACCGGTCTTATTTTGTTGGCTCCATAAATGATGACGCCCAGAAGCAGCAACGCCGCAAGGATCGTTCCGAATACATTCTTCTTCTTGACCTCCGGAGCGTGCGCGATGGTTCCCGTTCTCCGCACGACGGGAGTTTGGCCGGGTGCCGATGTCCGCGCCTTCAAGGAGCGCGCCGTCGCCACCACGGTTTGATCTTCGCCGGTGAAACCACGGCCTCCGGTATTTCCGGAAACCAGGGTCGCCCCAGGCGAGCCTCCACCCATGGCCATCGTCGATTGTGAGTTGCTGCCGCCTGGCGTGAGTGTGCGGTACTTCCGCAGATCTTCGAGCATTTCGCGGCAATTCTGGTATCTCTGTTCGGGCTCTTTCTCCAGCGCCCGCATGACCACTGCGCTGATCCCGGGATGAATCGATGGATCAATCTGTCGCGGCGGGACGGGATCTTCGTTGACGATCTTGTAGATCACTGTGGTGATGTTCTGGCCCGGGAAAGGTTTTTCACCGGTCACCATTTCGTAGAGCATGACGCCCAGCGAGAAGATGTCGCTGCGGCCGTCAACGGCGCGGCCCTTCACTTGTTCCGGCGACATGTAGCTAGGGGTGCCCATGACGTGCGCGGTTTGCTGGACGGTGCCGAACTGCAGAATCTTTGCGGTGCCGAAGTCCGTAACCTTGACGGTATCGTCGGCGGTGAGCATGAGGTTCGCGGGTTTGATGTCGCGGTGGACGACGTTGCGTTCATGCGCGAATTGCAGCGCGCTGCAAGTCTGCTCCATGATGCGCAGGGTGCGCGGCAGGGGAAACGCGTGGCCGCTATCGAGCAGCGCCTGCAGGCTCTTGCCTTCAACCAGCTCCATAGTGATGTAGTAAAGGCCGTCTTCTTCGCCGGCGTCGAAAACCACCACGATGTTCGGATGCGTCAGCAAACCTGCGGCGCGCGCTTCGGTTTGGAATCGCGTCAGGAGTTCGGGGCGCGAGAGTCCCGTGCCTTCTGCGCTCAGCCGGATGGTTTTTACGGCGACGGTGCGCCCGATGACCGGGTCCATGGCCTTGTAAACGACACCCATCGCGCCGCGGCCCAGTTCACCAATGATTTCGTACCTTCCGGCTTTTGTTACTGTTGGCATCGTTCAATCGATCTGTCGCCCAGAAGGCGGCACAGTCAATCCAAACCCAATGGCGCAAATCGGGGCTAGCCACGGGAAGGAAGGCAACCGGAGAACACTCCGGAGACCTTCCGTCGTCAATTTCATGGTCTTCATCAGGGGAAATGCATCCGCCGACACCCAGGCGCCCTATCCTCCACGGTACGCAATGAATTTTCTGTTGGTCAACGCTACTGCCGTACCAGTGTTTCGCACTCGATACGGTCGGCCGCTTCTTATGCCTTGACGTTTTTCTAAGAGACTTAGAATGAGTCATTTATGGGGGACAGTCACGATATTCAAGTGCACCCCCGGGCAGGTGTAAGGTTACTCCCCAATCAGCGAGCAGCCGAGAGAAAACGGCGCGGCACTCGGGCCGGAAGTCAACGCTCTTTCAGGAGCGACCCAATTGATGGCGGCTCTCTTTCTTCGCGCAGGCCATCTCGTGGCATTGACCTAGGGCCGCGGACGTCCCTCCCCCGGCGACATCGTGCGTTCCGGCATGGGGACATTGGTTTCGCGGACTGGGCGGTCAACTTCGTCCGGGCGAGCGGGAGCCTCGAGTCCGTCCGTGAGCAGAAACCCTTGCAACGCGATGCCATTGGTCCACACGCTCTCGAGCGTGGAGATGTACTCGATCTGTAACTCGAAGAGTTTTCGTTGTGTATCCAGGACGCGGGGATAAGACGCCAGCATCTGGCCATATCTCTCTACCATCAGGCCGTACGCTTTCTTGGCACGTGGAAGCATCTCGTCGCGATACTCCATGGCCATTAGGCGTGCGTTTGCGTATTGATCCACGGCTGATGCCGCGCGCTCGCGCAGCGTAAGCGCTATGCGCTTCTTTTCCTGCCCGGCGCGGTCGACATCAGCCCGGGCCGCCCCCACATTTCCCTGGTTGCGATTGAAGAGCGGAATCTGCACGGCGACTTCCGCGATTCCCTCCCAGCCTTTCGCCAAGGGAACGCTACCAAGCGTTTCGTGGTTGTATTCCATACCAGCGCGGACTTGGATATCAGGAACCGACTCACGCCTCGCACGGGCCAGAAAGGATTGAGCCCGTGCTTCCGCCGCATCGGCAATTCGAACGGCAGGACTCTCTTTCGCAATGGTCTCCACGGCTTCTTCTTCATTCACTTCCGGCCACCCTTTTTCCAGATCACCGGCCACCATGGTCAATGGCAGATCCGGCTGCCCGATCACCGCCGCGAGGGAGCGCCATTCTTCGCGAAGCGTGTTCTCCTGCATCCGCGCGGTCATGCGCATCCTTTGCGCTTCCACTTCTGCTTCGAGTACCTCGGTTTCGTCGGCCTGCCCAGTATTCATCAGTCGCCGCACTGTCTCCGCGGCATCTTGCGCGATCATGGCCATGTCGCGCCGGGCATAGAGCAGCTCCTGAGCGGCCAGCACACGCAGAAAGGCCATCTTCACGGCGCTTTGCACCCGCATTTCTTGCTCTTCACCTTCGATCTCCGCGAGCTTCACATCTTTTCCGAAAATCCCGCGGCTCAGGCGGAGTTTCCCGCCCGTGACTACCGTCTGCTACAGAAAAAAGCCCTGCTTCCCGCCGCCCACCGCCCCCCCGCGGATTTCATCGCCCGTGTAAGCCATGGTTGGATTCGGATAGAGACCCGACTGTTGCTGGCGCGCGTTGGCGGCGCGAATCTCCGCCTGCGCTTGACGCAGGGTGGGATTCGATTCGCTGGCGATCTTTTGCACTTGCTCAAGCGTGACCAGCGCGCTCTTCGCATTTTCCTGCGCTCTTCCCATCCGTGGATATTCCGGTCTTACCGGCACCAGTTTCATTCCATGGTGTGGTTCCTGCGCGGGCATCTGCATTTGCTGCGCCCGCACGCCGCCAGCTGCCAGCACGCTTGCGGCGAATAGCGTTCCGCATCTCCCCGTAGCTCGCATGGTAATTCCTCTCCGCGCCTTCTCGGTTCTCTGAGATCTCTCAGTTACGTCAATTTCTTTTGTTGTACTACTCATGGTGACGCCCTTCCTGTGCCGAAGGGCCTGCCGTCTTCTTCGACATAATGGCGTCATATTCTTTGTCCGGCAGAACCCGCACCATGGTCATCATTCCCATCATTCCCGCGCTCCAATTTTTCGGCAGCCCGTAGGTTTCGGGCTTTTCCACCACTTCGTCCATCCCCATTTCCATGAAAGCGTCCTGCGGAAAACCTGGCACGCGCTCAGCGTTTGAGGCGATGGGAGAGGGATGCACGTGCTGGAACGGCACGCTTTTCGCGAGTGACTCCATCTGGCTCATGGCCTTTGCCTCGGTCTGGTCGGTGGTTTGGATCTGCCTGTCGCGCAGCAAGTCCATCATGCTGTTCATCATGTGGTGTGGCAGGTGGCAGTGGATCATCCAGTTGCCGGGGTATTTCGCGTCGAACTCTACGACGCGGGCCTGGGCCACGCCAATGAGAACAGTGTTCATCGGAAACCAGGTGGACTCCGGCGCGCGTCCGCCTTCGGTGCCGGTGACCACGAACTGATGCCCGTGCAGGTGCACCGGGTGATGATCCATACCAAGATTTAGGATGCGCAACCGCACGCGGCTTCCCAGCCGAGCGAGCAGCGGCGTGGTCATCGGTGCGGAAACGCCGTTAAACGTTAGCCAGTTGAATTCCATCGCCGCCGTATTGGGAACGCTGTTGCTCGGCAGGACTGCCCATTCCTGGAGGATCAAGCCATAGTCGTGGTCGACGCGGGGCTGGTAATCCTTTGCCGGATGGGCCACGAAAAATCCGATCTGCCCCATCATCTCCTGCATGGCGCTGTGCGCGTGGTAGAAGAACGTGCCCTCCTGGTGCACCGTGAATTCGTAAACGTACTTTTCACCGGGAGCGACGGGCTTCTGGCTGATGTAGGGCACGCCGTCCTGCTCGATGGGTATTTCGAGACCATGCCAGTGCAGGGAAGTCGACTCCGGCAGGCGGTTCTCGAAGACCATACGTACGCGATCGCCCTGCTGCACCTGGATCGTCGGACCGGGGCAGCTTCCGTTGTAACCCCACGCGTCGATGGTCTTGAACGGCGCGATCTTTCTCTTCACCGGTTCGCCGACAAGGTGGAAAACCTTTACGCCTCCATCCATTTCGTGAGGCAGGTCCGCCACGTCCGGAGTGAGCACGGGGAGACCGGACATCCTCGGCTGTGCGCTATTTTTTTCGCCGCCCGCGACTAGGGTGCTCCCCCGTTCCGTGCGAGGGGCCCGGGACTCATCCCGAATTCCGTAGCATCGCGCCTGAAGATCTTTGCCCAATCCAAACAGCCCCGCTCCCAGAATTGCCGCATCATAAAAAAACGCACGTCTCGATTCACTCATGGCAGCCTCCGAATAACGATCCTTGGTGGTGGCGGTGTCAAACCGCTACCGTGTTGGTGTTCAAGTAAGACCGCGGGCAGGCGAAATCCTGCATCGAGCGGAGATTCGTCGGGGACGATCTTGTTACGGTTGGAGAAATTCCTAGATTCGTAAGCGGACTGTTCGTGCCGAAAGATTCAATTGCGGCGGGGACTTACAATCCCCTCCGCATTTGGCGCCAAGGGTTTGGACTGGAGAAGGGGATTGCGCTCCGCGGACGTTGCTCTTCGCGGCGCTCTCTCGCTGCAAAAAGTCGTTGCCTACCCGACCGATGGATTGTCTGATTACCGCTGGCAGTTCGCCCTGCCCACATCTCTTAGGGACTGTGAGATAAGTAGCGGTTGCGCCTGGATGCGCTCCGGCGCCGCCGTGGCACTCCACTTCTTGTGAGGGCTGCGCGGAGAACTGCGGAGGGCAAGCGATTCTCATGCAGAGGGGCAGACATAGAGGACTGCTTAACATGGCGAAGATCGTCACCATGGCAAGCATGGCCGCGCCTCGTTGACTCATCCGCGTTTTCTCGGTCTCTTTCATGCACCGGCAGCCCGCGAGCTGCTCCAATGATGTTCTCACGACGCCGCAAGCTTGAATAGCATTTCTCTTTGGTATTGCTACCACAGCTGCTTCCTGAATTACCGAAGTGCCAGCCAGCTCTCAGGCTTTCCCTTTGTCCGCAGTCAACGTAGCCAGCACGCTCTTGAGCCGCGCCACGATCGATTGTTGCGGATTCTCTCCAACGATCTTCTGGCGAACGATCCCTTCGGGGTCGATGACGATGTAGGTGGGGAAGGCGTGAATCCCGAACGTTCTCTGAATGGATCCCTCAGGGTCTCGATACTGGTGCCAATCCATTTCCTTCTTGGCGACAAAATCGCGCCACTTGTCCTCTTCCTTGTCTGCGCTGACGCTGATCAGAACGACTCTGTCCCGCGGATATTTTCGGGTGAGTTCTTTGAGTTCGCCAACGGAGGCACGGCAAGGCGGGCACCACGTAGCCCAAAAATCGAGAACGATAAATTTCCCCGTCAGCCCGCTCAAGGAAACTGTTTCTCCCTGAAGCGTCCTGACACTGAATTCCGGCGCATAGTCCTCACGCGCGCGCCTTGGATTGTCCATCAGCTTCCGGGCGTATTCCGTGTATCGGCCCTGAGGGTCAAGGTACAGATACTGACCGATTTCCTTCTCTCCTTCGTCATCCTGCGACTCTTTCATGAGGGTCATGCCGAGCCGCAGATGGTATTCGGTTACCGTGGAGTCCAGCTGCAATGCCTGCCGATATTCAGACTCTTCTTCTTTCAGGGTCTTGGCGTCGGAGCCAGCGGAGGCAAGAGTGAACCCGCGCAAACTATGCACTTGGGCGCGTTCCACGTCGTTGGTGGCGAGCTTCATCGCTTTGTCGGCAGCGTCCAGGGCGTCTTTTTTCTGACCCAGGCTTGCCAGCGCCTGGGCCAAACCGAAGTAACAAGCGAGGCACGCTTCATGTTGAATCTTGTTCGCTTTGCGGAAGGCTTTCTCCGCGCCGTCGTAGTGATGAGCCACGAGAGCTTCCTGTCCCGCTTTCAGTTCCTGCTGCGCAACGGGATCGAGTTGCGCCTTTGCCTCTTGCGCGCTGCTGGTCCCGCCAATGAATGCTGTCGAGACCAATCCACCGGCAGCCACAAACCAAAGCACGCTGTTTCTGGCGGAAGTCCTAAAGGGTGCGTTCATATCGGCTGGAATTATGCCACAAGGCTAATCGAATTCATGAATACGACGTTTCAGTAGCCGCGGAGGTTTTTGTCTAGGACAGTTTTTCCCGCAAAAGAGCGGTAGACTATCGTAAAGTAGCCCGCGGCCAAGATCATTCCGAGGACCCACCAGACCAACCCAACCTTCAGTCCATAAGCGCCTGCTTTAGCAGTCGTCACCGTCAGGGAATACACCGGATTCCGCGCGGGCAAGACCATCGGATACACGCCGAACACAACGCTGGTCAACATGCCCGTCAGGTAAGCGCAGGATGCCAGGAACGCTTTGTGCTCATCGCGTCTTCGCAATTCAAAAACGACGCCGGCGATCCCCGCTACCGCAACCAGCGGAAAAACGAATCCCCACGGCCAGGTCGTGAAATTCTCTTTTACCTGCGGCTGGATGCGGAATGTGAAGGCCGTCACCAGTGCGGTGAGCGTCAAGACGCCCCACCATGCCCGGCCAGCCAGTTTTCCCGCGCGCGCGTTGACTTGGCCACTGGTCTTCATCTGCACCCACAATCCACCGTGCATCATAAGCGCCAGCAGGGCCAATACCCCCACTTGGATGGTGTACCAGTCGAGGATTCCGGTATCGTCTCCGAGGCGGAAATTGGTCCACAGCGGCTCGAAGAAATAACCGCTCGAATCCAGCGGCACACCGCGCACCACGTTGCCCAGCGCCGCCCCGAAAAACACGGCCAGCAATAAGCTCGAGGCCCAGAAGAGAAAATCCCACAGCGGATCCCAAACCGCGCTCTTGATGTGATTGCGGAATTCGATAGATGCTCCACGTAGAATCAGTAGCCAGAGAACGATCATCAGCGGCAGATAAAACCCGCTGAAAGCGCTGGCATAGAGAGCGGGGAAGGCGAAGTATAGAGTTCCACCGGCGGCAAGCAGCCACACTTCGTTCCCGTCCCAAACCGGACCAATGCTCCCCAGCACCTGGCGCCGCTCTTCATCCGTTTTTGCCACCAGAAGATGAATGGTCCCGGCGCCCAGATCAAAGCCATCCAGAAGCACGTAAATCACGATCATCACCGCTACCAGCCAGAACCAAATCGTTCCCATGGCGCTCTCCTCAATTCGCCGCTACAGCGCTTGCTTCTTCGCCGCGCAGGCTCTCAACGGGTTCCGGTCCGTGTTCGATCTCGCGATAAGTCAGGAACAGCCACAGGATCGCCAGAATTGTGTACATGCCCATGAAACCGATCAGAGTGAACCAGGCATTGCCGGCAGCCACGCGCGGAGAAATACCGCTGGCGGTGCGCATCAATCCGTAGATCAGCCAGGGCTGCCGCCCGAGTTCGGCAGTCATCCATCCCGCCGTGTTCGCAATATAAGGAAGCGGCACGCCAAGCATCAACACCCACAACATCCAACGCGCGCCAAACAGTCTTCCGCGCCAGAGCAGCAGCGCACCCAGGACCATCACGGCGATGAAGATCGTCCCAAGACCGACCATCAAGTGATAACTGTAATACAGCAACGGTATCTGGTCTGGCCATTCCGCCTGCGGAAAATCGGATAAGCCCTTCACGTTCGCCCGCCATTGCCGGTAAGTAAGAAAGCTCAGCATCTTGGGAACTTCCAGAGGATTGTCCAGTTTTCCTTTTTCTACGTCGGGCTGGCCGAGAATGGCCAGCGGCGCGCCTTCTTGCGATTCAAAAAGCCCTTCCATTGCCGCCAGCGTCGGCTGCTGACTGTTGCCAACCAACTTTCCTTGCATGTCGCCCGTGGGAAAGAGCTGCAGAATGGCAGCGACCGCTCCCACCAGCACGCCCGCGCGTACAAATGTGCGGCCGTAGTTTTCATGGCGTTTCGTCAGTAAATAAAAAGCACCGACCCCGGCCATGACGAAGCAGCCGGTTTGCACCGCTCCCAGCATCGTGTGCGCGTACTGCCACAGCGCCCATTTGTTCAGCAAGAGACCCCAGAAGCTGGAGAGTTCGATGGTACCTTCGGCGCCGATCCGGTAACCGGTCGGGTGCTGCATCCACGCGTCCGTTGCAACGATGAGATAGCCCGAGAGCCACGAGCCCAGAAAAACCAGAAACCCAGCCACCCAGTGTCCGATCCGCCCGAGCCTCTCTTCACCGAACAGGAACAAGCCAAGGAAGCTCGATTCGAGAAAGAACGAGAACACCCCTTCCATCGCCAATGTCTGCCCGATCACTCCCCCCGCGGCCTTCGAAAACGCCGCCCAGTTCGTCCCAAACTGAAATTCCATCGGAATACCTGTAACGACGCCGAGAGCAAAATTGATCCCGAAGATTCGCGCCCAAAATCGCGCCGCGCGATCGTAGTGTTCATCGCCGGTTCGCAGCGCCTTGGTCTTTAGATACACGAGGAGTAATGCCAGCCCCATTGTCAACTGTGGGAAGATATAGTGAAAGGTCACCGTGAAAGCGAAATGGAGACGGTGTACATCCAGTGCCTGTCCCATGCAGTACCTCGTCGCAAATCGGTGCGGTCATCAGCCAAAAGGGTCTCGGCATTCTTAAAAGCTGCTAGCCCGAGTTTACCGCCCTCAGAGAGGGAATACGACTCTAAGCCGCTACTGGAGCGGTCGCAGCTTATGCCTGGTTGTATGACCTACGGGCTGCGATAACGCTCGAGACCGAGTATCTTGACGAGTTCGCGCTGGGTCGGGTCCATGTCCGCCAGGACGGTTCGCGCAAAAGGCTTCTGGGAGGCAGATGCTCCG
>Ga0066709_100004041_pt1 | contig 11538 bp, 13 predicted proteins | sample GraSoiAngelo_158_FD_79665 | JGI IMG/M metagenome (GOLD analysis project Ga0066709, IMG submission 79665) | Grasslands soil microbial communities from the Angelo Coastal Reserve, California, USA - 14_1009_16_30cm | ecosystem: Environmental > Terrestrial > Soil > Grasslands | place: USA... | reverse complement strand
CGTCTCGACACGACAAACCTGTGCGAGGCGTTGCGGAGGCCCCCTGTCGCCGTTCGGGCCGCTACTTCGGCGCCGTGCGGATCGCGGCGTCGAGCCGGATCACCTCAGCGTTGAGCATCTCGTTGCGGATAATTTCGCTGACGAGCGAAGCGAACTCTTCCGGGCGACCCAGCCGCGGCGGGAACGGCACCATCTTGCCCAGCGACTCGGCGATGTCGGGCGGGATCTGGCCCACCATCGGCGTCTCGAAAATACCTGGCGCGATCGTCATGACCCGGATGCCGTTGCGCGCCAGCTCGCGCGCGACAGGCAGCGTCATGCCGACGAGCCCTGCCTTCGACGCGCTGTAGGCGGGCTGGCCGATCTGGCCGTCGAACGCAGCAACCGACGCCGTGAACACGATCACCCCGCGCTCGCCCCCCGCGTTGGGCGCGTTCTTCGCCATGCGCTCGGCCGCAAGCCGCGTCATGTTGAACGATCCGATCAGGTTGATGTTGACCACGCGGACGAAACTGGCCAGCGCATGGATCCCCTCCTTGCCGAGGATTCTTTCGCCGTGGACGACGCCCGCGCAGTTGACCAGCCCATGCACGGCACCGAACCGCTCGACCGCAGCGGCGAGGGCCGCCTTGCCGCTCGCCTCGTCGGTAACGTCGGTGCGAACGAAGCGGACATTCGCGCCGAGCTCCGAGGCGAGCGCATTGCCTTCGGCCTCCTTGAGATCGGCGATGACGACCTTGCCGCCGCCGTTGACCAGCATGCGCACGGTCGCGCCTCCCAGCCCCGATGCGCCGCCGGTCACGATGAATACGCTGTCCTTGGTCTGCACGACCTTCTCTCCGTATGCCCTACAGTATGCGATTGAACCACAGGATGGAAAGGAACGCCGACAGCAGGGACAGGACCGCGGCGGCGGCGGCGAGCAACGCCGTGATCTCGGTCTGTCGGGTCTCGAGAGCGAGGCGCGTGTTGAGGCTCTCGTAGATCTTCTTCAGTTCCGGGGAGTTGCTCGCATAGAAATATTCGCCGTGCGTCGCCTCGGCGATCTTCTTGAGCGAGTCCTCGTCGAGGCGCACGCGCATCGACCAGCCCTCCGAGCCGAGAATTTCGCCGTTGACCGTGCCGATGCCCACCGTGAACACGCGCACGCCGCGGTCAGCCGCCATGCGCGCGGCCTCAATGGGGTTCGGACCGGTCGTCGTCTGGCCGTCGGTGAGCAGGATGATCGCGGCTGACGTGTACGAGCCCGGCGGCACGGCTTTGGGTGGGGCTTTGCCCTGTGCGCCCGCCCCCGCCTTGTCCAGCGGAACGCCGCGCGCGTCGTCGCGCGGATTCGACGACCGCAGATCGATGTCGACGTCCGGAAAGATCGTCTTCAGCGAAACGAGAATGCCGCTTCCCACTGCAGTTCCGCGCTGCAACTGGAAACGATCGATGGCGGCGAGAATGTCCTCGCGGCTGCGCGTGGGAGGTTGCACGACCGACGCGGTGGCGGCGAAGGACACCACGCCGATTCGGGCGCTGGCCGGCTGCTCGGCGACAAACGCCCGAGCCGCGTTCTGTGCCGCGACGATCCGGCTGGGCTGGACATCGGTCGCGCGCATGCTGCCCGAGACATCCATCGCCAGGATGATCGTCTCGTACTGCGACGGTAGCGTGAGCGTCGCGTGCGGCCGCGCGACGGCGAGGACGAGCGCGATCAGCGCCAGCAGAAACACGAACGGAGGGATGTGGCGCCGGAATCTCTGTGCCGCACCCATGGCATCTCTGACCAATCCGAGGCCCGCGTAGCGCAGCACCTGCTTCTTCTTCCGGCGCAGCAAGAGGAAATAGCCGCCGATCAGGACCGGAATGGCCGCGAGCAGCCACAGCAGCTCGGGCCACAGGAACGTCATGGCGTCGGCTCCAGATGACTCGGCAAGCGTGCGCCGCCGGCGAGCTGGCTCCGCCGCTTGCGCAGGTCGGCGAAGCGCAAGATCGAATCGACGAGATCGTCGTCCGTCGACAGCTCGATCGCATCCACGCCGGCTTGCCGGAAGGACGACCGCAAAGCCTTTTCGCGCTGTTCCGCAATGAACGCGAAGCGTTTGCGGAAGCGGCGGTCATGCGTATCGACCAGGACCTGCTCGCCGGTCTCCGCATCCTGGACCGTCACCATTCCGAGATCGGGCAGTTCCATCTCCAGCGGGTCGTAGAGTCGCACCGCGACGACCTCGTGGCGCAGCGACAGGCGCGCCAACGGCTCCTCCCAGCCGGGCATGCTCGTGAAATCGGACACGACAAAAACGAGTGAGCGCCGCTTCATCAGTCCAAACGCGGTCTGCAAGAGGACCTTGAGGTCGGTCGCGCCCGACCGTGCTCGCTCCGGGCGCGTCAGCATCGCGTGCAGGATGTGCAGCACGTGGCGGCGCCCGCTCTTCGCCGGAATCACGGTATCGACGCGGTCGCCGTAGAAGAGCGCGCCCACGCGGTTGCCATGGCGGCTCAGGAGCCGTGCGAGCACCGTGACGAATTCGCTCGACACGCTGCGCTTTCTCACCTCGCGCGAGCCGAAGTCGACCGAGGGACTCAGGTCGAGCAGGAACCACGCAGTAACGTCGCGATCCTCGTGATATTCACGCACGTAAGGCGTATCGAGCCGCGCCGTCACGTTCCAGTCGATATGACGCACGTCGTCGTGATACTGGTACTCGCGCAGATCGGCGAGATCGAGCCCGAAACCGCGAAACAGCGTGCGGTAGTCGCCATGCAACAAACCGTCGAGGCGGCGAATGACCGTCCACTCCAGCCGCCGCAGGATCTGTTCAGGATTGTGCGGCCGATCTGACTTGGACATGGGCCTCCAGCGGCTTGTCCGGCGCGCGCACGCGGCGCATGACTTCGGCAATCAGATCGTCGGGTGTCTTGCCGTCCGCGAACGCCTCGTACGTCAGCACCAGCCGGTGCCGCAACACATCCGCTGCGAGGTCCGTGACATCCTCGGGCAACACGTAGTCGCGCCCGCGCAGGAAAGCGAGCGCGCGTGCACTCTCGATCAGGTGGATCGATCCACGCGGGCTCGCGCCGAATGCGATGTAGCGCGACAGTCCGCTCGCGCCGTAGCGGTCCGGATGACGTGTCGCGGCTGCGAGCCGCACGGCGTACTGGATGAGCGCGGGATCGACGTAACCGCTGCGGCATTGGCGCTGCAGAAGGGATAGCTCTTCGGTGGTGCAGACGGACACCACGTCGGGCGCGGCGCCGGTCACACGTTCGACGATGACGAACTCCTCTTCCTCTTTCGGGTAGCCGACCAGCACCTTCATCATGAACCGGTCGACCTGCGCCTCGGGCAGCGGGTAGGTACCCTCGGTCTCGATCGGGTTCTGCGTGGCCATGACCAGGAACGGCGCAGGCACAAGATGCGTCTCGCCGGCGATCGTCACCTGGTACTCCTGCATGACCTCGAGCAGCGCGCTCTGCACCTTCGCCGGCGCGCGGTTGATCTCGTCGGCGAGAAGAAGGTTGGCGAACACCGGGCCAAGCGAGGTGGCGAATTCCCCCGTCTTCTGGTTGTAGATGCGCGTTCCAACCAGGTCGGCGGGAACGAGATCGGGTGTGAACTGGATCCGGCGGAACGTGCCGCGAATGGTGCGGGCGAGGGTCTTGACGGTAAGCGTCTTGGCGAGCCCGGGCACACCTTCGACCAGCAAATGACCCTGGGCGAGGATGGCGACCAGTACACGCTCGAGGAAGTGGTCCTGCCCGACGACGATCTTCTTCACCTCGTAGAGGATGCGCTCCATCTGCACGGATACGCCGGCGCTGCCGGCCTCTCTGACGTCCATGGATTCCTTTCTGCTTGGCTAGGCGTGTCGAACTTGCTAAAACGGAGAGATACCGACCGCCGAGGCCGCGTTCTCGATCGGCACGGCGAAGCCTATCCCGATGAACACGTGCTGTTCGGTCGGGTTGAGGATTGCTGTTACGATCCCGACGACCTCGCCGTCCGCGGTCACCAGCGGGCCGCCGGAGCTGCCCGGATTGGCCGCGGCGTCGAACTGGATCAGATTCACCATATCGTGCGAACCGTCGCGCGAGCGATGCACACGACGCAAGCCCGAAACCACGCCCGAGGTCACCGTCGGGCCGATCCCGAACGGGAAGCCGACCGCAATGACCTCGTCGCCCGGAGCGAGATCGCCCGTGCCTCGCAACGTCGCCGGGACGAGATCATCGGGCACCTTCTTCGCCTGGATAACCGCGAGATCGTTCTCCGGTTGCATGCCGATGACGGTGGCCTCCGATTCCGTCCCGTCGGCGAAGACCACACCCAACCGGTCGCCGCCCGCGACGACATGCAGATTGGTCAGGATGATGCCCTTGTCGACGATGACGACCCCGGTGCCCACACTCTTTTCGATGTCACGGTCGCCCTCCTTGGGCGCGTCTCCGAGCTGCCGCACCCGCACCACGGACGGACGGATCGCATCGTAGGCGCGCGATGCCGTGGACGGCAGCGCCTTGGTCTCGAGCGTGTGCAGCACCGCGGCATCGATGTCGGCTTGTGTAAAGGCGTGTGGCGCGGGCTTCTGCGCCGAGTACACCGCAAACACGGCCAGCGCGATGAGTCCGCCGCCCACGATCAGCAGCGGCTTCTCGACTCGCTTGATCGCCTTCATCCATCCGTAACGGGGGCGGCGATTCTCCGTCCCGGCTGCGTCATCCGGCGTTTCCGCGCTCGCGGAAGCGGGACTCGGGGGCGTCAATGCTGCCCGACGATTGATCGGGGGCGATCGCCTCGAGCTGCTGTACAGGGTTACTCGTCCCATCTGCGTGCATCTCCAAAGGCCGCGCCCCTCGGGCCCGTGCCCGATCGCTCCCGCCTCGCTTGATCGACCGCTCGGCGCGATTAACGTTCCGCCGCGATCATTCTCGCACAGCCCGATACCCTTGGTCAGGCCTCGATGCTCACGATATGGGCGCGGATCCTGCCCTCGACCGCCGCGCCCCCGAACCGCCGCGCGATCACCTTCGCCGCAACGTCGGTCGCCGCTTCGAGGCGGGGCGTGCCCCTCGCTTCGATCTCGTTGCGCAGCGGCGTACCCTGGCAGAAGGCGACGGCTGGAACGCGCGCCGATTCGGCGCGGCTCACCGCCGCGACGGTGACGATCTCGGGCTTCGCGGTGAATCCGCCCTGCGCGAGATCGCGGGCGATCGCCGCCTTGTCGTGATATCCGTGCGGCGTGCGCGCCAAGAAGCGCGGCGGATCGTCGGGAAAGATTGTTTCCAGCGCGGCGGTGACCGCATCGGCAAATTCGTTCTCCTCGATCCGATCCCAGACGTTGAACATGAAGACGCCATGCGGTCGAAGGACGCGACGCGCCTCCGCAAAGGCTTTCGATTTCCCCGGAAAGAACATGGCTCCGAACTGGCAGACGACGGCATCGAATTCTGCGTCCGCAAAGGGCAGTTGCATGGCATCCGCCTGACGCCATTCCACCGAACGGCGTGTTCCGGTCGCAACCGCCTGATCGAGCATAGCCTGATTCAGATCGGTCGCGACGATGGCTACGTCTTCGGGCAAGGCGGACGCGAGCGCGCGGGTCGCCACACCGGTGCCTGCCGCAATCTCGAGAACTCGTTGCAACGGGCGCGCAGCGAGCCGCCGCGCCAGATCATCGGCGTAGGGCTGGAAGATCAACGGCACGAGATACGTTTCGTAGATCTTCGGGACCGAACCAGCGAAGATCTTGTCGGTCGAGTGCGAGGTCATCTCGGTCGGGGTTTTCCTGGCGCGGACGCTGGCGGGATGGACCGACTGCACCAGCGTCATCGCTCGCTGACGGCGAGCCGCACGCCGAGGAGCACGAAGAGCGTTCCGGCCGCCTGCGACAAGCGGGTGTACGCCCCGGGGTGGCCCTCGAAGAAGCGGCGAACCGAGGCAGCGGCGATCGCCAGGAACAGGCACCAGGCTGTGCCGGTGGCGATAAACGTCAGGCCGAGCGCGATGAATGCCGCGACTTTCGTCGGGCTCGCCGGATCGATGAACTGCGGCAGGAAGGCGAGGAAGAACAACGCCACCTTGGGATTGAGGACGTTGGTCACGACGCCCTGCCGGAACGCCTTCCACGCATGCCTGGGCGCCTCGTGCGCCGAGACGACTGCGGCGTGATCGCGCGCCATGATGAAACGAACGCCCAGGTAGACGAGGTACGCCGCACCCACGAGCTTCACGACGATGAAGGCCGTCGCGGACGTCGCGAGGATCGCGGACAGACCGGCTGCGGCGGCGAGCGTATGTACGACGCAGCCGCTGCAGATGCCCAGCGCCGAGGCCACGCCGACGCGGCGGCCCTGGGCGATGCTGGAGCCGAGGATGTAGAACGTGTCCTGTCCGGGAGTCAGATTGAGCAGCACTCCGGCGAGGACGAACAGCCAATAGTCGTGGATGCCGAACACGGCGATCGGTCCCCGTCGCTTGCGGACGGCGTTAGCGCTTGCGCTTCCTGGGGGCGCTCTTGCGCGCCGCGGGCTTGCCTTTTGTGCGCTTGGCTGCGCTCTTTTTCGCGCCGCCCCGCTTGGCGGTGCTCTTCTTGGCCGTCTTCTTGGCGGCCTTCTTGGCCACCTTCTTAGGCGGTCCGAACTTCACGAGCGATTCGCCCGAGATCGGGTCGGTGACACCGAGGTCGCTTCCGAGATCTTCGAGGAACCCGCGCACCTGGTCCAGCATCGAGATCATCTGCGGACGGGCGTTCACGATGCTCTGGAAATTCCGCCATTCGCCGACCAAGCAGAACGTCTGGTCACCGGTCCTCACCAGGCTTCCGCTGATGAAGCCCTTGAGCGTGGGCCGCATGTTGCGATGGGCCTCGATGAACGCTTCCGCGTTGCCCGGTTTCACCCTGAAACGAACTACGTTGAATGCCGTCATTGGAGCCTCCTTGGATTCGCGCTTTGACGTCGAATGATAATACTTTAGCGGTCGGTGATGAGTAGCCCTGGGGGAGCGTAGCCCGGCGGTGAGCCCTTCGTCAGGCTCAGGGCAGGCTTTCGCGAACCCCGGGAAATCGAGAATCCTCCGCCACCCCTGGGATCGCGCTGCGCGCTCACCCCGGGCTACGCTCGATTTGGAGTCGTTCGGCGACGTAATCGCTGAGCGCGCCCGGCCGGAGCCGCGTCCCGCACAGTCCGACGTAACCGTCCGGACGCAGCAGATAGAACGACGGCCTGGGGATTTGCGCCCGCAAGAGCTCCGCGTCGTTGCCGCGGTCGTCGGCGACCGTGCAGACGCGCAGCAGGTCGCCAAGGCCGAGCGTTGGTTCCGAGGGCGCGGGCTGTCCGATCACGATCAGGTTGAAGCGCGTGTCGTCGAGCGTCTCGAACAGGTCCTCGACCGCGCCGTTCGCGTCGAGCTTGACCTTGAGCCAGGGAAAGCGATCGCCCGCCTGCGGCGCGCCGGACGCGAAGCCATCGAGCGAGCGCGACAGCGGGCTCGGCCGGTAGTGGATGCCCGTCTGGGAGATGATGCGAAAGGCGATGCGCTGTACCCATTTGCGGCGCATCCCGAACGCGATGATCCGGGCCAGGATCTGCGTGCGAAAGATGCCGGCCAGCGGATTGTCGGAGACGACCAGCCGGAAGCCGCGATCGGTGGTGTCCAGCAGGCGGCGCGCGACCGGCACGCGTTCCGCCTCGTACGAATCCAGGAGCGTGGCGTCGGCGCGTCCCTGGACGACGAGCGCGAGCTTCCATCCCAGGTTGTACGCGTCCTGCAGTCCCGTGTTCATGCCCTGCGCGCCGACCGGACTATGGATGTGCGCGGCGTCGCCGAGGACAAAACAGCGCCGGTCGCGGAAACGCACGGCGCTGCGGTGATGGATGCGGTAAGTGGAGAACCACAGGCATTGCTTGAACGACAATCCGCCGCCCGCTTCCTGACTCAGCGATGGAATCACGACCTCAAACCCGACGTCCTCCTTGCCGCGCAACCCTTTGGGGAGAATTCCTACGAGCCGCCAGTGATCCTTGCCTCTCATCGGAAAGAAGAGGTGGAAACCCTCGCGCCACAGGTAAACATTGACTTGGTCGGGGACCATGCTTCCCGTCATTTCCGTATCGGCGACGAAGAACACGTGCTCGTACGGCGCGCCGGGGAACGTGATGCCACAGGCCTCGCGTACGGTGCTGCGGGCACCGTCGCAGCCCGCGACCCAGCCGACAGTGATCGTCCGGCTGCTGCCGTCGGGCTGCTTGAGCGCCGCCGCCACGTGATCGGAATGCTGCACGAGCCCCGTGAGCTCGGTGTTCCATTGCACTGACATCCCGAGCTCGCGCAGCCGCTCGCCCATGATGAGCTCGTTGTCGTCCTGGCCGAGCACGAGGATGTACGGATACGGCGTCACGCCGTCGCCGGCGTCGTTCAGCGGCACGTGCGCCATCCATTGGCCTTGCGACCAGATGTTGGCGCCCGATCCGCGCTTGCCGAGCTCGAGCGCGCGACCGACGATGCCGAGGTGCGCGTAGATCTCCAGCGTGCGCGCCTGCACGCCGCGCGCCCGCGTTTCGCGGGCGGGGCCGCCGTGCCGGTCGATGATCTGCGCGCGGACGCCACGCCGCGCAAGTTGATTGGCGAGCATCAGCCCGGTCGGGCCGGCGCCGACGATCAAGACATCGGTGTCCATTCAGGCATCTAGCGCGGTGTCGCGTCGCCCCCCTCGACAATGACGTTCTCGACGATCCCGGCGCCCGCGCGACGGAACGCGGCGGCTTCGCGATACGCATCCGACTCGAAGCAGCCGATCGCGGCTTCCATGGTCGGAAACTCGATCACGATGAAGCGATGAAACGTCTCCGGACCCTCCATGATCCGGTACCGTCCGCCGCGCGCGAGCACCTTGCCGCCATGCTGCGCGATGATGGCGGGAACGAGGTCGGTATATCGTTTGTATTCGACCGGGTCGTTGATCCTCGCTCGGGCGATCCAGTAGGCGGGCATGATGGGGCTCCAGGGTCTTCAATACGATCGTTCTGAGTCACCGGATCGTGGGGCGGGTGCCCGTGCGGCCAGTTTGCTCCGGAGGCACGACCTCTTGCAATGTAGCCATAGGGGTCAGTCGGCGTGCACAATATTCGGATCGCCAGTGAGACCCTGAGTCTCGCCGAATCAGGAGGAGTCATGGGATACCGGGAAACCCTGCCGCGCAAGGGACTATCGCGCAAGGAAATGCTGAAGCGTGTCGCCCGTTTCAAAGCGTTGAAGGGTTCCGACGGCGGCTTGCCCGACAGCAAGATGCCCGGCTGCGAACGCACCCTGTACAACGTCATCGGATTTCAGCCACCCAAGATCGAACGCGGCGGCAAGCAGTCCCCGGTGGGACTGGACGCCGCTCGCATGGCGGCCGTCAAGATTTCCGAAGGCTTCAACCTCGCCTACTGTCGCGCCAAGCCTGGTAAGGGTCCGATGCTCCACAACCATGACACCAACGAGACGTTCATTTCCATGACCGGTACCTGGCGCGCGAGCTGGCTGAACGGCAAAGGCAAGCTCGAGCATGTGGACCTGAAGCCCCTCGATCTGATCTCGTTTCCTCCCGGGGTCATACGCCGCTTCCAGAATGTGACCAAGGGACCCAGGAACAAGGACTCGATCTTGATGGTCGTGATCGCGGGCAACACGCCAAGCTCCGAGTTCACGGCCGAATCCATGAAGGAGATCGAGCGAGCAGGTGTGATGCCGGAGCGACATCGGTCGTGAGGCCGACGACGTTCAGGGCGTCGAGCCATCAAGCGCTCAAAAGGGGTTGCAAGCCGCCGGAAACACCCCAGATTCGGCTATACTTAGCTGTTTTGGATCAACCCCTTCGCGCCGTTTAAGGGAATTAGTTTATGCCGATCTACGAATATCGCTGCTCGGCCTGCGGGCATGAGTTGGAAGCGCTGCAGAAGCTCTCCGATCCGCTGCTCCTCGCCTGTCCGACATGCGGCAAGCCCGCCCTGAGCAAGCTCGTCACCGCCGCCGGGTTCCAGCTCAAGGGGAGCGGCTGGTACGCCACCGACTTCAAGGGCTCCGGCTCCAAGCCGGCGGCCAAATCCACCGCCGACAAGGATGGCGCGTCGAAGCCGGCGGAATCCAAGACGGAGTCCAAGACCGAGTCAAAGAGCTCCGCAGCCGAGACGTCCAGCACCCCGGCCGCAGGGTCCGGCGGCAACGTCACCTGCCATTGATGGGGCACGGGCCGGCGTGACCGTAACCCTGAGACGCTACCTCATCGCGGGCCTCCTGGTCTGGGTGCCGCTCGGCATCACGATCTGGGTGCTGGCGTTCCTGATCAACACGCTCGACCAGACGCTGCTCCTGCTCCCGGAGAGCGCGCGTCCGGAGGCCGTGTTCGGCTTCCGAATTCCCGGACTGGGTGTCGTCCTGAGCGCAGCGATCCTGCTCCTGACAGGCGCGATCGCCGCCAACTTCTTCGGCGCGCGTCTGATCGGCATCTGGGAATCGATCCTCGGCCGCATCCCATTCGTCAAGTCGATCTACTCCAGCGTCAAGCAAGTCAGCGACACGCTGCTTTCCGAGAAGGGCAACGCCTTCCGCAAGGCGCTGCTGGTCGAGTACCCCGCGCCGGGCAGTTGGACGATCGCCTTCCTCACGGGCGCGCCGGCGGCCGAAGTCGCCGAATATCTCCCGGGCGATCACGTGAGCGTCTACGTGCCGACGACGCCGAATCCGACATCCGGCTTTTTCCTGATGCTGCCGCGCTCCCGCGTCCACGAGCTCGACATGACGGTGGACGAAGCGCTGAAGTACATCATCTCGATGGGCGTCGTGGCGCCCAGGCCGCGTCACCAGGCGCCGCCGCGCGTTGCGGCGCCTGCGGCGCCGCAACCCGAAGTCGAAATCCGAAATTGACCGGGCCGCAGGACGCCGCCCGCCGCCTCTCGCGGCGGCGCGGGTTTGCGCCTTGCTGCTCCTACAGAGAAAGCAAATCGAAGCTGTTCACGAACGTCGGAGAAGAGCTTGAAACGCACCGACTACTGCGGGCGCATCGACCGCAAGCGCCTCGGCCAGACCGTCACCGTTTGCGGCTGGGTGCATCGGCGCCGCGACCACGGCGGGGTCATCTTCATCGATCTGCGCGACCGCGAAGGTCTGGTGCAGATCGTGTGCGATCCCGACGCCCAGGCAAGCTTCGCGATCGCCGAGAGGCTACGCCACGAATTCGTCATCGCAGCGACGGGGCTCGTGCGCCCGCGTCCGGAAGGCACCGTCAATCCGGAGCTGGCGACCGGCGAGATCGAGATCCTCGCCCATGAGATCGAGATCCTCAATGCCTCGTTGACGCCGCCGTTCCAGCTCGAGGACGAGAATCTCTCGGAGACGGTGCGGCTTTCGCATCGCGTGCTCGACCTGCGCCGGCCGATGATGCAGAAAAACATGATGCTGCGCCACCGGGCGACGATGGCTGCGCGTCGCTATCTCGATAGCAACGGCTTCGTCGACATCGAAACCCCGGTGCTCTACAAGTCGACGCCGGAAGGTGCGCGTGAATTCCTGGT
>Ga0066709_100004040_pt1 | contig 11538 bp, 10 predicted proteins | sample GraSoiAngelo_158_FD_79665 | JGI IMG/M metagenome (GOLD analysis project Ga0066709, IMG submission 79665) | Grasslands soil microbial communities from the Angelo Coastal Reserve, California, USA - 14_1009_16_30cm | ecosystem: Environmental > Terrestrial > Soil > Grasslands | place: USA... | reverse complement strand
GCCGAGAATGATCACGACGTCGTGGAGGTTGGCCACGATCGCCGATACTGCAAAGCGCCACTCGAAGCGCATCGCGAGGTAGGCGACAATGCCGATGCAGACCAGGAGCAGTGCCAGCGCGCCGTTCTCGTAGAGCTCCTTGCCGACCTGCGGCCCTACGAACTCGACACGCTGCTGCGCGGCGCTGGGGTCGTCGGCCTTCAGTGCCGTCATGACACGCTCCGAAAGCTGGGCCGTCGAGACGCCTTCCTTCAGCGGCAGGCGAATCAGCGCACTGGTTGTGCTGCCGAAGCTCTGCACCGCGAATTCGCCGAGGTTCATCTTGTCGACCGCCGCGCGAACGCGACCCAGGTCTGCGGCATGCGGATAGGCGATCTCGATCAGCGTCCCGCCCTTGAAATCGACGCCGAGATTGAGGCCCCGCGTGGCGAGGAAGAGCACCGCCAGCACGAAGGTGACCAGCGAAATGATGTTGAACACCAGCGCGTGCCGCATGAACGGGATGTCGCGCCTGATGCGGAAGAATTCCATGTTCGCTCTCTGTGTCTACGGTGACGAGCAGCCCGCTACGCCGCCGCGGTCGGCTTCCATACCTGGCCAATCGATATTCGGTCAAGCTTCTTGCGTCCACCGTAGATAATCGCGACCAGTCCGCGCGAGACGAACACCGCGCTGAACATCGAGGTCATGATTCCCAGGCAATGCACGACCGCGAAGCCGCGCACGGGGCCGGTGCCGAAAATCAACAGGGCGATCCCGGCGATCAGTGTGGTCACGTTCGAGTCGAGAATGGTGTTCCAGGCGCGCTCATAGCCGGCCTGGATCGCCGCGTGCGGTGTGTCGCCCCAGCGCAGCTCCTCGCGGATGCGCTCGTTGATCAGCACGTTGGCGTCGATCGCCATGCCGAGCGTCAGCGCCACCGCAGCGATGCCCGGGAGCGTGAGCGTCGCCTGGAGCATCGACAGGACCGCGACCAGCAACAGCAGGTTCACTGCAAGCGAGATCGTCGAGATGATACCCATCAGTGCGTAGTACACGCAGATAAACACCGCCAGCACGATGAAGCCGTACTTGACCGAGTTGAAGCCTTTCTCGATGTTCTCCTTGCCGAGCGATGGTCCGACGGTGCGCTCCTCGACGATCTCCATCGGCGCTGCCAACGCGCCGGCGCGCATCAGGAGGGCAATGTCGTTCGATTCGCGCGTGCTCATCCGACCGCTGATCTGCACGCGGCCGCCCCCGATTTCCTCGCGGATCACGGGTGCCGTGATCACCTCCGCCTTGCCTTTTTCGACCAGCACGATCGCCATGCGCTTGCCGACATTGTCGCGGGTGATTTCCTTGAAGATCCGCGCGCCGCTGCCGTCGAGATTGACGTGCACTGCGGGCTCATTGTTGCGACTGTCAAATCCGGGTTGCGCGTCGTTGATGCGATCGCCGGTCAGAACGACCTGGCGCTTGACCAGCACCGGCGCTCCCGAACGTTCTGTGAGCAGATCGTCGCCCAGCGGTACCTGACCAGCGATCGCCTGCTGCTGCGCGTTTGGATCCTCGTCAACCATTCGGATTTCGAGCGTGGCCTGCCGACCGATGATGTCCTTGGCGCGCGCTGTGTCCTGAACCCCGGGAAGCTGCACCACGACGCGATCGGCGCCCTGCTGCTGGATGATGGGCTCGGCGACCCCCAGTTCGTTGACGCGGTTGCGCAGGATGGTGATGTTCTGCTGCACCGCGCCGTCCTGGATCCGTTTCTGCGCCTCGGGTTTGAGACTCGCGATGAGCCTCGATTCGCCGGTGGCGTCGAGGTCGCGGAGCTGCAGATCCGGAAACGCGTTGCTGATCTCCTGATACGCACGCGCGCGCTCCGACGCATCGCGAAAACGCACCGCGACGGTTTGGCCATCACGCCCGATGCCGGCGTAAAGGATCCTCTTCTCGCGCAGCAGGGAGCGGATGTCGGTCAGATAGCGGTCGGCCGCCTTGTCGAGCGCAGCCTTCATGTCAACCTGCTCCAGAAAATGCACGCCGCCGCGCAGGTCGAGCCCGAGAAACATCGGCAGCGCGCGTATCGACGCCAGCACCCGCGGGGAGGTCGACAACAAGTTCAGCGCAACGATGTAATTCGGGTTGTTGGGGTCGGGATTGAGCTTCGCCTGGAGCGCGTCCCTGGCCTTCAATTGCGTGTCGGGATCGGCGAAACGCACCTTGACGCCGGTCGCATCGACCGTCTCGCCGGTGTAACCGATGTTCGCTGCCTTGAGCGCGTCTTCGATCACTTGCAAGGTCGAGTTGTCGATCTTGACGTTCGACTTGCTCGTCGACACCTGCACCGCCGGCACCTCGGCGAAGAAATTCGGCAGCGTGTAGACGACACCGATCACGAGGGCGACAGCGATCACGACGTACTTCCAGAGCGTATAGCGGTTCATTTGATGGTCTAGCGCCGAGCGTCAACTTGGGTCTGGCATTTTCATAGCGTCTTCATCGTGCCCTTGGGAAGCAAGAGCGAGATCGCGCTTCTTTGAACGGTAACCTCGACATTGGGCGCGATTTCGACGCTGGCGTACGCATCCGACAGCTTCGCGATCTTGCCGACCACGCCGCCTGCGGTCACGACCTCGTCGCCCTTCTGCAACGCCGAGAGCATTGCCTTGGTTTCCTTGGCGCGCTTTTGCTGGGGGCGGATCAGAAGGAAATAGAACACCACCACGATCGCGATCATCGGCAGGAAGGCCATGATGTCGCTGCCGAACGGGCTGCCTGTGGCCTGCGCGTAGGCGGGGCTGATGAGCACGGGTGTTCCTCCTTGCGACGATCGGCCTGGACTTGTTGGTCTGACGGTGCGGCGAGCGAGGTGACTACGAACAATCGGTCATTCTAACACGCGGCTCCGGGCGGCCCTGAACCCTTCCGCATAGCCGGGCAGGGTGCCCTCAACAATGGACTGGCGCAGGTCGGCGAGCAGCGTCAGGTAATAGTGCAGATTGTGAATGGTGTTCAACCGCGCGCCGAGGATCTCGTTGGCGCGCTGCAGATGATGCAGGTAGGCGCGGCTGAAGTTGCGGCAGGTGTAGCACGAGCAGCCGGGATCGAGCGGACCCGGGTCGGTGCGGTGGCGGGCGTTACGGATCTTGACGTCGCCGTGACGGGTGAACAGCCACCCGTTGCGGGCGTTGCGTGTTGGCAGAACGCAATCGAACATATCGATGCCGTTGCCCACTGCCTCGACGATATCCTCCGGAGTGCCCACGCCCATCAAGTAACGCGGCCGGTCGGCGGGCAGCCGTGGCGTCACATAGGCCTCGACCCGCCGCATCTCCTCCTTCGGTTCGCCGACCGACAGGCCGCCGATGGCGTAACCGTCGAAGCCGATCTCGCGCAAGGAGCCAAGCGATTCGTCGCGCAGATCGTCGAACATTCCGCCCTGCACGATGCCGAACAGCGCATTATTGTTGCCCTGATGCGCGGCCTTCGACCGCGCAGCCCAGCGAACCGACAACTGCATCGACTGCGCGGTTTCGTCGCGCGATGCGGGATAGGGCGTGCATTCGTCGAAGACCATCACCACATCGGCACCGAACGCGTGCTGGATCTGCATGGACAGCTCGGGCGTGAGCAGCATCCGATCGCCGTCGACCGGCGAGGCGAATGTAACGCCGTCTTCGTGTACCTTGCGCAACGGCCCGAGGCTGAAGACCTGGAAGCCTCCGGAGTCGGTGAGAATCGGCCGCGGCCAAGCCATGAATCGATGCAGGCCGCCATGCGCGGCGACGACCTCGACGCCGGGGCGCAACCAGAGATGAAACGTGTTGCCGAGGATGATTTGCGCCCCGAGCGCTTCGAGCTCGTTGGGCGCCATCGCCTTGACCGTGCCGTAGGTGCCCACCGGCATGAAGACGGGTGTTTCCACCTCGCCGTGCGCGAGCGCGAGCTTTCCTCGCCGCGCTTCGCCGCAGCGCGTGATGACTTCGAAGTGCATCGGCCGATTGTAGCAGCGCTCTGCCGGCCGCCTCCTTGTGCGCTCGCTGCTCGCGCCGCTACCCCGGCACGCCGGCCTGCGGAGCGCGCTCGAGCAGCATCGCGTCGCCGTAGCTGAAGAAACGATAGCGCGCGCCGATCGCGTGCGCGTACGCAGCACGGATCGGCGCGTAGCCGGCGAACGCCGACACGAGCATGAGGAGTGTGGATCGCGGCAAGTGGAAGTTGGTGATCAGCCGATCGACGATTCTGAAGTGGAAGCCGGGAGTGATAAACAACGCCGTCTCAGCCGCGCCCGCGCGAACACCCGCCGGCGTCGCGGCCGCTTCCAGCGCGCGCAGCGAAGTAGTTCCGACCGCGATGACGGTGCGGCCCGCAGCACGCGTGGCCGCGATCGCGGCGGCCGTGGCTTCCGGGATATCGAAACGTTCGTTGTGCATGCGATGCCGCGCGAGGTCCTCTAATTCCACCGGTTGGAAAGTGCCCGCGCCGACATGCAGCGTAAGGTGCGCGAACGCGACGCCGCGAGAGCGGAGACGATTGAGCATCGTGTGGTCGAAATGCAGGCCGGCGGTCGGCGCGGCGACGGCGCCGGGATGGCGAGCGTAGACGGTCTGGTAGCGCTCGCTGTCGGCAGCGTCTGGCGTACGCCTGACATAGGGCGGCAACGGCACCTCGCCGTGCCGCTCGAAATAGGCGTCGAGCGGGACTTCCGCGTCGAAGCGGAGTCGAAAGAAACGTCCGTCGCGCTCCTGCACGACCGCGCTCGCGCCTCCGTCGAGGAGCACGCGGCCACCGGGTTTGGGCGGATGGCTCGCCGAGAGCTGCATCCACGCTTCATCGGGCGCGACGATCCGCTCCAGCAGCAACTCGACCCGGCCACCGGTCTCCCTTCGCCCCCGCAGTCGGGAACGGATCACCTTCGTATCGTTGAGGACGAGCAGATCGCCCGGCGCGAGCAACTCGGGCAAGTCAGTGAACGCGCGATCGGTGATCGTCGCGCCCGCGACGTGCATCAGGCGGCTTCCGGCGCGCTTCGCAGCCGGTGTCTGCGCGATCAGCTCCTGCGGCAGATCGTAATCGAAATCGGACAGCCGGTAACGGGGGCGCTCGGACATGGTGCAGGGTGTCGCGATTGAGGCTGCCGCGTCTGTCGCGTGCCGCTGTTTTACGCGATAATGCCGGCTCCACCCCGCGCGAGCAATGTCCGGCCGTCCGCCCAAGCCTCGCGCGCCTCCAGCCGGGATGGCGGAATTGGTAGACGCGCTGGACTCAAAATCCAGTTCTGGCAACAGAGTGAGGGTTCGATTCCCTCTCCCGGCACCACCAGCTCTGAGGGCGAACGGATTTGGTGGAGGCTAACGTGAGCGCAGCGAACGTTAAGCGAGCGCGAGCGAGCGGCCGGAGCCAAAATCCGCTCGAAGCAACAGAGTGAGGGTTCGACCAGCGGCGCGAGCGGATAGCGAGCGTCGCGCAGGACGCCGTGGCGAAGCACACGGCGGTCCCGAGCGCGATAGCGCGAGGGATGCGCGGATCACGATAGCGTGAGACGCGCACATTCCCTCTCCCGGCACCACCAGCGCGCGTGCGGCGCGCGTTCGCGCTCAATGATGCTTGAAGTACTGAACCTCCCGTTCGTGCTGCTTCGCGGCCTCCAGAGTCTTGAACGTGCCGAGATTCCTCCGGCGCCCCGTCTTCGGATTCGTCTTGACGGAGTACAGCCGGTACTCGCCCGAGCTGAGCTTCCTGATCATTGTCGGACCCTTTCTAAGGAAAATGGGGACTGCGCGCGATGAATACGCCGGCCGGCTGAACTCTTGCCGCAGCGCCCATGCCTTACACGACAGTGGCGGCGAGTGGGGGTTCATTTCGAGGAGTCTGATCATGCAAAGGTGCGAGCTCTGCGGCAACGAATACGACAAGGCGTTCACGATCAGTCAGGCCGGCAAGACCCACGTTTTCGATAGCTTCGAGTGCGCGATCCAGGTTCTCGCGCCGACGTGCGCGCATTGCCGTTGTAGGATCATCGGCCACGGGATCGAAGACAAGGGTGTTTTCTATTGCTGCGCGCATTGCGCCAAGTCCGCGGGCGTTGCCGGCGTCCGCGATCGCGCTGCATAAGCTGAACGTTCCGATGCGCGAGCCCAGTAAGGCGACTGCCGCCGGATCCGTCCGCGAGCGGTTCGGGTCTGCGCGCCTATCCGTAGGCAATGCGCCGACGCAACATCCGACGTCGTCTTACGCAAGAATCAGAACACTCCCGATACCGTCAGCGGCAGACCGGTGGGAGCATTGATTCCGCGTCGGGTTGTGCGGCAAGGCGATAGTGTGCGCGGGCCGATGGGGTTGAATATCCTCGCGGGTTGCATCCACGATTCCCGCCGGCGCGTCAACAAGCGATGAATCGATTCGACAAGCGAAGGCGGCCATCACGGGCTGCCGGCGGCGCGGCGAGCCCTGTAAAGAACAGCGAAGGCGGTCCCGCGCTCTCGCCCGCAGGCGCCTCACGGCGACGCTTCCTGACAGGCACCGGCGCGCTCACGACCGGCGCTGCCGCGACGCCGTACCTTGCAACGGCGTTCGCGCCCGGCGCCCGGGCCAAGGCCTCCGAGACTGCAGTTCCGGCGGCCCGCGATTCTCTGACCGAAGTCCGGCTGACGGTGAATGGCCGCGACTATCAACTGAGGCTCGATCCACGGGTCACGCTGCTCGATGCGGTGCGCGAGTACCTTGGGCTCAAGGGCACCAAGAAGGGTTGCGATCGCGGGCAATGCGGGGCATGCACCGTGCTGGTCAACGGCCGACGCATCAATTCCTGCCTGACGCTTGCGCTGTCGCACGAGGGCGACAAGATCGTGACCATCGAGGGCCTCGGAAGCCCCGCGGCGCTGCATCCGGTCCAGAAGGCCTTCCTCGAGCGCGACGCGTTCCAGTGCGGGTACTGCACGCCGGGTCAGATCTGCTCGGCGGTGGCGCTGCTCGATGAGGCGCGCGCTGGCACGGCCAGCGCAGCGACACGCGACGTGCGTGCGAGCGGCCCGGTTGCCCTCTCCGAGGACGAGATCCGCGAACGCATGAGCGGCAACATCTGCCGCTGCGGAGCGTACGTTAACATCGTCGCCGCGGTCCGCGATGCGGCCGGGCGGACGACCACCTGAGAGGTGGCGGCGTGCAAGCCTTCGTCTACCTACGGGCCGAAAGCGTGGACGACGCGCTCGCGCTCGCGAGCGATCCCAACACGAAATTTCTCGCCGGGGGAACCAACCTGCTCGACCTGATGAAGGGCGGCGTGGAGCAGCCGACGCGGGTGGTCGACATCAACCGCCTGCCGCTGGATCGGATCACCGAGCTGCCCGACGGTGGCGTGCGCGTGGGCGCGCTGACCCGCAACAGCGAGCTCGCCAATCACCGCCTCATCCGCGAGCGCTATCCATTGCTCTCGCAGGCGCTCCTCGCCGGCGCGTCGCCACAGCTTCGCAACATGGCGAGCGTGGGCGGCAATCTGCTGCAGCGCACGCGTTGCGGATACTTCACCGATAGTGCGTTCCCGGCGTGCAACAAGCGCCACCCCGGCTCGGGGTGCGCGGCACGCGAGGGCTCGAATCGCATGCACGCGATTCTCGGCGCAAGCGAGCAGTGCATCGCCGTGAATCCTTCGGATATGGCCGTGGCGCTCGCTGCGCTCGACGCCGTGGTCGCGGTCCGCGGGCCGCACGGCGAACGGCGCATTCCCATGAGCGAGTTCCATCGCCTTCCGGGGACGACGCCGCAGCGTGATACCAACCTTGCGCCGGGCGAGCTCATCGTCGCGGTCGAGCTGCCGCCTTCGCGCTTCGCAGCGCATTCGCATTATCTCAAGGTGCGCGATCGCGCGAGCTACGCCTTTGCGCTGATCTCGGTCGCCGCCGCGCTGGACATGAGCGATGGCAGCGTGCGCGATGCGCGCATCGTGCTGGGCGGCGTCGCGCACAAGCCCTGGCGCGTGCGCGCCGCCGAGCGCGCGCTGATCGGCGGGCGGCTGGAGCCCGGCGCCATCGACACTGCTGCGCACGCCAGCGTCGACGGTTCGCGGCCCTACCGCGACAACGCGTTCAAGGTCGCGTTGGCGCAGCGCGCGGTGGCGCGTGCGCTGCGAACGGCTGGAGGTAGCGCATGAGCGCGGCGTGCGAAGTTAAGGCGCGAAGCGCTCGGCGCCGCGCGATTGCGCTGGAGGCCGACGCGAGAGTTTCAGCAGCGCATTATGGGTACAAGGAGGCCGAGGCATGAGCGCGGCCGGTCCCGTCATCGGCCAACCGATCGACCGCGTCGACGGGCCTCTGAAGGTCACGGGTGGCGCGCGCTTCGCCGCCGAGTTCGATCAGCCCGGACTCAGCTTTGCGGTCATGGTCCAGAGCACGGTCTCGCGCGGCCGCATCCGCCGGATCGACCGCGCCCGCGCGGAGCGCACGCCCGGCGTCGTGGCGGTGCTCACGCACGAGAACGCCCCTGCGTTGCCGCAAAAGGGGCGGGCAGCGATCAATCCGCCTGCGGGACGGGCATTGTCCCTGCTGCAGGAAGACGTCGTGCATTACAACGGGCAACCCATCGCGGTCGTCATCGCGGACACGTTCGAGCACGCCACCGAGGCGGCAGGGCTCCTGCGCGTGCTCTACGAGCCGCAGCCGCCGGTGCTTCGCTTCGATGAGGCGCGTCGTACAGCCTACGCGCCGAAGGCGGCTGGACGCGGGCGAACCGATCTTGCGTGGGGGAATCTCGACGCCGGGATCGCGCAGGGGGACGTCCGTGTCGAGGCGGTCTACACAACGCCGATGGAGCACCACAATCCGATGGAGCCGCACGCGACGGTCGCGCATTGGGAAGGCGATCGGCTGACGCTTTACGACGCGACACAGTACGTGTCGGGTGTCCGCAATACGGTCGCCAAGACCTTCGGCATTTCGCCCGATAATGTGCGGGTCATCTCGCCTTTCGTCGGCGGAGGCTTCGGCTGCAAGGGTTCGGTGTGGTCGCACGTGGTCCTGGCCGCGATGGCTGCCCGTAAGGTGGGGCGTCCCGTGAAGCTCGTGCTCACCCGGCCGCAGATGTTCGGACCGGTCGGCGGTCGGCCGATGACGGAGCAGCGCCTGCTGCTCGCGGCGCGTCGCGATGGGCAGTTGACGGCGATCCGGCACGACGTGATCTCGCATACCTCCGAGTTCGAGGATTTCGTCGAGCCTGCGGCGCAGCCCACGCGTGCGCTCTACGCCTGCGCCAACGCGGCGACGAGCCACCGGCTGGTGAAGCTCAACGTGGGGACCCCGACGTTTCAGCGCGCGCCCGGAGAAGCGACCGGAAGCTTCGCCATCGAGACCGCGATGGACGAGCTGGCGTACGCGCTCGCGATGGATCCCTTGGAGCTGCGGCTGCGCAATCACGCGGACGTCGAACCGTCGAGCGGCAAGTTGTGGTCGAGCAAGCGATTGCGCGAATGCTACCGCGAAGCAGCCGCGCGCTTCGATTGGGCGGAACGCACGCCGCAGCCGCGCTCGATGCGCGACGGCCATTGGCTCGTCGGCTGGGGCCTTGCCACCGCGACGTACCCGGCGCATCGCGCTCCGGCGACGGCGTTGGCGCGCATCCTGCCCGACGGTTCCGCGCTGGTGCAGTCCGGATCGCAGGATCTCGGCACCGGCACGTACACGGTGATGACCCAGGTCGCGGCCGAAGCGCTCGGTCTTCCCGTCGAGAAGGTACGCTTCGAGCTCGGTGACACCGCGCTTCCGCCGGCGCCGGTGTCGGGCGGCTCCATGACGGTCGCGAGCGTCGCGCCGGCGGTCCAGGCGGCGTGTCAGGCACTGCGTGCCAAGCTTATCGGGTTGGCGATCGAGGATCCGCGTTCGGCGCTCGCCGGGATGCGGCGCGACGACGCGCTGATCGACAACGGAGCGATCGTTGTCCGAAGCGATCCAGCACGCCGCGAGACGCTGGCCGCGCTCGCCGGGCGTCACGGCGATGCGCTTGTGGCACAAGCGCAGGCCAAGCCCGGCCCCGAGGAAGAGCATTACGCGTCGCGCTCGTTCGGCGCGGTGTTCGCCGAGGTGCGCGTCGATCTTGCGCTCGGCGTGATCCGCGTCCCGCGCATCGTCGCAGCGTACAGCGTCGGACGGCTCCTCAACGCGAAGACGGCTCGCAGCCAGCTTCAGGGCGGAATCGTCTGGGGCGTGAGCCAGGCGCTGTTCGAAGAAAGCGTGCTCGATCGCCGCTACGGCCGATTCGTCAACGGCAATCTGGCCGACTACCACGTTCCGGTGAACGCCGACATCGGGCAGATCGACGTCACATTCGTCGAAGAGAACGACGAGAACTTCAATCCGGTCGGCGCACGCGGCATCGGCGAGATCGGCATTACCGGCGTTCCCGGCGCGCTCTCGAATGCGGTCTACCACGCCACGGGTAGAAGGGTGCGGGATCTGCCCATCACCCTCGACAAGTTGCTCTGATTCCCCACGCCAATAAGCGCAAGGAAAGCGGTATGGAGGACGCGATCCTTTCGACCAGCGATAACGTCTCGGGCCTGTGCGCGCACCCGGGGTGTGGCTGCGCGGTGGCCTCCGGCGAGACCTATTGCTGCGAGTATTGCGCCGCGGCAGACACTAGTGCCGAAGAAACGCTGCAACAGGGCTGTGGCTGCGGCCACCCCGAGTGTGACGCCGCCTAATCGGCACGCCTTGTAATCTGCAGGTAGCTTCGCGCTATTCCGTCCGTAGCTCTTCTCAGGTCTTTTGCGGGACAATAGCGGTCTCGACGGCGTTGCCGTGACGCGCGCTGCATTCATTGTCGCGCGACCGGCGATGCCCGTCGCGATCTGAGGAGATCGGCATGAAGGCGAATGGAGAAGGCGGCGGGGCGCAACGCCTCGACGAAGTGCTGAAGCTCGTGCGCACCAAGGTCGCGCCGGCTCAACGCGCGGCGGTCGAGGACTTCGCCATCCGCTATTTCCAGGACGTCGACGCCGAGGACCTCTCGGAGCGCCAGCCCGCCGACCTCTACGGCGCCGCGCTGTCGCACTGGAACTTCGCGCGCAGGCGGGAACCGGGCCGGTTGCGCGTCCGCGTGCTCAATCCGACGCTCGAGGAGCACGGCTGGCAGTCCACGCACACCGTCGTCGAAATCGTCAACGACGACATGCCGTTCCTGGTCGATTCCGTGACCATGGAGGTCAATCGCCACGGGCTGATGCTGCACCTCATCATCCATCCGATCGTCGCGGTCGAGCGTGCTGCCGACGGGACATTGACGGGTCTCGCGCGCGAAGACGCCAGGGATGCGCGGCGCGAGTCGTTCATCCACGTTGAGGTCGATCGCATGACCGACAGCGCGCAGCTCGAGTCACTGGCTGCGGATTTGACCGGCGTGCTCGACGACGTGCGCGCGGCGGTCGACGACTGGAAGCCGATGATCGACCGCGTGCGTGCCGTTGTCGCCGAAGTCGAGCGGCAGCGGCCTCCGCTGTCGGAAGACGAGCTCGCCGAGGGCAAGGACTTCCTGCGCTGGCTGGCCGACAATCATTTCACTTTCCTC
>Ga0066709_100004039_pt1 | contig 11539 bp, 10 predicted proteins | sample GraSoiAngelo_158_FD_79665 | JGI IMG/M metagenome (GOLD analysis project Ga0066709, IMG submission 79665) | Grasslands soil microbial communities from the Angelo Coastal Reserve, California, USA - 14_1009_16_30cm | ecosystem: Environmental > Terrestrial > Soil > Grasslands | place: USA... | reverse complement strand
GCGTTGCCTCAGAACCGCCAATAATTCTCTCGCTCAATTGGAGCGGCTGGCTTTAGCCTGTCCTGAGTGCAATTACCAGAGAGGCACCAATCTTACAGGCGTTGACCCGGATACCGGAAAAGTCACACGGCTGTTTCATCCGCGTCGCCATCGCTGGCAGGACCACTTCGCCCGCGACGGAGCGCGTCTGGTGGACAAGATTTCCGAAGGTCACACGATCGTCTGGCTCCTGAAGCGGAACGCCGGCGAGCGCTTGCGCTGGCGGCAGTTACTGCTACGGCTGGGATCGCTGGAGTAACAATCCAGATTCAGATGAAGGCTTACGAAAGATATTACGGGGTGGCGCGGGAGCAATTGGAGAGGGTCTTCGCAACGCAGCGCGTGGCGATTGGCCAGGCCGCGGCGTGGCTCGGCGAGGCGTTGGCGAACGACCGGTGGCTGTACGCCTTCGGCACCGGGCATTCGCACATGCTGGCGGAAGAGATATTCTATCGGGCCGGAGGACTGGCGCATGCGGTGCCCATCCTCGATGACCAGTTGATGCTTCACAAGGAAGCCATCGAGGCGACCTATCTCGAACGCAGCGAAGGCTACGCCGCCAAACTGCTGAAGCTTTACCCGGTCGAGCGCGGCGACGTGCTGATCGTCGCCTCGAATTCCGGCAGGAACGCCGTTCCGATTGAACTGGCGTTGACGGGACGTGAACGCGGCCTGAAGGTGATCGTCATTACCAACCTGGCTCACACGCGCGCGTGGCCATCGCGGCATCCGTCGGGAAAAAAGCTCGCCGACGCGGGCGACCTTGTGATCGACAACTGCGGCGTTGAAGGTGATGCCTGCGTTGAATTGCCCGGAATGCTTGCCGCCGTCGGGCCGACTTCGTCGATTACCGGCGCGTTCATCGTCAACGCGATTATCGTGCAAGGAATCGAAAACGCGCTGGCGCGCGGCGTCGCGCCGGAGATTTATATCAGCAGCAATACGAATGGCGATGGTCATAACGACAAACTTTTGCGGAGATACAAAAGCCGCATCCGGCATTTGTGAAAACCCGGGCGCAGGCGCGGCCGCCGCCGTCAAGCGGCCCTGGGCCGCCACGAAATCCGATCGACGAATGCCAGGAGAATACCGAAATTCAAATGACGCATGAATCCACTCCCGCTCCACAAATTTCATGGCGGCTCGGGCGCCCGCTTCACGGAGGTCAACGGCATGGAGGTCGTCGAACATTACGGCGACCCGCCGGCTGAATACGCCGCCTTGCGCGAGGCGGCCGGCGTCCTCGATTTGAGCCTCCGTTCCCGCCTCTGCCTCCTGGGCACTGACCGGCAGAAATTTCTTAATGGCCAGGTCACCAACAACGTCAAGGACCTGAAAGTCGGGGAAGGTTGTTATGCCGCGTTGGTCAATGCCAAGGGAAAGATGCAGAGCGACTTGAACATCTACATTCTGCCGGACGAAATCCTGCTCGATTTCGAGCCCGGTTACGGCGCCGCGGTCGCGCAACGACTCGAGAAATACATTATCGCCGACGATGTGCAGGTGACAGACGTCGCACCGCACTACGGTTTGCTGAGCGTTCAGGGATCAAAAGCCGCCGAGGCGTTGAAAGGGCTGGCATTCGAATGGGCGAATCCGCAACCCACCGCTGCCCCCAACCAGGAAGGGAACCAACCCAGGCCTGGCTCCTCCCGGGAGGGGCAGCGACAGACGGCGGACGTGGCTTGGTTCTCATCCCGGGGAGCGGATGAGGGTGGGTCCGTCCGCGCAATCGTCCAGCCTCCTGCACAAGCGATGAGCTTTGTCTCACTCAAGGACGCCGCGCTCGGCGAAATCTATCTGGTGAACGCGCCGCGGCTGGGGACGAGCGGTTTTGACCTGTTCGTTCCGGTCGCCGCTCTGGAAGCTCTTGCCGAGCGACTCGTCACGGCGGCGCGGGCGGTTGGCGGATGCTTGTGTGGCTGGCGGGCGTTGGAGATGGCGCGCATCGAAGCGGGGATTCCACGTTTTGGGGTTGACATAGACGAGACCAATCTCCCGCTCGAAGCCGGCATCCAAGCGCGGGCCATCAGTTACACCAAGGGCTGCTACATCGGCCAGGAGGTCATCGCGCGTGTCCGCACTTACGGGCAGGTGGCCAAGGCGCTGCGCGGTTTGCGGCTTGACGACTCGATCGGCGTGTTGCCCCGGAAGGGCGACAAGCTTTATTCGGGCGGCAAAGAGATCGGCTATATCACCAGCGCGGTGGCGTCTCCGGCGTTCCAGTCCAACATCGCCCTCGGCTACGTCCGCCGTGAACACAATGAAATCGGCGCCGAGTTGACGCTGCGCACGTCCCGGGGAGAAAGCCTCGCTCGCGTCGTCCCACTGCCCTCGCCACGGTGAACCACCAGACAAAGGGGTCGGTTCTTTTTAATGATAAGTCAGTTTGCGTTCGGTTGAGTTTTTGATTTACCCGATGCCGGGAATGTGATGCCAACTGGCGCCGCAAAAGCAGTGGTCGGCGCTGTAGCCGCACTTCTGGTCTGCGCGGCGGTCGCGGCGCTGTCGGTTCTCCGCCCGCGGAGGCCGCTCGGTCCGGCGCCGAGCGGCGACTTGAACGGGAAGGAGATGCGGACCCTCGCCTTGGAGTTGACCGCTCTCCAGGCCCGCGAAAAGCAGACCGAAGAGACCGTGTGGCAGAAGGAAATGCTGGCCGAGCGGCATGGCTACGTCTTGGAAGAGCTCTGGGACGCCCTGAATGCCGCGACGAACAAACTTGCGCTCGCGGCTTCCGTACCGTTGCGCGAGTTGATTCCACCCGTGCTGGCGAACCCTCGCAACCTCGGGCATGGGATCGTTCAGTACGATCCGAACGGTGCGGGTACGAAGTGGGGTGGCCGCGAGTGGCGTGAATTCCTGACGGACAAGCAGAGGGAAGGCTGGGAGCTGCAGCAGCTCGAGTTCCGCCACAACCAGTTCGATCTGGATGAGGCGAATCGTCCGAAACAGAGCCGGTTTTCTTTCACGGCCGACCTTTTCAATGGCCGACGGCAGGAGCGGGCAGTTATCGACGGGGACTTGACGGTTGACTGGGAGGCGACGACGACAACGGGCCAGCCCGCCGTGCGGAGCATAGATGCCTCACATCTGACCGTCAGAACCCGTCAAGGGGAGCCGGTTTTTCAACTCGTCCTCGATGCTCAGGTCGAGCCCCATGACGGATCGCACTTGATCGATCCTCTGATTGCCTACGACCTCGATGGCGACGGCATTTCCGAGATCATCATGGCCGCCGGGAACCTGGTTTTCCGACGCGGCGCCGATGGTCACTTCGAGCGGGAACGACTCTGTCGGCACGCGCCCGGACTGATTTTCACCGCAATCGTCGGAGATTTTGACGGGAATGGAACTCCTGATTTGCTGTGCGCCACAGCCGAGGGCTTAGTGTTGTTCCGAGGGTCGGCGCAAGGGAGGTTCGAAGAACCGGGCCAACTCGTTTGGCTCGCCAGCCCGGGATTGAAGTACGGACAGGTGCTCAGTTGCGGTGACATCGACGGCGATGGCGATTTGGATGTCTGGCTGGGACAGTACAAGGCACCGTACGAGCGCGGCCAGATGCCCACGCCGTTTTATGACGCGAATGATGGTTACCGGTCCTACCTGCTTCTGAACGACGGACGCGGCCGATTCAGCGACTCGACGGAGGCTTCCGGCCTCGCGAAAAAGCGTTGGCGCCGCTGCTATAGCGCGTCGTTCGCCGATTTTGATGGCGACGGTGATCTGGACCTGCTGGTGGTGAGCGACTTTGCCGGAATGGACATATACTCGAACGACGGGCACGGACAATTCACCGATGTCACCCGGCAATGGATTGTGGAAGGACACGGCTTCGGCATGGCGCATGCGTATGCGGATTTTAATGCCGATGGCCAACTGGATCTGCTCATGATCGGCATGAACTCACCCACGGTGGATCGCCTGGAGCACCTGGGTTTAAAGCGGCCCGGATTCGAGGAATTCGATGGCATGCGTTCACGCATGGCTTATGGCAACCGATTGTATCTGGGCCGACGGGACCGTCCGGGATTCGAAGCCGTGCAACCTGGCGACTCGCTCGTCCGCACGGGCTGGTCCTGGGGATGCAGCGCGTTCGATTACGACAATGACGGTTTTCCGGACGTGTATATCGCCAACGGACACGTCAGCGGGCGATCCGTGCGTGAGCGCGAACCGGAGTTTTGGCTGCACGACATTTACGTGGGAAGTTCGCGCGACAGCGCGGTGAACTACGCCTACCTGGCGGGCAAGTTCAACCAAGCCCGCGAACAAGGCTACTCCTATGGCGGTTACGAAAAGAACCGTCTGCTGTGGAACCAGCGCGGCCGGGCATTCTGCGAAGTCGGGTACCTTTTTGGTGTCGGTCTGGAATCCGACTCGCGCAACGTGGTGACCGACGATCTGGACGGCGACGGCAGGATGGATTTAGTCCTAACGAGCATGGAGATCTGGCCGGCCGAGCGACAAACTGCGCAGGTTTTCAGGAATGTGCTTGCGGACGCAGGCAACTGGATTGGCTTCCGTCTCCGGGAAGAAGGCAACGGCTGCTCACCTGTCGGCGCGCGCGTGACCCTGCACCACGCCGGAGGGACGGTGATCCGGCAGATCGTCACGGGTGAATCCTATCGTTCGGCGCAGGCCAACACCATTCACTTCGGGCTTGGACCGATTGGGCAGGTGGAGTCCGTCGAGATTCGGTGGTTGAACGGGCGCAGGCGGGTGTTGAAGAGCCCGGCGATAAACCAATACCACCCGGTTTCCTCAAGCGGGGGCCCTTGATGACTAGGTGGCCGCGGCTGTTTCCTTCTCCTTGACGGCGACGGCGCCTTTGCCGATGCGTTTGCGAAGGTAGGTGAGCTTGGCGCGTCGCACGGAACCCTGGCGTTCGACCTCGATTTTGTCGACGCGCGGTGAATGGATGGGAAACACGCGTTCAACGCCTTCGCCATAGCTGATGCGGCGGACGGTGAAGGTCTCATTCAAGCCGCGGCCGCGTTTGCCAATCACCACGCCGGTGAAAATCTGGATGCGCTCCTTGTCGCCTTCCACCACTTTGGTGTGCACCCGCACGGTATCGCCCACCGCGAAATTCACGGGGTTTTTGCGAAACTGTTCCGATTCGATTTTGTCGAGTATTGCCTGGTTCATAAGATTCTGGGCGGGGTGATGGGTCATGGGGTATCGGTGTTTCATCAGCACCGTTACCCCAAGACCCCGTCACCGCGTTGTCCGTTTGTTAAGCCCGGCCTTCGCTCGGTCGTTCTCTTTTTCGCCTGTTCGAGTCGCCACTTTTCGATCTCGGCATGGTTGCCGGAGAGCAACACTTCCGGCACTTTCATTCCCCGGAAGTCGGCCGGCCGGGTGTACTGCGGGTATTCGAGCAGCCCGTGGCTGAACGATTCGTCGTGCGAACTTTCGTCATCGCCCAACACGCCTGGGAGCAGGCGTGTGACCGCATCGATGACGACCATGGCGGGCAGCGCACCGTTGGTGAGCACGTAATCGCCGATGGACAATTCATCGTCAGCCAGCGCTTCGCGCACGCGTTCGTCGAAGCCTTCGTAACTGCCGCAAATCAGCAGCAGATGCGGCTGGCGCGCCAATTCGCGCGCGACGGCCTGGCTGAAGGGTCGGCCGGCTGGCGTGAGCAGCAGCACGCGCGTATGGTCGCGCGCGATCTGCTCGACGGCTTCAAAGATCGGTTCGGGTTTCAGCAACATTCCCGGTCCGCCACCGAACGGCTTGTCGTCCACCGTGCGGTGGCGGTCGTGGGTGTAATCCCGCAAGCTATGGATCGCGAGGTCCAGCAGCCCATCCGCCCGGGCCCGTTTGATGATGCTTTCGTCGAGCGGCCCCGCGAACATCGCGGGGAACAAGGTCAGCACATCGATCTTCATGGCCGTGGTCCGTGCAAAACCGGCAATGGCCGGGAGGAAATTCTCCCGGCGACGGACTCGGCGTCAACCTTCCGGCCGTTCTTCAATGATCTCCAAGGTGCAGCGCTGGCCCGTTCTGGCGGCGCCCACCTGCAGCAACGAGCGGATGGCATGAATCGTCGTCCCCTGTTTGCCGATTACCTTGCCGATGTCCGTCGGGTGTACGCGCAATTCATAAACGGTCATCCCGTTGTGTTCGACCGCAGTCACGTTGACAGCGTCGGGACGATCCACCAAGCCCTTGACGACGAATTCAAGGAAGGCTTGCATAGCCAGTGTGGCGTCACGCCGCGGCCGGAGTTGTCCTGGCGGCCTTGCGGATGAAACTGGCGACCGTGTCGGACGGTTGCGCGCCCTGGCCGATCCAGTATTTCACCCGTTCGAAATCGAGGACAAAGTTATCGCCCTTTTTCAACGGTTGATAGGTGCCGATTTCCTCGATGAACTTCCCGTCACGCGGGCTGCGATTGTCCGCCACCACGATGCGGAACACGGGGTTGTTCTTCGCCCCGATTCGTTTCATGCGTATTCTCACTGCCATAGATCAAGAATCTGGATAGGGGCGGCTGCCAATGACACGCGCCGCCCCGGGTCTTTTTTCGGATTTTGGTTCCAAAAGAGGGGTGAGCCTATTCAGGCTGAGTGGGGTTGGCAAGCCCTGTTTTTCCATTGGCCCCACCACGATTCAAAGCGCTCGGCCTCGCGAGCGACGCTTATCCGGCGGCCGTCATGCCAGAGAACTTTCGCGTAACCGTGTGAGAAACGCGTCTCCCAGGGAAGGTGATACGCGCCGGCATTCATCCAAACCAGGCAGTCGCCGGGGCGAACGGCCCGGGGGAGATCGCGGCGGGCGATCTGGTCAAATGCCATGCAGGTGGGGCCGCAGACGGCGGTGAGCCGGGTCGGGCCACGGCGTTCGGGCAGGACGAAGATTTCGTGCGCTTCCCATCGGGAAATCAGCGCGTGGGGCGTGCGGCCGCCGTCACAAATCAACTGGCGCAGGCCACGGCGTTCTTTCGCGTCGCGGACGCCAACCACGAGCACACCGGAGCGCGCGCTTAGAAACCGGCCGTTTTCCAGCCACAATTCGCGCGCGTCGGGGAATTGATCGAGCGACCGGGCGTAGCGACGGGCGAGTTCGTCCAAGGCAAAGTTTCTGTCGAAAGCGTCACCCGTGGGCGAGAGCACGTTGGGAGGAGGCAGGCCGCCGCCGCAATCGACATACTTGGGAGAAAAACGGGCGCCCCGGCAGATGTGGGCGACCTGGGCGAGCGCGCGCTGGTAAATTTGGGGCGATTCGACGTTCGTGCGCAAGTGGAAGTGGATTGTTTCCAAGCGCACCTTGGAACGTTTCAGGGTTCGCAGGGCTTCACCGGCCTCAGTCGGTTGCATCCCGAATTGGGTGGGGAATCCGGGGTTCTCCGGATCAAATTCCTCAGTCGTGTGCACTCGAATGCCGACGCGCCAGGAAAGTTTCCGCGCGAGCGAACAGAGGGCTCTGGCTTCGGTCAACGAATCGAAGTTCACCCATAACCCGCGCACGGGATGTCGGTTCAGCCAGGCATGTTTGGCCGGCCCGTTGACCAGGATTCGTTCCGGGGGAAATCCTTCTGCGAGCGCGGCGCACAGCTCAAATTCGCTGACGACTTCGATGCCGTTGCCCTGTTGACGCCACCACTGCAGCAGCGGCGGCAGGGGCTGGGTTTTGCACGAAAGCCAATGCCGGATGTGAATCGCTTGCCGATGGGGCGAGCGTCCCCGCGTGTCCTGAATGAAGGGGGCCTCGAGTGTTTTCAGCGCGGTCAGAGCGTCGAACAGCGGTGTGACCGAGAAAAGATAGAAAGGGGTCGTGTGGGAGCTGAGGGCGCGGCTCACCAGACCACGCCAGAAGCGAAACGTTTTCTCGGTGTGGCCGAACTGGAAGCGCGGTCTGGCGGCCTGATCAAAAACGTCTTGATTGCCGCGTGAGGCCAAGCGGCCTGCCAGATTTCCTCGGAACTCGGCATCGTCTGTGGGCCCAATGCCCCCGCAGGTTGACTTTTTCACCGGGCCGCCAGGCGTTGGTGGTCGATTGAATGTTGTCATGGCAAGCGCGTCGGGCTGGTTATGAACCTGTCGGCGGCAGCGCCGCGCCCGCCGCAGGTCGGTCTCCTGGGCCACCCGTCCGAGCCCGGCCCGCCCGCGTGTTCCGCCCGACCCGTGTCTAGCCGCCACTCGTCAGTCGAAGGCAAATACAGCCAGACCGGTCCGGCGACGGACCGTTTCCGCCGCCGCGTTGAGCTCGTCGCTGTTTAACTTCGTGGCGAAGGGTTCCGGGGTCGGGCGGGCGACTGTGTAAGCATGCACTTCTTTAATCCTGCCACCCGCGCGCACGATCTCATTGAGGCGGTCGCAGTAGGCATTCAACTCGGCCGCCGCTATGTTCTGGCCGCGGAGCTTGAGGAAGAGGCTTTGAATCACGATGGACCGGGCGCGCCCGGTGTCGAGGAGATTCTTCAGGATCCGCTCGAAACGAACGGAGGTGCGGTTGACGAGTTTGAAATGGGCTTCCGTGCCGGCGTCGAGTTTGCCCCAGACCTCGCCATTGTTGGCATCCATGATTTCCAGGCCGCGTTTCACGTCCGCCTTGTCCAGGCCCGCGGCGTCGGTGACGAGCACGATTTTGGTTCTGTCCAATCCTTCGCGGCGTTTCACCTCGGCGACGGTCTGGACGCACTCGGTGAAATTGCGGATCAGGGTCGGTTCGCCGTCGCCGCTGAAGGCGATGTCTTTGACGTTGCGGGTGATGAAGGAGGGCAATTCGTTGAACTTTGGTTCCTTCGCCAGACCGCCGTCGCGCACGAAGTGAATCATCGCGGCGAGTTCGTCGCGCATCTGGTTCAAGTCCACCTGTGACACCTTGCCGGGAACCGTGCGGTCCACCTCACAATAGACGCAGTCGAAGTTGCAGACTTTGTCGGGATTGAGATTGATGCCGAGCGAGAGGCCGCGGGAGCGCCGGGAAATCACCGGATAAACGAACGTGAAATCGGCGAACTGCCGCGAGTGGTCCTGCACGACGGCGAGATGGCTGCTGATATGAATCAAATGGTCTGACACGGCGCGACAATACCGTCTACATCCCCATGATCTGGTAGCCGCAATCGACGTAGATCACCTGGCCGGTGATGGCCGCAGCGCCGTCGCCGGCCAGAAAAACGCCGGTGGCGCCAAGTTCGTCGGGCAGAACATTCCGCTTGAGCGGGGCGTGAGCCTGATAGTGCTTGAGCATATCGGTGAACCCGGCGATGCCGCGGGCGGCCAAGGTGTTCACCGGCCCGGCGCTGATGCAATTGACGCGGATTTTTTGGGGGCCGAGGTCGTGGGCAAGGTAGCGGGTGCTGGCTTCGAGCGAGGCTTTGGCCACGCCCATAACGTTGTAGTGCGGCACGACCTTCTCCGAGCCGTAGTAGGTCATGGCCAGGATGCTGCCGCCGTCGGTCATCAGCGGCGCCGCGCCGCGCGCCAGCGCCACCAGCGAATACGCGCTGACGTCGTGCGCCACGCGGAACGCTTCCCGGCTGGTATGAACGAAGTCGCCTTCCAGGGCCTCCTTCGGCGCGAAGGCCACCGAGTGCAGCAGCAGATGCAGCCGCCCGAATCTTTTCCCGACTTCGTCGAATACGCGGGCGATGTGATCGTCCCGGGTGACGTCGCACTCCATCAGCGGCGTGTCCGCGCCGAACGCGCCGGCCAGTTCTTCCACGTTGTCCTTGAGCCGCTCGCCTTGATAGGTAAAGGCGAGTTGGGCGCCCGCCTTGTGCCAGGCCTGCGCGATGGCCCAGGCGATGGAGCGTTTGTTGGCGACGCCGAAGACGATTCCGAGTTTGGCCGCGAGTAGCATGTTCGTTAAATGAGTAAAACCGTTGAATCGTTAGAATCGCATGCGGCAGGATGGACACAAGGGCCTGGGTTATCAAGTTCTCAGGTTGTCAGAGTTTCAGGTTGCCAATCCGTCAATAGCCCGGCGCTTCAGCCCTGGGTCGGACGCCAGGGCTCGCGGCCTACAAGCCTCTGTAGGCCGGGTCCCCTGACCCGGCAGCGCGGACTTATGACGCTCGGTATAACAGCCTGTTCGTAAGCGTCCTGTTTGCCTCGTGAGGCCAGGCGACCTAGAGAATTTCCTCGGAAATCGGCATGTATTGCAGGCCCGGTCCCGCACCGGGCGGCTTTTTCAACGGGCTGTTAGCGGCGCCAGCGCAACCAGGCGAGTCCACCCAACCCGAGCACCAGCATTCCACTCACCGCCCAGGCGCTGCTGGCAGGCGCGCCGGGAAAGAAATGCAAGGCCGCGGCGCCGATGGCCGGTCCGGCGCAGCTTCCGGCGCCGATGGCCGCTTCATGAAAACCGCCGTGCTCGCTCTTGGTCTCGCTCACGTCCATCGAGTAAAACAACGACGAGTAATAAATCAAACCTACGGCGAGTCCGAAGACGATTTGCGCCGCGATCAACAGCGGCAGGTTCCCCACCAGCAGGATTAGCGCGAAGCTTGCCACCATTGCCGCGTAGGCGCTGGCGAGCCAGCGGAACTGATAATGCCATCCCGGCCACAACCAGAGCAGCGCAAACGCGCCGATCCGCACAAACAGCCAGACCGAACAGAAAAACCCGGCAAACATCGGTGAAAGTTTTAACTCTTTCGCGAGGCTGGGAATGACGGCGATGATAGTGTTGATGGCGAGGTAAGCGAACGGGTTGGCCAGCCACGCCATCTTCAAGAATGCCCTGGCCCTGGCAATCGGGCGGGGGTTCGATTCGCCGCTTCCCGCTGGACTCCCGCTGGACTCCCCGCTCCCGGCGTGACGACCCGCCCCTGATCCCGCCCAGGAAGGGAACGGTCGCGACGCGGACAGAGCTGTATTCCCCACCTGGGAGGGGTTGGGGGCGGGTTCGCGTGCGTGAGTGGCAATCACACCTCGAGCAGCAGTCGGCGACGAATCTTTACCAGCCGATATTTTCTCCAGTCGGATGACCAGTGCGAATTGCAACAGCTCCAGGGCCGACGGGACCAGAAACATGCTTTGCAGACCGAATTTTTCGAGCATCGCGCCACCGATGAAATAGGCGAAGGCCCCGCCGCCAGCCCAAACGAGGTTGTAAATCCCGACCATGCGTTGGAGGCGGGACGGCGGCTCGCCCTCGCTCACCATGGCTTCCAGGGTGGGCCAGGTAAAACACATGCCAACGGTGCAGAACGCCATCACCGCCAGATGACCGGCCATGGCGTCGAGACGGCTGCCGATCGCCAGGACGACAGCCAGGATGAAAAATCCGAAGCGCAGCGAAAGGAAGTAGCCCTGCTGCTGGGCAAAGCGCCCGCAGAACACAGAGGCGAAGGTGTAAATGAAACCCAGGCAAGCGGCGAGAACAAGGTTTTCCATCCGACCGAACCCGAACCGTTCCTGCATGAAGAAGTAAACATAATAGAAATAGCTGGTGGTGGCGACGGAGTTGAGGCCGGCCACGACCAAAATGCCGGCTTTGATGGCGGGCGAATACATTGAGAGACGTGCTGCGTGATGCG
>Ga0066709_100004038_pt1 | contig 11539 bp, 11 predicted proteins | sample GraSoiAngelo_158_FD_79665 | JGI IMG/M metagenome (GOLD analysis project Ga0066709, IMG submission 79665) | Grasslands soil microbial communities from the Angelo Coastal Reserve, California, USA - 14_1009_16_30cm | ecosystem: Environmental > Terrestrial > Soil > Grasslands | place: USA... | reverse complement strand
GTGCGCAGTCGCTTCGCCATCTCGTAGCCGCTCATTTTTGGCATCATCACATCGAGGATGATGACGTCGAACTCGTAAGCCTTGGCCATGGCTAGCCCCTCGACGCCGTCGGGGGCGCACACCGCATAGTCACCTTCCTCGGTCAGAACCTTGAGCAGCAGGTCGGCCATGCGGGCTTCGTCTTCTACGATCAGTAGTTTCATCGGAGAGTCAGAGCTTCGGGCTTCGGGCTTCGGGCTTCGGGGTTGTCGCCCGAAGATCTATGCCAGCCCAAAGCCGAAGTCTAAAGCGAAAACCTCACGCCCACACGCAGATAAATGGAAGAACGCGGAAATATTTCTGTCGCAGGATTCAGATGGCCTTCAGGTTACGTATGGTTGAAACGGGCCCTGTTTCGGGCGTCTGTGTCGTCGCTTCTCTTTCGCCCCTCTTGGGCTTGTTCTCGTTTCATTTCCTACCCACGGCTTGCGCCCCTTCGGCAGGCTCAGGGCAGGCTGTGGGCTGAATTCTTACGCCGCTTCGCGGCTCAACACCCCGTCGACTCAGCCTTCCGGCAATCGTCCGGAGGGAGGGGGAACCTACTTCTTACTGGTAACTAACGGGTTATCAGGCTTTTATACGCTCAGCATCCGTGATATAACCGCCCGTGAGCATAAAAGCGGGCGTCTGCCCGCCCGGAGCTTGTTTTGACGGCATTGGCCTCACACGCAGAAAATCAGAGACCAGGCCCTGACAGAGGAGGAACTGTGTCCGAAGAAGCGCGGACCGGGAAAAGGTTTCCCCTGCATTTGCCCATCAAGATTCACCAGGCAGAAGCGGGCGGTGAAGCCAAGGGAGTCACAGGAGATCTGAGCGCGGCGGGTGTGTACATCCGCGCGGATGCCTCGCTGGACGTTGGCTCGCCCGTGGAATTCGAAATCACGCTGCCGCCAGATGTGACGGGCGGCACGGAGAACGTGAAGATCCAGTGCAAAGGACGCGTGGTGCGCACGGACGAATCCGGCAAGGCCGATGAAGGCCGAGGCGTAGCCTGCGTGATTGACTCGTACGAGTTCATTAGAAACTCTTAACGTTTTGCAGCAGCAACTTTTGGGAGCGTTGAAAACATGCTCAAACTGATTCTGGCCGACAACCAGGCAATCTTCCGGGCGGGCATCGCCAAAGTGCTGGCCGTCGAAGATGAGATGCGCATCGTGGCCCAGGCGCAGACGCCCGAACAGATGTTCATGGCCTTAGACAAGTTCCGCGCGGCCGTTTTGGTCGTGGCGGGGGGATTCCACAACGACTTTGCCGCCATCGTACAGGCGGCGAACAAAGCCAAGACTCGCGTGGTCATCCTCGCGGATACGGGCGAGAGCGCGCAGCGGCACATGTCGAATGGGGCGCACGGTGTTGTCTACCGGAACGTCACGAGCGCGGCTTTGGTCGATTGCGTCCGCAAGGTGGCGCGTAACGAGACTTGGGTGCAGGATGTCGCGGTGCCCAGCGAACTCACCGAGAACGATATGGTCGGATTGCGCGTCCGCGACCGGCTGACGGCGAAGGAACTGCGCATTGTGGCGCTCATCGTGCAGGGCTACAAGAACAAGGAAATTGCTACCCAGCTCGGCACTACCGAGCAGGTGATCAAGAATTACCTGCGCAACGTCTACGACAAGATTGGCGTGTCGGACCGGCTGGAGCTGGCGCTGTTCACCATTCACCACCGGATTCTGAATGAAGCCGCGGCCGCAACCGCCGCGGGCTCGGTGCCACAGCCTCCAGCGGGCGTTTCGCCTTAAGTTAAAGTTCTGTGAATAAGGCCGCCCCACTGGGCGGCTTTTTTGCTTTCAAGCATCTTTCGACGCCAACCTTGTCCGGGTCATCTCGAAACCAATTACGCACGAGGAGAAGTTTTCCTACTTCCACTACTTCTTCCTAGAACGCTCACAGAAATGGAGTCTTTTTCATGCTGCAAAGGAAATACAGGATCAGCGTGCATGCCGCGCTCGTACTGGTGACATGCGTGGTGTTCGGGCAGCGCTCGCCGCAACGGAAAAAACCCTGTACGCCTTCACCGGCGATAACGACGGTTCACAGCCCCATTCTGGTTTGACTCCCGATCGGTAGGGTAGCCTTTATTCGAGTATGAACAACGAGGCCGCCTGACTATCCAGGCTGCCTTGATGATTTAGACGGACCGAGAACCTACTCGGTCCTCAAAGCGCTCGCCGGATCAATCGATGCTGCTCGTCGTGCCGGAATGAAGCCGGCCATCGACGCGGCCAAGGCCAGCGTGAAAACGGATGCCAGCAGGACAGCCGCATCCACTCCTTTCACTTCGGAGAGGTGTGCTTGTACGAATCGTGCGCAGAGCGACGCTGTCGGAAGGCCGATCGCCAGGCCGAGGGCTGCCTGGATCGCCGCACCCCGCATTATCATCGCGGTAACCTTGGCGCGCTCCGCCCCCAGAGCCATGCGAATTCCGATCTCGGAGGTGCGCCGCGCGACCGCATAGGCGCTCACGCCGTAGAGGCCGAGCGTTGCCAGAAGCAGGGCCAAGACACCCAACAGCATGGTCAAGCGCGCCAGCATGTTGTCGTCGGTGAATCGGTCGGCAATCTGCTGCTCAAACGTCTGGACCTTCACGACCGCCAGGCTGGGATTGATGCTGGAAAGGGTTCGGCGCGTCTGGGCTTCCATGTCGTTGATGGGATGCGCGGTCTTCAGCACGAACGCTCCCGCGTACATCATCTCGTCTTTTTCGATCGGATTCTTATCGCTTGCCGGCCTCTGCATCATCGGCACAAAGAACATTACATGCTCCTTCCATCGGGCGTCGGTGTAGACCGTATCCTGGACAACCCCGACGATCTCGTAGTCGTGAGTCGCATGTTCGCCAGAGCCGAAGTGGTGACCGATGGGATTTTCGCCCGGCTTGAAGAGCTTCTTCACAAACGACTCGTTCACCACTGCCACGGTTGGCGAGGTCGCCGTATCCTGCACGCCGATTCCGCGGCCCATCAGCACGTGCGTGCCCACCGAATCGAAGTATTCCGCACCTACCTTCACATCGGACGCCATTACCTTCAGGTCCGGCTGTCCTTCTACCCGGACACCCCAGGCATCGTTGTTATCCTCCATCGGAGTGTAGGTGCAGATACCCACCTTTTCGACTCCTGGTATCGCGTGGAATTGCTGTTCGATGTCGCGGTATAGAGCGCCGACCTGCCTCTGCGAATAACCCGCGGCCTGGGGATTGAAGTGCACGATGTGGCGGTTCTTGGACTCGAGCTTGAGGTCAATGTGTTGGAGTTTGTTCAGGCTCTGGGAAAACAATCCTGCGCCCACCAGCAGCACTAGCGAGAGCGCTGCCTGCGCCACCACGAGGCTGCGCTGCAGCAGCGTAGCTCCGCCGGTCGTCCGAGCGCCACTGCGGAGCGCTTCCACGGGCTCAGCCTGCGCCGCGATCCAGGCGGGTGCAACGCCGAACAATATGCCCGTCAGCAACGACATCCCAAAAGCAAAAGCGATCACTTGCAGGGAGGGGTTGGCATGGATCGGCAAACCCGTCGCGTCGGGGAAGGCCAGTGCCAGCAACATCTTGGTTCCCTCATAGGCCACGGCGAGCCCCGCGATTCCGCCCAGACCCGCCAGCAGCAGGCTTTCTGTCAGCAACTGGCGCACGATCCGGTAGCGCATTGCGCCGAGGGCGGTGCGCACCGACATCTCCGATTTCCGACCCATGCCCCGAGCTAGAAGCAGATTGGCGATGTTGGCGCAGGCAATCAACAATACGAGTCCGGAACTCCACATCAATAATTGCAGGTGTGAAGCATACTGTTCCTGCATGGCCTGGATGCCGGCGCCGCCCGGAGTCAGGACAAGATGCGCCCGGGCCAGTGCTGGCTGGTCATTTTTCGATGAGTATGTGCGCGTGGGTGTGAGAGCTTGCCGCAGCAGACCGCTCAACTTGGCCTGGAGTTGGACCTTCGACACGCCCGGCTTCAGGCGGCCGATCATGTAAAGCCAGTTGCCATCGGGATCGTGCACGTACGCTACATTCGCCAGCGCCGGCATCGATTCAATGGGGAGATAGAAGTCTGGAGGGGTGCTGGAAAGCCGGTCCCCGTAGAAACCTTCGGGGGCAATTCCTGCAATCGTTACGGGCTGGGTATTTACAAAAAATGTGCTGCCGACGACGGAACTATCTCCGGAGTAGTTGTTCTTCCACGTTTCATAGCTCATGACCGCAACGGTGGGCGCGCCTTGAACATCGTCCGCATCGGCCAGCAGCCTGCCGGCGCGAGGCTGTAGCCCAAAAGTGCGGAAGTAGTTGCCGGAGACGAATTCTCCCATGACCGACCGCGCGCTTTCCTGCGTTGCTCCTCTCCGAACGACAACCGGCCGGAAAGCAAATCCCGCCTGCATGGCCGCGAGCTCCTCGAATCGGGCGCGTTCTTCTTCAAGTGCTCATAGACAGCGGTGGAGAAAAGCGCATAGTCCCCGTCGTCGCGATAGCCGAATCCCACACAGCACATGAATTCATCGCCCAGCTTCACAAGCCTCTCAGGCTCGGCCACGGGAAGGTTCTTCATCATGACCGCGTTCAGCAAGGTGAAGATGGCAGCGTTGGCCCCGATTCCCAAGGCAAGGGTGAGGACGGCGATGGCGGTGAATCCGGGTGTCTTACGGAGCTGGCGCAGTGCGAAGCGCAGGTCTTGCACGAGTGTCGAGAACATGGCTCTCCCTTACGTGCCAACCAGGCGAGCAGGTTGCGTTCCAACCTCTCGGTGAGCTAGTCCTTTGTTTCTGTGCTACTTGCAGAATCTAACGACAGCGACAACAGTCCTCCGCTGAATCGGGGCGTCCGGAAGCGGACAGGTCAGCGAGGTGCCGTAGATGGCGCGCCTGTCTTAAACGATCTTCTCTCCGATCGCCTTCGCCTGCGTGAATAGATACAGGTAATCGGGTCCCCCGGACTTGGAGTCCGTGCCGGACATGTTGAAGCCGCCAAAGGGGTGCGCGCCGACCATGGCTCCTGTGCACTTGCGGTTGATGTACAGATTGCCGACGTGGAACTCGCGGATGGCGCGCTCGATTTTGTCGCGGGAGTTGGTGTAGACGGCGCCGGTCAGGCCGAATTCGGTGTCGTTGGCGATCTGGAGCGCATGATCGAAGCCTCGGGCTTTGATCACGGCCAACACGGGACCAAAGATTTCTTCCTGCTCGAGTTTCGACTTCGGCGGGATATCGGCAATGACCGTCGGGCGGATGTAGTAACCCTCGCCGGCTTCGGTGGCGCGCTCGCCTCCGGTGATGAGGCGCCCGTCCTTTTTGCCTTGCTCGATGTAGCCGAGAATCGTTTTCATGGAGCCTTCGTTGATGACCGCACCCATGTTGGAGTTTTCCGCGGGATCACCAACGCTGATCGTTTCCACACGCGCCTTCAATTGCTCGAGAAACTTGTCGTAAACGCGCTCGTCGACGATGGCGCGCGAGCACGCGGAACACTTTTGTCCCTGGAATCCGAATGCAGCTTGCGCTACGCCTTCGACAGCGGAAGCGACGTCGGAGTCGGCGTCGACGATGATAGCGTCCTTGCCGCCCATTTCGAGGATGGTGCGCTTGATCCAGATTTGGCCGGGCGCTTGCGTCGCTGCCGTTTGGTTAATGTGGAGTCCCACTTCGCGAGAGCCGGTGAACGCGATGTAGCGCGTCTTGGGATGAGCGACGATGGCGTCGCCGAAGCTGGCGCCCGCGCCCGGGCAGAAGTTGACAACGCCTTCGGGCAAGCCGGCTTCTTCCAGCAATTCGATGAACTTGGCGGCAATGGTCGGCGAGTCGCTCGACGGCTTCAGGATCACCGTGTTGCCGCTGACGATCGAGGCCAGCGTCATGCCCGCCATGATGGCGCAGGGAAAATTCCAGGGCGGAATCACGACCCCGACGCCGAGTGGGATGTACATCAGCGAATCGTGCTCGCCGGGGAGTTGCACCGGAGTTTCCGCTTTGGCGAAGCGTAGCGCTTCACGCCCATAAAACTCGCAGAAATCGATGGTCTCGGAAATATCGGCGTCGGCCTCGGCCCAGTTCTTGCTGACTTCGAAGACCAGCCAGGCCATGTACTCCATCTTGCGCTGGCGCAGCAGGTCGGCGGCGCGAAATAGCAGGCTGGCGCGTTCTTCGACCGTCGTGCGGCTCCACGACTCGAACGCCTTGAGCGCCGCTTGCATCGCGGGCTCGACATGCTCTTTGTTGGCTTTTTGATGGATGCCGACAATCTCGGAGGGCCGCGACGGATTCAGCGACTTGATTTTGTCGGTAGTCTTGACGCGCTTGCCGCCAACGATCAGGTCATACTCGCGGCCGAGTTGGGCGCGCACTTTAGCGATTGCCGCACGCATCTTGCGGGCGTTTTCTTCTTTGCGGAAATCGAAGAACGGTTCGTTAACAAACGGGCCCTGATGCACGGTCGTGCGTGGTCGGACGGGGGCTTCGACGGTCGCCATGGATGCACCTCGGAAGGAATTTCGGGTCCGGGATCGGACTGGTTTTTTCTCTAAGAATTACGCCTTATTGTAGCACCGGGCATGCAGGTGTTCGGTAGTTCCGGTCGCGGCGCTGCAGTGGACGGCACCGTGGATTCGATGCCGTCCGTTTTGCTGAAACGAAGGGTTACGGGCAGTTGAGTTGCGCCGATCCGAAAACCTGCGAAGTCGTCGGTGTCATCTGCGACAGCGGGAAGTTTGGATCGACGGGCGCCGTGGCGAAAACGCCGAATGAGCCTGTCACTCCACACGAGGCCTTGCCAGTCTCGTCCACACTCCCCCAATTGAGGGGGTTCATAGGGGGAACGTACCACGGTTTAGACGGGAACCATCGTGCGGGTAGCGGTGTGACCTTGCTCCCGTCGCTGTAGAAACCTGTAGCGGTGAATTGCGCCTGACTGCCCGCTGTAGCGGGGCTGATGGTGACGGATTGAAGCTGACGGCCGGGAAGGTAACTGGTGCCGCATGCGGCCAGTACACAGACGACCAAAAGGACAACGGTCCAAAGAAAGAGAAAACGAAGCTTGCGCATACGAGCCTCCAGTGAAACTATTCAGGTCCTGGCCCATGATGTCAGGACCGGCCATGCACCCTTTTCCGGAGTTCCGGCCGGTCGCTCCAGCAAACGGCATAGGAGGTTCGGGGCCGTCCGCCTTTGGCGGAAAACGATGAGCTCTATGGGCAGGTTAGCTGTGCCGTCGCGACCACCTGTGGAGTCCTCATCGTCACCTGCGATAAAGGAATATGAGGATCAACCGGCGCGGTCGCCCAGATGCCGAATGTGCCGGAATTCAGACGGCACGCTGCCTCGCCTTTGCTGTCCAGACTGATTACGACCGGAGTCTGGAGAGCAAGCGTCCAGGGTTGGTTGGGCCACCAGAGTACAGCCAGCGGCGATACCTTGGTTCCGTCCGTGTAGGTGCCCGTCGCCTTGAACTGCACTTGCCCATTGGGGAAGTTCTGCGCGTCGGCGGTGGCTGGGCTGATAGTTATGGATTGAAGCTGGCCGTGCGGGCTGCTGCTGCCGCAAGCCAGCATGATAATGGAAACCAGAGGGAGAGCAAGGCACGAAAGGAAGGGCACGAGCTTCCTCATAGGGGCCTCCAGGAAGGTGGTTCTGAAGAGGCAGGTTCGACGCTCGGTTGGACCGTCTCTTTTTAAGTTTAGCCCTCTCAATAGTAGAAGTCGCTCGATTTTTCGCAGGCACAAACCAAGCGGCCGGCCTCGCCGGCCGCTCGATTTTCAGCATCCCGGCTAGCGCCAATCATCAGCGCGATCGTGCCAGCGGTTGTCGTTGCGATTGTTGTACCAACCGCGGCGATATTCATAGGCACCGTAGCCTCGCTGATAGCCATTCTCATACCCGCTGCGGTAAGCCTGCTTGTAGCGGCCGCGCGAGCCCATCCAGCGCTCGTAACCGCCGGCGTCTTCCCACAGGCCGCTCTTGTAGTTGTAGCGGTATCCCTGCATGCGATCGTACTGGCCGCGCTCCACGCCGTCTTGATATCCGTTCCGATAGCCGTGCTCGCGAGCCTCGTCGTGGCGGTAGTTATCCCGACGGTAGTAGTCGTCATCGTCATCTGCCCACGCCAAGCTGCCGAATGCCAGCGAGACCGTCGCAGCCAGGGCTGCTAGCCTGACGCCATGCAGGAACGCTCTCTTCCATGCCTTCGCTTGAAACATAATCACCTCCGCACCGAAGCTTCCGGGGGTAAGCTTCAACCTCATAACAAGTGGGATGCGGGGGGTGCGCCGCCGCGATGCCCGCCCGGGACGGGCGGAAATCCCGTAGGCATCAGTTGGTTGCCTGGTGAGCATTTGGACGCGCAACTTTCTTTTGGATCAAGTGTTTACGCGGCGCTCAAGCAGGTTCGCGATTCATCCGGCGCGGTGGTAGACTCGAACGTTTTCACAGCGGCGGCTTCACATTGACGAGAGGCGATTGCATGGAAATCAAGCGCATAGGAGTTGTGGGCGCTGGAACAATGGGCAATGGCATTGCCCATGTGTTCGCCCGCAGCGGTTATTCCGTGGTCTTGTGCGATGTGGGGCAGCGCTTTCTGGACCGCGGGCTGGAGACCATCACGAAGAATCTTGACCGCGAAGTAGCGAAGAACAAGATCACGCTGGATGACAAGGCATCGACCTTGAAGCGGATTGAAGCTGTGGTCGACCGGCCCCGGCTGGCGGATTGCGACTTCGTCATTGAAGCTGCGACCGAGAAGTTCGAGATCAAGACTGAAATCTTTCGCGACCTGGAGCGGCTGACTCGGCCCGAAATAATTCTCGCCTCGAATACTTCGTCCATTTCGATCACGAAGCTGGCTGCGATGACCAAGCGGCCGGAGAAAGTCATTGGCATGCACTTCTTCAATCCCGTGCCGGTGATGAAACTGGTGGAGGTCATTCGCGGTCTGGCCACTTCTCAGGAAACTTTCGCTACGGTGCGAGACCTGGCAGTGAAACTGGAAAAGACTCCGGTGGAGGTGAATGACGCGCCGGGCTTCGTTTCCAACCGTGTTCTGATGCCGCTGCTCAACGAGGCCATGTATGCGGTGATGGAAGGCGTGGCGACGGCTGAGGCAGTGGACGAAGTCTTCAAGCTGGGGATGGCGCATCCCATGGGGCCGCTCACGCTGGCGGATTTCATCGGGCTCGACGTTTGCCTTGACATCATGCGCGTGCTGCATGATGGGTTGGGGGATCCCAAGTACCGCCCATGTCCGCTGCTGATCAAGATGGTGGATGCGGGATGGCTGGGACGCAAAAGCGGGAGAGGATTTTATCAGTATTAGCGAACTGGGGAGCGCGACTCGGTTGTCAACGTTCCAAAGATACACGGCGTCGGCCCGAAGAGTGATTTTCTTTGCTCGGGAGGCCGCCCTCCACGCTGGTTCCTCCCACATCGATTCCACCCACATCCTCTCAGGCTTGCTGGTCGAACAATCCACGCGGGTGAACAAGATCTTTCAGCTTAGCGAGCGGTTCCCCGAAGAGACCTCGCACATGAGAGCTCTGGGGAGGTTTCCGCAACCGAGGGATATCTCTCGATCGAAGGACGGCAAGGGGGTTGTGGCGGGAGCTGCAGCGGAAGCGAACCGTCTCAACGACTATTGTATCGATACAGATCACCTCATGTTGGCAATCTTGTCCACGGAATCGTCTCCCGGTGCGGCGAGGTTGAGCAAGGCAGGATTTCGTCTCAGCGAGGCTCGAGACACTGTATGCAAGACTGCTGCCTCGCGAGATAACCACGGGCCAGTACCGGCACTGTGGTGGCTGGAGAAGCCAATCAGTCGAGTTGGAAAAACGACCGGACTCTTGTACCTGCTGGGAGTATGCGTACTGATTCGTGTGCTGACGGAGGGTGGTTGCGGGTTCAGGCGATGAATAGCACTTCGGTCAAGCAGAACGACGCCCCATTGTACGTCTTGGCGGCGCTCTGCGGCGTGGGCGCAGGCTGGGCTGATGTTGTAGTCAACGATCTGCTGTTCACCGCTTTGCTGGTGCTGGCGTCGTGCATGTTGCTGGGGTTGCTGCGTCCGCGATGGCCGTGGCGGTGGGTGGTTGTTGTCGGAGTCTTCATTCCGTTCACTGAACTTGCGGCTTACTTGATCAGCACGGTTAAGCCTACCCGTGCGCAGATCTATGGATCGTTTCTGGCATCTCTTCCGGGGATTGCGGGGGCCTATGGCGGGTCGTTTATGCGCGGGGTGGTTCGCAACTTGAGGCAGGGGAGATAGGGGGCGCCGGGGCCTCGCCCCAGGGTTGGACAACCGAGGCGGCTGTCGCTACATGGGCTGTCTCTACGCGGGCTGTCTCTAGCTGGCCGGTTGCGGGATTGTTCCTCTTGCGGTGCTCTTAGGTATCGGCTAGCTAAAAAGTTACTATCGATTCCACAGTTTCTGCGCGTATGCTGGCGAGCATGGGTGTGAGTGTCTCTATGCTGGCCAGCGGCAGCCGGGGCAATTGCGCCATGGTTGCCAGCTCGCGGACCAGGATTCTGGTCGATGCGGGAATCTCCTGCCGTGAAACGTTCAAGCGCATGAAGGCCTTGGCGGAGGATCCTTATTCGCTCTCTGCGGTTCTGATCACCCACGAGCACTGCGATCACGTTTACGGTCTTGCTACCCTAGCCAAGAAATTGCACATCCCGATCTTCATGACTGGCGCCACCCATCAGGCGTGGGCGCGTGCAATGAGGGATCAAAAAGGCGAGCGGCCACAGCTCGACAAGCTGGAGAAATTCGAGTCGGGCCACAGCTTTCAGGTTGGCGACATTGCGGTGAAGCCCTTCACGATTCCTCATGACGCCGCCGATCCCGTGGGATTCACCTTTCGTGCGGATGGAATTAAGGTAGGGATTGCCACCGACCTCGGCTACTTGCCGGTCAGCGTGCGGGATCATTTGCGTGGCTGCGATGTGCTGGTCATGGAATCGAATCACGACCTGGAGATGCTGCGTGGCGGGTCTTATCCCTGGTCGGTGAAGCAGCGGGTGATGAGCCGGGTGGGTCATCTCTCGAACGAGGCCCTCGCAGATTTCTTTACCAACGACTATGATAATAAAGCAGCGTTTGTGGTCCTCGCACATCTCTCTGAGGAGAACAATCACCCAGAGATAGCTCGGAGAGAGGCAGAAAAGGCGCTGGCCAACCGTGGCGGCCTGTTTCACAACCGTGTGTTGCTGGCAGCGCAGTCTGAGGCCTTGGAGCCGATCCAGCTATAGGGGATTTCGGGCGTGGTAACCGTTGTATATCCATGAGTCAGCAGTGTGTTGATCCTATCGTAGGCAAGATTCTGGGGGGCTGGCGTTATGACATTTCCGGCCTGGCGCTGGAGATGCGCGGAGACTACGAGAGCCACTTCGCGTCCTGTGAGCGCTGCCGCAGCCGACAGCAAATTCACCGCATCATTGATGTGGGACTGATTGCGCTGGCCTCGGTTTCGGCGGGAGTGTTTCTGTTTGCTTTCGGAGTCATTCGGCACTTCTGCCCGCGTCATGCCTT
>Ga0066709_100004037_pt1 | contig 11539 bp, 10 predicted proteins | sample GraSoiAngelo_158_FD_79665 | JGI IMG/M metagenome (GOLD analysis project Ga0066709, IMG submission 79665) | Grasslands soil microbial communities from the Angelo Coastal Reserve, California, USA - 14_1009_16_30cm | ecosystem: Environmental > Terrestrial > Soil > Grasslands | place: USA... | reverse complement strand
GCCCGCTCGTCCCGATAAGGAGCTGACGTGGCCCTGAGGATCGGCGTCGACATCGGCGGCACGTTCACGGACCTCGTCGCGCTCGACGAGACGACGGGCGCCGTCGTCACCACCAAGGCCCTCAGCACGCCGCGCGACCTTCTCGAGGGCGTCCTGCGCTGCGTGGATCAGGCCCGTGTCCGGCTGGCCGACTGTCGGTTCGTCATCCACGGGACCACGATCGGGATCAACGCGCTGATCGAGCACAAGGGGGCGCGCACCGGGCTCATCACCACCGAGGGCTTTCGCGACGTTCTCGAGATCGGCCGCGGCAATTTCTTGAAGATGTACGACGTGCTCTATCGGCGGCCCGAGCCGCTAGTGCCCCGCGGGCGGAGCCGCGAGGTTCCCGAGCGGCTGACGGCGACCGGCGACGTGCTGGTGCCCCTCGACGAAGTCGCCCTGCGGGCCGCATGCTGCGCGCTGCTCGCCGACGGCGTCGAGTCGGTGGCGATCGTGTTCCTGTTCTCGTATCGCGATCCGACCCACGAGCAGCGCGCCGCGCGCATCGTCGCCAGCGAGATGCCCGGCGTGTCTGTCTCTGCCTCGCACCGCATCACGCAGGAATGGCGCGAGTACGAACGGACCAGCACCACGGTCGTGAACGCGTACGTCCAGCCGATCATGGACCGCTACCTCGGCGCGTTCGGCAAGGGGCTAGCCGGGCGCGGCTTTCAGGGGCAGCTCCTGGTGACCCAGTCGAACGGCGGAGCGTTCTCGCTCGACGCCGCGCGCTCGAAGCCGGTGCACACGATCGAGTCGGGGCCCGCGGCCGGTGTCACCGGCAGCGCGAGCCTCGCGCGCATCCTCGGCGCCGACCGCTTGATCTCGTTCGATATGGGCGGCACGACCGCCAAGTGCGCAATCGTCGAGCACGGCCTCGTCCAGACCACCGACGAGTACCACATCGACGGCCGGCCGCTCCGGATTCCGGTGATCGACATCACGGAAGTCAGCGCCGGGGGCGGCACGATCGCGTGGATCGACGCCGGCGGCGCGCTGGCGCTCGGCCCGCACAGCGCCGGCGCTGACCCCGGGCCGGTCTCGTACGCCCGGGGTGGGCACGAACCGACCGTCACCGACGCGAACCTGGTGCTCGGCCGGATCGACGCGGCCCGATTCCTCGGCGGTACGATGCCCCTCGATCTCGCGGGCGCCGTGCGCGCGATCGACGAGAAGATCGGCGCGACGCTCGGCCTCACGCGCGCGGCGGCGGCGGCCGGCGTCGTGAGGCTGGCCGACGTGAAGATGGCGCTCGCGGTGCGGAGCATCACGACCGAGCGCGGCCTCGATCCGCGCGAACACACGCTGCTGGCGTACGGCGGCGGCGGACCGCTCCACGCTGTCGCCATCGCGCGCGAGCTCGGAATCCCGCGCGTCGTCGTGCCGCCTTCGCCGTCGACCTTCTCGGCGTGGGGTATGCTGGCGACCGACCTCAGACACGACCTGGTCCGCACGGTGCTCGTGCCGCTCGACCAGACCGACGCCGGCTGGGCCGAGGGTCGATACGAGGAGATGCAGCGCGAGATCGCGACGATCCTACCGGGCGCCGGCACGCCGGTCCTGCGCCGTGCGGTCGACCTCCGTTACCTCGGCCAGGAGCACACGGTGACGATCGCCTTGGCGACCCTCGACGACTGGAAGCAGCTCCGCGCGCGGTTCGATACGGCCCACGAGCGCGCCTACGGCTACGCGGCGCGAGAAGTCGACGTGCAGCTTCTCAATCTCCGCCTCGCGGTGGTCTTTCCGCTGGAGCCGCTGCGCCTGGCCACCGTCGAGCGCCGAACCAACGGCACGCCACCGTTCGAGACGCGCAAGATCTACTCCACTCTGGCGGGTGACGACCTCGAACACCGCGTCTACCAGCGCGAAGCGCTTCGCGCTGGCGACCAAGTGGATGGCCCCGCCGCCATCGAGGAGCCCGGAACCACAACGATCATCGCCGCCGCCGACACACTTTCGATCGAAGAGCATGGGTGCCTAGTCATCCACATGCACGCAGCCGGAGCGATGGGGGGTATCGGGGGAAGCGAGCATCGCTCCCCCCGATGACTATCAAACAGCTATGCCGGACACGATAACCGTCGAGATTATCCGCGCCGCGTTAAACGCGGCTGCGCAACGCATGCGGATCACCCTGATCAAGACCGCCTACAACCACATCATCAGCGAGAGCCTCGACTTCGGCTGCGCGATCTTCGATCCCGACGTGCAGATGATCGCCCAGGGCATCGGGCTGCCGGTGTTCCAGGGGCACCTCGGATTCCCGATCCAGGCGACGATCGCCGATCGCGGCATCGAGGCGTTCCGCGAGGGCGACGTCTTCATCCACAACGATCCCTACACGGGCAACGGCAATCACCTCAACGACGTGGCGATGACCGCCCCGGTGTTCTGGCAGGGGCGGCTCGCGGGCTTCGTGGCGGTGAAGGCCCACTGGACCGACGTCGGCGGGCCCGTGCCGAGCTCGATGCAGGTCGGGTCGACCGACTTCCGGCAGGAAGGTCTGCGCTTCCGCTCCGTGCGGATCGTGAACCGGGGCGAGCTGAACGAAGAGGTGATGCGGATCATCGCCGGCAATATCCGCACCGAGAGCGGCACCCTGAAGGACATCCAGGCGATGCTCGCGGTGTGCCGCGCCGGCGATCAGTTCTTCCGCGAGGTGCTCGCCAAGTACGGGCGCGAGGCCGTGCTGGAGGCGACGCAGGTGTACATGGCGCAGTCCGAGCAGCGCACCCGCGCGGCGCTCGCCCGGATCCCCGCCGGCGTGTACCGCGCGGTCGGCCACTTCGACAACGACGGCATCTCCCTCGACCGGCCCGTGCGCGTCGAGATGGCGATCACCGTCGGCGACGGCGGCATGACGGTCGACTTCGCGGGCTCCGACGCGCAGGTCAAGGGGCCGTTCAACTGCGGCGACGCGATCACGATCAGCGCCTGCCGGATGCTGATCAAGTGCTTGACGACTCCGCTCGATCCAGTGGACGAGGGCTGCTTCCGCCCGCTCACCGTCGTCATCCCGCCGCGCTCTGTCCTGGCAGCCGAGGAGCCGGCGCCGACGGCGCGCTACTACGTTCCGATCAATCTGCTCCTCGATTTGGGGCTGCGCGCGCTGGCACAAGCGATGCCCGCCGCCGTGCCCGCGGGATCGTATGGCGACCAGATGCCCACGATCGCGTTCGGCACGCATCCGCATACGGGCAAGCTCTTCATCCAGGGCGATCTGAACGCGGGCGGCACCGGCGCCCGCCCAAGCTTCGACGGCGAGTCGGCGATGATCATCTTCGCGGGCTCCACCGCGCGCAACAACCCGGTGGAAGTCGTCGAGTCGCGCCTGCCGACCATTCGCATCATGCGCTATGCGCTCCGCCGCGACTCGGGCGGCGCCGGGCGCTACCGCGGCGGCCTCGGGATCGAGCGCGAGTATCACTTCCTGCAGCCGGCCTTCATCACGTTCAGCCTCGAGCGCAAGGCGACGCCGCCCTGGGGGCTCTGGGGCGGGAAGGATGGCGCCGTCAACGGCGTCGACATCACGTCGCCGGACGGCGCCCTGCGACAGGTGCGCAAGGCGACCCAGCACCCGATCGCGGCGGGCGAGGTCGTCCGTATCATGACCGGCGGAGGCGGAGGCTACGGCCCGCCGTCGGAGCGCGCGCCCGATGCCGTCCGCCGCGACGTGCGCGAGGGCTACGTGTCCCGCGAGGCCGCGGGGCGCGACTACGGCGTCGACGCGGCGGAGCCGGAGTAGCCGCCATGAGACTTGGCGCATACGCGGGGGCGATCGCGGTCGCCACCTTGCTGGCGCTCGGCGTGGCCCACGCGCAGAGCGAGTCTGTTCAGGAAGTGCTCGGCACCTGGAAGGGCAAGATTGAGCTGTTCGACGAGCCCGAGCGAACGCTCGTGATCAAATCGGTCACCCGAGCGGGCGACACCTGGATCGCGAGCGTCGAGTACGGGCCGACCGGCCAGAAGCTCGGCGCGTTCGAGGGCCGCGTCCAGAAGCAGCGCGGCGCGACGACTTTGACCTTTCCCATCTCCACGACCCGCAAGGTCGAGCTGTCGCTCGTCTCCAACACCGAGCTGCGCGGCTTGTTCAAGGTCAGCGACGGCGAGGGAAGCTGGGTCAGCCGCAGGATGGTCCTGCAGAAGACCAGCGACAAGCCCTGACACCGGCCGGATTCCGGCCGAATCCGACCGGCGTCCCCGAAGAGGCTCCGAGCTCAGTCTAGAAGAACATCGAAGCCGGACGTCCGACTGATCGTCACTCGCCCAATGATCGTGCGAAGCGCCCAGCTACTGCGCGCTCAGACGCTGGGCGTTCGATCCCGAGCGGCCTCCGCGTATACTCGTGCCCGGAGGTGGGTCGATGACCCTCGACGCGCAGCGCGGATACTTCCGGGTCGTCGCGCTGTCGCTCGCGCTCGTAGCGTGCGCATCGGGCTGCACGAGCGACAAGGCGTCGCTCGCTCAGGCGCCGGCGCCGCCGTCCGTGGCCGCGGGGCCGCGTTTCGATCAGAGCGGCCCGGACGCCGACGAGCTCGGCGCCCGCCAGGGCTATCCGGTCGGCGATCGCAATAGCTTCTTCCGCGTCCCCTTCCTGGTCGGCTCGCAGAGCCACCAGGACGAGATCTTTCCGAGCCGATCGGTGCGTCGAGCCGCGACCGCGTCGCCTCTCGCCCGAGCCGCGTCCGAGCCCGCGCTGCGCTACGACTACCAGGGACGCACCTTCACCCTCGACGATTATATGGCCCGCAACCCCGCGACCGGGCTGCTCGTCTCCCGCGACGACACGATCCTCGTCGAGCGCTACCAGTACGCGCGGACGGATCGGGATCGGTTCACCTCGTGGTCGATGGCGAAGACGATCACGTCGATGCTGATCGGGATCGCCGTCGGCGAGGGACGCATCCGCTCGGTGGACGATACGGCCGCGACGTACGTGCCGGCGCTCGCGGGCACCGAGTACGGACGAACGTCCGTGCGCCACCTGCTGCAGATGTCCTCGGGCGTCCGCTTCGTCGAGGAGTACACGGGGGCTGACGACGTCTCGAGGCTCGCTGCCGACACGTTCCGGCAGCTCGGCTCCGGCGGCGTCGCCTCGGTGACGGCGTACAACGAGCGCGCGGTCCCCGCCGGCACGAAGTTCGCGTACGCGTCGGTCGAGACGGAGGTGCTCGGGCTCGTCCTCGCCGCCGCCGTCGGCCGCTCGGTCGCCGAGTATCTTCAAGAAAAGGTCTGGCAGCCGATCGGCGCCGAAGCGGACGCCACCTGGATCATCGATCGCGCGGGCCATGAGGTGACGTTCTGCTGCTTCAACGCCGTGCTGCGTGACTACGCGCGCCTCGGCCTCTTGCTCGCCCACGACGGGAACTGGCGAGGCCGGCAGATCGTGCCGGCGCCCTGGGTCCGCGCCGCGACCAGTGTCGGTGCCGACCAGCCGCATCTGCGCCCTCGCACCGCGACGCCGTTCTTCGGCTACGGCTACCAGACATGGATCTTCCCCGACGACCGCCGGATGTTCGCGTTCCTCGGCGTCCGGGGCCAGGCGATCTACGTCGATCCGGCGAGCCGCCTCGTGCTGGTGACCACCGCGGTGCGCAAGCTGCCGCGCGACCCCCGGGTCGCCGAGACGGTCGCGCTCTGGCGCGCCGTCACACGCGATCTCGCCCGCTAGACGCGGATGGCGGATGCCCATCGCGCCGAGGTGATCGGAAGGGCTTCGACAAGTTCAGGGGGCTGGGCGATTCCCTTTCGCGACGACCAGGGTAACGAGCTCCTCTTCCAGCGCGCCGTCGTGGTCTCGCGCCTCAAGCGCCGGCGCCACCTGTGCGCCGAGAAGTTCACGTACTTGAGGGCGCGCACGGATCGACCGACGAAGGCCACGTTGATCAGCGCGCTCAATACGACGTCGTACTACGATCCCCACAAGTCGGCCGGCGCCTATCCCACGCGCGACGCCTACCTGAGCGACGCGGTGGACATCCTGCGCGACGAGGTCGACGAGCTCGTTCGTCTTGGCTGCACCTACATCCAGATGGACGGGCCGCCCTACACGCTCCTGCTGGATGCGGCCACCCGCGAGGGCTTTCGGCGCCGCGGGATCGGCCACCACCCGGGTGTCACGTTCGCGCTGCATCTCTGTCGCGGCAACAACCAGAGCAAGTACATCGGCAGCGGCGGCTGTGACCCCATCGCGGCCAAGGTCTTCCGCGCCAGCCGCTTCCGACGCAGGAGGGGAACCTCCTGACCGAGGCCGAGCAGGCGGCGAAGCTCGCGCTGGTGACCGAGACCGCCCGTGAGGTCTTGGGCGGGTCGTGAGGGTCGACCGCGTATACTCGGGGCCCGGAGGTCAACGCCGGTGAGCATTCGCGCGATCCGCTGCGGCACCCTCTTCGACGCCGTCGCGACGACGCCGCTCCGTGACGCCATGGTCGTCGTCGACGGCAATCGGATCGCTGCCGTCGGCCCGGCCAAGAGCACGCCGGCGCCGCCCGGCGCCGAGGCGGTCGATCTGACGAATCGCTTCGTGATGCCCGGCCTCGTCGATTGTCACAGCCACGCCTCGATCGTGCCGGGGCTGGGCGATCAGCTCGGCCAGCTCTGCCGCGGCCCCGTGCCCCAGGCGCTCGCCGCGACCGCGAATCTGCGCACCGACCTCGCCTCCGGGACGACGACGATGCGCATCATGGGCGAGGAGCACTTCCTCGACATCGACCTGCGCGACACGATCGACGCGGGGGTGATCGCCGGGCCGCGCCTGCTGGTGGCCGGGCGCGGCCTCGCCGCCAACAACGGTCACGGCCGGGCGCTCGCCAGCTACGACGGCGTCGACGAGGTGCGCCGCGGCGCGCGCGAGAACCTCCGGCGCGGCGCCAACCACGTGAAGATCTTCGTCACGGGCGGCGTCAGCTCGCCCGGCGCGATGTCGACGTCGAGCGCCTACACGCGCGAGGAGATCCGCGCCGCGGTGGAGGAGGCGCACCGGGCCGGCACCTACGCGGCGGCCCACGCGCACGGCGGCGCGGGGCTGCGCCTGGCGGTCGAGGAGGGCGTCGGCACGATCGAGCACGGCCTCCTGGCCGGCGACGAGGACGTGGCCTTGATGGTCGAGCGTCGCGTCTGGCTCATCTGCACGTTCTCGATCTTCATGCACCCGACCGGTATCGAGCAGGGTGACGGTCAGCGCCCGGCCATCATGGACAAGGTGCGCCGGGCCCGCCGCGTGGTCGAAGAGACCTTCCCGCGCCACCTGGCCTCGGGCATCCGCTTTGCGTGCGGCACCGACAGCATGCACGGGCTGATGCCGGTCGAGCTCGAGACGCTCGTCCGCTTCGGCGTGTCGCCGCGCGATGCGCTCCTGGCCGGTACGCGCTGGGGCGCCGAGGCGTGCCGGATCGACGATCAGATCGGGACCCTCGTGCCGGGCAAGCGCGCGGACCTGATCGCGATCGACGGTGACCCCTTGAAGGACATCGCGGCCTTGCGCCGCGTGAGCCTGGCCGTGAAGGATGGAGTGCTCTACGACGGAGTCTTCGGGAGGAACGGACGATGAGCGAGACGATCACGAGGCGTGAGTGGCTCCATCGCACGGGTGGGCTCGCGGTCGGCGCCGGAGTCGGCTCGCTCGTCGGACGATCCGGCGTCGGGCCAGCCGCGGCGCAGGGCCAGGGGAAGCGCGGCGGCGTGCTCCGCGTCGCCACCGTCGACAAGCCCGTGAACATGGATCCCGGCTACGCTCAGCTCTACTCCTCGCTCCAGGTCTACCAGAACGTCTACAACAAGCTCGTCTACGTGGACGAGGCCGGTCAGTTCATCCCGGGCCTGGCGAAGTCGTGGAAGCAGGAGGACGACAAGACCTGGCTCTTCGACCTCGTCGACAACGCCGTGTTCCACAACGGCGAGCCGTTCACGGCCAAAGACGTCGCCTTCACCTTCGCGCGCATCCTGGACGCGAAGAACAAGCTGCCGATGCGCATTTTCTTCACGCCGATCGAGGGCGTCGCGGCGGTCGGCCAGTATCAGGCGCGCTTCCACCTGAGCCGCTCGTGCGGTCCGCTCCTGGCGATGCTGTCGCAGGCCACCGAGATCGTGAACGAGAAGGCTCTGCAGGAGAAGGACCCCAAGCTCTTCCCGATCGGGACCGGCCCCTATCGCTTCGTCGAGTGGGTGAAGGACGATCACATCACGCTCGAGCGCTGGAGAAGTACCATCGTCCCGGCCGCCCGTACCTCGACCGGCTCATCTTCTACGCGCCGGCCGACGATACCGTGCGGCTCACCGGGTTGCAGACCGGGCGCTTCAACTGGATCCAGACGGTCCCGCCGCAGCGCATCGGTGAGCTGGAGCGCGCGCGCGACATCAAGTCGTCGGCCGGCCGCCCGTACTTCCCGTTCTTCTTCATGCTCAACGCGAGCAAGCCGCCGCTGGCCGACAAGCGTCTGCGTCAGGCGATCGCGTGGGCGCTCGACCGGGCGGAGATCGTGAAGCTCGTCTACTACGGCAGCCACGTCGTCACCGGCGAGCCCACCCCCGAGCCGAGCCCCTGGGCCACCGGCGTGAACGCCCACAAGAACGGGCCCGATCTGGCGAAGGCCAGGCAGCTCATGAACGAGGCCGGCGTCGGCGGCGGGCTCAGCCTGACGTACCTCGTCAAGTCGCAGGTGCCGGTGCTGGTCAAGACCGGCGAGATCCTGCGCGAGCAGCTCAAGAAGATCGGCATCACGCTCGAGGTCCAGCCGCTCGAATCCGGCCAGTACTTCGAGTCACTCGTCGGCAAGAAGTTCGACATCGCGGGCGCCTGGTGGTCCGTCACCGTCGATCCGGACCTGTTCTACAACCCGCTGCAGCACTCGACGTCGCCCTGGAACTTCACCGGCTTCAAGTCGGAGGAGGCAGACCGCCGTCTGGACGCCTTCCGCTACACCGCGAGCGCCGCCGCACGCAAGAAGATGTACCCGGAGCTGGTGCGCTGGTTCCAGGAGGAAGGCTCGCTGCTGATCTTCAGCAACGAGATCCAGCGTTACTGGATGAAGCCCAACGTGAACGGCGTGGTCCCGCTGTCGTCGCTGGAGCTGCGCTTCGAGGACGTCTGGCTCGGCTGATCCAGCCTTCCATGGCGTCACTGACCTACGTGGTGCGGCGGCTCGCGCTCGCCGCGCCGCTGTTGCTCGGGATGAGCGTGCTGGTGTTCGGGCTGATGCGCGTGATCCCGGGCGATCCGGCCGTCGTCGTGCTCGGCTACAAGGCGACGCCCGAGAGCATCCGCGCCATGCGCGAGACCTTTCACCTGGACGAGCCACTGCCGACCCAGTACGCGCGCTGGCTGGGGGGCCTCCTGCGCGGCGACTTCGGCATCGACTTTCGCCAGAACGAGCCCATCGGCCGGATGATCGTCGAGCGCCTGCCCGTCACGATCGAGCTGACCGTTCTGGCCGCGCTGGCCGCCGCGCTGATCGGCGTTCCGCTCGGGCTTCTCGCGGGCGCCCGGCGGGGCGGCGTCGCCGATCGGGCCTCGCTGGCGCTGGGCCTCCTCGGCATCTCGCTGCCCGATTTCTGGCTCGGCATCATGCTGATCCTCGTGCTGTCGCTCGCGGCGGGCGTGCTGCCGTCCAGCGGCTTCGTGCCGTTCGCCGAGGCGCCGCTCGAGAACCTCTGGTACCTGGCGCTGCCGACGCTCACCCTCGCGTCGAGCCGCGCGGCCGCGCTCGGACGGCTGACGCGCGCCGCGGTGCTCGACGTCGTGCATCGTCCGTTCGTGCAGTTCGCGCGCGCCAAAGGGCTCGGCGAGGGCGCGATCCTGGTGCGCCACGTGCTGCCCAACGCCGCCATCCCCATCGTGACGGTCATCGGACTGCAGGTGGGCTACATGCTCGGCGGCGCCATCGTCGTCGAGACGATCTTCACCTTGCCGGGGCTCGGCCGCATGACCCTCGACGCCGTGCTCGAGCGGAACTACCCCGTGGTGCAGAGCGGGCTCCTGGTCGTCGGGGCGATGTTCATGGCGGTGAACCTCGTGACCGACGTGCTCTACGGCCTCATCGATCCTCGACTGCGTCGGCGATGAGCCGCGGAACGTCGGCGGTCGCGGTGACCGGCCTCGCCATCGTGGTCCTCCTGGCCCTCGTCGCCGTCACCGCGCCGCTGGTGGCGCCGGGCAGCCCGACCGAGATCGCCAGCGCCGCGGCCCTGCGGGCGCCGACCGTCGTCGAGCCCTTCGGCATGGACGACCTCGGCCGGAGCGTGCTGAGCCGGGTGATCCACGGCTATCGGGTCTCGCTCGGCGTCGCGCTCGCCTCGGTGGTGATGGCCGTGCTGATCGGCTTGCCGCTCGGGCTCCTCGCCGGCTACGCCGAGGGGCTGCTGGACCAGCTGATCATGCGGCCGCTCGACATCCTGATGGCGTTTCCGGCGATCCTGCTGGCCATCGCGTTGACCAGCGTGTTCGGTACGGGCGTGCCGCTCGTGTCCCTGGCGCTGGCGATCGTGTACGTGCCGATCGTGGCGCGCGTCGTGCGCGCGGCGGTGCTGGCGACCAAGGCCGAGGTCTACGTCGAAGGCGCGCGCGCCGTTGGGGCGACGGCCCGGCGCCTGGTGCTCCGTCACATCGTGCCGAACTGCGTCACGCCGCTGCTCGTCCAGGCCTCGGTGCTGATGGCGATCGCGATCCTCGTCGAGGCGGCGCTGTCGTTCCTCGGCGTCGGCGTGCGGCCCCCGACGCCGTCGCTCGGGCTGATGCTCTCCGACGGGCGCGGGTTCATGCTGCAGGCGCCGTGGGTCGTCGTGTTCCCGGGCCTGGCGATCCTGATCGCCGTGCTCGGCTTCAACATGCTCGCCGACGGCCTGCGCGACTGGCTCGACCCGCAGCGGGGGGCGGGCCGGTGAGTGGCGGCACGAGCCGCCCGCGCGGCGTCTTTCGAGGTGCTCGCCACGGTGACGCCGGCCGCGTAGACCGTGGTTTTCTGGAGCTCCGTCGGCAGAGCGCCTCTGGGCTGCTGATCTCAGGCTTGGGCGCGCCCTCGCGCACGGCCACGCCGATCCCCGTACGGCCGATCGCTGTCCACGAGCCCTCCGCGACGGCGCCTTGCCGGGTCATGTCCTGCATCGCCTCTTGCGTCATGATCACGACGTCGGCCGGCGGCGCCATCCGGCCCCTCACATCAGCCCGTAGAACTTGCCCGCGTTCTCGCAGGTGATCTTGTGCGTGACCTCCGCCGGCAGGTGGCCGAACTGCTCCTCGATGTATTTCGACGACTCGGGCCACACGCCGTCGCCGTGCGGGTAGTCGGAGCCCCACATCAAGGTCTCGACGCCCATGTCCTCGATGAGCTTGGTGCCGATGCGGTCGAACTGGAATGTGCCCTTGCACTGGCGGCGCCAGTAGTCGCTCGGCTTCATCTTGAGGCCGAGGTCGCGGAAGCGGTCCTCCCACTCGAAGTCCATCCGGTCGAGCGCGTAGGGGATCCAGCCGATCCCGCTCTCGCCGAACGAGATGCGCACGTTC
>Ga0066709_100004035_pt1 | contig 11541 bp, 12 predicted proteins | sample GraSoiAngelo_158_FD_79665 | JGI IMG/M metagenome (GOLD analysis project Ga0066709, IMG submission 79665) | Grasslands soil microbial communities from the Angelo Coastal Reserve, California, USA - 14_1009_16_30cm | ecosystem: Environmental > Terrestrial > Soil > Grasslands | place: USA... | reverse complement strand
CGTGTTCGGCTACCGGACGCTCGTATTCGCGACGATCGCGATCGACGGGCTCAGTGTGGGTGTGTGGGCCCACCACACGTTCGCGACGGGGGTCGTGCTGCTCCCGTTCTTCTCGGCGCTGTCGATGCTCATCGCCGTCCCGACCGGTATCAAGGTGTTCAACTGGATCGGGACGATGTGGAGCGGCCGGATCTGGCTGACATCGGCGATGTTGTTCTCGATCGGGTTCTTGATCGTGTTCGTGATCGGCGGGCTCAGCGGCGTGCTCCAAGCGTCGGCGCCCCTCGACTTCAACGTGACCGACACGTACTTCGTCGTCGCCCACATGCACTACGTCATGTTTGCCGCGGCCGCGTTCGCGGGCTTCGCGGCGATCTACTACTGGTTCCCAAAGTTCACCGGCCGCTTCCTGTCAGAGCGCTGGGGCCGCCTGCACTTCGTCACCACGTTCATCGGGTTCAACCTCACGTTCTTCCCACAACACGAGCTGGGACTCCGGGGCATGCCGCGTCGAGTCGCGACCTACAAGGCGAACGGCGGTTTCTCGTTCCTCAACATGCTCTCGACGATCGGCTCGTACATCCTGGCGGTCGGCGTCCTCGCGTTCGTCGTCAACGTCGTGTGGTCGTTGCGGCGCGGCGCGCCGGCCTCCGGGAATCCATGGGACGGTCAGACGCTCGAGTGGGCGACCACCTCGCCGCCACCCCAGCACAACTTCGACGCGCTGCCACCGATTCGATCCGAGCGTCCCGTGTGGGATGTGCGCCACCCGCATCCGAACGGCCAACATCCCAATGGGCAGCGCAGCAACCAGCCGGACGAGCCGGTGAGCGCGAGCAACGAAGGTGATGCGCGATGAAGATGGAGACGCGCTTCTACCTCGGCGTCACCGCGTTCTTCATCGTGATCGGGCTCGTGTACTGGTTCACGTCGTACGAGAACGCCGGGGCGACGATGCTCGCCGCGAGCGCGCTGCTCGGCCTGCTCACCGGCGGCTACCTGCTCTACCAGTCGCGCCACATGGAGCCGCGCCCCGAGGACCGGCCGGACGCGACGATCGCCGAAGGGGCGGGCGAGGTCGAGGAGGTGCCGGCCCCGTCGATCTGGCCGTTCGTGCTCGCGTTCGGCGGGACCACCTTCGCCACCGGCCTCGCCGTCGGCCTCGCGGTCGCGCTCGTCGGCCTCCTCTTCCTCGCCATCGGCGCCATCGGCTTCGTCAACCAAAGCCGCGGCCCGACCCCGCGAGCCGAGGAATAGCGCTTCACGAGTCGTCGAGCTCCAGCCGGTTTCGCCAAACCGTACGCCACCTGCTTTCTCCCGACCTACGCATTCGATTTTCGAATGTGTAGGTCGAATGAAAGCTCCGGCCGAGCGGTTTGGTCTCGTCAGTGCGGCGTCGGTTCGGCTTCGACGAAGCCGCCGCTGGGTGTGCGCACGATCTCTTCGAAGGCGGGCGGGGTTTCGGGTGGTACACCGCGCGCGGTCAGCTCTTTGCAGATTCGGTACGTGAGCAGCCCCACGACGGGTGGCGCAACGATGAGCAGGACGCGGAACGCCCACGTCACGCCGTTGATGGAGAGGTTGAACTGCGAGGCGATGATGTCGTTGCCGCCCGCGAAGAAGAAGATCGCCACCAGCGTCAACCCGGCCATTCCCAGCGCCGTTCGCAGCGGCCGATCACGCGGCCGCTCGACCAGGTGATGCTCTTCGTGATCCTTGGTGAAGCGCGCCTCGAGGAACGGCCACAGGTAGAGGACGCCGAAGAACAATCCCGGGAGCAGAACCCCCGGGTAGAACGGGTTCGGGATCTCGAACCCGAACGCTCGGATCTCCCACGGCGGCATCACGCGCAGCGCGCCCTCGAGCCAGCCGAGGTACCAGTCGGGTTGTGATCCCGCGCTCACCGCGGCCGGCACGAACGGGCCGTAGAGCCACACCGGGTTGACCTGCACCAGGCCGCCCAACGCCGACAGCGCCGCGAACACGAAGAACATCAGCCCGATGGTCTTGGCCGTGAACGTCGGCCACAGCTTGGAGCCGACCACGTTGTGCTCAGTCCGTCCCGGTCCCGCGAACTGGGTGTGTTTCTGCCGCGCGACCAGCGCGAGATGGACGCTGATGAGGATGCCGATCGCGACCGGCACGATCAGGATGTGGATCACGAACAGGCGCGAGATGATGTCCTTGGTCGGGAACTCGCCGCCGAAGATCAAGAACGCGAGCCGCTCGCCGACGAGGGGAATCGACAGCACGATCGAGTACGCGATCCGCAGCCCCGTTCCTGACAAGAGGTCGTCGGGCAACGAGTACCCGGTGAACCCGTTCGCCATTGCCAGCAGCAGCATCGTCAGACCGATGATCCAGTTGGCCTCGCGCGGCCTTCTGAACGCGCCCGTGAAGAAGATGCGCATGAGGTGGGCGACGCTCGCACCGACGAACACCAGCGCCGCCCAGTGGTGGATCTGGCGCATCACGAGTCCCGCGCGTACGTCGAAGCTGATTTGCAGCGTCGAGCGGTACGCCTCGGACATGTGCACGCCGCGCAGCGGCGCGTAACTGCCGTGGTACACAACTTCGCGTGATGACGGCACGAAGAAGAAGGTGAGGTACACGCCGGGGAGGATGAGGAGCACGAACGAATAGAGCGCGAGTTCGCCGAGCATGAACGACCAGTGGTCGGGAAAGACCTTGTCGAGCGCCTTCTTGGCGAGACTGGCCGCGCCAACGCGGTCGTCGATCCAGCGTGCGATGCGGCGGGTGATCATCGGTCGCGGTCCCAGAATCCGGGTCCGACCGGCGAGTCGAAGTCGCGGCGGGCCCGCAAGACGCCCTCGTCGTCGACCATCAGTGGCAGTTGCGGAAGCGATCGCGTCGCCGGGCCGAACACCGGCTTGGCGCCCTCGAGCACTTCGAACGTCGATTGATGGCACGGGCACAGCAGCCGTTGGAGCTGGCGTTGGTAGAGCCCGACGGGACAACCGGCGTGCGTACAGATCTTCGAGTACGCGACGTAGCCCTCAGGGGTCCAGTGCTCGCGTCCCGGACGGGTGGTGAACGGCTGGCTCTGCGCCCGGATCAGGATCGCCTGCGAATCGGCCGCGTCGAGGTGACCCTCCGGAAAGACGGTGAGCGCGCCCCCAACCTTCAGCGTGTTGACGCGCACGAGTTCGCCCTGCTCATCCACGACCCGCGCGCCCTTACGCCACTTCGTCACCTTCAACTTGTTGTCAGGATCCGGGCCGAGCGATGCAATCGGAAAGAGGGCAGCGATGCCGAGCGCGCCGGCGGCGGCGCCGAGCATCCGGAGAAGGAACTTGCGGCGGGCGAGCGGCTCACCCGGTTGCAGGAACGCGTCGAAGTCCTTGGCGAACGCCAGTTGTTCCTCGGGTGTCGACGCGAGCTCGGTCCGTTCCTCGACGAACGGTCCCCGCGGCAGCAGGTGCTTGGAGCCGACCACGAACGCGTAGCCGAGACTGCCGAGGGCGAGCGCGAGCAGCACACCTTCAACCTGTGATTGACCGCCCGCGATGTACGTCCCGGCCAGGCCGAGCGCCGCGACCGTCGTGATCGCAAGCCCAACCGCGATCCGCGCCGTCGCCCGCTCGACGCCCGTCCGGCTCATGCTTGCCCGCTCTCGGCGCCTACCGACACGATGGCTCGCTCACTGCTCGGCGGGATACCCGCCTCGCGGCCGTTCGCTCGCGTGCCGGGCCGGCAGCACTGGCTCGCGGACGCTCGCTCACGCGCGGGCCTCGATCCACCGGCTGACGAGGATGAGGAACCCGAGGCCGGCGACGAGCGCGACCAGCCCTTCGGGGACGGGACCAAGGTGCCCCAGCGAGAACCCGCCGCGATCTTCGGGGTTCTGGAGGTAGCGGACGTAACGCACGACGTTGTTGACCTGCTGCTTCGTGAACGTGTCGGGACCGAAGACCGGCATCTGTCCAGGGCCGGTGCGAATCGCCTCGGCGATCTGAACCGTGTTCGCATGCCGTAGATTGGGCGCGTCGCTGCCGTAGCTCAAGGCGCCGCCGGTGCCCGCGGAGTTGTGGCAGGCGGCGCAGTTCAGCCGGAACAGCGAGCCGCCCTTCGCCAGGTCGCCCGCCTTGACGTCGACATGGGGTATCGGCGGTCCCGGTCCGAGCGATGCGACGTACGCCACGAGCGCGTCGATCTCGCGCCGGTCGAACGCCGGCGGCTTGCGAATCGCCTGGTCGGACGGATTGGTGAGCGGCATGCGCCCCGTCGAGAGCATGAAGTCGGCGGAGGCCGCTCCGACGCCGACGAGTCCGGGTCCCTGTTTCGTGCCGCGGCCGTCGGCACCGTGGCACGACACGCAGGAGGTAAGGAACAGCGCGCGGCCCTTGGCGACGATTGCCTGGTTCTGTCGCCCGATGTCCGTGCTCGACGTCGCGCCGGCGCCGCCGCTCGTCGCTGCCACCAGTGCGATGACACCGAGCGCCGGCAGCGCCAGGACGAGCGGCCGCAGCTTCACCGCAGCACGAACAGCGTGAAGAACATGGCCACCCACACGAGATCGACGAAGTGCCAGTAGTAGATGACCGATTCGATAGCGGGCGTCTTGCGCGGCAGTGGTCGCGATCCCGTGGTCAGTGCCAACCCGATGAGGAGCAGCACGAGACCGCCGAACACGTGCAGACCGTGAAAGCCGGTCATGAGGTAGTACATGGAGCTGTACGAGTTCGTCGAGATGCCGAAGTCGCTGGTCGCGAAGTCGTGGATCTGGTTGGCAAGGAACAAGGTCCCGAGCACGAGGGTGATGACCAGCCAGCGTTGGATGCCGAGCCGGTCGCGGCGCTCGACTGCCTTCGTCGCGAGATGAATCGTGCCGCTCGACGCGACCAGCACGACTGTGGCGATCGCCGATTCGATGGTGGGGAGGTCGATCCCGCGTGGTGGCCACACCGACGCCTGGGCCCGCAGCGTGAAGTACGCCGCGAACAGCCCGCCGAAGAACATCAGCTCCGAGGCGAGCCAGACGACCGTGCCCACAGTCACGACCGAGGGCTTGCGCGGGCGCGCGTCGACGGCAGGTCCTCCCACCACTGGCCCGCGTTCTAGCACGCCGCGAAGGGTTCTTTGACCAATGCTCGGCACTGCGCTCTTGAACGCCCCAGTACCGTTCTGGTCAATGGCCGGACTCGTCGTGCCACCGGCGCCGAACGCGTGGTCGCTGCTCACTGGCTGGGAGTTCGACCCGTTCGTGATCGTCGCCGCGTTCGCCGGTGCCGGTTACCTCCTCGGGGTGCGCCGGGTCCAAGAGCGCGGCCGGCGTTGGCCGGCGGGCCGTACGGCATCGTTTCTCGCCGGCGTCGTCTGCATTGCCTACGCGGTCAGCGGTGGGCTGGCCGAGTACGACCGCGTCCTGTTCAGCGCGCACGTCGCGCAGCATCTGTTGCTCGGGATGGTCGGCCCGCTGCTGGTGGTCCTCGGTGCGCCGTTGACGCTGGCACTCCAGGCGAGCAACCGGCGCCTGCGCACGCGGCTGCTTCGGATTGTGCGATCCCGCCCGATCGCGTTCCTCACCCATCCCGTGACCGCGTGGTTCGGGTTCGCCGGCACGCTCGTCGTGCTGTATTCGACGGGACTCTACGAAGCGTCGCTGCGGCACGACGCCGTCCACGCGTTGCTGCATGCGCAGTTCGTGCTCGTCGGTACCGTCTTCATGGCGCACGTCGTCGGCGTCGACCCGATCGGCCACGCGCTCGGCTTCGGCGCGCGTGCGCTGTACGTGTCGGTCGCGCTCCCGTTCCACGGGTTCCTGGGCGTTGCGCTCCTCAGCAGCAATCGCGTCATCGCCCGCTCGTGGTACGCGCACCTCCACCGCTCGTGGGGCCCGAGCCTGCTCGACGACCAGCGGATCGGTGCGGGCTTGCTCTGGGTTGCGGGGGAGCTGTTCGGCCTGGTGGCCCTGCTGATCGTCGTCGCGCAATGGATGCGCAGCGACGAGCGGGCCGCCGCCCGTCACGACCGCCGCGAGCCGCTCGAGCGCGGGCAAGCCTCACCACGACAAGTAGATTCCTCGGCATGGAGGTCCGCATCGGTGTCGTCCACACCCCCAAAGAACTGACGATCGAAGTCGAGGGCTCGGCTGACGACGTCGCCAAGATGATCGAGGCCGCGCTGGCGGCCGACGACCGTGTCGTCTGGTTCTCCGACTCCAAGGGCCGCCGTCTCGGCGTGCCGGCGTCGAAAGTCGCCTACGTGGAGATCGATGCCGAAGGTGAGACGCGCCGCGTCGGCTTCGGCCGGGCGTAGTGACGGTCGCACCAGCGCCTGATCTCCTCGACCGCCGGCTGCTGTTCTTCACCGGCAAAGGCGGCGTCGGCAAGAGCTCCGTCACCGCGGCGACGGCGCTGCTCGCCGCCGAACGCGGCAAGCGCGTCCTGCTCGTGGAGATCGAGGCCAAGGGCAACCTGACCGCGCTGTTCGAACACGCGCCCGTTGGCTTCGAACCTCGCGAGGTACATCCCGGCGTCTTCGTGATGCAGATGCGGACCGAAGCGTCGCTGCGCGAGTACCTCCGCTTGAACCTGCGTGTCCCAGTGCTTGGTCGCCTCGGTCCGTTGGCGAATGTGCTCGAGTTCGTTGCGACCGCCGCGCCTGGCGTCAAGGAGATCTTGACGGTCGGCAAGGTCTGCTGGGAGGTGCGGGAATCGATCGCCGGGCGCGCCGATTGGGACCTCGTCGTGGTGGATGCGGCCGCCACCGGGCACGTCGTCGCGCAACTGGACGCGCCGCGTGCGATCCAAGGCCTCGTGCAGGTGGGCCAGGTGCGCGAGCAGACCGACTGGATGGTCGAGCTGCTCTCGGATCCCGCGGTGACCGCGCTCAACATCGTGACCTCACCGGAGGAGATGCCCGTCAACGAGACGATCCAGCTGGTCGAGCGCGTCCGGGAGGAATTGACGGTTCCGCTCGGAGCCGTGATGGTGAACCGGGTGCTCCCGGAGCCCTTTACCCGCAGCGATGAGCCGGCGTTCGACGCCATGAGCGAACCGGCGGCGGTCGACGTGCTCAGCAACGCCGCCGGCAGTGGTGCCACCGCGGTGCTCGAGGCCACGAACCTCGCGGTGTCGCTACGCCGCAGCCGCGCCGTGCACCTCAATCGCTTGGCCGAGCACGTCGACTTGCCGCTCGTGATGCTTCCCTACTTGTTCGTACGCGATCACGGCTTGCGCGTCACGCGCATGCTGGCCGACGCCTTGTCCCAGGAGCTGGGGTTCGCGTGACCCCGGCGGCGCGATCGCTCGAGTCGCTCCTGGCGACGCGCGAGATCGTGATCTTCTGTGGTTCGGGTGGCGTCGGGAAGACGACGACCGCGGCCGCCGCCGCCCTCGGCGCCGCTTCCGAGCTCGGAGCCAAGGCGCTCGTCCTGACCATCGACCCGGCCCGTCGCCTCGCGGACGCGCTCGGCGTGGAGGAGTTCGGCAACCTCGAACGGCGCGTTCCCGACGACCTCATACGTGCTGCCGGCCTGGAGCCCCGCGGTGAGCTGTACGCGGCGATGCTCGACACGAAGCGCTCGTGGGACGAGCTCGTCCTCCGGCACGCACCCAACGAGGAGACCGCGTACCGAATCCTCGAGAACCGTCTGTACCAGAACATCGCCGCACGCTTCGTACAGAGCCACGACTACATCGCGATCGAGCGGCTGTACGACATCCACGCCTCGGGGCGTTATGACCTCGTCGTCATCGACACGCCGCCATCGCGAAACGCGATCGACTTTCTGGACGCGCCGAAGCGTATGGCCGACTTCTTCGGCGGACGCCTTTTGCGCTGGCTGACCATGCCGTATCGCGTCGGCGGAAAGCGCGGCGCGCGCATGATCAACTTCGCCAGCCGTCCCTTCTATCAGCTCGCCGACCGGGTGCTCGGCAGCCAGTTCCTCCAGGACATCGCCGAGTTCTTCCTGAACTTCCAGACGATGTACGACGGGTTCAGGACGCGGGCTCGCGCCGTCGAACGGCTCCTCTACGACCGCCGCACCTCGTTCGTGGTGGTCACGACACTGGAGGGGGCCCCGCTGCGCGAGGGCGAGTTCTTCTCCGAGCAGCTCACGACGCGGGGATTTCACCTGGGCGCGATGGTTCTCAACCGCGTCCTGCCTGAGGCCCTGTTGTCCGATGAGGGCGCGCGGGCCGCCGCGGTCCTTGCCGCGGACTCGGAGTCGCTGGGCAAGATGCTGAGCGATCTCGACCTTCCCGAGCTGAGTGATGCGGAGCGCAACGCGCGCGTGTTGCGAATCGCCAGCCAATCGTTCCGCGACTTCTCGGTGGTGGCGAAACGCGAGGCGGAGCTCCGCAATGAGCTGTCCCGCCTGCCCGACGTAGTCGCGAGCGTGCCGGCGTTCACCGACGACATCAGCGACCTCGACGGCTTGGCGCGCATCGCGGCTGCATTGTTCGGGCGCCCCTAAAAGGGGCCGGTACGATCGCAGGTCGTGGCCGTACCGCTCTTCGAGTTGGCGCGATCGAGGACGACGCTCGACGAAGATCAGCTCCGCCACGTCCAGCGGCTGGTGGCGTCGTGGCAACCGCTCGCCGACCTCTGTTTCTCGGACCTGCTGTTGCTCGCGCCCACCGACCCGGACTCGGCGCGCGGCTTCGTCGTGCTCGCCCACGTCCGGCCCACCACCGATCAGACGCTCTACCCGTCGGACCTGGTCGGAACCGTGGTCGACGAAGCCGACCGTTCACTGGTGAAGCGCGCCTGGCGGACTGGCGACGTCGGCTCAGGAGACGCGACGGCGCTTGGGTCTCGTGAGCGCGTACGCATCGAATGCATTCCCGTGCGTTGTGGTGACGAGGTCATCGGCGTGGTCAGCCGGGAGGCCAGCACGCGTTCCGGCCGTCGCCTGGGTGAGCTCGAGCGGGTCTACCTCGAGGTCTTCGACCGCTTCGCCCGGATGGTCGCCGAGGGGACGTTTCCCTTCGAAAGCCAGGACGCCGAGAGTGAAGACGCGCCCCGGGTAGGCGACGGCGCGATCGTGCTCGACGCCGACGGCGGCGTGCGGTTCGCGAGTCCCAATGCGGTGAGCGCGCTGCACCGCATGGGTATACATGCGCATCCCAGGGGACTCTCGCTGGCCGCGGTCGGACTCGACCCGCATGCCCTCGACACGGCCAGTCGCAAACGTCACCCGGTGACCTATGAGCTCGAGCGCGGCGACACCTCGGTCCTGGTGCACACCATGCCGTTGATCGAGCGCGGCGCGGTGACCGGCGCGGTCGTGCTGATGCGGGACGTCACCGACCTCCGGCGTCGCGACCGCATGCTCGTCTCGAAGGATGCAACGATCCGGGAGATCCACCACCGTGTGAAGAACAACCTCCAGACGATCGCGGCGCTCCTCCGGCTTCAGGGCCGGCGGGTGCGCTCACCCGAGGCGCAAGCCGCCATCGAGGAATCCGAGCGCCGGGTGCGCGCGATCGCGATCGTGCACGAGACGCTGTCGCGCGACACGGGCGACGTCGTCAGCTTCGACGAGATCATCCGGCCACTGGTGAGGATCGCGGAGGAGACGGCCTCGAGCGACGCTCTCCGGCTGCGCTTCTCGGTCGAAGGCGGCCTCGGGTCACTCGCCGGGGACATCGCGACGCCGCTGGCGGTTGCGTTGAACGAGCTGATGCAGAACGCGGTCGAGCATGCGTTCCCGCTTGATCGCCGCTCGGAGGGCAATGTGACGATTCGGCTCAGCCGAGATGCCGATCAGATCGTCGTCACCGTGGCCGACGACGGCGTGGGGTTGCCCGAGCGCTTCTCGCTCGACAGCGCGAAGGGTCTGGGACTGTCGATCGTGCAGACACTGGTGACCGGCGAGCTCGGCGGAACGCTCGAAGTGGACGCCGGCCATCCCGGGACGCGCGCGACGATCACTGTTCCTACGACGCGAAGCTGACGTTGAGGCGGAGAGCTAGGGGTCAGCAGGCGGCGCGCTGCTTGGCGACCCACATCTTGCGGAGCTTCCGCCGCTCTTCCTCGGTGGTCCCGCCCCAGATCCCGGCCTCTTGGTTGGTCGCGAGGGCGAACTCCAAGCACTCGTCGGACACTTGGCAGGCCCGGCAGATGCGGCGCGCGGTCTCGATCTGCTCGAGCGCCGGCCCGGTGGTGCCGATCGGGAAAAAGACATCGGGGTCGGAATCACGGCACGCCGAGCGCGAGCGCCACGCTTCGACGTCCCAATCGTGTGTGCGAATCCACGTCAGCGCCACTAGGCCCCCTCTGGACCTGTTCGTCCCGTTTGCTCGTATCTCAGTTTGCGTACGCCCGGCCGGGCCGGGATTTCCTATCTCACCGTTGACGGCTTGCCGTGGGATGGTCGACCGCCGCCCGGAGTCGATGTCCCCGGGGCGCACCCCTCGAGGCACGGTGAGCCTATTGATGCTCTATCGCCTCGGCAAGGGGTCTGACCTGCGGTTTCGTGGGTTCTTGTCAACGCCCCCACTTATGATCCCTGCCGTGGTGCAGGTCATCGCGCACCGGGGAGCTCGGCGGCGGGCGCCCGAAAACACGGTCCTGGCGTTCAGGGAGGCCCTGCGGCTGGGTGCCGACGGCGTGGAGCTGGACGTGCGTCGCAGCGCCGACGACCAGCTGGTCGTCCACCACGACGCCACGCTGCCGGGGGTCGGCGCAATCGTCGACCACCCGCTAGCGGTGCTGCGGCAGGCTCGGCCCGACCTCGCGGTGCTCGACGAGGCCCTTGATGCCTGTGCGGGGAAGCTCGTGAACATCGAGCTGAAGTGTCTCCCCGGGGACCCTGACTTCGACAGCAGCGGGCGGCTCGACGTCCTGGTGGTGGGTGTCTTGCAGGCGCGTGAGCGCCGTGACGACGTGCTGGTGTCGTCGTTCAACCTGGATGCAGTCGATCGGGTCCACGCGCTCGACGAAACGATCCCAACCGCGTTGCTCACGCTTTCGGGCTTCGACCCGTTGCTCGCGCTCCAGATCGTCCACGAACGCGGTCACGCCGGGTGGCATCCGCAGTGGACCGCGCTAGCCGGGACCGCTCTCGGCTCGGCCGTCGAGCGCGCCGACGAGCTCGGGGTGCGCATCGGCGCGTGGACCGTCAACGAACCGGAAGACATGAGGCGGCTCGCGCGCGGGGGTGTGCACGGCGTGATCACCGACGTGCCGGATATCGCGCGCCAGGTACTCGACGCCTAGCAAGCAATCGACGGGGGCTGCTCATCACTGCGGCAATCAATGCCCGTACGGGGCATTGAGAGCCGCCAAAGTGATGGCGACCCACGTATCACGACGCGGCGCTGATCTCGGGGCGTTGCGCGAAGACGAGGGTGTGACCGACGTCGCCTTCAGGGATGTAGCGGTGCCAGACCACCTCGAAGCCATCATCGCGGAGCCAGCTGAGGTAGGTGTCGGTGTCAGCGTGGTCCCAGAACATCGGTGCGCCGAGGTAATCCTCGACGCCCGTCCAACGTCCGTGCCCGACGACCGCGAGGAAGAGGCCGCCGGGGCGGAGCGCCTGCCAGATACGGGAAAGCAGTTCACGCTGAT
>Ga0066709_100004034_pt1 | contig 11542 bp, 9 predicted proteins | sample GraSoiAngelo_158_FD_79665 | JGI IMG/M metagenome (GOLD analysis project Ga0066709, IMG submission 79665) | Grasslands soil microbial communities from the Angelo Coastal Reserve, California, USA - 14_1009_16_30cm | ecosystem: Environmental > Terrestrial > Soil > Grasslands | place: USA... | reverse complement strand
CCCCACTGGCGCTTGAATTGAAACGGTCCGTCGCCAGGCGTCGAGCGGCCAAAGTCGAAAATGGTTCGGCCGTCGGCAATCGCGTGCTGCATCGCGTGCCAGTAGAGGAGCACGTTCGCGCAGAGGGGCCGTGCCGATCGAAGCGCTGACGCGCTCGGCATCTCGAACGTGTCGCGATACGCGAAGCCGAGCCCGCCCGCCAGCGCGACGTCGCCCTGCCGAACGACGAACATGCGCGCGTTCGACGGGAACTCGTCGACGATGGCTTCGAAATACCGGCGTCCGTACACGGGGGTGCCGAGATCGCGCATGTTGCGGGCGAAGACGCTGTAGAACTCGTCGATCAGCTCGCGTCCACCGGTCGCGGCCGTCAGCCCGCTCTTCTGAGCTTTCTTGATCTGATTGCGAACCTTGCGATCGAGCTGCTCCCACGCGGCGCCTTCGTTCCCGGCCAGCTTCAGCAGCATCGTCACCTTGTGGCTCTTCGCGGGGAGGTGGTCGAACCGACGCGTGCGATGTCGGAGCTCGACGTGCGACGCGCGATGCTCGGCCGCGACGGCCGCGGCGTGCTCGAGCAGCGCCTGCGCGGCTTCGGCGTCGTCGGCCAGGATGCCACCGTAGTTGAGCGACGGCAGCGACACCAGCGATCGGCCGAACATCCAGCTCTTCACCATCACCGTCGGCAGCACGCCGGCAATCTCGCCGTCGCGTCTGGCTGCGAGGTACACGGCTCCGTGCTCGAACGCGCGCTCCAGCACACGACGCCAGCGCCACAGGTGGCAGCTCGTGGCGCCGGGATGCCGGTCGACAAACGCGTCCCACTCACGCTCGGTTACGTTCGTTGAAACGATCACGAATCACCAGTAATAGGGAAGCGCCAGCGCCGCCGACGGCGCGTCGCAGGGATCTGCGGCTGCGAACACCGATTGCAGCGGGCCGAATTGAAAATCGCGCAGCAGCGAGCGCAGGCGCGCTTCCGTTCGGTCGAGATTGCGATAGTGGCGGAAGCGGCTGATGAGAGGCGCCTCGAGCCGCGGCTGCGCGGGATCGATTTCCCACGGGTGCAGATAGAAGATGGCGGGGCGCCGCTCGACGCGGTTCAGCCGGGCGATGCCCCAGCGCGTCCACGCGTACGGCAGGATGCGGAAGTACCCGCCGCCGGCGACCGGCAGATTCATCGGCCCGCACCGCACCGTCGACGCCGGCGCTTCCCAGAGCGCGCCGCTCTCCCGTTCGATTCGGTACGGATGCCGCGCCGAGACGGGAATGCCGTATCGATCGTGGTGAACCGGGAAAATGCTCGCGTCGTACCGGAAGCCTTCCTCGATCAGCACGTCGAGCGCCCACAGCGACCGCGGCGTAATCGAGTAGCTGGGCGCGCGGTAGCCGAACACCTGCGTTCCGGCTGCGGCCTCGAGCAGCGCTTTCGCGCGGCGCACATCTTCCCGAAACTGCCGCGGCGTCTGGTCGTACACGAGCCGGTGACCGAACCCATGCGACGCGATCTCGTGGCCGCGCTCGGCGATCTGCCGCACGAGATGCGGCCACCGCTCGGCCACCCATCCGAGAACGAAGAATGTCCCCTGAATCCTGGTCTCGTCGAAGATCGCGAGCAGCTTCTCGGTGTTCGCGCACACGCGCGTTTCGAGCCGATCCCACCGCGACCGCGGCACGACGCCGTCGAACACGCTGACGTGGAAGTAATCTTCCACGTCAATCGTCATCGCGTTGACGATCGGATCCACTTCACGCCCCTCGCCGGAGGATGACCGTCTTCACCGTCTCGAGCATGATCATGAGGTCCATCGTGATCGACATGTGCTTGATGTAGAAGAGGTCGTACTGCAGCTTCTCGAGCGCGTCTTCGACGCTCGCGCCGTACGTGTACCGCACCTGCGCCCAGCCGGTCAGGCCCGGCTTGACGATGTGGCGCTGCGCGTAAAACCGAATCTGCTGCGAGAGGGCGCCGACGAACTCCGGCCGCTCCGGCCTCGGGCCGACGAGGCTCATGTGGCCGCAGAGAATGTTCCAGAACTGCGGCAGCTCGTCGAGGCGCGTGCGGCGCAGGATGCGTCCGAGCGGCGTGATGCGCGCGTCGCCTTTGGCCGCCCACACGGCGCCGCTCGCCGCCTCGGCGTCCTGGCACATCGAGCGAAACTTGTGCACGTGGAACAGCTGGCCGTTCTGGCCGACGCGCCGCTGACGGTAGAAGACCGGCCCGCGCGACGTGAGCCGAATCGCGATCGCGATCGCGACGAGCACCGGCGTCAGCACGAGCAGCGCCGCGGTGGCGACCGCCACGTCGACGGCGCGCTTCACGATGGCGTGGCGGCGCGTCTTGCGGAAGCCGTCCGCGAAGATCAGCCAGCTCGGACGGAGATTCTCGACCGCGATCTTGCCGGTGTATTCCTCGTACACCGACGCGAGATGATCGAAGGTGACGCCGTCGAGCTTCATCTGCAGCAGCGTCTCCATCGGCAGCTTCCCGCGCGCATCCGCGAGGCTGACGACGACGCGGTCGACCGACCGGGCACGGACGATGGCGGGGATGTCGTCGAACGAGCCGATGACGTCGGTCGCCGGTTCCGCGTCGACGAAGCCGACGATCGTCACGCCCACTTCCTCGCGGCTCTCCAGCTCGCGCGCGAAGTTGCGCGCCGTCGCGTTCGTGCCGACGATGAGAAAACGCTGGCGCGGCGCGAGGCTTCTCGTGAGCCAGACGAAGGTGATCCGCCAGCCGATCGCGAGCGCCACCGCGATGACCGCCGTAATCTGCACGACGCCGCTGCCGATGATGAGGCCGGGAAACCAGAAATAGAGCGCGCCGATCATGATCGAGCTGATGCCGACGGCTTTGAGGATCCGCGCGAAGAGCTCACGGCGATCCGAGGTCATGCCGAATTCGTACAAATCGGCGTAGTACAGACAAATCTGGCACGTGAACACGATCAGCAGGCTCTTGAGCGCGAGGTTCGGGGTCATGAGAAAGGGACCGGCCTGCCCGCCGTACAGCAGGTATGCGATCAGCCCGACCGCCGCGGTGATGAACAGGCTCTCGCACGCGATGAGCGCGAGCGAGCGCCGGTTCACGGCCTGAATGAAGACGTTCACCATCATCGCTCTCCGTAGTAGCCGTACGTGTAGCCGCCGGCCACGTGCCGCCGATCGACGCGGTTCAGCACGACGCCGATGATTTTTGCGCGCCCCAGCGTGTCGACCGCGCGGGTGATCAGCTTGTAGGGCGTCTTGCCCGCGCCGATGACGAGAATGGCCGCATCGGCCATCGCGGCCAGCAGGTTCGCATCGGGCATCAGCACGATCGGCGGCGTGTCGATGATCACCCAGTCGAACGTCGCGGCCGCTTCGCCGACGAGGCGGCGCATGCGGTTCGATGTGAGGCCGCTCATCGGATCCGAATCGGGCCGTCCGGCGAGCATCAGGCTGAGATACGGCGTCGCCTGCACGAGCGGGAGGCGGCGCTCGGTTTCGGCCGTGAGGCACTCGCTGAGACCGCCGGCGTTCTTGAGCTGAAAGACGCGATGCACGCTCGGCCGGCGCAGGTCGGCGTCGATCAGCAGCACGCGGCGGTGGTACGACTCGCTCAGCGTCAGCGCGAGGTTCGTCGACGTCAGCGTTTTGCCGTCGCCCGACACGGCGCTCGAGACCATGACCACTTTCAGATCGCGCTCGACCTGCGCGTGATGCAGCGTCGCCGCGAGCTTGCGGTACTGCTCCACCGTGGAGAAGTCGAGCCTGTCCGTCGTCACGAGCCGTTCCGCCACGACGCCGTCAGGAGTCACTCGTGCCGGCGCCGCATCCGGCGCCGGCGCCGTAATTGCGGCCAGCGCTTGTTCGACGCGCTTGGCTTTCGCGCTATCCGGGGGCCTCTGCCCTGCGGATGTCCGATCCGGGGGTCGCTTTCCCCCGGTTGCGCAGTCCCGGGATCCCTGCCCCCCGGACACGGTCGGCGGCGCCGCCGGTTCGTCGTTCAACGTCTCTGCGCGCCACAGCGCGGCTTCCAGTCGGCTCATGCCCTCACTCGATCGGAAAAACGAAGACGAACGGATCGCCGGCGGCGCCGCCCCGGAGGGGAGTTCCGGAACGGCGGACAGCCGGCGATCCGCCTGGCCGCAGATCGAAACCGCGGCACACTTCGATCGGTCATCAATGCGCCATCACTTTCCAAACGACTACCGCCGTGCCGATCACCATGACCGACGCCGCGGCACCCACCGCAGCCCAGCGCCTGCGCTTCTGCCGCCGGTCGTCGACGCTCGTGACGAGCAGCGGAATGACCGCCAGCACCGGCAGATTGAGCGTGCTCAACACATCGTCGTCAGTACGCAGCGTGGTGTCGCGATACTCGAGCAGCGCGACGAGACCGAGGCCGAGCGCGAGACCGGCGATCGCACCCATCAGGTTCATGCGCGTGCGGTTCGGACTGAACGGCTGCTCGGGGACCCGCGCGGGATCGAGAATGCGGAACTGCTCGCCGGCCTGTCGCCGTTCGAGGTTCGCCGCAATCTTCGAGTCCTCGCGCTTGGCCAGCAGACCCGTGTAGAGCTGCTGCAGCGTCGTGTAATCGCGCGTCAGCTCGATCAGCTCGGACTCGCGCTTGGGCGCCGCCTCGACGCGCGCCTGATAGGTGGCGATCACGCCGCGAAGCCGCCGCTCTTCCGCTTCCTTGTAAGCGATCTGTCGATCGATGTTCTGCATTTCGTTCTGCAGGTTGCGGATGCGTGCGGCCGTGGCGGTGGGGCGCGCTGGACGGATTTGGGGTTGGGGCGCTGGCGCCGCGGCCGAAGGTGCCGCAGGTGCCGCTTTCGCCTCGAGCTCGCGCAGCTGCCGCTTCGCGCGGGCGACGTCCGGGTGCTCCGAGGTCAGACGTGCCTGCAGCTCGCGAAGCGCCCGCCGCGCGGTCTCGAGCTCCTCTTCCTCGGGGGATGCCTGCGCCTCGACCGGCGACGTCCCCGCGGCAGTCCGCTCGTCGGCGGCGCTCGCGTCGGCAATCGAGCGCTCGAGCACGATGCGGCGATCGCGGTCGCGGTCGATCGATTCGACGATCGCCTGCACCTGCAGCTGCGTGTTCTGAATCACCTGCAGGTTCGACTGCACCTGCGTGGGCAGCTCGCCCGTATACTGCTGCCGGTATTCCTGGACCTTCTTCTCGTGCTCGGCCAGCCGCCGCCGCGCATCCTCGAGCTGGCTCTCCAGGAACTGATTGGTTCCGTCGGCGAGCACCTCGCGGTCGCGGCGATTCTCCTCGATGAAGAGCGACGCGAGCCGATTGGTCACCTCCATCGCGGCCTTCGGATCGCCGGAGACGTACGTGACTTTGAACGCGTCGCCCTTCACCGTCTCGACTTCGATGTCGCGGCGCATGATCTCGACGACGTTCTCCATCGGCGCGGTCCGGCGATCGCCCGCGTAGAGGTCGAAGTCGAGGATGATCCGCTCGAGGCGCGTGCGGCTGAGGATCTGCTGTCCGATCGACTGAAGGCGATCCTCGATTCGGCTGGTGATCGTCGATCGCACGTAGCTTTCCGGAATCCGCTGCGGCACGACGAGGATGACCGTCTCGGATCGATAGAGATTCGGCGTGCGCTTCGCCACAATCGCCGTCGCCGTCGAGACGAGCACGAACGGGATGATGATCAGCCAGATGCGCCGCCTCGCGATGTCGAGGAAGTCTTCCGGCGTGTACTTCTTCCCAGGAACCACGCGCTATCCTTTCGATTGCAGGAGCGGACGCCAGGTAAGACCCGCTCGCACGCCCTGCCGCCTCGTTTGGGCGGCGAAGCCCGGCGCGAACACGACGTCGGGATCGAACCGGTGCCCGTAATAAAAGTACTGACCGTCGAGCGATACGCGGCGGGTGAGCGTCAGATGGATGCCGACGCCGCCGGTGATCGCGCTGAACATGTTGCCGCTCGCGGCGCCGACGCTGCCGCTCGACAGCCCGATCGACGTCGACATCGAGGTGCGCCGGCCGAGGCCGCCGCCGACGGTGCCGGTGATCGTGTTCATGATGACCGGCTGAGAAAATCCTTCGAGCGCCTGCACCGACCGGTTGCCGGCCAGACGCGCGCTCCACGTGCGGCCGAACTGCCGCGTCAGTGCGGCGGCGCCTGTGAGCGTCACGGCGACGCGCTGGCGGTCGGGCATCACGGCCGATCCGGAGCTGAAATTGAACGTGGTGCGGCGCGAGAACGAGAGCGCGCGGCTGTAGTCGAGCCCGAGGTCGATGTTGTGGATGCGGATCGCTCCGCCGGGAGCGGCGGCCGATTCGGCGAACCGATAGCCATACCCGGTTCGCGCCGACAGGTATCGCGACAACCGGTGCGAGAAGGAGAAGCCGACGTTCTGCGACATCAGATCGAAATCCGACTGGGCGAACGTCGTGCGATGGAGATCGTAGGTGAACGCGAGCGACGACCGGCGGCCGATGCGGCGGCGCATGTCGACGGTGGTCGTCGATCCGTACGCGGCGAGACGCGCGTTGGCGAAATCGGCGTGCGACTGCGACGTTTCGGCGAGCGTCGACGCCGGCTCGGCGCCGACGAAGCCGAACTGATAGAACGGCGAGTAGCTCGCGCTCTGGGTCGCGTGAAACTGCGATCGAGCGCCGTTCATCGAGATGTCGACCGTCCCCTGCTGGCGCGTCGTCGTGACGCCGCCGCTGACCGGTTCGTAGCGGACGACCGAGCGGCCGCTGACGCCGAGCGTGAGCTTGCCCGCGCGCCGCTCGTAGGCGAGCTGCGCGTCGGCGTCGGTCTGCCAGCCGGCGATCGTGCGTCCGTCGCCGAACAGATCGGAATTGTCGGCGGCCGCGGCCGACACGTTCACGGTCATCCCGACCGTCTGCGACGGCGCGGGCGGCGGCTGGCGAGCGGGCGTCTGCGCCGCGGCCTCGCCGGCCGCGGCGAACACGAGAAGAATTGTCAGCGCGCGCACGGCTACGGCACGACGACGGTGTCGCCGGGCTCCAGATCGATGTTCTGCTCGAGATTCTTGCCGGCGAGCACTTCGTGGTAATTGAACGGCCGCGCGACCTTGCGCCCCGCCTTGTCGGTCCGCATGATCAGAATCCGCTTGCCGTCGGTGTACTCCTTCAACCCGCCGGCGAGCGAAATGAGCTGCACGACGGAGGTCGGGCCGTTGATTGGATAAGGACCCGGCTTCTCGATCTGACCGGTGATGAACACTTTCCGGCTGTTGATTTGCTTGACGACGACGGTGACGCTCGGATCTTCGACGAAGCGCCGCGCCGCGTCCTTGATGGAATCGCGCAGCTGGCTCGGCGTGAGGCCGCCGGCCTGAACGTCGTTGACGAGCGGCAGCGAGATCTTGCCGTCCGGCCGCACGACGACGTCCTGCGACATGTCCTTGTCGCGCCAGAACACCACCGACAGCACGTCGTCCGGACCGATGACGTACTGCGAATCCTGCGCGACGCCAGTCGCCTCGCGTCCGAGCAGCAGCGCCGCGACGGCGGCGAGAACCAGGCTGCGTCGCATCATGACGCCTGCCGCGACGCCGATCCGTCCCGGTACTCCCTGAACGGCAGCTGGCATTCGTGCTTGCGGAGGAAGTTCAGGAACTTCTTGTAGTCGCTCGACTCCATGTTGAAGAGCTGCGCGACGATCTTGTAGTTCCCGCGCGCCTGCTGCAGCCCTTTGTCGACGAGATCGCGGATGTTCGATCGCGTGATCTCGCGCTGCATGTAGAGCGGGTAGACCGCGGTCCAGAACGACTCGCGATCCTCGACGAGGCGCTTGTACAGATCGTCGGCGATCGTGCGGCGCCGCTCGCGGCGCGGCCGCTGCGACGCGTCGTGGCGGTGCCGGATTTCGTGCGGCAGATCGTCGAGCGTCGAGGTCTGTTTGCGGCAGGTGACGACGAGCCGCTCGATGACGTTCTCGAGCTCGCGCACGTTGCCCGGCCAGCGGTACTCGAGCAGCGCGTCCATCGACGCGGCGTCGATCGATTCGACGACGTAGTCGCCGCGCCCGGCGAACAACTTCAGCGAGTGCGCCACCATCGCGGGGATGTCTCCCTTTCGATCGCGCAGCGGCGGCACGACGAGATGGATGACGTTCAGGCGGTAGAACAAATCCTCGCGGAACTGGCCGAGGCCGATCAGCTCGCGCAAGTCGCGGTTCGTGGCGGCGACGACGCGGACGTTCACGCGGCCGACCGAGGCATCCGATCCGACCTTCTGCAGCTCGCCGGTTTCGAGGAACCGCAGCAGCAGTCCCTGCATCCGCAGCGTCATCTCGCCGATTTCGTCGAGGAAGACGGTGCCGGAGTCGGCGAGCTCCAGTTTCCCGGGCTTGTCGCGATAGGCGCCGGTAAAACTGCCTTTGACGTGTCCGAACAGCTCCGATTCGAGGAGCGTTTCGGGCAGGCCAGCGCAGTTGACGGGCACGAAGAGTCGGTGGGCGCGGCTGCTCTGCGAGTGGACCGCGCGCGCGACCAGCTCCTTTCCGACGCCGCTTTCGCCGGTAATGAGCACCTTGGCGTCGGATCGCGCGACGCGATGGATCTCTTCGACGAGCGCCAGGATTTGCGGACTGGCTCCAATCAACTCCGCCGACACGTTCCGAGTCATCCCCGAACTCCTCGATGGCCAGACACAAAAGCCTCCCCGGCGCCGGCCGCCGTCCCGGGGTTTTTCAGTTTTTTGAAGTGCACTCATCGGTTGTGCAAGGAAGTCGCCACCAGCGCGAGTTTTCGTCTGCCTCCGAAACACGCGGAAATACAGGCCCGTACGGGTGTACGAGATCACTCGTGTCGTCCCGTGGACCCGGACGGCGGTTCCGAAGGCCGGACACCGAAGACAAAAGTCTGCCTGGTCGCGTACTCGGGCGATTAAGACGCGATTCGTCGCGTGCGCGCGCCGGGGAATGCCCGGAAAGCTACCTGTTGTCAGCCTGCGCGAGCGCGTGCCGGAAGGCGGCGTGCGGATTGGTGCCACGCAGGTCGGGACGCCCGAGCGCGATGCGGCGATTGGAGGCGGCCGGTTAATTACACGTTTTGGAGCTGGGGAGCGCGCGCGGTGCGGAACCGCTGGAATGGTACCTGGCAATCGTGTTTGCGGAGAAAGTTCAGGAGACGCTTGTAGTCGCCTTCGTTCATATTGAAGAGCTCGACCAGCACTTTGTAGCTGCCGCCGGTCTGCTGCAGCCCCCTGCACAGCACCGCGCGCAGGTCCTGGCGCGTCAGGTCGCGCGCCATGAACGGCGCGTGGACGACATCCCAGAACGACTCGCCTCCGGTGACCATCCGATCGAACAGCGCGTCGGCGGGCGAGTACGGCGGCGCCGCCGCCGGCGTCGCCGGCCGGACCTGCACGGGCGCCCGCTGCATCTCCAGTGGCAAATCGGCCGTGACGATGATTCCGCCCTGACTGCGGATGACCAGCCGCTCGGCGACGTTCTTGAGCTCGCGAACGTTGCCCGGCCACGCGTAGGCGACGAGCGCCGCGAGGGCATCGGGCGAGAGCTCCGGCGCCACGGCGCGGTGGCGCTCGGCGTAGCTGCGAAGGAAGTACTGCAGGAAGACCGGGATGTCCTCGCGCCGCTGCCGCAGCGGGGGAATCGTGATGTGGATGACGTTGAGGCGATAGTAGAGATCCTCGCGAAAGTCCTTCGAGCCGATCCGCTCGAGCAGGTTGCGATTGGTGGCGGCGATCACGCGGACGTCGACGCGCGACTGGATGCGGTCGGAACCGACGCGCTGAATCTCGCCGTTCTCGAGAAAGCGCAGCAGCAGCGCCTGCATGCGGAGGCTCATCTCGCCGATCTCATCCAGGAAGATCGTGCCGCCGTTGGCCACTTCGAGCAGCCCGAGGCGGTCGCGGTACGCGCCGGTGAAGCTCCCTTTGACGTGGCCGAAGAGCGCCGATTCGAGCAGCGAGTCGGGGATGCCTGCGCAGTTGATCGTGACGAGCGGTGTGTGGGCGCGGCGGCTCCGCTGGTGCACGAGGCGCGCGATCACTTCCTTTCCGACGCCGCTCTCGCCGGTGATGAGGACCTTCGCGTCCGAGCGCGCGGCGTACTCGATTTCCGATTCGATGGCTCGAATCGCGGTGCCGAGGCCGACGAGCGACTCGCCGCGCTCAGATGCGTCGCGGATCATTGCCTTGAACATGGGCGAGGCGGTAACCCGCGATGGTGGCGGCGACGGCCGGCCGCGGGTCGAGCCGGCTGGCCGGCTCGGTGCGCACGACGCGGCCGCGGCAGATCACTGTGGCGTCGTCGCCGCCGCCGACTTCCGACGGGAGCGCGAGCGTCATTTCGATCGGCGTGAGGAGCGGCATCGGCTGGCTCGTCCGGAAGAGCACGCCGGAGCGACTGATGTTCTCCGTGTACCCTTCGCGCCAGCGCATGTCCCCGGCGGGGCGGTATCTCATCGGGATCTGAATCGCAAATCGAGCGGCCCGTTGGACCAAAGCGGACGTGGCATCACCCTTCATCGGCTCCAAGTCACTTCAAGCTCTTTCAAGACGTTTGCCGTGTCGATGCGAGCGACAAAAAGCGACGCCGGAGATCGCAAGCAGTGCGAGACGCGGGCTCGATCACCGATGGAGAGTCAGCGGGATGTGGGGAGCGGGTCGATGGCGATCTGCGGCTGAGCAGACGAAGGCACGATTGTCAGGATCGCTTCTTCCGTTTGTGCCAGCGCGCGCGTGCGGCGAGGGTCGCGATCGCGGCTCGTTCTTGAGGGGAGAGCTTTTCGGCGCGCGCCCGGCCGCCCTTGAGTCCGCCGAGACGACCCAGCGCGGCCGCATGAGGATTCTTCCGCGGATGCATGACCGCTAGGGTATCCGAAACGGCCCGTTCGTGCCATCTCAGCAAAGGCCGTATTTCACGAATTACTCACAGTAGCCACCGCAACGTCAGAGAGTGCGCAGCGTGCGACTCATTTTCAAAATGCTTGAGCGCTTACGCACCTTGCATCACCGCGCACGCACGGGTACGTCCGTTGCTGACACTGGCGACAGTCCGGCTCATCATGAGCACATGTTTTCAGGACGGGAAGGGTCGAGAGGAATAATCATGAGGCGCATCTTCGTCTTATTTATTACACTCGCGGCCGGGCTGATGCTGCCGGCAGCTACGCCTGCGCAAACGGTTGAGCAGTCCGCAGTTCAGCAGCCAGCATTTCAAGTGCGCACCGCGCACCTCATCGAGTTCAACATCCCCGCCAAGATCGATGCGAGCCCGGGCGCTATGGTCGTCGACACGCGCGGTGAGGACAACAACAGAATCTGGTTCGTGACCCGGCTCGGCACGCAGCGCGTCATCCGAGTCAACCCGGCGAAATCGTTGATGAAGGGTGCGGCGCAGTGGACGTCATGGGAGCTGGCGCAGGATTCGTTCACAACCGGCGGTACGAAGAAAATCCGCGCCTCGCACGATCGGCGTTTCGTCTTCGTTCGTACTGCAATGTCTCTGCAGCGGATCGACACTCAGAACTGCATGCCGGCCACTGCGCTAACGCCTGCAACCTGTGAACGAATCGAATGGCAAGACCAGAT
>Ga0066709_100004032_pt1 | contig 11543 bp, 9 predicted proteins | sample GraSoiAngelo_158_FD_79665 | JGI IMG/M metagenome (GOLD analysis project Ga0066709, IMG submission 79665) | Grasslands soil microbial communities from the Angelo Coastal Reserve, California, USA - 14_1009_16_30cm | ecosystem: Environmental > Terrestrial > Soil > Grasslands | place: USA... | reverse complement strand
TGTTCGACATACAACGCAAGCTCGGCGACCGCGGTGGCAGCGTCGCGCCGCCGGTCCATCGGCGTCGTGCCGGCATGACTCGCCATGCCGATCATTTCGCCGACATGACGCACGCTGCCGTTGATCGAGGTCACGACACCAAGCGGGATGTCGAGCTCGTTGAGCACCGGCCCCTGCTCGATGTGCGTCTCGACAAAGCCGAGGTAGCGCGCGGGGTCGCGCTTCAGTGTTGCGATGTCGGCGATGGGCAGTCGCGCATGCTCCATCGCCTCGCGCAACGTGATCTCGTCGGCATCTTCTTGATCGAGCCATGCCGGGTCGAACTGACCGATCAGCGAGCCCGACCCGAGAAACGTCGCCTTGTAGCGCTGTCCTTCTTCCTCCGCGAAGCCAACCACCTCGATGCCGAACGGCAGTCGCTCGCCACGCCGATGCAATTCACGCACGCACACCATCGGCACGAAGATGCCCAGCCGCCCATCGTATTTGCCGCCGTTGCGAACGGTGTCGTAATGCGACCCGGTGAGCAAGCGTTCGACACTTCGGTCGACGCCGAAATACACCCCCACCACATTCCCGACCGCGTCGATCCCCACTTCATCGAACCCGCATTCGTTCATCCACAGCACGATCTGCCGCGCGCACGCGCGATGCGCATCGGTGAGGTAAGTGACGGTGAGCTGCCCCGCTTCTGCATATCCCGGGTCGCTGTACCGCGCCAGCGTTTCGGCCCAATCCCACACCTGATTGCCCAGATCGGGCGTGACACCGAACTTGTCGTTCAATCGAATCTCGGCGATGCGATGAACATTGCGCAAGCACTCGGCAAGCTCGAAGTCGGGGTGACCCTGCAGCCTCCGCTCGAAGGTCGCGATGATTTCGGCGCGCGTCAGCCCAACCCCGCGCGGACCGCGCACTGCGAGGATGAACGGCCAGCCGAATGTCGACTTGTAGTCGGCGTTGAGCCGCTGCAAGGTCGCGAGCTCATCGGGCGTGCAATGCGTGAGGCCCGATGTCGATTGCTCGTGTGTCGACTCGGCCGTCAACGCACCGGCCTTCGCAGCGAGCTCGGGATGCGCGCGCACGAGGCCGAGCTGCCGCTCGCGCGAAGAGGTGCGAACGATGTTGGCGAGCGCGAGCTTGAGCTGGGCGAGACTCTTGAACGGCCGCTCGGCGAGCGCCGCTTCGATCACCCACGGTGAATGTTCGTAGACGCCGTCGAGGTACGCCAATGCGCGCGCCGCGGTTGCCGCATTGAATTGCTCCAGGGTCAAGCTCATCGGCCCGCTCCATCGATCACCGCAGCCGGAAATCGCTCGCGCCAATGCCGCGCGATGTCGATTCGCTTGCAGACCCAGACGCGGTCGTGCGCTTCGACATGATCGAGAAAGCGCTGCAGTGCCTTGAAGCGCCCGGGTCGTCCGAGCAGCCTGCAGTGCATGCCGATGCTCATCATCTTCGGCGCCTCGGCGCCCTCGGCGTACAGCACGTCGAAGCTGTCGCGCAGGTAGCTGAAGAAATCGTCGCCGGTCGCGAAGCCTTGCGGCAACGCGAAGCGCATGTCGTTGCAGTCGAGCGTGTAGGGCACGACCAGATGCGCAACGCTGTTGCCGTCGGTCTTGGTCACGCGTGTCCAGAACGGAAGATCGTCGCTGTAGCCATCGCTGTCGTATTCGAAGCCGCCGAAGTCGGCGACGAGACGCCGCGTGTTCGGGCTGTCGCGGCCGGTGTACCAACCGAGGGGGCGCTCGCCGGTCAGTTGCGTGATCGCGTCGACCGCGAGACGCATGTGTTCGCGCTCGGTCGCTTCGTCGACGCTCTGGTAGTGGATCCAGCGCCAGCCATGGCAGGCGATCTCATGGTCGAGCTCGACAAAAGCCTGCGTCACGTCGGGGTGCCGCTGCAAGGCCATGCCGACGCCGAACACGGTGAGCGGCAGCCCGCGCCGCTCGAACTCGCGCAGCAGCCGCCACACTCCGACGCGCGATCCGTACTCGTAGATCGACTCCATGCTCATGTGCCGCGCCGGATAGCTCGGCGGGTTGAACAGCTCGGACAGGAACTGCTCGCTGCCGGCATCGCCATGCAGCACCGAGCTCTCGCCGCCTTCCTCGTAGTTCAGCACGAACTGAATGGCGATACGTGCGTTGTCCGGCCACTGCGGGTGCGGCGGATGTTCGCCGTAGCCGATCAGATCGCGCGGGTAGCTGCTCATGGTGTTCTCCCTCTCCCTTGGAGAGGGGAAATGCGCAGCGCCGCCTCCAGATGCAGGCTTCGCTCGACGCTGCGCAGATGCGCGTCCATCAGCCGCTGCGCCGCGCGTGCATCACGGTTCTCGAGCGCATCGACGATGGCCGCATGCTCGGCGAGCGAGTGCTCGGCCGAGTGTGCCGACTGGTACATCAGTGCGATCAGCGAGCAGCGCGACAACAGGTCGGCCAGCAGTTGCGCCAGCGTGTGGTTGCCGAGCATGGCGGCCAGCACGACGTGAAAGTCGGTCAGCAAGCGCGTGCGTCCCGGCACGTCGGCGCGTTGGATCGACGTGCGCTCGGCCGAAAGATGCGCACGCAACTCGGCCACCTGCTCGCGTGTGATGCGTGCCGCGAGTTTGCGCATCAGCGCCGACTCCAGCATGTGACGCACCTCGAACACCTGGCGTGCTTCCTCGACGCTCGGCTGCGCGACCCGCGCGCCGCGCGCCGGCTCCAGCGTCACCAGCTTGTCGCGGCTCAATCGGTTCAAGGCTTGGCGAACGATGGTGCGCGAGACCTTGAAGATGTCGGCGATCTTTTGCTCGGCGAGCTTGGTGCCCGGCGTCAAGCGGCGCTCGACGATCGCGGTCGTGATCGATTCGACGATGCGCTCGGTCGAGCCGATGTCGTTCGCTGCGAGCGCCGGCTTGCGCCGCAGTTTCGGCAGATCGACGACATTGCGTTCGCGCTCAGGTCTCATCGTACAGCGTGGTTGCGGCAAAGTGTATACACTTTGTGGGCCATTGCAAGCGAAAGGCCGACCCACCATGGGACAGCTCACCACCCACGTCATCGACACGATGCACGGCGTTCCGGCAGCCGGCATGGCGCTCACGCTGTACCGGCTGAGCGGCGACCTGGCGGATGCGCTCAAGTCGCTGCAGCTCAACGCCGACGGCCGTGCCGACACGCCGCTGCTCGAAGGCGCCGCGCTGCAGGCGGGCCGCTATCGGCTCGTGTTCGACGTGGCGGCCTATTTCAGGCAGCGCGGTGCGGTCTTGTCCGATCCGCCGTTTCTCGATCGGGTGACGCTCGACTTCGGGGTCGCCGACGCTGCGGCCCACACCCATGTGCCGCTGCTCGCGAGCCCCTGGTCGTATTCGACCTATCGCGGAAGCTGACCCACCGAACTGTATACAGTCCACCAGCGATGAGTCCGTATGTCCTCGACTGGGTCAATCTGCTGCTGCGCTTCGCGCATGTGGTCGTCGCGATCGCGTGGATCGGCGCGTCGTTCTACTTCGTCTTCCTCGACAACAGCCTCACGCCGCCGGAAGACGCTGACGTAAAAGCCAAGGGGGTCGACGGCGAGCTGTGCGCAGTGCATGGCGGCTGCTTCTATCACCCGCAAAAATATCTCGTCGCCCCGCCGCGCATTCCGCAGAACCTGCACTGGTTCTATTGGGAGAGTTACTCGACTTGGCTGACCGGCTTCGCGCTGTTCAGCGTGATGTACCTCTATCAAGCCGACAGCTTCCTGATCGACAAGCGCGTGCATGACTGGACGCCCGCTGCGGCCGGCGCGACGACGCTCGCGTTCCTCGCGGTCTTCTGGCTTGCCTACGATTCGATCTGCCGCGTGTGGGGCCAGCGCCGCCACGGCGAGCGCATCGTCAGCGTGCTCGTCTTCGCGCTCATCGTGCTCGCCTCGTGGCTCGCGTGCCGGTGGTATGCCGGGCGCGCGGCCTTCGTGCTGGTCGGCGCGATGATGGCCACGGCGATGAGCGCCAACGTGTTCTTCTGGATCATTCCGGGCCAGCGCAAGGTCATCGCGCAGATGAGAGCGGGCGAGGCGGTCGAAGCGCTGCACGGCCAGCGCGCCAAGCAGCGCAGCGTGCACAACACCTACTTCACGCTGCCGGTGCTGGTGGCGATGCTCAGCAATCACTACGGCTTTCTGTACGGCGCGCCGCGCAACTGGCTGGTGCTCGTGCTCGTGATGGGCGCCGGCGCGCTGATCCGCCACTTCTTCGTCGCGCGCCACCAGGCGCTGGTGCAGCGGCGCGCGCCGCCGTGGGGCACTGCGGCGGCAGGTTGCATCATCATTGCCGGCGTCGTCGCGTGGCTCGCGCCGACGCGCCAAGCAGCGACCGCGACGCCGGCCTCGGTCAGCTTCGCTCAGGTACAGCAGGTCGTCTCGCAGCGCTGCGTGCAGTGTCACAACGAGCAGCTCGCCAACAAGAACATCCAGCTGCACACGCCGGCGCTGATTGCGGCACATGCGCAGCAGATCTACCAGCAAGCGGTACTGCAGAAGACGATGCCGCTGAATAACGTGACGCAGATCACGGACGCCGAGCGCGCGACGCTGGCACGCTGGTACGAGCAGGGCGCGCTGTCCACTGTGCACTGACTGGGCTTGATCAACATCAACGCGGCGGTCATGAATCGGCCCCGGCGTGCCGATAATGCGCGATCGAACAGACACGCATGCATCACCACTTGAAGTCGGGACTCGCACATCGTTGGATCACAGCCCTCGCCGCGGCGTCGGTGCTCAGCGTCGCGCCAGCGGTGCAAGCGCAAAGCGATGCGCCGATTCGCCTGCGCATCGTCGGCGGTCTGGCCGGCGTCAACCAGTTCACGCGTCATGAAGAGCCGTTCTGGACGCAGGAGCTCGGCAAGCTCAGCGGCGGACGCGTCAGCGCCGAGATCGTGCCGTTCGACCGCGCCGGCATTCGCGGCCAGGAGATGCTGCGGCTGATGCAGCTCGGCGTCGTGCCGTTCGGCACGGCCCTGCTGAGCTTGAGCGCAGGGCAAGACCCCGAGCTCAGCGCTGCTGACCTCGCCGGCCTGAACCCCGACATGAAGAGCCTGCGTCGCACGGTCGCTGCATTCCGGCCTTATCTCGAGAAGACGCTGCGCGATCGCTACGGCATCGAAGTGCTGGCGCTCTACACCTACCCGGCGCAAGTCACGTTTTGCGCCGCGCCGATGGCAAGCCTCGCCGACCTGGCCGGGCGGCGTGTGCGCACATCGAGCCCCGCGCAGTCCGACTTGGTCGAGTCGCTCGGTGGCACGCCGGTGCAGACGAGCTTCGCCGAGATCATGCAGAACATGCGCGGCGGCAACATCGAGTGCGCGATGACCGGCACGATGTCGGGCAACACGATCGGTCTGCACGAGATCACGACGCATGTGCATTCGATGGGCATCAACTGGGGCTTGTCGGTGTTCGGCGCCAACGCGGCGGCCTTCAATGCATTGCCGAGCGACGTGCAAGCGCTGCTGCGCCGCGAGCTGCCCAAGCTCGAGCAGCAGGTGTGGGCCGAGTCGGAGCGCGAGACCAGCGACGGCATCGCCTGCAATGTCGGCGCGGCCAACTGCGTCGCCGGCCGCAAAGGCCGGATGACCGAAGTGAAGGTGTCGACAGCCGACGAGCGGCGGCGCCGCGAGATCTTCGCCGGGACGGTCCTGCCGCGCTGGGTCCAGCGCTGCGGTCCGCAGTGCGCCGACGTCTGGAACCAGACCATCGGGCCTGCGGTCGGCTTCGCGGCGCGAGCGCGCTAGGGCCGGGGCCGATCCGAATGCCGGCATCGAATCGTCGAATTCGAATCACGATCTGGGGCGCGGTCGGGCTGTTCGCGGCTGCGGTACTCGTCGCCGCAACCAGCCTCGTGCTGCGCGGCGAGCGCGAAGCGGTGGCCGAGAGCAAAGACAGCGCGGTGCGCTTCGTCAGCGGCGCCGAGGCAGCGATCAACCGCACGTTTCTCGGTGTCGACGTGATGCTCGCGGGATTGGGCCGCTTGCTGCAGCCGACCTTGCACGACGACGGCTCGGTCGACACCGCGAACGCGAGCCGGCTCCTCGACGACCTCAACAACCGCAACCTGCTGGTGCGCGACGTCGCGCTGCTCGCCGAAGACGGCCGCGTGCTGGCAGCGGCGCAACCCGGCAGCATTCGCCTCGGGCTGTCGCTGCCCGAAGGGTTTGCGCGCGAGGTGTTCGCCCAGACCGCGCCGCAACTCGCGATCAGCGCGCCGGTCGTGAACTTCGCGACCTCCGAGCGTGCGCTCTACTTTGCGCGACCAATGAGCTTGGCCAACGGCCAGCGCGTGCTCGCGGTGGCCGAGGTGCCGGTGTCGCTGGTCGCGACCATCGTCGCGCAGGCCGTGCAGATCCCGGGGCTCGCGGTCAGCCTCGAGCGCGACGACGGTCAGCTGCTCGCGAGCGTGCCGTCCAACGAGCTGCTGATGGCACGGCGCATCAGCCCGCCGCTCACCGGCAAGATGGCCACCGGCGAAGCGATGCGCGCGGCCGGACGCTTGAACGGCGAGCCGGCGATCGTCGTCGCGCGGCCGACGTTGTATCGCAACGTGCTGGTCGCTGCGAGCATTCCGATGGATGCGGTACTCGCCGAATGGCGCCAAGAGCGCAACGTCATCCTCGCCGTCGCGCTCGCCTTCGTCGCGATGATCGTCGTCGCCGGCGCGTTCACGCAGTGGCAGGTGACGCGGCTGCGCCTCGCGCGCCACGAGGTCGCGAAGTCGAAAGCGACGCTCGACCAGGCGCTGTCGTCGATGGCCGACGGGTTCTTGCTGTGCGACGCGCAGGACTGCGTGCTCGCATGGAACCAGCGCTATCTCGAGTTGTTCCCGTGGCTGCGCGGCGAGATCGCGCCCGGCGTGCCGTTTCGCCGCCTTGCCGAAGTGGCGGCGCGAACGATCGTGGCTGACGGCGACGAAGCGGCGCGCGAGGCCTGGGTCGACATGCGGCTCGCGATCCGGCGCAAGGGCAGCGGCATGTACGAGCTCGGTCGGGTGAGCGGCATGATCATCCACGCGGTCGAGGGCCGCACCCCCGACGGCGGCATGGTCAGCGTGATCCGCGACGTGACGGCGGCCGAGCGCGAGCTCGCGCGTGCCAAGGCGGCGGCCGAAGCAGCGAACGAATCGAAGACGCAGTTCCTCGCCGCGATGAGCCATGAGATCCGCACCCCGCTCAACGCGGTGCTCGGCATGAACGGCCTGCTGCTGAACACGCCGCTCACCGACGAGCAGCGCCGCTACACGACGCTGATCCGCAGCTCCGGGCAAAGCCTGCTGGCGCTGATCAACGACATCCTCGACCTGTCGAAAATCGAGGCCGGCCGCATGGAGCTCGAGATCATCGACTTCAGCCCGGCCAGCACGATCGACGGCGTGGTGTCGCTGCTGTCGATGCGCGCGCAGGCGAAGAAGCTGAGCCTCACGCTGCATCTGCCGAGCGACCTGCCGGCCGCGCTGAAAGGCGACCCGAGCCGGCTGCGCCAGGTGCTGTTCAACCTGATCGGCAATGCGCTCAAGTTCACCGAACATGGCAGCGTACGCGTCGAGGTGGCGCATCGCGAATTGGACGATGGCCGCGTCGAGCTCAGCGTGGTCGTTCGCGACACCGGGATCGGCATCGCCGCCGACGCGCTGCCCAAGCTGTTCGAGCGCTTCGTGCAGGCCGACAACACGACCGCGCGGCGCTACGGCGGCAGCGGCCTGGGTCTCGCGATCAGCAGCGAGATCGTCGACCTGATGGGCGGCAGCATCGCCGTCGACAGCAACACTGCGCAGGGCAGCGTGTTTCGCGTGACGATCCCGATGCCGCGCGGCGACGCGACGCTGCTCGCTGGCGGCGGTCTCGACGAGCACCACGTCGCCGACGCGGCGTCGCGCGGGCTGCGAATTTTGGTGGCCGAGGACAACGGCGTGAACCAGATCCTGATCAAGGCGATCCTCGACCAGATGGGGCACTTCAGCGACGTGGTCGCCAATGGCATCGAAGCCGTTCGCCAGGTCCAGGCGGCGCACTACGACCTGGTGCTGATGGACGTGCAAATGCCCGAGATGGACGGCGAAACGGCAGTGCGCGCGATCCGCGCGCTCGCGACCCCGGTGGCGCGCATCCCGGTCGTCGCGCTGACGGCCAACGCGATGGTCGAAGACCGCAAGTCCTATCTCGCGTCGGGGATGGACGACTATGTGCCCAAGCCGATCAACTCGAAGCAGCTTGCGGCGGCGATTGCGAGAGTGACGAGTTGACGCGGGGCTTCGATACCTCAGCCAGGCCCCGTTCGGCACGTGCCGATAATCCGCAGATGAGCACCCCCCTCGACGACCCGCGCGGCTTTCTGCGCGCGCTCTACAAGGCCGCAGTCGCGCGCGCGCTGCCCGAGGTCGTCATCAACCGCTTTCTCCCACCGCCCCCCAAAGGCCGCACGCTCGTCATCGGTGCCGGCAAAGCGGGCGCTGCGATGGCCGCTGCCGTCGATGCGCTGTGGCCGCAACACGAGCCGCTGTCCGGATTGGTGGTCACGCGTTACGAGCATGTCCCGCCCGCCTACAAAGCCAAGCCCGGGCGCATCGAAGTCGTCGAAGCGGCACATCCTGTCCCCGACGCTGCCGGGCAGCGCGCCGCGCAGCGCATCGCTGCACTCGCGCAGGGCTTGAGCGCCGACGACCTCGTGCTGTGCCTGATCAGCGGCGGCGGATCGGCTTTGCTCGCGATGCCGGCGACCGGCCTCACGCTCGCCGACAAGCAGGCTGTCAGCAAAGCGCTGCTGCGAAGCGGCGCGGCGATCGACGAGATGAACTGCGTGCGCAAGCACTTGTCAGCGATCAAGGGTGGCCGGCTCGCGGCGCTGTGCGCGCCGGCCCGAGTCGTCACGCTGCTGATCAGCGACGTGCCGGGCGACGCGCCCGAAATCATCGCGAGCGGCCCGACGGTGCCCGACCCGACGACTTGCGCCGATGCGCTGCGCATCCTGAAGCGCTACGCGATCGCAATCCCCGATGCGGCCAGGCGTGGCCTCGAAAGCGGTGAATTCGAAACGCCGAAGCCGGGCGACGCGGTGTTCGCCGGCAATCAAGTCGCGATGATCGCGACGCCGCAGCAATCGCTCGAAGCTGCAGCGCAATGCGCGCGCGACGCCGGCATCGCCGCGCACATCCTGAGCGACGAGATCGAAGGCGAATCACGCGAGGTCGGCAAGGTGCATGCGGCACTCGCGCGCGCCGTTGCGCGGCGCGGCGAGCCGTTTGCGAAGCCCTGCGTGATTCTGTCGGGCGGCGAAACGACGGTGACGGTGAAGAGCAAGGGTGGCCGGGGAGGGCGCGCGACCGAGTTCCTGCTCGGATGCGCCATCGCACTGCAAGGCGAGCGCGGCGTCTACGCGCTCGCCGCCGACACCGACGGCATCGACGGCGTCGAAGATAACGCCGGCGCGATCGTCACGCCCGACACGCTCGCGCGCGCGACGGCGCTCGCGCTGAAGCCGCTAGATTTTCTCGACCGCAACGACGCCTACAGCTTCTTCGCGCCGCTCGGTGACCTCGTCGTGACCGGGCCGACCTTCACCAACGTCAACGACTTCCGGGCTCTGTTGATCGTCTGAGCGTGACCGGCCTCGGCGCGAAACAGCCGGCTACTTCCACTCGTAGAGCTGAGCGCGCGTGTTGCCCTGCGCATCCACCTCGAACTCGAACAGGACGGCCACGCTGTTCAGGCGCGCCCATTTGGGCGAGGTGGTCTGCACGTAGGTGGCGCCGCGGTAGCTGATGGAGCCGTCCTTCTTGATCGTCCCCACGCCTTGACCTACCCAAGTGGCCATGTCGCCCTCTTGGCTCATGACGATCCCCTGGCCCTCGCCGAACAAGCTGCCGTCGGGCCGGGCGACCGCGATGTAGGTCGCAGTCTCGGTGTCTTTGACGCCCAGCAGCGATCCGGTTTCCTGTATCGAGGTTTCGATCCTCGGTCCGCCCCCCGGATTGGGAAGCACTCTCTGCGAAGTGACCTTGCCCGTGCTTTCGCCGATACGTTCGCCAAGCATGTTCATCTCCTTCGATCGATTGCGATGGACCCGACCCGAACGCCGACCCGACGCTCCGCCGTGCGTGAGCGCATCGGCGTTCCGGCGCCTCATGCCCCGACGCCAGCGGCGCCCGACCTTGCCGCGCGCGAGTGCGCCAAGCCATGTCAGCCAAACATAGTCCAGCACTCGGCAAATCGCAAAGCGACGCAGACCCGGCAGCGATGACAATCGGGGCCGGTCCACGGAAAGACGCCCGCCATGATCGATGACCTAGCCGCACTCAGAACGATGTACGCCGGCCCGACGCCGCGCGCAATCAACAAGCAGCTCGATCGCCTCGACCCTCATTGCGCGCGCTTCATCGCGCTGTCGCCGTTCGTCGTCGTCGCGAGCGGCGACGACCGATCGCTGGACGCATCGCCGCGCGGCGGCGACCCGGGCTTCGTCAAAGTCCTCAACGAGCGCACCCTGTTGATCCCCGATGCGCCCGGCAACAATCGGCTCGACACCTTCACCAACATCCTCGCGAGCGGTCGTGTCGGCCTGCTGTTCCTGATCCCGGGGGTCGACGAAACCTTGCGCGTCAATGGTGCGGCGCGCTTGAGCGACAGCGATGCATTGATTCAATGCTTCGCCAATGAAAAGCGCGTTCCCAAGCTCGTCGTCGAAGTGACGGTCGCCGAGGTCTACCTGCATTGCGCGAAGGCGCTGATGCGCTCGAAGTTGTGGCACCCCGACCACCGCGTCGAGCGCAGCGTGTTGCCGACTGCCGGCCAGATGATCAGCGAGCAAACCGGGATCGTCGTTCCACTGGAGACGCAAGAACAAATGGCGGCGCGCTATGCCAAAGACCTCTAACGCTGCGGCGGCCATGACGCCATCGTCGTCTTTATCCCCGACGCCCGTGCTCACCGAGATGCGCGTGATCCCTGTTGCGGGACACGACAGCATGCTGCTGAACCTGAGCGGCGCGCACGGGCCGTTCTTCACGCGCAACCTCGTCGTCCTCAGCGACAGCGCGGGCCGCAGCGGTGTCGGTGAAGTGCCCGGCGGCGAGAAGATTCGCCAGACGCTGGAAGACGCGCGGGCGTTGCTGATCGGCCAGCCGATCGGCGCGCATCAGCGCTTGCTGAACGAGATGCGGCGCGCGTTTGCCGACCGCGATATGGGCGGACGTGGCCAGCAGACTTTCGACTTGCGCGTCGCGATCCACGCCGTCACTGCGATCGAAGCGGCGCTGCTCGATCTGCTCGGACAGTACTTGGGAGTGCCGGTCGCTGCGCTGCTCGGCGAAGGCCAGCAGCGCGACGTGGTCGACGTGCTCGGTTACCTCTTCTACATCGGCGACCGTCGAGCGACCGACCTGCCGTATCGCAGTGAAGCCGATGGTGATGCCCACGACGACTGGCAGCGACTTCGCCACGAGACTGCGCTGACGCCGGAGGCGATCGTGCGCCTGGCCGAGGCGGCGCATGCGCGCTATGGCTTCAACGACTTCAAGCTGAAGGGCG
>Ga0066709_100004030_pt1 | contig 11543 bp, 7 predicted proteins | sample GraSoiAngelo_158_FD_79665 | JGI IMG/M metagenome (GOLD analysis project Ga0066709, IMG submission 79665) | Grasslands soil microbial communities from the Angelo Coastal Reserve, California, USA - 14_1009_16_30cm | ecosystem: Environmental > Terrestrial > Soil > Grasslands | place: USA... | reverse complement strand
GAACGGCCGATGGTTCACGGCGAGGACGTAGTCGCCTTCCGCCACGCCGACACCGGGCTCGTGCAGCGGCGAGCGCACGTTGTCCGCGGGATCGCCGCGGTAGATCCGCACCACCTTGAACGCCGCACCTTCGCGCCGGACGTCGGCTCCGAGCAACCCGGTCGAGACGTGCGTCACCTCCACGCCGGGATCGCCGCCGAACACGTAGGTGTGGGAAGTGTTGAGCTCGCCGATCATCTCGCCCAGCAGATCGTTGAGATCGCTGCGATCGGCCAGTCGCGGCAACAGCGTGGCGTAGTGGTTGCCGATGGCCTTCCAGTCCAGTTCTCCCATGTCGGCGTCCCAGTAGAAGTCACGCTCCCGGCGCCAGGCCTCGTGGAAGATCTGCGACCACTCCTCGCGCGGGTCCAGCTCGACCACCACTGCCGACAGCGACACCTTGGCGTCGGGGGCATCGCCCGCCGCTGCGCCTGCGTCGTAGACGAAGATTTCCCCGCGCTTCTTCATCACGGCGATCTTGTCGGACTTGAGCGCGACCGAATAGGCGGAGACGTCCTCCGCGAACGACTTCAGCTGCTTCTTCTCCAGCTCGTAGCTGTGCAGCGTGGCCTCGGGAGCGCCTTCCTCGAAGATCCCCGGTTGCTCCTTCATTCCGGTGATCGGATTCGACAGGAAGTACACGAACTTTGCAGTCGCCGCGATGTTGGAGTACTGGCCGCGATCCACCTTGGGCAGCTGAACGTAACGGTCGGCGAGGCCGTCGAATTCGATCTCGACGGGCTTCGGCGGCTTGTCCGCCTCATCTTCCCCCTTGTCGCTCTTGCTCTTCTTGTCCTCCGGCTTCGCCTTGTCGCCCTTGCCCGCGCCGGCCTTTTTCGCTTCGTCCGGCAGTCCCTTGAGCGCCGCGAAGGGGTTGGGCACATCCTTGCGCAGAAGCAGCAGGAACGGCTCGGTGTTCTTGGTCTCGATCACGTTGGCGTCGTTCGAGTCGAGCACCGGGTTGGTCGCGCGCGTGGACAGGAAATAGAGGTAGCGCCCTTCGGGATCCCATGCGGGGCCGAAATCATTGGTGGAACCCGCCGTGAGGGTGTGCACGCGGCCTTCTTTGCTGTCGTAGATGCACAGCGAGGAGTAACCGGTGCGGGCGGCCCGGGAGTAGGCGAGCCAGCGGCCATCCGGGCTCCACGCGTAGTCGGTGATCGGCGACTGGTCGTTGCGATCCACGCGCTTCGGCGCGCCGCCCTCCGCCGGGACGACGTACAGCGCATGGGTCTGGTCGGCGTAGGCGATCCGCTTTCCGTCGGGCGACCACCCCGGGGCGAAGTGATAGCCGCTGGCGGCCGCCGGCTTCACCACCTTGGGCTCGCCCCGTCCCCACCCATCCACGGTGCAGATCTCCTCTTCGCCCGCAGCCTCCGTGACTTACACGGGGCGCGCTCCGCCGGGGGCGAGGCCGGCCCCCCGCTCCCCCGCGCTCGAGCCCCGCGTGACCCGCACCGAGTGCCCGTCCTTCACCGGGAGGGTGAAGATCTCCCCGCGCGTCACGACGAGCAGACGGTCGCCCTTGGGAGCGAGGTTGAACGCGGTGAGTGTCTGGGCCGCATCCGGGTAGCGCGAGCGCGTGAGCGGGCGGTCGCTGGGGATCTGCACGTCGACCTTGCGCACCGACTCGTCCGCCGCGCTGAACACTTCCAGGTCGGCGCCGAGCGTGAATGCGATCCGGCCGTCACGGCTCATCGCCGGCCAGCGCGCGTCCCAGTCCTTGAAGTCGGTGTGCCGTTTGCGATTCGAGCCGTCCGGGCCCATGGACCAGATGTTGATGGTGCCGCCATCGTCGCACAGGAAATAGACGCGACCCGCGTGCCACATGGGGAATTCCTGCGGCCCGGCGAAGTCTCCGACCTTGCGGAAATCCGCCTTCTTCGGGTCGCCGACCCAGATATCCGTCGCCATGCCGCCGCGATAGCGCTTCCATGTCCGTCCTTCCGACGTCACGCGGTTGAAGGCCCACAGGCCCGACTTCGGGTCCATGTCGATGCGCGAGGCCCAGCCGAGCGGAAGCTTCTCGGGCTCGGAGCCGTCCGTGCGGATCGCGAACAGCTCCCACGCCTGCGGGTTCTCGGCGCGACTGCGGAACAGCACCTTGGCGCCGTCGGGCGTCCAGCCCACGACCTGGTCGGCCCCCGGGGACCAGGTGAGCCGGCGTGGCTCGCCCCCTTCGGCGGGGACGACGAAGACATCGGGGTTGCCGTCGTATTCGCCGGTGAAGGAGATCCACTTGCCGTCCGGCGAGAAGCGCGGGAAGTACTCGTTACCCGGATGGGTCGTCAAGCGGCGGGCGACGCCGCCTAAGTCCGCCACGAGCCACAGATCGCCTTCCGCAGCGAAGACGATGCGGTTGCCGCTGATGTCGGGGGTGCGGATGTAGGCGGGCGCGCCGGCCGCGCCGGCGCACCACGACGCCGACACGAGCAGCGACAAGGCTCCAATGAAACGGGGGTTTCGCAGGGTCCGGATCATCGCATCTTCTCCCTTCCATTCTTCGCCTGTTGCGGGGCCGCACTTCGCGAGTCGGGCAGCCATCGAATGTGACCGCACAGTATCACCCCATGCGCGCAGGTACGGGAGCCGCCGAACGGACGAGCGCGGGCGCAGAGGCGACGCCCGCGTCCCGCGGGCCATCCGTCGGGCGCGGCCACCGCCGAAGGGAACTCGCTCCTCGCCCGGCGTCGTGCCGACCCGCAGGTTGTAGGTGAGGCCGCTGGAGGGCGTCTCCGCCTCGCGCGAAATTGGGTTGGACCATGTCCACGTCGCTGATACCCTGGAGGGCGCACGGGTACAGCCCACGGCCGCCAGAGTCCTCGGATCGGAGGCGCGGTGAAACGCTCCGGCTTCGTGCGCGCAGCACTCGTGATCCTCGTCGCTTTGGTGGTGACGATCCCGCCGTCGCCCGAACTGCGGGTCACCGCCCACCCGCCCCGCCCCGCCGCGCCGCTCCATCGGCCGGGAATGATCCCGGCATCGCTCGGCACCGACGATGACGCCGACGTGCAGGCGGAGATGGAGTTCCGGATGCTGCGCGATCCGATCGCCAACGCGATCCCCCGCGACATTCACCGGCGCGAGATCGCATTCGCGCGGGCCCTGCCCGTCCGGCGCGCGCGCCCGCTTCGCAGCGGCCCCGGTCCGGAGAGCGCAGCACAGACCCTCGTCTGGGCGGAGCGCGGGCCCAACAACGTCGGCGGGCGCACCCGCGCCTTCGCCGTGGACGTTTCCAGTCCGACGACGCTGCTCGCCGGGAGCGTGGCCGGCGGCATCTGGAGGTCCACCGACGACGGCGCGTCCTGGTCCCAGCGTTTGAGCCCCGGACAGATTCACGGCACGACGTGCATCGCCCAGGACCGACGCGCCGGCAGCACCGGCACATGGTACGTCGGAACCGGGGAGATTCGCGGCTCGACCACCAACGCCACGCGCTGGGGGTCGCTCTACCTCGGGGACGGCATCTTCAAGTCGACCGATGGCGGCGCGACCTGGACGCTTCTGCCCTCGACGTCGTCGGGCACGCCCCAGACGACCAATCCCTTCGACTACGTGATCGACGTGGCGACCAATCCCGCGAATGCGGGTCAGGACGAGGTGCTGGCTGCGACCTTCAAGGGGATTTATCGCTCGATCGACGGCGGCGGCTCGTGGAGCTCGGTTCTGCCTGCCGATTCCGGGTTCACCGAAGTTGCGGTCAACCCCAACGGCGTGATGTACGCCGTCACCCGGGTCGGCGGGCTCATCAAGGTGTGGCGGTCCGTCATCGGCACGGTCTGGACGCTCATCCAGCCCGCGACGTTCCCCACCGTCGTCAACCGCATCGTCATCGGGCTCGCGCCGTCGAATCCCAACGTCGTCTACTACTTCAACTATGGCGCCAACACGGCGTCCGTCAACTTGCACCAGTTCTGGAAGTACACGTACGTCTCCGGCGACGGCTCGGGAGCCGGAGGCATGTGGGAGAACAGGACCGACAGCCTGCCGCCGGACATCTTCACCCAGGCGGGCTACGACCAGACCATTCAGGTCAAGCCCGACGACGAGAACTTCGTCATCATCGGCGGAACTGATCTCTATCGCTCGACCGATGGCTTCGCGACCACGGGCGCCACCACGATCATCGGCGGTTACCCGTTCTACCCGGATCGCATCCATCACCCCGATCTCCATGCGGGCGCGTTCAGTCCCGCAGATTCGAAGATCTACTATTCGGCCGGTGACGGCGGGATTGCAAAGGCTCCAGACATCACGATTCCCGACATGGTGTGGACGAGCCTCGACCACGGCTACAACGTGACCCAGTTCTACTCGGTCGCGATCGCCCCGGACGCCGGCAGCAACGTGATCCTGGCGGGCGCCCAAGACAACGGCTCACAGCTCGGCAACGCCCCCGGCGCTTCGGACTGGATCATGGCCTACGGCGGGGACGGCACCGTCGTGGAGGTCTACCCCGTGGCGGGGAATCGCCTCTACACCCAGTACCAGGGCGGCCAGGTCCAACGGCAGAACTGGGACGGCACGAACGTCGTCGATTTCACGCCGTCGAGCGCGACCAACCAGCTCTTCGTCAACCCGATCGTCCTCGACCCGAACAACTCTGACTTGCTCTACTACGCGGCGGGAACTTCCAGCTCGACCAGCATGATCTGGCGCAACGACAACTCCCCGATCGCGGATCCGATCACGGGCTGGACGTCGCTGGCGGCCACGAACGTGGGCGCGCATCGGATCAGCGCACTCGGGATCTCGACCGCGAACAACCCCAACGTGCTCTACTACGGGACGACCGACGGCATCGTGATGAGGGCCGTGAACGCGAACACCGGCGCTCCCACGGTGACGAACATCACGCCCCCGGGCCTCGCCGGCGGCACGCCGACCGGCGGATTCGTCCGCTGCGTCGCCGTCGATCCCACCAGCTCCGACCGCGCCCTCGTGGCGTTCGGGAACTACAATTTCCAGAGCCTGTGGTACACCACCAACGGCGGCGCGAGCTGGACCGACGTGGAAGGCAACCTCGCCGGCCCCTCCGGACCCTCGATTCGATGGGCCACGATCTTCTACATCGACGGCCAGCTCGAGGTGTTCCTCGGAACCAGCATCGGCGTGCTCTCGACCGCGGCGCTCGCCGGAGCCTCTACGGTCTGGGCGCAGGAGGCCGGAAGCATCATCGGAAACGTGATCGTGGGCTACATGGACTTCCGCGCCTCGGACAACACGCTCGCGGTCGCCACGCACGGCCGCGGTGTCTTCACCGGGCGGTTCGTGCCCAACGTGGCGGTCGGAGATCGGCTCGCGCGCTCGGGCCGCGCCATCCTGGGCCCGAGCTATCCGAATCCGTCACGCACCGCCGCGACCATCGCGTTCGAGCTCCCGCACGCGGGCGACATCGCGCTCCGGCTCTACGACGTCGCTGGGCGTGAAGTCGCGATGCTGGCGAACGGGTGGCGGGAGGCCGGACGTCACGAGGTGCCGGTCGCCACCGGGCGGCTGGCGCCGGGCACGTACTCTTACGTGCTGCGGGCGGGGAGCACGGTCGAGTCCCGGAAGCTGATCGTGAGGCGCTGAGAGCCTGCGTCGCGAGATCCGTCCACCGGGTCGAGCGGCGCGCGCCGTCAGGTCTCCAGCTCCTCCAGCGTCCGCGGCCAGTCGTCGTGCATGAGCCGCGAGAGCGAGCGGTCGGCGAGCAAGCGGCCTGCGGTCTGGCAGCGCGCGCAGTAGTTGGTCTCGTTCTCGGCGTAGACGATGCGCTGGACCGGCGCCCCGCAGTCGGGACACGGCTGCTTGTAGCGCCCGTGCACCGCCATGCCTTCTCGGAACGCCGTGACCTTCTCGGGGAAGGAATCGCCGGCCTCGCGCCGCAGGCGGTCGAGCCACAGCGTGAGCGTCTCGCGTGTGGCGCGCCACAGGCGCTCGATCTCGGCCTCATCGAGCTTGCGCGTGAGCTGAAGCGGCGAGAGCCGGGCGCGGTGGAGGATCTCGTCGGAGTAGGCGTTCCCAATGCCGCTCATGATCCGCGGATCGGTGAGCGCGCGCTTGAGCGTGTGATTCTCCCGCAGCAGTGCTACGCGGAATGCGTCGAGCGGCGCATCGAGCGGCTCGAGCCCGCCAGGGTCGAGCGCTCGCAGCGCCGCCTCGCCAACGACGACGTCGAGCGAGGCGCGCTTCCTCGAACCGGCCTCTGTGAGAACGAGCGTCCCAGCCGTGAAGTCGAACGCCGCGAGCCCCAGTCGCGCCGGGATCTTCGCCCCTGGCTCGCGCCATTGGAAGCGACCGGCGATCATGAGGTGGAAGACGAGGAAGAGATCGCCCTCGAGCGCGAGCGCGATGCGCTTGCCGATCCGCCGCACGCCGCGCACCGGGCGGCCCTCTGCGCTCGCGAGCGGCGGCTCGACGGTGCGCATGAGGTTGGGGCTCACGACGCGGGCACGCATCAGCGTCGCGCCGATGAGCCGCATCGACAGGTGCTCGACGTAGAGCGTGACGTCCGGCAACTCGGGCATGGCGTCACGATAGCGCACGGCGGCGCGCGGAGCGTTGCATCCACACGCCGCTTGGGGCGCCGAAACCCGCTACACTGACCCTTCCACGTTCCCAAGCCACGCGAAGGAAAGGAGGCCTCATGTCGGCGCGAGTGTTTCGAATGGGCGGCGGCGACTCCGCGGGAGTGAGCGGGGTCCGGTTCGCCGTGATCGCGGTCGTGCTCCTGGTGGTGTTCCTGCTCACGAATCCCCTCAAGGTGATCCCGGCCGGGCACGTCGGGGTCAAGGATTTCTTCGGCATCGTCTCGAAGAACGTGCTGCCCCCCGGCGTGCATCTCGTCTTTCCGATGACGCGGGTGGTGCGGATGAGCACCCAGACCCAGCAGGTCAAGGAGGCCGCCGAGGTGCCATCGCAGGAGGGGCTCACCATGGACCTCGAGGCGTCCCTCCTCTATCGCCTCGACCCCGACAAGGCGGCCGAGATCTATCGCACGGTCGGAAGCGACTATGAGGGCACGGTCGTGGAGCCGCAGATCCGTTCCGCGATCCGCGAGATCACAGCCAGCTACGATGCGAAGGCGCTCTACTCGTCGGAGCGCGAGAAGATCGCGCAGGAGATCTCGGATCAGTTCGCCAAGCTCACGAAGGACCGCGGCATCATCACCGAGTCGGTGCTGCTGCGGAAGATCGGGCTCCCCCCGATCGTCGCCAACGCGATCCAGGAGAAGCTGCGCCGCGAGCAGGAGGCGGAGCAGATGAAGTTCGTGCTGCAGAAGGAGCAGCAGGAAGCGGAGCGCAAGCGCATCGAGGCGCAGGGGATCGCGGACTTCCAGCGCATCGTCGCGGCCGGGATCAGCCCCCAGCTCCTCGAGTGGAAGGGGATCGAGGCGACCGAGAAGCTCGCGCTCTCGCCGAACTCGAAGATCGTCGTGATCGGCAATCCCAAGTCCGGTCTGCCCATCATCCTCGGCGGCGCGGAGAAGTAGGCTCAGAGCCCGGTCGGGTGGGACGCCGGCGGACCGGCCGGCTGAGGCTGCGCGCGAATGCTGGGTTCCGCGGGCCGGACCGCCGTCCTCCCGTGGCGCAGCACCCGGTCGATCGCCCGCAGCGCGGGCTGGAGTTGCGAGCCGATCACGCCGTACCGCGCCCAGGTCTCGGGCGGCGATCCGCCTTCGCCCGCGTAATCGGGCATCAGCCGGCCGCGCCAAGAGACCGGGCAGCCGAGCCCGGTCGCGGGAATGTCGTCGGTCACGAACCCTTCCACGTCGCCGCACCTCACGAGGACGCGCGGGCCGACCCAAATGCGGCGCTCGTCGTCGCCGGTCGGCGCGAGGCCGTAGTAGGCGAGCGCCCCGCGGTACATCGTGCGCTTGTCGCCCTGGCGGGGCATGATGCGCAGGGCCCAGTGGCCGCGCCCGTAGAGCATACCGGCCCACACCTCGATCGCGCGGAAGTCGTGCGATTCGACCACGAAGCTGTCCTGCTGAGCGCGCCGGACGGCCTCGGCAAATCCCAGCATCGCGCGCGAGTACTGCACCTCGCCCGCCTGGGCGAGCCGCGTCGCCTCGCCGGGGATGAAGTCGTCGGTGTCGTGAAGCGCCAGCTTGTAGAAGTTGGCGTAAACGCGCTGCTTCTCCTGGATCGAGCCGAACGCGTCCGCGCTCGCCTCGTCGCCCATCAGTGCCGGCTCGAGCAGCACGCGACGCCAGGCCTCCATCGTGAGCAGGCGCTCGATCCCCGGCGAGGCGATGAGCCGTGCCTGCATCCGCGGGTTGGCGAGCGAGCCCTTCCACGTGCCGATGCGGAAGCCGATCGAGTAGCCCGAGAGCACACCCACCACGTTGGCGAGGAGCGAGACCGGCTGCAGGTAGCTCAGCGTTTTCTGGTAGAGCTCGTCGAACTGCCCCGGCTGCAGGCCCGGGCTCAGGGAGTCGGGAAACTCGAACCAAAAGCCCGTGCCGGTGTGGCCCCGCAGCCGCAGCGGGCGGTAGTAGGTGCCGCTGACCGCGCGGACGTAGCGGTTGTTGCGCTCGGGCTTGAGGAAGCGACGGGAGTCCACGTCGAACTGCTTGAACGTTCGCCCGCCCGCGCCCAGCTCCACCACGAAGTGGCTGATCGTGTCGGTGGGCGTGTCCCGGTACGAGTAGACGTGCATGTTGTCGAACAGCTCGTCGTAGGGAAGCGGGACGGGCCGCGGAAGCTGCACGCGTCCCACCACGTAGCCCAGGAGCGAGAGCGAGACGAACAGCAGGAAGAACCGGTTCTGCAGGAGCCTCGCGACGAGTGGCACGGTGGGACGCAGGAGCTTCCTCACCAATTTCAGCTGGCTCTTGCCCAAAGGTGCTCCTCGACCACCCGCGCGCGGGGCGCGTGGCGGTGCGTTCGAAATGCAATGGATCGCGATGTCGCCGGGGAGCCTGCCCCGCCGATCGGGCTGGTCTCAGGTATCGGCGGAATTCCCCGCCGGCTTGACCGAGGGATCCCGGTTTCGGGCGCGGTTCAAGCCTCTCCCGACCGGAACTCCTTCGCCGCCGGGCGCTCGCCCTCCGCATCGGCCTCGACGTACTTCATGCGAACGGAGAGCGAGACGATCGCCACAGTCACTCCGAACAGGCACACGATGGTCGCACCCATCGGCCAGTCCTTGAGGTAGGAGAACACCGAGCCGAGGACGGAGACCACGAAACCGATCGCCCACGCCCAGTAGAGTCGACTCCCGCCTCTACGGCCCAGCAGCGTCGAGCAGACGATCGGCACGATCAGATACGAGAACACCGCGAGCACGCCCGACATCTTCACGGAAACCGTGACCACGAGGCCGAACGACGCGTAGAAGAGGAAGTCCCATTTCTTGACCGACAGCCCCATCTGCCGCGCTCTCCTCGGGTCCTCGGAGCAGAGGAAGAGGTTGTGGCGGAAGAAGAACTGGAACGCGCCGACGATCGCAAAGAGCGCGGTCATGATCGCGATGTCCTTCCACGTCACCCAGCCCAGCGCCTCACCGCTCAGCGTCCCTCGCACGTGCTCCGCCCCGTGGGGGGCGTTCGCCAGCAACAGCAGCGTGGCGGCCGTCGCCAGCGCGAACGAGATCCCGATGAAGGCCTCCTGCAGCACCGAGTGCTCGCGGTCCCACATGAAGCTGAAGAGCGCGGCGCCCAGCAGCGTGAAGCCGAACGACCAGTAGTAGGTGCTGGGATCGTGCGGCTCGGCTCCGAGCAGGAACGCCACGCTCTGCCCCAGGGCGGCGATCTGCGCCAGCGCCAGGTCCACGAAGATCACGCCGCGGGCCAGCACGTGCTGGCCGAGGGCGGGAAGGATCAGCACCAGAAGCAGGCACGCGAGCAGCGGCAGCGCCATGACCGAAAGAAAATTCATTGCTGCGCTCCTGTCTTTCCGGAAAGCGCCCCGGCGATGGACGACACCAGGACGTCGAACTTGGAGAAGACGTCATCAGTTCCCGGCAGACCGCCCGCTTCGCTGGCGACCTCGATGGCGACGCCGCCCGCCTTCTTCGCCACCTGGTTGCTGGCGTCGGCGTTGTAGTAGGGCTGATACAGCACGACCTTGACGCCTTCCTTCTTCATCGACGCCGCGAGCTCGCTGATGTAGTGAGGGCTGGGCGGGATGCCGGGCTTGGGCTCGACGGTTCCGAAGAGCTTCAGGCCGAAGCGCTCGGCGAAGTAGACGAAGTTCTTGTGGAAGGGCACGACGGAGGCTCCCTTGTACGGCGCCATCGCCTCTTCCCATTTCGCCAGCGACGCCTCCATTCTCTCCGAGAAGGCCTTGGCATTCGCCGCGTAGTCGGCGGCGTTGGCGGGGTCGAGGCCGGAGAAGACTTCGGCCAAATGGTTGGCCACGACCTCGAGGTTCTTCGGATCGGCGTAGTAGTGCGGATTGCCCAGCGGATGAATGTCCCCTTCGGCCCGGTTGACGGTGCCGCTGGGCTTCTCCAGCACGCTGACACCCTCCGAGGCATCCACGAATCCCTTTGCGCCCTGCTGGATCCTGGGGTTGCGACTGCCGGGCAGGACCAGCGGCAGCCAGCCGCTGTCGAGCTCCAGTCCGGTCGACACGAACACGTCGGCGTGCTGGATCGCCTTCATCAGGCTGGGCTTGGCCGGAACGAAGTGCGGGTCCTCGTACCCTCTGCAGAGACTCTGAGCCGTCACGTGCCTCCCGCCGACGAACTGGGCGACGGAAGCGAGATCGGTCAACGACGTGGCGACCTTCAGGTCCGCATGCGCGGGCGTGGTCGCCAGCAGGGCGAAGATCAATGCACACATGCAGCGAAGCGATTTCATGAAATCCTCCCGAGTGACGTGCTCCATGTACTCGTACTTTTCGCGTGCACGAGTTGAAGGTTTCTCAGTATGCGTGCGCGGGGTGGTAACCGATCGTATAGCTCAATTGAAGCAGGATCCGGTCGTCGGTCGGGTGAATGCCGGCGTCCGCCTTGGAGTGACTGTACTCGAGCCTCAAGAACGAGAACTCCGATGGCATCCACGCGATGTTGAACGATCCCCGGTTCACCTTGCCGGGAATCGGGGTGCCCGCGCCGTCGACCAGAAAATCGGTGAAGCTGTCGCGAGCCTGCTCGCCGCGAATACCCATCCACCAGACTTGCGACAGACGATACTGGAACGACGCGTAGCCGCCGTCCGTGACCCTCGTGTAGGTCCCATTGACGGTCGAATCCCTCTGGATGTATTCGCTCTGCAGAATCCACCCTCGCCGGTTCGAGTTTCTAGCGGGTACGTTGCGGATCGTCAGGTCCGCGCCATAGGCGGAGTGCGTGCTCCCGTAGGTCCCCTTGCCCTGCAGGGCGGATAGACCGGCCTCCAGAGTCGTCGCGTCGTTCAGGTCGAACTGGTTCTTGAAGTGGCCCAGGTACGGGACGTTGTCGTGCTCGGTGGACCCGAAATCGAGCGGATGATCGGCATCGAGCGCGATCGCCTGGTAGACGCCTCCCGTCAGCTCGGCGAACCAGGGCAGCGGGGTGAGCCACGCGGCCTCGAT
>Ga0066709_100004027_pt1 | contig 11545 bp, 8 predicted proteins | sample GraSoiAngelo_158_FD_79665 | JGI IMG/M metagenome (GOLD analysis project Ga0066709, IMG submission 79665) | Grasslands soil microbial communities from the Angelo Coastal Reserve, California, USA - 14_1009_16_30cm | ecosystem: Environmental > Terrestrial > Soil > Grasslands | place: USA... | reverse complement strand
TGAGCTGCACGTCCTTGTCGCTGATCTGGTTCGCCTGATAGCGGTTCGCGGCGCCGATCGTTCCCTCGGCGCCTTTGGGCGCGACCTTGCCCTTCCACGCGTAGTACCCGACTCCGGCCGCCACCACCAGCGCGACCACAATGAAGATGCCTCTGCTTTTCGCCATCGGAATACTCCTCGGTTCGTGTCGCCCGCCGCGCCGGCGATTTTGCCGGTGCCGCTTCCAAGTAGCGTCGATCCCGGATCGCTGGGCTCGAAACACGCGGGCCACCGGGTCACCCGCTGTGTCCTACGGTTTGGGCACCCCCTTGGCGGTTCCGTTTCCGGACCGCATCACGACGTGGACGGACCGCTCGTCCGCATGCGTACCGTGAAGCCGAATCGCGCACCGGAGATCACCCGAGAACTCGAGCGTCACGCGGCCCGGTGCGAACGACACGTGCAGCAGTCCAACCTGGATCGGATCGAGCGCCTGGACTTCCAGCGCGGGATCGAATTCGACGATCATCTCGCCCGCGCCGGCGGCGTGCGCCTCGATGTGTGCCTCGATGGCGGACGCGCCGCCGCGGGTCTCGACGATCGCTCGCGCGGTGCCGGAATCGAGCGTCACATGACCGAGCGGCCGGAGGGACTGGCCGGGGGGCAGCATGGTGCCCCCCGCCGGCAGATGCTCGATCGTCGCCCCCCGATTCCCCGTTGCGAGCGTCCATACCAGGATCCCCGCAGCGCACCCGGCGGCGAATGCCGAAGCCAGCCGCAGCGCGAGCCCGCGGCGCATACCGGCCAGGGGTGGGGGAGCCATGCTACGAACCGCGCGGTCCTCGTGGATTGCGCGCATCACGGCGGCCTTGAGCTCCGGCGGCGGAGCCACCGGGCGTGTGCGCGCCAGCGCCTCGAATGCGATCTCGAGCGCGGTCCAGGCCGCTCGCGACCGGGCGTCGGTCTCGAGCCTCGCCGCGAGCGCCCGGCGCTGATCCGGCGTCGCCGTGCCGTCCAGCGCCGCGTTCGCGAGCTCCTCGAACGATTCGCGCATCATGATGGTCCCACGCCCCGGAGCCGCAGCACCTCGCCGAGGCGCCGCCGCGCGGTAAACAGCCGCGACCTCACGGTCTTTTCCGGCACCGCGAGAACCTCGCCGATTTCCTGATACGAGAGGTTGTGGAAGTGCCGCAGCACGATCACCAGGCGATATTCGATGGACAGCTCCATCAACGCTCCCTGGATGTGCTCACCCAGCTCGCTGCGATTCGCCTGGTCTTCGGGCAGGGGGTCCGTGGCGACGATCCGCTCGTCCAGCTCCGCATGGCGGCGGCGGCGCTGCACGAAGTTCAGCGATTCATTGAGCGTGATGCGATAAATCCAGCTATAGAACCGGTGCCTGGGATCATAGCTGGCCAAGTTGCGCCACGCTTTCATGAACGCCGTCTGCGTAAGGTCGCGCGCGTCTTCCGAACTGCCGGTCATTCGCAGCGCCAGGTTGTAGAGCACGCCCTGATACTCGTCGACGAGCGACTCGAAAGCCTGCCCGTCGCCGTTCTGGGCGCAGCGGATCAGCGCGAGCTCGGGGTCCTCGGACATCATTACACCGATCCCCGCCGGAGGTTGGCGCCGCGGGCGCCGCGCTCACTCGATGTCGAGCAGCCGATCGAGGCCGGCATAAGTGAACACGTTGCGAATCCGCGGCTTGAGCCGGACGAGCCTGAACGCATGGCCGGCCTGGTGCAGGCGCTTGTACGTCTCGATCAGCGCCGATAGGCCGGCGCTCGAGATGTAATCCAGATCGGAAAAGTCCACGGTCGTCGGGCGATCCAGCGTGCCCAGCACGCGCCGGGCCCTGTCGGCCTCGGCGGCGTCCAGCCGGCCGGACAGCTTCACGACTCCGTCGTCCGTCAGAAGGATGTCGAACATCAGGCTTTGAGCCTCTTGATCACGGTGATGGTGCTGGTTCGATTCGCGTACTCGTAGCGCAGCTCGTCCGTGATCTGCTTGACCAGATGGATGCCGAGTCCCCCGGGGCGGCGCTCGCTCGGCGGCGCGTCGAACGAGGGCGGCTCTGCCTGGGTGACATCGAACGGGTCGGCGTCGAAATCCTGGATCACGAGCACGAGCCGATCCGGCTCGGCGTCGAGCGCCATGCGGATGTCGCGCTGCTCGCCACGGCCATACTTGACGAGATTCGTGAACAGCTCCTCGGCGGCGAGCCCGACATCGTATTTCAGCTCGGGATCGAGCCCGCGGGCGTCGACGAAATCACCGATGAACGCGAAGATGGCATCGAGCGAACCGACGGCCCTGGGGAAGCGGCGCTCCACCATTTGTGGGAAGGTAGGCCGTGAGCGCCGTGGATTCAACGCGGGCTCGCCGCCCGACGCCGCGGCCCCCCGATCGGGAGACCGGAGGGCCGCGCGAGCCCAACCTCGGACGGGGCCAGCGTCGCGGAGCGAGCTTGGACAACTCTTGCTTCCCACCCCGAGCCGGCTACGGCGTCCGGGGCGTGCGCCAGATGCTGCCCTTCACAGCGGTCCGACACCCGCACCCGGCCGCCCTGCCAATCGGGGTGGACGCGCGGAAGCCTCGCCCCCCGGGCTTGAGCAGGACTTGAGTGCGCGCGGGCGGAGCCGAAACCGGGTCGGTAATCGATATGAAAGCAATGGGTTATGGCTGTAAGCCGGGCCGATCGAGTTTTTGTTGCGCGGAACACCGGATGGGTTGTCGGGCACGGGGGCACGCGCGCGCCCGGCCTCCGTCTCGAGAGCACGGAGAACGAACACTGTCGCGACAGCGAGTCGCGGGATTTTTTGCCCGAGCGACACGCGGCCGCTAGTGTCGGCACACGAGCATGAGTGCGAATTCTGCCGCCCGCCTTGAACGTCTCCCACGCGCCCTGAGGTCGATCTGACCGGAGAGCCCGCTCGTCCCCTGCCATCGCTCGTGCCGCTCGCGCTCGCGCTGGCCGCGGCGGTCGCTCTGTACCTGCCCGCGCTGCACACGTCGTTCTTCGCCGACGACTACCTGTTCCTGGACCAGGTGCGCGAGAAGTCGCTGGCCGCGGCGCTTCGCACTCCCGATCCGCTCAGCAACTTCTATCGCCCGATCTCGCGCCAGCTCTACTTCTGGACGGTGGCGGGGGCGAGCAACGAGTCCGCGCACGCGTTCCACGTGGCGGGACTGGCGGCGTTCCTCGTGCTGCTGCTCTTGCTGTTCGGGCTCGCGCGCCGCCTGGCGGGAGCGTACGCCGCCACGTTCGCGACCGCGCTGCTGGCCGTGCACTACACCGCCGACGTGCCGATCCGCTGGGCGTGCGGCAGCCAGGAGCTGCTGTCGGTGATCGGGGCGCTGGCCACGGTGTGGCTGCATCTCCGCGGGCGCACCTGGCTCGGCGCCATCACCATGGCATTCGCCGCGCTGTCCAAGGAGGTCGTGCTGCTGACGCCGCTGATCGCGCTGATCGCGGACCGCAGACCGGGCGAGCGCTGGCTGGAGCCCGCCCGGCGCGCGTGGCCGCTCGCGCTCGGCGTCGGCGCGTGGGCGGCGGTGTGGGTGCTGGCGCCCCACACGCGCCAGGCCGCAGGCACGGAGATCGAGTTCAATCCGTGGGGACCGATCGCCACATACCTGCACCTCGTGCAGGTGATCTTCGGCGCGGAGGCGCGCAAGCACGAATGGTGGCGGCTGCCCGGTGTTGGACCTCCGGCGCTGCCACTGCTGCTCGCGCTCGCCGCGGTGTTCCTGGCGGGAGCGGGCCACAGCATGCGCGGGCTCGCCCGTCGCGGGCCGGCGAGCGCGGGGCCCCCAGCTTCGAACGCCCGCGGCTCGGCGGGCCTGGGCGCCGCAGCGTCCGGAGGAGACGGCGAGTCCCGCCCCGAAGCCGAGCCGGGTCGCGGGCGACCCGCAGCGCCGCCCAAGCGAACCGCGGCGCGCGAGCTGACCGAAGCGCGCCGGCACGCGATTGCGACCGGCGCGGCGTGGGCCCTGCTCGCCACGCTGCCGGTGGTGGCCGTGGCCGTGCTGTGGAGCGCCTACTACTACCTGTTCGCGATGTGCGGGGTCGCGATCGCGCTCGGCGCATGGCTCTCGGCGCGCCCGCGCCCATGGGCGCTCGCGCTGCTCGCGCTCTTGGCGTGGGGATCGAACAGCGCCCGCCACCTGCAGGAGTTCGCAACGCCGCGCAGCCCGTGGACCGAGATGTCGCACATCAACAAGTTCTACCTCGAGCGCGCCACCCGCTACTGCGAGCGCTATCTGGACGACCTCAAGCGCATGCGTCCTGCGCTTCCCGGGAGCAGCACGCTGTTCTTCGCGGGGCTCAAGGGCAACATCGCGTTCCAGGTGGCGAACGGTCCGCTGATGCGCTGGGCGTACCGCGACACCAGCGTGCGTTCGTATTACCTCAACAACTTCACGCTCGACAAGGCCCGCCGCGGCCCGCTGTTCTTCTTCGTGGGCTCGCGCGATTCGCTGCGCGAGATGGAGCCGGGAGCGGACCTGTACCTGCGCATCGCGTTCAGCATGCTGGTGAACGAGTGGCCGCCCGGCGCGCGCGACGCGCTCACGCTCGAGCGCGAGCGTGAGCCCGACGATCCGCGGACGAACTACTGGATCGCGTGGTGCGAGTGGGCGCTGGGGGACACCGCGTCGGCGCGGGCCTCGCTCGAGCGCGCGGGCTATGCGGCGTCGCATGCGCCGGCGCCCGAGACCGCCGAGGCCACGGCGTTCGCGCGGGCCGGCGACATCGCGCGAGCGCTCCCCATGATGCAGGCCGCGGTCAAGCTGCACGCGCTCGATCCGGCCGCGCACGCGCTGCTGGCGGACCTGCTGCTCGTCTCGAGCGCCGAAGATCCGCAGGGCCCGGTCGAGGCGTTTGCCGCCCGGGTGCTCGCTCCCGGCGACGCGCTGATGTGGCGGCGCTGGGCCACGATCCAGATGCAGCGCCGGCGCTACCTGGAGGCGCTCAAGTCGTTCGACCGCTACTTCAAGCTGGCGGGACCGGTCGCGGGGCGCGACGGCGAGGCGCAGCAGTGGGTGGCGAACATCAAGCGCGCGCTCCCCGGCGGCGACATCGCCCCCGAAGGGTTGCGCGAGTGAGATGAGGCCGGCCAAACCCGGCCGCCATCGAGTTGTCGGATGTGCCGCGATTCAGATAGGCGGAGTTACCGGGATGTGCCGGTCGCAGAGCGCCGGGCCTGTGACCGGGCGAACCCCAGCCGCCCGATGTCCACGAACTCGACCGTGTTGGAATTGAAGTTCGAAACGACGAGGGTGCGGCCGTCCTCCGTCACGCGAAGCTCGCGCGGGAACCCGCCGGCCGGGATGCTCCCGATCACGGCTCCGGCTCCGGAGGCGACGTTTGCCGCGTCGATCACGCTCAGCGATTGCCTGTCGTTGTGCCCGCCCGCGAAGCGGTTGGAGTTCGCGACCACGACCTCTCGGCCGGCGTCGACCACGGCCACGCCGACGGGCGCTGTCCCCACCGGGATCGTGGCGATGAGCGCGTGCGTCGAGTCGCTGAGCAGCTTCGCGGTATCGAACGCCAGCACCGCGTTGCTGTTCCGGGCGGTGACGTAGGCCACGTCGCCCGCGGGTGAAATCGCGAGCCGCACGGGACTGCAGCCGGCCGGCACCCGCGCGACGATCGAGCTCGGCGGATCGACCTTGGCGCGTTCCACATCCACGACGATCAAGGCGCCCGCGGGATTCGTGGGGGTCGCCGTGGCCGGGTCCTGGCCCTCGGGCTTGCACTCGGCCGGCCAGCCGTAACTCTTGGGCGCCACCTGGCTCGTGGTGTAGAGGTGGCGCTCGTCCGGGGAGAACGTCAGCGCGATCGGCGCCCGCCCGACCGGGATCTTGCCCACGATCGCGTCCGGCTGGAATCCGGACCCGCGGGCCTTGCCGAGATCGATGACCGTGATCGCCTGGGCGTGTTCATCGCTGACGAAAAGATAGCGGTCATCCGCGGTGCAGTTGACGTAGACGCTTCCGGCGTTTTCCCCATCGCTGATGTAGCCGAGAATCGGGTCGCCCCGCCCGGAGACCATGCGCGCCGTGTCCATGAACACGACCTGGTCGCCGTCGGCCACGACGAGCAGCTTGCCGTCATGCGTGAGGACCATCCCCGTCGGCTCCGGCTCGACGGGAATCACCCGGACCACGGTCACCTCGCCGTCGCCGCGTCGCAGCACGGCCACTCCGTTTGGCGACCGTGGATTCGCGCTGATCAGGGGCACGAAGCAAGAGCAGCCGTCCTTCGAGAGAATGGGCTCGAACGGATGCCCCGGCACTTCCACGAACGCGAGCGAGTCCGCCATGGCCTGGTTGCAGCCCCGAGGCCTCGCCGTTCCCTGGGCCGACACGCGCGGCGCGAGCGCCACGCCTGCCGCGAGCGCCGCCGACAGGAGGCCTGTGGCGAGCGAGACGCAGGTCCGCTTGAGATTCACGGGGGGGCCTCCCGAGCTGCTCCTTGGTCGTTGCGACGCTCCTCCATTAGGCGCCCGGGGCCGCACCGGACACAAGCACGCCGGGGGCAGGCCCTGCCGATATTGCGCCGGGCGCGGCTTTCCCTGCTCGTGCCGAGCAGCGAAACGGTCAGTGAGCGGCCCGGGGCACGTTCAATCGTGCCGCGAGCCATGCCGACATCGTTTCCAGGATCCCGGGAGCCGTGAGGAACGCCGGCAAGTACACCCACTCGCTGTTGAGCCCGATCGGATCGTAGAGCAGCGAGTGGCTGACGCCTGGGAAGATCCGGACCGTAACGTTGCGGTTCCCCGCCGCGCGCATCGCCCATGCCAGGCGCTCCGCCGAGCGTGCCGGCACGTGGAGATCCGTGGCGCCGTGAAGGATCAGCGCCGGACACCGCACGCGACGCGCGTACTGCATGGGGTCGATCGCAAGGTAGCTCCGCTCCCGCGCCGTCAGCGTGTCCGCGAGTTGCCTCCGGATCTCGGCCTCGCGGCCGGACGGGGCGATCGACGTATCGCGCACCACCGCGGCCTCGATCTGATAACGCGCCACCTCCGGGCCCGAGACGCCCGGTCCCGCCAGCGTGACGATCGCATCGATCGTGGAGTCGCCCGCCGCGACCATCGGCGCGATCAAGCCGCCCTCGCTGTATCCAACGAGCGCGATGCGCCGGCGGTCGATGCCCGGCCGGGCCCTGAGCCACGCGACCTCGGTGCGCACGTCGTCGGCCTCGTCGAACGTGGTGGATGACGCGCGATCGCCCGTCGACTCTCCCACGCCGCGGTCGTCGACTCGAAGCACCGCCACTCCCGCCCGCGTCAGCGCGTCGGCGATGTCGCGAAGCGGCATCCACGGAGGCTGGCCCTCGTTGCGATTGTTGGGCGAGAGCCCGGTGATCAGAACCGCGGCCGGGAACGGCCCGCGCGCGGACGGGATCGTGAGCGTACCGGCCAGGACATGGCCCTGCGGAGCCCGGATCGAGACATCCGACGCCCCGTATCCGCCGTCGGGAGGGGACGAATTCGGCGGCCACAACGGGTAGCGTTCGGCGCCGAATCCCTCACGGCGCTCGATCGTCACTCCGAACTCCGGGAGCGTGGCCGACAGCATCCTGCCCAAACGATCTGTGAGCACTTCGTAGCGCTTGCGGTGGCAGCTCACGATCCAGTCGGTCGAATCCACTCGCGTCACCTCGACGTCGGATCGCGAGTCGCGGAACAACGACGCCCCGGCCAGCCGCACGCTCGCGTGGTCGAGCACGCGAGCCCGCAGCACGGCCTGCTCGATCGAGCTGGGCGTCATGTCGGACCAGTAGATCGCGTCCCCGCCGAATGAGCGCTCGATCGGTTTCCCCGGCGCGCTCCCCGCTGCCGTGAGGACCACCATCGAGCGCACCGCGGTCTCGTCGTCGCGGAGCTCGATGCGGGCGTCGATGACGTGCGACTGCGTCAGCACGCTGCGCGTATGCAGCGAGCTGCCGTGGCGCTCCGCCCAGTCGACCCCGACGAGCACTCCCGATTCGTACGTGAGAAATGCGGTGGGCGGCGCCTCATGCGAAGGCGGGAGCGCGAGCATGACAGCGAGGACGCAAGTCCCGATCACGGGACGGGTCTCCTTCGAGCTGAGCGCGGGCGGCGCTGCTTCTTGCGGGCACGCTCGAGTGGCGTGAGCAAGATGGTGATGCCGTAGAGGCCGGCCCCCGAGCGAGACGGCCGCACGACGGCGCCACGAAGCGCTCGCATGCGCCGGTTGACCTCGGCGAGCTCGGAGGGGAAGAGCCACCCGGTGGCGCGGATCGCCCACAGCTCGCGCCTGGGCCCGTGCGTGACGACCTCGGGCGAAGCGGCGGCCCTCCTGAAGTCGCGGATTCCCAGGCGAAGCATCGACGCGACGATCGCGGTCACCGCCGCGGAGTTGCCCCTGGGCGACGGATCGTGACGCAGCGCCGGCGCGCGGTGGAATGTGCGGTAGAGCGCCTCGGGTCGCGATCCGCGCCGCCGTTCGCCCGCCGGAACGACGAGCCCCGCGCGCTGCAGCTCGCGCAGATGGTAGTAGAGCCCGTCCGCGGGACGACGGATGAGCCGCGCCAGCTCCGCTGCCGAGGCGGGCCCGGTGGTGGCCAGGATATCGAGGATCTCCTGACGTGCGGGCAAAGCGAGCGCGCGAAGCTGCGCAGGCTGCGTGATGGCGCGACGCGACGGTGACGGCATGGCGGGAATGTGCGCGAATCGTGGTTGAAATACAAGCAACATTTTCAATAAGTGGGCTCGAAGACGTTCCCACGGTCGTTCACTATGGAAGCACTCCGGCGCCCGGCCGGCGCCCCGGTAGCCGCGCCGGCGGGTCGCTCGAGACGGTCGTCCTCGCTGACCTACCCGTGCTCCTGTGGCTCGTCGAGCGAACCTTCGCGAGCCGGCGAAACCGGTTGCATTTAGGGCAGATCCGCCGCTCCGCTCAGCCGAAGCTGCAAGCCTGGCCCGGGGGCGGCCGCCTCCGGCGCCGCCGCTTCCTCGTTCCAGAAAGGTCTCCTTGCGTGGCGGGAGCGGGGTTACCATCGGGGTTACCATCAAGGGGCGGTTAAGGCGCATCCGATCGTGAGTGCACGCGGCCGCGGGTGAGGCGATCATGCCCCCCATGACCTCGCGTGGTCCGCGCAGCAGTGTGCGCCATCGCTTCGCTCCCATGTCCCCGACATTCGCGCGCTCCGCACCGGTGAACCGACTGGTGGGGGCGATCCTGGCCACGTCCGTGTGCGCCTGCGCGTATGCGAGCGCGCTGGCATGCACGGACGTCTCCGGCGACATCCATGGCTCTAACACGTGGGGATCTACCGGGTCGCCCGCCGACACCTGCTACCACGTCACGAGCACGGTCACGGTCCAGTACGACGGCTCGCTGACGATCCAGGCGGGAACGCGCGTCGCGTTCGAGCCCGGCGCCAAGCTCGTGGTCGTGGGGATCGGCTATGTCGGCTACGGCGCGCTCACCGCCATCGGCACCGGGGCGATGCCCATCGTGTTCGACGCGCGGAACGGACTGCGTGGCGGGTGGCCGGGACTCGAGATCTACGACGGCCATTGCAATCTTCAGCAATGCGTCTTCCGCGACGGTGGAGAAGCGAATCACGCGCAGGTCCGGGTGGACGGACTCTTCACCAACGTGCATTTGACGAGCTGCGTGATCGAGCATCATGCCGCGATCGGTCTCGACAACCGGCTGCAGGCTGGCACGCTGGCGGCGAACGGCTGCACGTTCCGCGACTTCGACGGCTATCCGGTCTCGACGTCGCTGGGGATCGCCGGCGGTGTGTTCTCCTACAACTCCTTCGTCGCGAGCGCGCGGCGCAACGCGGTCGAGCTCAAGACGCTGCCGCCCTATGGAACGCCGTCGTGGGGAACCATCACGCTGTCCGTCCCGCCCGCAGGCTTCTGCTATGCGGTCGAGACCAACGCCGCGCTCGATGCCGATCTCACAAGCAGCCCGGGCACCATCATCAAGTGCGCGACCGCCATCAGCGGCATGTTGCACGCCAGCGGCACCGTGTTCACGTCGCTTCAGGATGACTCGTTCGGTGGTGATACGAACGGCGACGGAGCATCGACGGGCGCCCCGGGGCAGTGGCACGGGATCGCTCTGAGCTACGGCGGCTCGCTCGACCAGTGCACGGTGCGGTTCGCGGGCGCGGCCGGTCCGCCGCTCGATCGCGTGAGCCTGCAGCTCGCCGGCTCCGCGTCCAGTTGCCTCATCGAGCGCGGAGCCGGCCTGGGCGTGATCGCGAGCAGCACCGACGCGGCGTTCACCGACAACCTCGTGAGCGAGCACGCCCGCTACCAGATCCGCGCCACGCCCAGGTGGTATCAGCTCTACCTCGAGTCCAACAGATTCGACCCTTCCTCCGACGGTGCCTACAACGCGTACGAGGTCACCGGCGCGGTCGAGCCCGCCGCCACGTTGCCGCCGGCGCAGCCGGGCTTCTGCTACGTCGTGTCGAACCTTCTCGGCGGACTAAGCTCGCTCACCGTCCAGCCCGGGACGTTGCTCAAGTTCCAGCCGGGCGCGGGCATTTCGCTCGCGGGAGGGAACACGGTCACCGCGCACGGCGCGGTGTTCACCTCGCTCGCCGACGACACGCTCGGCGACAGCGGCGGCGACGGCTCCAGCTCCGGAGCCCCAGGCCAGTGGAAAGGTCTCGAGCTGACCGACGGCAGCGGAACGCTGGTGGGCTGCAACGTGCGCTTCGCAGGCGCGGGCGGAACACCCACGCTCACGCTCCAGGGGAGCGGACACACCATCCAGGGCTGCCGCTTCGCGAGCGGGCTCGGTCCCGCGCTGCGCGCCACCGCACCGCTCGTGCCCGGGCTGCTTGCGTCAAACACCTTCGCTCCATCGGCCCCCGCGGCTTTCAACGCCATCGAGCTCGCGCCGGAGACCATCGACCAGGATGTGACGCTACCCGCGCCCGCGGCCCCGTTCTGTTACGTCGTCCGCGGGGAAATCGCGGTGGAGGGGGCCGCTGGACCGCGGTGGACGATCGCAACCGGCACGGTGATGAAACTCGGACTCGCAGGCAACCTGGTCGTCGGCGCCAATGCTGCAGGCCGGTTGTTGGCGGATGGCGTGGTGTTCACTTCCATCGACGACGACACGCTCGGGGATACCGGAGGCGATGGAGCGACCGCCGGAGGTCCCGGCCAATGGCGCGCGATCAACGTGTACGACCATGACACGGGCTCCGTGCTGCGCTGCTCGATCCTCCGGTACGGTGGGTCTTCGGATGCCGAGCTCGTGATCGTCAACTCGAGCCCGCTGGTCCACAACTGCGTCTTGCGCGAGGCCGCCACCGGCGCTCGCACTTCGCTCAACGATCAACGTCCGGTATTCCAGGGATGTGTGTTCCAGACCGGTGCCGGAGTCGCGGCGTACGCCAACGGTGGCCCGGTGCTCGCGGGCTGCGATTTCTCGGGCGTCACAGGCGAGGGTGTGTCGGCGTCCACGGCCGGGATCGTCAATGCCCAGAACTGCTGGTGGGGTGCCACGAGCGGTCCTTCCGATCCTTCGGGCGGTCCGCCGGATCAGAACACGGCCGGCG
>Ga0066709_100004024_pt1 | contig 11548 bp, 7 predicted proteins | sample GraSoiAngelo_158_FD_79665 | JGI IMG/M metagenome (GOLD analysis project Ga0066709, IMG submission 79665) | Grasslands soil microbial communities from the Angelo Coastal Reserve, California, USA - 14_1009_16_30cm | ecosystem: Environmental > Terrestrial > Soil > Grasslands | place: USA... | reverse complement strand
CTGCTGATCGATCAGTGGCGGTGGAAAGTCTTTTCGGGCGAAGTGCCGCCCTCCAAATACAACGAAGCCTGGTGGGAATTGCGCCTGAAATACCAGGGCGTCGTACCGCCGCTCGCGCGCAGCGAAAACGATTTCGACCCCGCGCCAAGTACCATGTGCCCGCCAATGTCCCTTACTCGCGATATTTTCTTGCGGACATTTTGCAGTTCCAGTTTCATCGAGCGCTGGCGAAGATCGCCGGCTGTAAGGAGCCTCTCCACCGCTGTTCGATTTATGGAAATCAGGAAGCCGGCCGGCGCCTGAACGCGATGCTCGAAATGGGCGAGAGCCGCCCGTGGCAGGAAGCGCTTTTCACCCTTACAGGCCAGCGGCAGATGGATGCCACCGCGATCCGCGACTACTTCGCGCCGCTCCAGCAATGGCTGGATGAGCAGAATCGTGGCAAACCCATCGGCTGGTGAGCGCGAAGGAGCTTGCTGGGGCGCGATCTATACAACTTTAGGAAACTCCTTTATCTTCAGTTCTGGTCTCATGTTGAGCTCGCGAACCAATCGATGCAGGTGGACCGGATGGAGCCCTAGAAGCTTGGCCGCCTCGGTGTAAACGCCGCCGGCTTGCTCCAGGGCCTGGCCAATCACCTGGCGGCGTGCCTGCTCGATAGCGTCGTGATACCGCGTCGGCGTCGTGCTCTCGACCTCGCCGCTATCGATGACGGCTTCGCGGAGGTCGCTCAACCGCACCAGCTCCGAGCGGCTCATGATCACCGCCTGCTCAATAGCGTGCTGTAACTCGCGCACATTTCCCGGCCAGTCGTACTGCAGCATCCAGGCGCGGGCGTCCTGGGAAAATCCGGTCACCTTTCGTCCCGCCTTTTCCGAGTATCCGCGCAGGAAGTGTGTTGCCAAAGGCGGAATATCCTTGCGCCGTTGCCGCAGGGCTGGCATGTGAATGCTGATCACCTTGAGCCGGTAATAGAGATCCTGGCGGAAAGCTCCTTTTTTGACTTCGGCATTGAGGTCCTTGTTGGTGGCGGCGATGACGCGGATGTCCACGCGAATTGGTTTCGTGCCGCCCACGCGCTCGAACTCGTGTTCCTGCAGGACCCGCAGCAGCTTCACCTGCAGAACTGGCGCCATTTCGCCGATTTCGTCCAGGAATAGAGTGCCGCCGTCGGCCGCTTCGAACCGGCCTTTGCGCATATTCAACGCGCCGGTGAACGCGCCCCGCTCGTGGCCGAACAGTTCGCTTTCGAGTAGGGTCTCGGTCAGAGCGGCGCAATTGATAGCTACGAACGGTTTCAATGCGCGCAGGCTATTACGGTGGATGGCGCGGGCCACCAACTCCTTACCCGTGCCGCTTTCGCCCTGAATAAGAATGCTCGCGGCGGTGGGCGCGGCGCGATCGATCTGCCGGTAGATCTCGATCATCGGCTCGCTCTCGCCGATCATGTCGTGGCGGATATTGATCTCAGCCTGCAATCGCTGATTTTCTGCGTGCAGGGCATCCAGGCGGCGGACACTGGCCAGCGCCATTCCGGCAATTGCGCCTGCGGCGGTAACCAGTTGAAGGTGCGATTCGACGAACCGGGTCTTGGGATCGCTCGTGTCCGCGTAGATCACACCGTGCAGTTCTTCCCCGCACACCAGCGGGGCGGCGATGACGGAACGGACGTTGGTCGCGGAATCCTCGGAGTTGTCGACCACAATGGCCATGCGGTCTGTGAGTACCCGTCGAGCCACCGCGGGGTAGACGCGTACCGGCTGTCTCGAGTTGCCCCCGCGATCCAGCCCGAAAGTTGACTCAAAGCTATCCGTCGAGCCGCCGGTTACCAGAACGGCCGCGCGCTCGGCCGGGATCGCTTCGAGCAACAGCTCCAGCACGCGATGCGCAAGAGCCTCGACCGTTTGCGCGTCCTGAACTGCAGTGCTGATTTCCAGCAATGTCTTGAGGTCGCGCGCCGTGCCGGGCGAAGGCAGCATCGATTCGAGCTGCTTGGCATGGAGATACACCGACTCCTGGCTGAACAGCCGCGTGGTGGTGCTGATGACGGATCGATCATCCAGCTCCACTGGATTGCCCGCGGGCGCCGTGGCCCCTTGGGAAAACAGGAACACCGACGCCCCGACCTGAATTTGATCGCCTTGCTTGAGAAGATGCTCGCGCACCGCTTTGCCGTTTACAAGCGTGCCGTTGCGGCTGCTCAGGTCGGTGCGCTTAAAACTGTCTCCGTCCCGGCGGATTTTGCAATGGTGGCGGGACGCGGACAGGTCGTCAATCGAGAGAGTGTTGGACTCTTCGCGCCCAATGGACACTTCCGTCCCGTTCAGAGGCAGAAGTGTCCCTTTGAGCGGACCTTCAATCGCGACGAGAGTGAAACTCATAGCGGTCTTTTAGCATAGCTCTGCCGCAGCGCAGAACCCGAAACAGGAACCGCTACTTGGCTACGCTGATGTCTCCACAGCCAACGTCGATGAAAGTTCGGCCTTTAACAGATAGCGCGGCCGCATAAGGGTAGAGGCCGGCAGGTGTTTCATTAGTGATGGTGAGGTCCCGGTCGCGCTCGTTTAGGTGCATTTTGTTCCCTGGCGTCCGGTCTTTGAACATTACTTCGAAGGGTTCGTCGTTTGGAGTCTTGAATTCGAGCACGCAAGATGTCTTCACGTCGGTAAACACCACGCGAATGTGTGTGGGTGTGTAAGTGAAGTTTCCGGTGTCAGGGTCGACACTGATCGTGATTCTCGCGTCTGGTCCTTGTCCCTCTTCTCTTCCTACTCCTAGTGCTGCCATGATGTTTCTCCTTTAGTGTTGTGAGCTGCTGCTGGGGCCTTTTGACGCTCGCGTGTCGAGCAGCTTTCGATAGCGAGCGTCCTCGCGCAAGTCTTTCAAAGCAACGGCGCCTTGGATTTCCTCGAGTGAGTAGTTCAGTTCAAGTGCGGATTTCACGGCTCCTAGAGCCTGTTTTCGGTCACCCGCCTGCTCGTACACAAGCGCTGCCCGATAGAATACGTAGCCCGAACGAGGTGCGAGTTGAATCGCTTCGGCGATCTCAGCCAGGCTGTTGGTCTTGGATCCCAACGCCGCCCAATACGTGGCCAGGCGTGCGTGAACGTCGGCGTCGCGCGGATTAATTGCAATCTCTTTGGTCCCCAGATCAATGGCGCGGTGGAAGGCCTCGGGAGCCTTCGCGGTAAGGTTGGGGTCCCAGCGCCGCACGTGCCCCAGATTGCCCCAATAGCTCTCGTTGTCGGGAGTGAGTTGGGTGGCTTTCTCGAGCATCGCGGCCGCTTCTGCGTACCGCCCCTTCAGGTAATAACCCATTCCGAGATTGGAATAGGCGCCCGCGTTTGGATCAAGCGTCACGGATTTCTGGAGAGCCGCGAAGGCCTCCTCATAGCGGCCTAGCTTCAGATAGGTGCTGCCAAGGTTTCTGAAGGCCATGGGATTGTCCGGAGTGAGCTCCGTGACCGCCCGGAAAGAACGTTCCGCGTCCTCATAACGGTGTAGCCGGTTGTAGTAGAAGACTCCCAGATCGTTATGGCTCATCCAATCCTTGGGACGAAGAGCGATGGCATTCTTGTAAACTTGTTCCGCCTCTTTAAAAAGTGACCTGGATTCATACGTGTCGGCGAGGCCACGAAGCGCTTCGGCGCTGGAAGGATTCAGCTCCAGAACCCGCTTGTATTCTTCCGCGGCCCGCTCGTAGCGGCCTTGCGCGGCCTGAATCAAGCCCATCGTTATATGAACCGGCTCCAGTTCGTCATTCAGATCGATTGCCCGCGAGCAGTTGGCGTCCGCCTCCTTGATGGCGATCGGATCCTTGCCGCTGTCGTACTTTCGAAAATACGCGTCTGCGGCTCCCGCATACGCGAGCGCATATTTGTCATCTTTCGCGATCGCCTCTTTGAAGGCGGTTATGGCCTTGTCGAGATTCTCGGGACGGTCCCGCCGCTGGAGATACCCGCGTCCTTCAAGGTAGGAAGCATACGCGGTCGCGATCGATGTATCGCCCGCCTGTTGAGCTTTGAGCGCCTGCGCGGTCACCTCGAGGTCCATCATCTGCGCCACTTTCGCGACGACGCGGTCGCGGAAGGTGGTGATCTCTTCGGGCGGGGTTTCAATCGTCGCCGAGCGCAATTGCGCCTGGTTTCGCGTGTCCACCAAGCTCACTATGGCCTGCAAATGCTCGCCGGTACGAAGCACCGTTCCGGAAATCGCCAGGTTTGCGCCAAGTCTCTCTAGCGCAACGCGCGGCGTTGTCGCCTCTTTTGAAGTGACCAGGCTCGCCGGCAACACCAGGAGCGATCCTTTGAATTGCTCGAGGCGCGCGAGTTTATAGCTTACGATATCGTTCAGTCCATCCGAAAACGCCTGGTTCATCGGATCGCTGGTCGTGAAGGGCAACACTGCGACGCGTTTTTCCACCGGAAGCGGCCGCGCCGGCAGCCATTCCGCGACCCGCTCTCGTAATTTCGGAACCATCAAAACACTACTCATACAACCAAGCGCCAGCACCGCAACTCCGATAGCCCACGCCCTGCGTCTCCTGGGGCGCAGTGGTCGCACCGCCACTGTTTCTAGAGAAGCCCGCGAATGTACACTCACCTGGCCGGTTCCCTGACGAACCGCCGCCAGGTCATCCAGCAACTGTCCGGCCGCTTGGTACCGCTGGTCCCGGTCCTTTTCAAGCGCCTTTGATACGATCCCCTCGATTGCACTCGGGATGCCACTCCGGAATGCTGCCAGCGCCGGCGCGCGTTCATATACGATCTGGTGCATGAGCCCCGGCGTGGTCGGAGCGCGAAAAGGCATTTCGCCCGCGAAGAGCAGGTAAAGTAGAATTCCCAGCGAGAAGAGATCGGCCCGGTGATCCACCGGCAGCCCCAGCGCCTGCTCCGGCGACATGCAGGATGGTGTGCCCATAGCAGTGCCGACCGTGGTCACTTGCAGTTCCTCGGCAAGCCTGGCTAGTCCGAAGTCAGTGATCTTCAGCCGGCCGTCCTCGGTAAACATCACATTTGAGGCCTTGATGTCACGGTGGATCACGCCGTGGTCATGTGCGTGTTTCAAGCCCTCGGCGATCTGGATGCCATAGTCGAGCGCTTGCTCGATCGGGAGCTTCTTGTTGACCGCCTTCAGCTCGGCCAGCTTGCTCGCCAGCGTGCCTCCCGGCAGGTACTCGAGCACCAGGAACCTGTATTCGTCCGATTGTTCGATGCCATGGATCGTCGCTATGTTGGGGTGATTGAGGGCGGAAATCGCGCGCGCTTCCTGCTCAAAACGTGCCACCTGTTCGTCGGAGCCGAGCAGGTGCGGGTTCAGGAACTTGAGCGCGACAAAGCGCGCGAGACTCCGGTCGCGAGCCTGATAAACGACGCCCATTCCGCCCTCGCCGAGCTTCTTGACGACCTCGTAGTGGGACACGTTCGGCCCGAGCATCTCGTGCCTCCGTTCCGAAGAGTCTCAAATCGCACAAAAACGCGACGCCATCGTGCAGGCTTCAAGCGACGCTGCCGCCACGCTCCGCTAATGTGCAATAGGGTTGCATTATACAGCTTTTCGCGTCGTGGTGTTAGCATTTTTGTTCTTGCGTAACAGAAATGTTTCCATCTCCAGGGGCGGAAACGATTTCGTAACCGCGAAAGCGCCGGGAAAACAGCAAATGGCGGCTCGATTGCCCACACGGTACCGGATGGTTTGCGATGCCTTTAGCGCTACGATTCGGGTTGGTCCTTCTGCTGGCGGCGCCGGGTGCGCTTTCGTCCGCCTCCGGCGGCGAGCAGTGGCCCGTGCTCATCCAGCGCGGCAATCAGGCGTACCGTGCCAACCAGTTAGCGGAGGCGGAAAAGTTCTTTCAGGCGGCGTTGGACGTGTTGGGAACCTCTTCGGAAGATTCGCAACGGCGGGCGGTGACTCTCGACTGCCTCGGCGCGATGAACTATTATCAGCGGCGTTACACGGCGGCCGAATCCCGATACAGGCAGGCGCTCGCCATTTGGGAAACGGTTCCGGACGCCGGCGCCGGCCTGGCAACCGTCCTCTATAACCTTGCCACCCTCTATCGATTGGAACATCTTTATTCCAAATCCGGGCTCTTGTTCCAGCGGGCATTGTTGATTCGCGAGAAGGTATTTGGCGAAAGCAGCACTGAAGTCGCCGATACGCTGAATGAGCTCGGTGTCGTTTTCGAGGCAGAGGGACGGTCTGGAGAGGACGAGGTTTTGTACTTGAAATCGCTGGCGATCCTGGAGCAGTGGTTCGGCCCCGGCGGCGGTGAGCTTGCGAAGCCGCTCAACAATATCGGGAGGCTGTACATCATCCTGGGACGCAGCCGCGACGCCGAAGACCTGCTCCGCCGCGCTTTGCGCCAGTCCGAGGCACAGTCCGGCGCGAATGCTGTACAGGCGGGACCCGCTCTGAATAACCTCGGCTGCATTTATTTCGCGCAGCGGCGCGCCCCCGAGGCTGAAGATGCGTTCCGCCGCGCGCTGTCGATTTATGAAGCCGCATTCGGCCCGCTGGATCCTCAAGTGGCCCAAATATTGCGCAATTACGCGGACCTTCTGCGCCACACCGGGAGGAAACGCGAAGCAGCCAAATTTGAGACGCGGGCCCGGGCCATCGCGCAAATCTCAGCGCCGAGCGATCCATCGCGCTTCATTGTGGACGTCCACGCTTTGCGGGCCAGCGCAAAATCGCGCTAATTTTTATAGATTCATCAGAAAAAATCGTGGCTCAAACCGCCGTTCGGCCGGTTGGACGGGTGTTCTCAATGCCGGAGGCCTAGCGGTCGAACGCGCTTTACGAGCACCTCCAAGAACTGGCCGGAGTTCATAAACACGGCAAAGTGCCCCCCGCCCTTAAGCGGCACAAATTCCTTCCTGGGCGCCCTGATTGACGCGAGGTACCGCCGCGCGAGCTCGGTTGGAGTCGTGAAATCCTCCTCACCCTGAAGGAAAAAGATAGGGATGGCAAAGTTAAGCCCGAGATCCTTCGGCTCAAGAGACGTGGTCTGCGAGACAAGGCGCTCTCCGCTCAGCATCTGGCCATCGGCGGAGTCATTGATGTCCTGAACGGATTTTCCTGGGGCTACGAGCGCTAGGCCAAGCGTGCCGAACAGGAACTGGTCCGCTCCCTCGAAGCGGTTGGCCCACTTCCGCTGCACGCGGTATCCCTCGCCGGATTTGTATGGCGGCGGGCCGACCCGGCGCAAATCATCCAAAGCCGGCTGGTTAGCTGTCGCTTGCGCCTTCCTCACCAACGCGTCATACGCGGCCGAGTAGTTTCTGGTGCTATCGGCGACCTGACCCGTGCCCACGTACGCATGGAAGAGATCCGGTCTTGCCGAAATCATCCGCATACCGAAGATCGATCCGAACGAATGAGCGACTACGATGATCTTGTCCTTCCGAAGATGTGTGCGCAGATATTCCGCCACTTCGATGCCATCCTGTGCCATGCGATCCAGTGTCATCGTCGGCGCAACAGCATGGCCCGTTCTTCTAAGGGTTCGACCCGCGCCTCGTTGGTCCCACTGCACTACCGTGAAATGCTTTTCCCAGGGAGCGAATAGAGCGAATGTCCACGGGTTGGTAACGTCACCCGGCCCGCCATGCAGAAACAGCAGCACGGGGTTTGCACGATCCTCGCCGCGAATTGTGACCCACTGTTCGATACCCCCGATCGAAACGTAAGTTGCCTCGTCGATGCCGTTTTTAGGGCTGATGGCAAACTGTTCCGCGTTGCGAGCCCGAAGTTGCGCGAGGAGTCCGTCGAATTTCCGATATTCTGAATCAACTGTTGTGGGCTCTTGCATCCCTCCGTCAGGCTGAACCTGAGTCAGCGCAGGTTGCTGTGCTCGAACAGAAAAAGGAAAGCTGAAAGAGGCAGTAATCGCAAGACCAACAGAAAGCGTCACATGCGTTCGCATACTGTAAAGCATACGAGCAACGAACGGGAATAGTTTGCCAAGTGCTGTCCGCGACACTTCCGGCTTCCCGAGACCACCTGAAGCGTTTTAGTTAAGGCTGTATCGAATTCGTTTCGGCCCGCTGCGAAATTTCTGAGAATTTAGCTTTAAATACTATATTTTGTGATTGGAATCCTATGTGCTTCTTCCCTTGTGGAGGCTAGAATGACAAAGCATCTCGTTCGTATCCTTTTGATTGCCGCAAGCGGTTCGCTGTACGCGCAATCTCATTTCATGACCGCCACGATCCCGTTCGATTTCGTGGCTGGCGCAAAATCGTTTCCGTCCGGCCAGTACACCCTGAAGGTGGACCCTGGCCCGGGCACGATTCTGCTCCGGAGCGTGGATGGCAGCTCGAGCATGATCGCGCTGGCTCACTCCGTTAGCTCCGCCAAGGTCCAGGCCCCTCACCTCACGTTCCATCGTTATGGAGATCGCTACTTCCTCTCCCAAGTCTGGGAGAGTGGAACCGATTACGGCCGTGAGCTCAGCCCCTCAGCCGCCGAGCGCGAGCAGCTCGCGCGAAGCCGGCCGATCAAGCCGGTGAACGTCGCTGCTTCCATTGCTCGACGTTAAGGCGTGGGCGGGCCACTCGGAGGGCCCGCCCATTTTTCTCGGTGAATTCGATTCAAGTCCTCGAGCGGCAGCTCTTCGATCATTCCCCGCCTGAAAACCCTATTCTGATCGCAGCGCGTCCATGGGATCTACAGCCACAGCGCTCCGCGCCGGCAGGAATGCGGCGGCCACCGAGCGCGAGCAACTCGCGCGAAGCCGGCCGATCAAGCCGGTGAACGTCGCTGCTTCCATTGCTCGACGTTAAGGCGTGGGCGGGCCACTCGGAGGGCCCGCCCATTTTTCTTCGGTCCATTCGATAAGTCCGTTGCCCGGCAGCGTTTGCTGCGGAACTTCGCACCCCAGATGGGGTTGAGAAGGCAAAGGCATGCAAATGGCAAAAGCACGCAGCTTTTCCATTGCCTGGAGCAGGACGGTTGAACTCGTTGAACTCGGCGGGCTGACGAACCTTTTCATTCACGGGCTTGAGAAGATATGTTCGCCGTTGCTCAGGCTTGGGACCATCTACTTTTTTGTGCGCGAACTGGACGAGAATCTGCCCGAAACCAAAAACCCGCCGGGTCTGACCTTGCGCCCCGCGTCGGTGATCGATCTCCCTCTCATGGCCGCTGCGTGGGGCGATGACGGGCATACGATAGAAAAACTCCACGATCGATTGCGTAACGGGGATGTCTGTTTCATGGCCCTCGACCCCAATAGCCGGATCGTTCATGCCCGTTGGGCCACTTCCCAACGCGCTAACATTCCCGACTTAGGAATGGACCTTATTCTCGGTCCAGGAGAGGCGTTTACGTACGACAGCTATACGGTGCCCGAATCTCGGGGGCGGCGTATCGACTCTATCGTGCGGTGCTATGCCCTTAATTGGTTGCGCGCCAACGGAGTGGTCCGAGCCTGTACCTTCGTTCGCGGTGATAACCCCGCATCGCTGCGCGCCGTGCGCCGCTTGCAACAACCTGCGGGAACCTTCAGGTATCTCAAGCTTCGCGGTTTCAAGCCTTGGGTGATGGGAAAGCCGGCGTCGTCTCTGCCTCCTTTAGTCCCCGCGGACAATTGAGTCAGGCCCGGTTTACAACGGCCGCTCTTTCTTGATAAAGTAGGCAGCCAACTCGGGTCCGGGCTTCAAAGTGGGGCCGGGCAGCCGGGCAAATTGCCTGGGGGTGAGAAATGCGAACGATCTCTGTGGTTCGGGGAAGCGCGTTGTTCCTCTGTTTTGGGCTGTCCTTGTTCGGGCAAACCTTCGGCGAGATTACAGGCGAAGTGCGAGACGCGCAGGGCGCCGTAATTCCGGGCGCGGAAGTTTCGGTGACCAACATCGGGACCAACGTCTCACGGTCGACCATGAGCAACGATGCCGGCGTTTATGCGTTCCCTGCGCTTCCGCCCGGCACCTACCAACTGCGCGTCGCAAAGGCTGGATTCAAGACCACCACGCGCACCGACATCGAACTCCAGGTGCAACAGAGCGCGCGCATCGATATCGAACTGGCGGTGGGGCAGGTGTCTGAGTCGGTGGAAGTTTCCGCATCCGCCGCGCTGCTCTCTACTGAGAACGCGACCGTGGGCACGGTCATAGAGAACAAGCGCATTGTCGAGTTGCCGCTCAATGGCCGCAATTACCTGCAACTGGTCTCGCTTGCGCCCAACGTCAGCTATGGATTTGGAAGCGCCGGTCAGGCCGGATCGCGCCAGGGCGGCGAGCGCTCCACGCAGAACATCGCCGTCAGCGGCCAGCGCAGTTATTTCAACGCATTTACGCTCGACGGCGTGAACAACACGGACCCGAACTTCAATACTTACGTTATTCAGCCTTCGATCGACGCGCTGCAGGAGTTTAAGGTCCAAAGCGGCATCTATCCCGCCGAGTTCGGGCGCGAGACAACACAGATCAACGTGTCGACCAAGCCGGGGACCAACGATTTCCACGGCACGCTGTTCGAATTTCTGCGCAACGACAAGCTGGATGCCAAACAGTATGCCTTCACCTCGGCCCGTCCATCTAAAGATCCGTTCAAATGGAACCAGTACGGGTTCACCTTGGGTGGTCCCGTATGGATTCCGAAGATTCTCAACGGCCGCAACAAGCTGTTTTTCATGTCGAACTATGAGGCGTTCCGGCAGCGGCGGCAGGTGCAGGCCACCTATGACTTACCGTCATCGGCCATGCGGGGCGGGGATTTCTCCGAGCTGCTGGCTCGGGGAACTACGATCTATGATCCATCGACGCGAATGGTCAACGGCGCTGATGTGATCGAGCAGCCGTTCCCGGGAAACATCATCTCCCCGAATTTAATCAGTTCTACGGCGAAGAAGCTTTTCGAATTTTACCCGGCGCCGAACCTGCCCAACTCGACACTGGTACGGAACCGGCAACAGGCAATCGGCCGCCCGATCAATAAGGATCAATTCATTCTGCGAATGGATTTCGCCGAATCGTCAAATTCGCAGTGGTTCGGCCGGTACAGTTGGGGCGACGAAAATCAGCTCAATGAAGGCCTGAAGCTCAACGGATTCCAGGTGCTCACCAACGTCGAGCAATATATGGGGTCGAATGTGCGCGTGTTTTCTGCGTCGAAAGTGAATGAGTTCCGGTTCGGATTGACGCGCTTCTTCAACTCCGCGGGCCGCGAGCTGGCATTCAAACGCGATGTAGTCACCGAGCTCGGTCTTCCCGGGTTGAAAGGAGGCGATCCGGTTGCCTGGGGTATCCCGGCCGTTTCGCTGTCGGGCTTTAGCGGGTTCGGTGATGATTCCGAGGGTCCATACGTAAACGACAATAAGTCGCTCGAGTTCATCGACAACTTCTCCTGGATTCACGGCAAACACTCGTTGCGGTTTGGCGGCGAAGCGCGCCGCGATGAATACAATCAGATCGGCAACCAGTTTGCCCGCGGATCATTCATCTTCGAGAACGATGCGACCGCGATTGTCCGCAGCGGCGCTAAGTCCGGTGGCAGCTCTTTTGCGGACTACCTTTTGGGGTACTCGCGCCGGTCCGAGGCGGCGGTT
>Ga0066709_100004023_pt1 | contig 11548 bp, 10 predicted proteins | sample GraSoiAngelo_158_FD_79665 | JGI IMG/M metagenome (GOLD analysis project Ga0066709, IMG submission 79665) | Grasslands soil microbial communities from the Angelo Coastal Reserve, California, USA - 14_1009_16_30cm | ecosystem: Environmental > Terrestrial > Soil > Grasslands | place: USA... | reverse complement strand
GGGGAACGCAACCTGTGTCTTGCCGGCGGCGTGGCTCTGAACTCGGTGATGAACGGGCGCATCGTGCGCGAAGCCGGGTTCGACAACGTGTTCATCCAGCCCGCCGCCCACGACGGGGGATGTTCGCTCGGCGCCGCGCTCTATGTCTATCACAACATCCTGAAACACCCGCGCAAGTGGGTAATGGAACATGCCTACTGGGGTCCGGGGTTCTCCAGCGCCGATTGCAGCGCGGCCATGGAAGGGAAGCCGGTTACGGCGAGGAAATTAACGGACCCTGAAATGACCGTCACCGTGGCGAAGCTTCTCTCGGAGGGCAGTTTGATCGCATGGTTTCAGGGACGCATGGAATGGGGTCCCCGCGCCTTGGGGAATCGAAGCTTTCTTGCGGACCCGCGCACGGCCAACATGCAGGAAGTGATAAACCGCAAGATCAAGCTGCGCGAGCCCTTTCGGCCCTTCGCGCCTTCGATGCTTGAAGAAGACGCCGCGCCGATTATCGGTTGCAGCAAGCCTTCGCCTTACATGTTGCTCGTGTTTCCAGTCAACCACGGCTGGGAGAAAAGGATTCCTGCGGTCGTTCACGTGGACGGAACGGCGCGGCCCCAGACGATCTCGCGGCGCGTCAATCCGCGCTACTGGAGCCTCGTAAACGAGTTCAAGAGCCTTACAGGAATTCCCGCCGTGCTGAATACGTCGTTCAACATCCAGGAGCCGATCGTGTGCACTCCGGAAGATGCCCTCAAGACCTTCATCAATTCCGGAGTAGACTATCTCGTCCTCGAGGATTACCTGGTCCAGAGAAATCCCTGAGGGTTCTCGCCGCAAACAAGATAGCCGGTAACTTGAGTGAGCGGCCTCGGTCTTCTATACTCGCCGGCATGAAAGTGCTTTGCCTGACGACATTCCCTGTCGAAGCCGCCGCCACGCGCTATCGCTGTGTGCAGTTCTTCAGTTACCTCGCCGACCACGGATTTGAATGCCGGCTGCGCTCGTTTCTCTCTCCAGACTTGTTCGGCAAGTTCTACACTAAAGGCGGGGTGGTCGTTAAAGCTGCACAATTAGGACTGGCAGCCCTCAGCAGGCTTGCCGACATTGGAAGGCCCGAATGCGACCTGGTTCTGGTACAGCGCGAAGCAGCCCTGTTCGGCCCCCCCGTGATTGAGTGGTTTCTGACCCGCGTCTTGAAGAAGCCGCTCGTGCTGGATTTCGACGACGCCATTTACGTGCCGTACATCAGCCCGACTTACGGGCGCCTCGTGTCATCTCTCAAGTTCCCGCGCAAAACCGAGGCAAACCTCCGCCTGAGCCGCCAAGTGATTGCGGGAAACCGGCTGCTGGCCGACTATGCCCTCCGTTTCAACCGGAATGTGACCATAATCCCTACGGTGGTCGACGTCGGCCAGTACCGGGTCGAGAATCGAATGTCCGACACATTGCCCGTCCTGGGCTGGATCGGAAGCCCCACGACTACGCAGTACCTGAAACCAATCATCCCGGTCCTCCGCGAGTTGAGCCGACGGCATCACTTTGTCTTGAGAGTCGTGGGCGCCAACGAGCACATTCAGATCGACGGAGTTGTCGTGCAAAATGAGCCATGGTGCCTGGAGCGCGAAATCGCCGATTTCCAAAGTCTGGACATAGGCCTCTATCCCGTCACCGAGGATCAGTGGTCGGTCGGCAAGTCGGGATTCAAAGCGATCCAATACATGGCAGCGGGCCTCCCGTGCGTCGCCTCTCCAGTCGGTGTAAACAAGGAAATTATTCAGGATGGCGTGAATGGATTTGTCGCCAATACGCCCCAGGAATGGCTGGAGAAGCTATCTTTACTCATCAAAGATCCCGCATTACGTGCTCGACTCGGCGCGGAAGGCCAACAGACCGTTAAAAGACGTTACTCTTTGGACGCCCATGCGCCACGCCTGCTGGCGGTGCTCCAGGCCGCTGCCGGGAGTTAGGGCTCGCACAGAAACAAATTCACATTTTGGCGCGAGCACAGATGCGACGCGCCGCGACGCAGGCGATGTCGGACAACGTCAAGACCTCTTGAATCCGACGGCACACCAGTACGGTGGCCGATCGCTGAAGCGAATCTTTTCAAATCCGGCATCTGTCAACATTTGGCGTATTTGACCTGCCGTAAAACGGTGCTCGAGCCGCGTCCCGAATCGGTCCAAGGCATCCGTCCTCATTACGTAAAAGCCGCGGTTTCTGTAAACCGACAGGGGCATGGACGAGACTTCCACTCCGAGCTTCTCCATAAGAAGAGCGCCCCGAGCCAGAGGATAATAGACAAGTCCGGCAATGAGTTGACTCAGCCCGTATCGGAAACCTGTCGGCATGCGTGCAATAATGACCCGCAGTACATCACTAAATCGCCAGATCAGCCGATACCAAACTGCTCGATTGTCAAAAGCATAATAAAGATACACCAGAAACGGCGCACCCGGCTTCAGCAGGTGCGCACAGGCTTTAATACCGGCAGAGGTATCCGGAATGTGATGCAGTACTCCGAGCGAGTAACCAAAATCCATAGTTGCTGACTTAAGCGGAATTGCGTCGACCGCGGCACAGTGCAACTCGCAATTGGCGCAGGACTCGAGGTTGCTGCGCGCAACCGACAGTGCCGCTTCGCTCGCGTCGATGCAGTGAAGCCGGCCGACCCGGGGAGCAACCAGGCGGGCCCAGCGACCACTGCCGCAGCCTAGATCAAAACCGATGGCGTCGGTTCCCAACTCATCCCAGGGGAAAATTCGGAAATACTCTTGGAACAGGCGATTCAGTTCTTCGTCGCCGATGGGTTTTTGGTCAAAGCGCCTCCACTCATCGCCGAACCCTTCGACAGTCTTCAAATCAATGTTGCGCGTCTTGCTCATCGTTAGGCGTCAAGACTGCCAACCTGCCCGATGGCAATCTCAAGTTAAAAGCACGGCGCGGCCAATAGCTCCAGACCGCTTACTTTTGATAATCGCGGGGTTGCTCGGGGGTGGAGTCATCACCACGCAGGCAATAAGAGAAGCAAGAGCGGCGTGGCATAAGGTCAAAACCAAGGAATAGAACATCGTCTTCCGCCGCCGGTAAAAAAAATAGCATAGGTCGGCCCGGGAAGTCTTCTTGAATATCCCCGCAACGAGAAGCTGCAAGAATGTGGCAGGCGTCGGGCAGTCAATGCGGTGACCGCATCGGATGCTTCAAATCCCCTCCCCGCGTTGACTGCCACCATGGCGGCTCCTATACTGACATCCGGTGCAGCGTAAACGCGGCGGTCATTGACGGGCGAGACGCCCGTGCCACGGCAGGAGCGGATTTGCACATCAAGAAGACCATCCGAAGAGCCCTTATCGCGCTCATTGCCCTGGTGCTCGTGGCGGTCGCACTCAACTACACCCAGAGCTGGCGCCGGGCGCGTGTGGTAATGCAGGCGGGCAAGATCCTGGGCGCCGAATTGCTCCGCTCTGCCGAAGGTATCGAGTATTCCGACAACCAGAATGGAGTTGTCCGGTTCAAGGTTCGCGCAAAAAGCCTCCAGGAGACACGCGAGGGGAAGAACCTGCTTCAGGGAATCGAAGCCTTTGACTTCAATCCCGACGGCACAGTGCGCAATCAGATCCGCAGCCGTAACGCGGAGTATGACAGAGACTCGAAGAAGGCCTTTTTTTCCGGGGACGTTCAGGTACAGATGGGAGAAGGCGTGGAAATCCGCACGGAGTCTCTCAATTACGATCTCCAATCCAACGTGGGGCATACCAACGATCGATTCCGATTGATCTCGCCCCAGGCGTCCGGCACCGCCCAAGGCCTGCGCTACGACCACGCCAACAAGACGCTGGAGCTCTACAGCCAGCTGGACTTCATACTGATGAGGGCGGTGCATAAACCGGATGGTTCAACGCAGGAAGAGAAGGTTCGCGTGACAGCCCGGCGCGGGTATTACGCGCAAAATGAGCGGTTCATGAGATTCCAAGGGGGCTCGCGGGTCGAATCGGAGAGCGACATCCTGGCCGGGAATAACATCGAGGCCACCTTCAGCGCCGATCAGAAGCACATAAAATCACTGCTCTGCCAGGGAAGTGCCTCTTATGTGTCCAAGGATCCGTCACGATCCAGAGAGCTAAGAGGAGATCGAATTCAGTTCGGCATCTTGCCGGACACCGGGGCGCTGCAAAGGATAGACGTGATGGGCCAGGCGTCTTTCCTTTCGTGCTCCGAGGACTCGGAACAGGAACTCCGGGCGTCCGGTATCGTTCTGGAACTGGATCCTGTCAAAGGAGTGCCCACAAAGGTGCTGAGCCAGGACAATGTCCGGTTTAATCTAAAGCGCAATTTAGAGCGAACCCAAATCGCCGGTGACAACCTCGAGGCCTATTTTGACGCGGGGACAGACTCCCTGAAACGCGTGCGCGTGTGGGACCGTGCGGAAATGGCAAACCGCGCGGGCGAGGCGGAAGGAGATGAGCTTAAGGCAGAAGAAATACGGATTGCGTTTCAAACGGTGGCCAACCGGAGCGCATTGAAGGAGCTTCAGGCCGAGCGCGCCGTGAAGTGGAGGACCCCACCCCGCAAAAAGACCGAGACAGACGGCGCGGAACCGGGGCGTACGATGACCGCCAACTTCCTCGACATGCACTACGCCAACGGCGCCGATTATCTCGAAGACGGATACGCCTCGGGGGATGTTGTGCTGGCAGGGTTCCCTCTCGGAGACCCAGCGAAATCGGAGATCCGGCGCCTGGAAGCGGACAAAGTACGATTTCGCTTCTATCCACGGGAAAACAAGCTCAAAGATTTCGAGGGAGAAGGGCACGTTTCGGTGTTCCATCACAGCGCCGCGGATGCGGGTTCTGAAACTCCAGCGCAGGAGTTTCGTACGGCCAGTTCGAACATGCGCGCAACTTTCCGTCCACAGGACGGAACCGCAGAGTATCTCACACAGTGGGGAAGCTTCGTCTATCAGGACGGATCGCGAAAGGCTACCGCGGGGAGAGGCGAATATACTGCCGAGGCCGAGGTTCTGGTGCTTCGCGAGGCGCCGAAAATCACGGATGACAACGGCTCGACCACGGGAGATTGGATGGAATACGACCGCAAGAACAAGGTGCTGACAGTCCACAAGAATGTGCGGTCGGTGCTCCGGCAGAGCGGGACGACTGGAGGCAGCCCCTTTGCAGCTTCTTCAGAGTCTTCCTCTCCCGCTGTGATCGTAGCGCAGACCATGCAATATTGGACCGACGAAACCCGAGCTCGCTATTCAGGTAATGTCCTGCTGCTCACAGAAGAGGGACAGCTACGGTCTCAGGTGCTGGAAACTTACAGCGGTGGCGGGAGGGTAGAGGCTGAAGGAGAGGTGCGTCACGTGATCCTCAAGAGCAGGGCTCCTGGAAACAGGACCGCGGTGAAGGAAGGAGCATCGGCAGAAAAACCGGAGGCCAGGGACGCGCGCCCGTCGAAGCGCGTGCTGATCCAGTGCGCGCGCCTCCGCTATTTCAAGGAGCAGAATTCGATCCAGTACCTCGACAACGTCGTCCTGAGCAGCGAGGATGCACGGCTGTCGTCCGACAGCTTGGATGCCGTTCTCGACTCCACCGGGCGACAGATTGAAAAGGCCGCGGCGCGCGGAAGGGTCTTCGTTCGCCAGTCCGGCAGGGAAGTAAAGGGGGAAATGGCCGACTATTTCCTGCAGCCGGGAAAGTTTGTCGTGACCGGCAATCCGGCACAGATTAGCGATCCCGGGCGGGGCAAGTCCGCGGCCCGTCGATTGACTTTCTTCACTACCGATGATAGAATCCTGCTCGAAAACACTTGAGGCTGTAACCTCTTGCAAATCAATGATTTCTAATGGCAATAGGCACGTTGCGGGTGCGGGACCTGTGCAAGTCCTACCGAGGCAGAAAGGTAGTGCAAGAGGTCAGCCTCACGCTCCGACAGGGGGACGTTGTGGGCCTGCTAGGCCCGAACGGCGCAGGCAAGACGACGACGTTCTATATGATCGTCGGTCTCATCTCTCCTGACACCGGTCAGGTCTTGATCAACGACTCGGAAATCACGAGCATGCCCATGTATCAAAGGGCCCGCTCCGGGATCAGCTACCTTCCGCAGGAACCCTCCGTTTTTCGAAAGCTCACCGTTGAAGAGAATCTCGAGACAATCGCGGAAACGTTAGACCTCAATTCCAGGGAGCAGGGCGAGATTGTTACTGAGTTGCTGGAGGAGTTCGGGATCGCGCACCTTCGGAGACAACCAGCCTACACCCTGTCGGGAGGAGAGCGCCGGCGGCTGGAGATTGCGCGGGCGCTCGTTCTCACGCCGAAATTCATACTCTTGGACGAGCCGTTCGCCGGCATCGACCCGCTGGCCGTGCTGGATATCCAGCGCGTGATTGGCCAGTTAAAGGAGCGGCGGATCGGTGTTCTCGTCACCGACCACAACGTGAGGGAAGCTTTGAATATCACCGATCATGCCTATATAATAAACGACGGCAGGATCCTGCGGGACGGCTCTCCGGAGGAACTGAGCAACGATGTGGAAGTGAAGAAGGTATACCTCGGAGAAAACTTCAGGCTGAATTAAGTGCATGACCAACCGCAGACAACACTTGCGACAATCGCTAGACATCCGTCTCAGTCAGAGACTCGCGCTTACCCCCTCGCTTCTTCAGAAAATTGAGCTCCTCCAACTCAACAAGCTGGAACTTCAGGAGATGCTCAACCAGGAGCTGATGGAGAACCCGATCCTGGAGGAAGTGCTGGAGCAAGAGACCCCGAAAGAATTGGGTCAGGAGGAGAGAGTCGAAGAGGCCCCGGCACAGCAAGACACCTTGCCGGAGGGGGAGAGGGACAGCTTTGACGAGATCGACTTCCGCTACTTTTTCGATGAGTATCTCGATACGGGCTATCGAAACCGCGAGGTGGATGACGATTCCGAAAAACCCTCTTTTGAGGCGTTTCTCGTGCGGCCGTCCTCTCTTCATGATCACCTGATCTGGCAGATTGGCCTCATTGAAATCGACTCCCGCACCTTGGAAATCGCAAAAGAGATCCTCGGGAATGTCGACCAAGACGGATATCTGCGCGCGAGCCTGGAGGAAATTTGCGATCTCGCCGGGTGCACCATGGAAGAGGCCGAAAGGGCCTTAAAGGCCGTGCAGGCGCTGGACCCCCCTGGCGTCGGCGCCCGGGACCTGCGCGAGGCGTTGTCGATCCAGTTGGAATACAGGGGGCTGCGTGACACTTTGGCCTGGAAGATTGTTCAGGAACATCTTCCGTTATTGGAGACACACAAGTTCAAAGCGATCGCCAGCCTTACGGGTAGTTCCTTCGAGGAAGTTTTGCAGGCTTTAGACATCGTCAAGCATCTGGTTCCAGCGCCGGGACAGAAATACAATCCGGAGAAGGTCGCTTACGTCCAACCCGAGGTGACGATTGCCAAAGTGGACGACGAATTCGTTATTCTTTTGAACGACGAGGGGATGCCGCACTTGAGGCTGAACAATTCGTATAAGGAGCTTCTCAAGAGCAACGGCGTAAGCGGCGAGACCAAGAGTTTTCTCAGAGAAAAGTTCCGTTCTGCGGTCGATCTTTTGAGAAGCGTCAACCAGCGCAAACAGACCATCTACAAGGTGTGCGCCTGTATTGTCAGCCGCCAAAAGGAATTTCTGGAACAAGGGCCGTCGGCGCTGCGTCCGATGCTGATAAAAGACGTGGCCAGCGAGCTTGGCGTTCACAGCTCTACCATCAGCCGGGTGGTGACGAACAAGTATGTGGACACGCCCCAAGGGGTGATGGAGCTTCGGAAGTTCTTTACCATGGGAGTGGAGAGTCCCGACGGCGAAGAGCTGTCCATGGTCCAGATCAAGCTCAAGATCAGGAAGCTGATAGACGGCGAAGACAAGGCCAAACCTTATTCGGATAGCCAGATCGCCCAACTGCTGCGCCGAGACAACGTTTTCATCACCCGCCGCACCGTCGCAAAGTACCGGGAGCAGATGCAGGTTCCCGGATCGCGCGAGAGAAAGATTGCCTACCTGTTTTAAGGGGATCTACGATGAACGTGGAAATCACTGGCAGGCATGTCCTGGTCACAACCGCCATACGCACGTATGTTCTCAAGAGGCTTCGAAAGTTCTCCAAGCTCTTCGGGGACGAGATCAATTTTCACGTCATTCTCGACGTCGAAAAGGACCGGCATACGGCCGAGGTCCTTCTCAAATCGAAACGGCTGGACGTTACCGGGAGCGGCGAAACCAAAGACATGTATTCTTCCATAAGCCGCGCTCTGGAGAAGCTGGAACGGCAGGCGCTCAAGCACAAAAACAAGGTCATCGAGACGAAGAGGCATATCGCCAAAGCCAAATCTGTGGCAGAAAAGTCGGGCGCCGGTCTCCGCAGGGCTTCGCCGCGCCGGCGCGACGGTATCCAGGAGGAGGAGGCGCGCAGAAAGCCGATGGCCGTGGAAGAGGCGGTTCTGGAGCTCGGCCAGTCCGATTATCCTTTCGTGGTCTTCCGAAACGTAGATTCCGGGGAGGTGAACGTCCTGTATCGCAGGAAGGATGGTTCCCTGGGTCTGATCCAGGCATAGTCTCTTAGCGACAGAAAAACTTTGCCGCGAATCACACGGCGCAGCCCAGCCGCAACCAAAAACCAGGCGACTCTTTGTGTCTTCGCGTCTTGGTGGTAGAGGCTGCGCCCAATCCGCCACGAAGACGCGAAGAATCACGAAGCATTTTTTCAGATGACGGAACCGACGGTCGATCCTCAACCCGGGGTCACGGTTTGGGAATTTGCTCAGGACCCGAATTTGGGTCTGCACCTGCAAGTGCTCCAAGCGGGCGAGGGTATGGCCAACTGGATTCGCTCTCCGCGAATCCAGAAGCTGGGCCTGGCCCTTGCCGGCTTTACGGAGTATATTCACCCTCATCGTGTCCAGATTCTGGGCGGGAGTGAAATTAACTACCTTCAGATCCTGAAACCTGCCGCGAAGAAGGCGTCGCTCGACGGCCTGAGCGGCCTTGGAATCTGCTGCATTGTCATCACGCGCGGTCTCGAACCGCCTGAAGGGTTACTGAAGCTGTCAATTCCCGTTCTCGGAACATCGTTCCAGAGCTCGGTGTCGATCGCGAGGATTACCGATTACCTTGAAGGCCGTCTGGCGCCGAGGATGACCATTCACGGCGTGCTCCTGGACGTTTTCGGACTGGGTGTCCTGCTGCTGGGACCATCTGGCATAGGAAAGAGCGAATGCGCCTTGGAGCTTGTTCTGAAGGGGCACCGATTGGTGAGCGACGATTGTGTCGAGATCATGCGTCACGGTGTGGATCGGCTCGTGGGGGCAGGAGGGCCGAACCTCGAGCACCATATGGAGCTTCGCGGGTTAGGCATTATAAACATCAAGGAGCTCTTCGGTATCTCGGCAACGGGCCGTAACAAGACCCTGGATTTTGCGGTGCGGTTGCAGCGCTGGGAAAAGGACGCCGAGTATGACCGTCTCGGCCTGGAAAGGTCTTCCATAGAATTCCTTGGGGTTTCGATTCCGCTGATCGAAATGCCTGTGGCGCCCGGGAGAAATGTTGCCACTCTGATCGAGGTGGCTGCCCGGATCCACCTTCTGGGTCAGCAAGGTCACCATCCCGCGAAGGAGTTGCTGGCGAGGCTGCATCCCGCGACAGGCAATAATTGACATCGGGCATACCTCATGAGCCTTCAAGATCTGGTCGTAGTCACCGGAATGAGTGGGTCCGGCAAGGGAACCGTGCTCAAGGCATTTGAGGACATGGGATTCTTCTGCATCGACAACCTCCCGGTTTCTCTGATCCCGAAGTTCATCGAAGGGATCCACGTTGCCGGCGGAGAGGTCGAACGGGCAGCATTGGTGATTGATATTCGAGCCGGAGAGAAGCTGCGCGACCTGGAAAAATTGCTCGTGGAATTGAAGAAGTACGAGTTCCGCCTGTTCGTCCTTTGTCTCGAGGCCAGGGACGACGTGCTGGTTCGACGTTTTAGCGAGACGCGCAGACCGCACCCTCTGACGGGCGAGAAGTCTCTTCCGGAAGCTATCCGGCTGGAGAGGAAACATCTGCGCAGAATTCGCGACCTTGCTGACGTAATCATCGATACCTCAGAGTATTCCATCCATCAGGTTAAGGCGCTCGTTACGGACAGGTTTCGTACGCACCCACGCCCGGCCGCCCTCAACGTAAATCTGGTGAGTTTCGGCTACAAGCACGGTATACCGCTCGAGGCCGACCTCCTGTTCGACGTGCGGTTTCTTCCCAATCCATACTTCGTCTTCGGTCTGAAATCCCTGGACGGCCGGCACGGGAAAATAGCGAAGTATCTTCGCTCCTTTCCCGAGACGAAGAACTTTGTCGAACGAGTGCGAGACTTTTTACAATATCTGGTTCCCTATTATGTGCGGGAGGGAAAAACCTACCTCACTGTCGCAATCGGCTGCACCGGCGGCCGGCACCGTTCGGTGTTTGCGGTAGAGGAGCTGGCAAGAGTGCTCAAGCTTCGCAAGGTGACCATTCGCGTCCGGCATCGAGACACGGAGCGCACGTGAGATCAGACCTCAGACCGCTCGCGAATTGGACCCTACGTACTTGAGGTCTGAAGTCGAAGTCTGAGGTCTGAGGTCGGAGGTCTGATTATGATCGGCGCACTCGTCGTTACCCATGGGCAGCTCGCTCAAGAGCTGGTAGCTGCCGCGGAAATGATCGTAGGAGAATTCTCGCACATCCAGGCGGTCTCGATAGGATGGCATGACGATGTCAATGACGCCCGCAAGGAAATCGAAACGCGGCTCAGCGAAGTAAATGAAGGTAGTGGTGTCGTCGTTCTCACCGATATGTTTGGAGGCACGCCGTCAAACATCGCTTTCTCGTTTCACGAGCCTGGAAGCGTGGATGTGATCACCGGGGTGAATTTGCCTATGATCCTCAAGATCGCGAGTCAGACGGAGGGCGAAACGCTGGAGACGCTGGCTGCCGCTGTCCGGGACCAGGGGCGCGCCAGTATTTCGATGGCCAGCGATTTTCTGGACAAATGATCCGGCAGGTGATTCAGGTGGAGAACAGGCTCGGCCTTCATGCCAGAGCCGCCGCCAAACTCGTACGCCTGGCGTGCCGGTTTGCCAGCTCCGTGCACGTTTCACGAGAGGGAGCCAACCAGAGAATCGATGCCAAGAGCATCCTCGGAGTGCTGATGCTCAGCGCGGCGCAGGGTACTCGTCTCGTGTTACTCATTGAAGGCGAGGATGAAGCGGAGGCGGGGCAAGCGATACGACGCCTCTTTGAAGAGAGATTCGGGGAAGAGAACTGAATGCCTCAGAAACCGGAACGGGTTTTTCAAGGTACCGGCGTTTCCGCTGGAGTGGTTCTCGGCACTGCTTTGAAGCTGGAAAGCCACAAGCAACTCGTTCTGAAGGTGCACACTCTCGGGCACATGGCGGAAGAAGAAGTCCAGCGCTTCCTCAGAGCGGTGGATCTTTCCAAAACGCAGCTCGAAGTCCTGAAAAGACGGCTGGAAGACAAGGTTGGGCGAGAACACAGCTATAT
>Ga0066709_100004020_pt1 | contig 11551 bp, 6 predicted proteins | sample GraSoiAngelo_158_FD_79665 | JGI IMG/M metagenome (GOLD analysis project Ga0066709, IMG submission 79665) | Grasslands soil microbial communities from the Angelo Coastal Reserve, California, USA - 14_1009_16_30cm | ecosystem: Environmental > Terrestrial > Soil > Grasslands | place: USA... | reverse complement strand
GATGAGCGGTCGCGCACGCCCAGCGCGATCATCGCGCCAATCAGCCCGAAAATTCCCGCGGACGATCCGATCGACAGCGCCGGCGACCAATAAAAGCTCGCCAGGAATCCGGTGATCGTCGAGACAAAGTAAAACACGAGATACCTGCTGGTACCGAAGCTCTCTTCGACCTGCGCGCCGAGATCGAACAACACCCAGGAGTTCATCAGTATGTGCAGCAGCCCGCCATGCAGAAATCCCGCGGTGATCAGTCGCCACCACTGTCCCGCCTGAATCGCCGGGCGGTACTTCGCGCCGAAGTCGAACAGCGTCTGCGGATCCAGATCCAGCCCGCCGCCCCTCGCGTCCGTCTTGGTGCTGTGCAGAACCATCGCGGCGTAGAGTCCGGTGTTGATCAGCAGTATCATCACTGTGGTGAAGTGGGCGTGCGGAATAAGCCCGCCGAGCGCACCGGAAGATGTTCGCCGCTCCGCCGCCTGCGGTCCCACTTCCAGTCCGCAGTAGGGGCAAATCTTGTCATCGGTCGTGATGAAGGCCCGGCAGTGCGGGCACATCCGGCGCTTTTCCACTTGAATCATTGTACGCGGGCGAGGTCGCGACACGTTCGGGGCGCGTCTGGCCTAGGGCGAACCGCCGTGAAGCCTAAGGTGGCTTCCCAATGGTAGAGCCCGGTTACTGCAAATACGATTGTCAGGTAGCGGCCGCGCGTTACGCAGCGTGCTCGATAGCGGAGATCCTCGCTCAGAATCCGCTCCTGAACCCATACAGCAGGCATTGAGAACAGCCGATAAACGAGAGCCGGAGGCGGCGTGTTTTGGATGGATGGAACGTCGTGGCGAATCGGGGTCTTAGGCATTGCGTTAGCAGTGCTTTGCCCGCTGCCGGTCCTTCCTCAACCCCCTCCGGCTGGCGATTTTGAAGAGCGCAGCGGCCCCCAGGTCGCAATCTATTATGACGGTCCGGCTGAGGCGCTTGCCGAAGGCTTCCTGGACGCCAACCAGGTTGCCAACCTACTGGGCCACTTTGGTCTAAAGGCAAGAATCTTCGGCCTCGGCGAATACCAGCCCGGTCAGCTGGCGGGCTATCGCGCTGCGTTCTTCGTTGGCACCGCCAAGGGGACGCACTTTCCTCGATCGTTTTTCGAGGATGTCCTTCAATCAGACAAACCTTTCTGCTGGATCGGCCGGCATATCGGCCAACTCCTCAACTCCCCCCAAGCGCGGCGCCTTGGCTTCGCCTATATCGACTACCGCGACGACCTTGAATTCGGGCAAGTCCAGTACAAGGGCGTCACGCTGCCAAAAGAAGACCCGGAACTGAACATCATTCGGATTCTGGACCCTTCGGGTGTCCATGTGCTCGCGACGGCCTCCAATGCGGACGGTGAAACGCATCCTTACGCGATCCGAAATCAACGTTTCTGGTATTTCGCCGACACGCCGTTCTCCTTCGTGAAGGAGGGCGGGCGTTATCTGGTCTTCTGCGATCTCCTTCACGACATTCTTGAAATCGACCACCCCGCGTCGGCACGCGCGTTGGTTCGCGTTGAGGACGTCAGCACCGACAGCGATCCCGACGGGCTCCGGGAGCTGACCAATCTGCTTGCGCGCCGCAACGTCCCTTTTCAGATCGCGCTTATCCCAATCTTCCGGAAGCCTTCCCAGGGCCTTGATATTCGCCTTTCGGACCGCGCGTTTCTGGTCGAGGCCCTGCAATACATGATCGCCCGCGGCGGAACCGTCATCATGCACGGCGTCACGCACCAATATCGCGGGACCAGTGCAGACGATTTCGAATTCTGGCAAGGGAAAGAAGACCGGGCCCTGCCGGGCGACTCGGCGGACCTCGTCGTTCGCAAACTCGAAATAGGACTGGCCGAGTGGTTTGCTGCTGGAATCGCTCCGACTGCGTTTGAGACGCCGCACTATGGCGCCTCGGAAGTCGATTACGAAGCGATGAAGGGCGTTTTTCAGCTCTTCTACGAGCGGACTATGGCGACTCCCGCCATCGCGGCCACCCAGTACTTTCCGTATCCGGTCATCGACCGGTTCGGCCGTCGGGTGGTGCCTGAGAACCTGGGCTACATTCCTCTCGAAGACCAGAATCCTAAAGTCTTGATTGCGCGGGCCCGGAATTTGCGCGTAGTGCGAGACTCGGTTGCCTCCTTTTACTTTCACCCGTTCCTGAACCCGGCGCTGTTGACCGAAGTGGTGCAGGGAATCTCCGACCTGGGCTACCACTTCGTCTCAATCCGCGAATTCGGCGGCCATGTCGATTACAGAGGACGCTATCTGATCACTACGCGCTCCGGCCCTGCGCGGATCGTTCCCGATAACGAGTTCTGGCGCATTCGAGTTTACGATCAGACGGGCAACCTGGCGCGTGAGCAGTTCTCGGACGAACGCGTAACCGGCCCCGTCGAGGTCGCCGTGGAGATTCCGGCGGGCGGCTGGGCCGCTCTCGACTGCTTGAAAGAAGCGCCTGTCAAACCGCGCCCGCCGGGATGGGGCGAGAAGTTTAAAAAGGCGCTGGCGGCGGTTTTCCCCGGGCGCCAACCCTCGAGCGCGCCCGGTTTTTCCTCGTCCGGCAAGGCATGGCTGCTCTGGCTGGACGCGCCTGGCCCTGAGGACGCCAACAATCAGCAAAGCTATCGGACCGTGCTCGAGACGTTCGGTTACCAGGTGAAGCTCGTGCCGGTGAGTGAATTCGTCCGGACACCTGACGAGCCCGGAACGGTCCTAATCGTTTCGGAAGCCGCAGGCAACCGGCTCACGGACTCGCAGCATCAGTCGATTCTTCGTTTTCTCCGACACGGCGGATCCCTGGTGGCTGACGGCAAGCAGTCCTGGCTTTCGGCGTTGGGACTGCGTTGGAGCGGGAGGAGCATTCCGGTTTCAAAGGTAGCCGACGCGCTCTTTCCGGAGATGTCACTCGAGTGGAGGCCCGAGGAATCCATCGAGCGCTTCACGCCTCCTCAAGGATCGCGGCAATTAATGGTGAATCCCGAGAGCCGTCAGACGCTGGCGATGAACGCCGATTACGGTTCGGGCCATTATCTCTATCTGGCATCGCGCCTCGATCCATACACGCCGGACGCGACCAGCCACTATCCGTATTTCGCGGAATACATGTCTGAATCGTTTCGCAGGCGTAGCGCCCTGCGAACTCCGAAAGCCGAGATTTATTTCGATCCTGGTTACCGCCAGGGCGTGGATTTGAGCCATCTGGTTGCCACCTGGAGGCAGGCAGGCACCCGGATCGTATATGCCGGGGCGTGGCAATTCTATCCCAGGTATTCGTTCGACTACGCGAACTTTATCCGCTTGTGTCATCAGAACGGGCTGGCAGTGTATGCGTGGTTTATCTTCCCCGAGGTGACCCCGAAGATGTGGGAGGATCATCCGGAGTGGCGCGAGCGAACCGCTACCGGAGCCGATGGACAGGTCGGCTGGCGGCTGCTCATGAATTTCCAGAATCCGGATTGCTTCCGCGCCTCCATGGATTGGATGAAAGGTCTCCTCGCCGCCCAGCCTTGGGACGGCGTGAACGTCACGGAACTCAACTACGACGCTGATTTGATCGATCCGTTTCGCGCCACCAAGTTCGTACCGATGAATCCGGATGTGCGCGCTCAGTTCCAGGCGCAGGCCGGCTTCGATCCCGCGTTGCTGTTCTCGCCTGCTTCTACTCATTCCCGCCAGCGCGATCCGGCGGCGTTCGAGAAGTTTCTGAGCTTCAGAGAGGATCTTGTGACCGGCTGGCATCGCCATGTTCTCGAAGAACTGGCGCCAGTCGAGCAAGCGCATGGCTGGGAGGTCATCATTACAATCCTCGACAGCCTGCACAGCAACTACGTGCGGCCGGCGTTGGGGCTGAATGCGCACCGCATCATCGAGCTCATGAAGGAATTCGACTTCACCCTGCAGGTCGAAGACTCGGCGGAGCACTGGCGCGAACCTCCCGACCGCTACCGGCGCTTTGCGCAAACCTATCTCACACTCGTACCCGATCACAGACGTCTGATGTTCGACGTGAATGTCATACCCAATCGCGACCCGAGCGGCACCACGCTGCCTTCCGCCGTTCTCACTGGCACTGAGCTGGCCCGCACCGTGCTGGCGGCAGCCTCGGCTTCCGGCCGCGCGGCGATCTATGCCGAATCGACGGTGCCGAGTCAGGACTGGGCGCTTATCGGCGAAGCGCTGTCAACCGGCGCCCGCCTGGAAGGTGTGGACCGTGCCTGGAATGTGACTTCTCCCTCGGCGCTGCGTCTTCTTGCTTCCGAGGACACCAGCTATTATCTCGACGGCCAATTGTGGCCCCTGGTCTGCGCCGACGGATTGTTTGTCCCTCCCGGCCGCCACAGCTTGTCGACGGAGCCCCCCTGGTATCGCCTTTTCGACCGGCACGAACTGTCGACACGATTGATTCACACTAGTGCGGACATACTCGATGCCCACGCAATGGCGACTGGACTGAGCCTGCGCTACGCGAGTTCCGGTCCCGCCGTGATGGTTCTGAATCAGAAGCCTGACGAAGTGCTCGTCGATGGGAGACCGGTCCCTCTGGCGGCGCATGCCGCGGGAGAGAACTGGTGGATGGTCGCGCCGCGCGGCGAGCACCGCCTGCAAATCGCCACAACGTCCCAGGCAGGCATGCTGCTGAACCGCTGGAGCTGGTTTTCATCCTCGGCGATTGTCCTGTTCGGAGCATTAACTTCGGTTCTTATGGCCTTGATTTACGTGCAGATCAGATTCCGCCGCCACGTTCGAAGCCGGGAGGCCGGCTGATGCGCAAACTCATGCAATTCGCCGTTCTGATGACTGCCGCGCCCGTGTTCGCGCAAACGCAGCCGCATCGCATCAGCTCTCCCATGGCTGTTTTTGAAGATGCCGACATCACTGCGCCGGGCGCGCTCAGCATCAGCCAGGATTTCACATACACCCGCACCTATGCGGGGCGGGACCTTTCCGCTCCTGCGCTATCGTGTGAACTCGGCCTTCATCCCCGAATCGATGTTTCAGTCAGCTCCGGTTATGCGGCCTCTCATTTCGAGAATTTTCGGGCGAGCGGCCTGAGTGACACCTATGCCGGCGCAAAATTTCTGCTTGTGAAGGAGGGCCGCCGGCGCCCGGCGCTGGCGGTGAAGCCCACGCTGGAAGTGCTCGGCGCCCCGAGCATCGCCAACAATCTGCTGGCTCCCGGGCGCGTCAATTTCCTGCTGCCGGTCGCGATTCAAAAGACATGGACGGACACCAGGGCCTACTACACCGGCGGCTACCTGACCCGCGGTCTGCAATTCCATTCGCTGGCGTACGAATTGGATCGCTGGGCGCATGTCACGCCAACGTTAATCGTGTCTCATTCGCGGCTGACACGCGAGCTTGACCTGGTGAGTGAACTCGGGCTGAACCGGTCGCGCTCCGATGCGCTTGGTCTTGTTTCTGTGAACCCTTCTCCGTGGTGGGGCTTTTATGCCAGTGCCGGCAGAACGTTCGGCCGTACCGACGGGAATAGCCTGCGATTTCAGTTTACAGGCGGCCTCAGTTTCAATCTTCATTTGTGGGCGCGTGGACGATGAGCAAACTTTCCTTCCTTGTCTCGATCGCCGGCCAAATCGCGGGAATCCTGGCGGCGCAAAACGTCGGCTATGTGGTGGACAACGCTCTGGGACAAGTAAAGGTAGTCGATCTGAACCAGCGGCGAGTGACCGCAACCGTTGCCGTGGGCAATCAGGCGTCGGAGATCCTGGTCCTGCCGAATAACCGAACGGCACTTGTCGCCAATCAGGCAGACAACACCGTCTCATTGCTGGACCTGACCACGAATACGCCGGCCGCGACGATCGCGGTTGGCCAGGCGCCCGGCGACATGATCGCATCGGGTGACGGGCGCTTTCTTTATGTAGCCAACCAGGGCAGTAACGACATTACCGTGATCGATGTGGCCGCGCGCGCTGTGGTCGCGGCAGTACCCGTGGATACCACACCTGTGCAGGTGAATCTCTCGCCGGATGGCCGCTACGTCTACGCGGTGAACCACGACGCGCTTCCCTCGGGAACAGTCAGCGTCATCGACGCATCGCGTAATCAGATTGTGACGACCATGGCCGTCGGGCTGCAACCAGTCCAGTTCGCGATCTCCCCCAGCTTGACCACCGCATACGTGATAAACAGCGGTTCCGGCAGCGTCTCCGCCATCGACTTGTCGCGCAACGAGGTAACCGCCACGATTCCGGTGGGCCAAGGGCCGTCCAGCGCGGCGTTCTCGACCGACGGCCGCTTTCTTTACGTCGTCAATCGCGACTCCAATAGCGTGTCGGTCATAGACACGCAGCAAGACCGTGAAGTGACACGGATCCCGGTCGGAACGCAGCCGGTGGATATGGTTGTGACCTTCGATTCCAAGTTCGGCTATGTGAGCAACCAGGGATCGAATTCAGTCAGTGTTCTCGACCTTACGTACAATACGAACGAATCGACCATCTCGGTCGGCAGCGGCCCGTTTGATGTGAATCTGGAACCGAACGAAAATTTTCTCTATGTCACCAACATCGGTTCGCAGTCGGTCAGTGTCGTCGACGTAAACACCGATCGTGTGGTAGCCACAATTCCTATTGGCGGCGCCCCTGTACAGTTCAGTTTTTTGAATCCTCCGACGCTACTCGAACTGGCGCCCAATCCCGCGCCTGCGGGCAGCCGAATCGTCCTGAACGGGGAAGGATTCCTGCCCACGTCCACCGTCCGCGTCATCGCGACTTCCGGGACCACAACGGTGCGGCCTGTATTTCTCGACAGTGAGGGTGTGCAGATCACACTGCCGGCATTCCCCGGCCAGAACGCGGCGATCGTGCTGGACAATCCGGACGGAAACTCTTCCGAGACGCTTGCCTTCAGAATTGGCTCACCTGGCCCATCGATCTTTTCCGGCGGCGTGGTCGAAGACGCTGGTTTCCACGCCGCCCCTTATCCCATTAGTGAGGGAGCAGTGGTGGCAGTGTTCGGCGCCTTCCCCGGTTTGGACGGGCAACAAGCCCCCGGCTTTCCACTTCCAACCAGACTCGAGGGCGCGCGGGTCACCTTTAACGGCGTCCCTGCGCCGCTGTACTTCGTACGTTCAGACGTGATTGATGCTGTGGCGCCCGCGACGCTGCCGCAACCCACGGCGCGGGTAGCTGTGACTGTTCGGGGCGAGACTAGCGCAGTCGAACCGGTCAACACGGCCCCGACTTCGCCGGGCATTTTCATGATCGACAGCAACGCGACCGCTGCCGCTCGTCATGGTCTCAGGCCGTTAGATATCGTCACGGCAGCGGATCCCGCCGAGCGCGGCGAAATCATTGTCCTCTATGTCACCGGGTTGGGCACCACCGATCCGCCGCAATTTCCGGGCTGGGCGGCGCGAGATGACATGCTCTCGTCCACTCCCGTTACGCCGGTCGTAACGATCGGAGACACGGTCGCCCAGGTATTGTTCAGCGGGCTGACGCCGGGCTCGAGCGGTTTGTATCAGATCAATCTCGTGGTGCCGGACTCCGCACCCTCGGGCAACGTCGCGGTCACGGTAACAACCGGAGCGCTCACGAGCAACCCGGCCAGAATTACGGTTAAGTAATTTGCACTCGAGCATCTTATTCAACGCGCTGTTCGTGCTGGCGGTCACGCTGATTTGGTTCATGCTGGCCTACCAGTCGGTGCTGTTCTTTTTGGGCCATCTCTATTACCGAGCGAGCCGCCGCGCCGCGAACGAAAGAAGCAAAATGCCTGACTCGGAGTTGCCGCCGGTTTCAGTGATCGTGCCATGCCACAACGAAGAGCTGGTAATCGCGCGCACTTTGCACGCCTTACTTGCGCTCGATTATCCAGCTGAAAAGGTCGAGTTCCTGATCGTAAACGACGGCAGTAGCGATGCCACTGCGGCCGCTGTTCAGCCTTTCACCGCCGATCCGCGCGTGCGCCTTCTGGAGGTGCCCGAAGCGCTTGCAGCTCAGGGTAAGGCAGGAGTCTTGAACTATGCCTTGAGACAGGCCGCGAGTCCGGTGCTGGCCATCTACGATGCCGACAACACGCCGGAGCCCACGGCGCTGCGTCCGCTGGTGGAAGAGTTGGTGCGAGACCAGCGTCTGGGAGCCGCGATCGGGCTCTACCGCGCGGTGAACCGCCGCCGCAACCTGCTGACACGCTTCCTCAACATCGAGGGAATCGGATTTCAATGGATCGTGCAGGCGGGCCGATGGCGTTTGCTGCGGTTCGTCAGTCTGCCCGGCACCAACTACGTTATCCGCCGGCAACTGGTCGAATCTTTGGGCGGGTGGGATCGCAACGCACTCACGGAGGACGCCGAATTAACTTTGCGCGTGTATCAGGCGGGATACTTGGTGAAATTCGTACCGGCCTCCGTCAGTTGGGAACAGGAACCGGAAACCCTGGCCGTTTGGTTCCGCCAGCGGAACCGGTGGGTTCGTGGCTACAATTACCTGTTCCGTAAGTACGCCGGCACGCTGTTGCGCGCCCGCCCGCACCGCATCGGCTGGGAACTGCTCTACTCCCTGTCGCTGTACTACGTCTTTTTCCTGGCGACCGTGATTTCCGATGTGTTGTTCCTGCTAAGTGCCTCAGGGCTGGTGCGCATCACCGTACCCGGCCCGTACTCGCTGGTGTGGCTGTTTGCCTTTTTCACGTTCGTCCTGCAGATCGTGGTCGCACTGTCCTGCGAGCGGGGAGAGGACACGCCCATCAATATTCTGCTGACCATCGCGATGTACGTCACCTATTGCCAGCTCTGGATCCCGGTAGTGGCCAGCGCTTTGTACGATGACTTCATCGCGCGCCGGCCAGCAAAATGGGTGAAGACTGAACGCTTCGAGGTCGGATGACCATGAAGCAGCACCCGAACCATACGTCGGCGGTGTGATGGCTGCCACAATCAAGGGCTGTTACAATAGCCCACTGCTATAGTCTCCGGATGCAGAAGACAGAGCAGCAGCTTCGCGACGATATCATCAAGATCGGCCGGCTTATTTTCGAAAAAGGATGGATCGCGGCCAACGACGGCAACATCACGATTCGTATGGATGACGACCGCATCCTGGCCACTCCCACCGGCGTGTGCAAAGGCATGATGCGGACCGAGGACTTGATCTTGTGCAACCTCGCAGGCGATAAGCTGTGCGGCGAGCGCGAGCGGACCTCGGAGATGGCGATGCATCTCACCATTTACAAAATGAGGCCGGACGTCCGCAGTGTCGTGCACGCGCACCCGCCCGTGGCAACCGGCTTCGCCACCGCCGGACGCGCGCTTAATCTCGGCCTTCTGCCCGAGGTAATCATCTGTCTCGGCTCCGTTCCTCTGGCCGAGTACGGGCTTCCCGGAACGCCCGCGCTCACCGAAGGAATGTTGCCCTACATTCCCAAATACGACGCGCTGCTGATGGCGAATCACGGCGTGGTCAGCTACGGCGAAGATGCGTTTCAGGCTTTTTTCCGCATGGAAATGGTGGAACACTTCGCGCGCATCACGCTCGTGGCCGAACTGCTGGGCGGTCCGAAAGTGCTGGCCCGGGGCGAGATTCAGAAGCTGTTCGACGCGCGAGCGCGCTATCACGTGACTTCGCGCAACCGCTTCGAGCCGGGCTGCCCCATGGCCGCCGAAGATATGCCCGAGCCCAGCGAAAAGATCGAGATCACCCGCGAGCAGCTGCTGGCGATCATCGATGAAGCGCTGAAGGTCCGGGGAGTTTTCTGACGCTTACCGGCCGGGGTCGCCGGCCGAGATGCTGTGATCGGCGTGATTGACGGCGGCGGCTTCTTTACGGCTTCGTCGCCGCGTGCGAAAAACGAATAGATAGCTGGCCAGAACCCCGCCTATCACCAGCTTCACGGCTTCGGCTCCAACGTATACCTGGTGCAGCGCCCACACTCGCGCCTGCGCCCCGAACACGGCATTGCCAGGCGGAAAATCGGTTTCGCGGCCCCGGTAGGCCAACTCCGGTGTCACCGTGATGTGCTGGAACAGCACCAATGCCAGCATCACGCCGCAAAGCACCATCGGGAAAATCCGCCTCTGCGTAGCCAGGATCAGGCATCCGCCGAGCGCGAGACCGAGGAGGATTTGCGCTTGTTCCCACAGGTAAAAATAGTGGCGGTTCTGTTCGGCGGCCAAATGCCGCAACAGCAACCCGGCCTGGTCCTGACCAAAGCTTTGGATCAGCTTTGCGGCGGGTTCGATGGGGGCGCTCATCACCGCGCCCGGAGAACGGAGGTTTTGAATGGCGATGAACGCCATAAACAGGCTGCAGGAAATCCAGGCCCCCAACAGGAAGGTGGCGATACGGCGCGTATGCACTTCCTTTATAGTTTGCCACAGCTCCCGTTTTCGGAGCGCTTGTGAGAGATTAGACTGGAAACGAAGATGTCGAAAACCACATCCTAACCAGGAGGGATTATTATGAACCGCGTGAAGCTTGCTCTAGGCGGCTTTGCTACAGGCGCCTTGCTTATGTACCTCTCCGATCCGGACCGGGGTAAACGGCGGCGGGCCCTCGCTCGCGACAAGGCCGTAAGCGCCTGGAACGATTTCGCAACCCTCCTCGACAAGGCGCGCCGGGATGTATCGAATCGCGCGTACGGCGCCGCATGCGGTGTCAAGGCAGCGTTTGGCGCGGATCATCCAGCCGAGGGACCGGCGCTCGTTCAGCGGGTCCGGTCGAGAATGGGCCGCGTGGTAAGCCATCCGCATGCGATCGATGTCACTCTGGAGGACGGCCGAATCGTGCTGTACGGACCCGCGCTCGAGCATGAAGTCGATCGCTTGCTTCGCGCCGTGAAGTCCGTTCCCGGCGTCAAGGAAGTGACGAATCGGTTGGTGGTGCATCGGGATCCCGCCAGAATTTCCAGCCTCCAGGGCGGAGTCCCAAGAGAGAGCCGGTCTGAGTTTACGCAGCAATACTGGACGCCGGCGCTTCGCGTGGCGGCCGGTGGCGCCGGAGCCGCGCTGCTCTGGAACTGCCTGCGCAACCGCAGCGCGCTGAGCCTGTGCGGCGGCGTGGCGGGAACGGCCCTGCTTACACGCGCTGTCGCGAACCGGGAATTCAGACAAATTGTGGGCGCCGGCGGCGGTCCACGCGTATTCGAGTTCGACAAAGTGGTGCACATTCACGCGCCGGCAGCGGATGTTTTTGCGTTCTGGTCGGATTACGAGAAGTTTCCGCGCTTCATGACGCATCTCAAGGAGGTCCGCGACTTGGGAGGCGGCAAGTCGCACTGGGTCGCTGAAGGCCCCGCCGGTGTACCGGTGTCCTGGGACGCCGAGATCACCGAGCAGGTGCCCAACCAACTGCTGGCCTGGCGAAGCATGCCGGGGTCGGCTGTGGAGACAGAGGGCGTGGTCCGGTTCGATGAAAACGCGGACGCCAGTACACGCGTTACCATCCGGCTCTTCTATAAACCACCGGCGGGGATGCTCGGGCATATCGTCGCTTCACTCTTCGGCGCTGATCCAAAGCACGAAATCGACGACGACATGGTCAGGCTCAAATCGGTGATCGAGCTCG
>Ga0066709_100004018_pt1 | contig 11556 bp, 11 predicted proteins | sample GraSoiAngelo_158_FD_79665 | JGI IMG/M metagenome (GOLD analysis project Ga0066709, IMG submission 79665) | Grasslands soil microbial communities from the Angelo Coastal Reserve, California, USA - 14_1009_16_30cm | ecosystem: Environmental > Terrestrial > Soil > Grasslands | place: USA... | reverse complement strand
TGACGGGTAAAGTAGTCGCTGAAGTCGTCAAACGTGAGGCCTCGATTTTCCAGCCATGCCTCCGTTTCTTCCGCAGTAATCAAATCGTACTCGTAACGAAACGCCTCTGCCGCGCCCGAGATTGCCGACTCATCTGGCTCCAGGTCCTGTTCGTCCGCCTGTCTTTCTGCTGCTAGGCGATGGCGGAATTTCTTCCAGTTGGAATCCAGTTCACCTCTGAAAATCGCCCCCTCGATTGCGTCGCGCGCCGTGTAATCCTGGTCTCTGCACGCGCAGACGATCAAGTCATAATGCGAAATTGACTCTGTGCTCGGCATCGAAGTGTGGTTTATACATTGTTTTGGGAAGAAAGTCGAGCCTGTCGGTAAATCGTTCTATAAAGGGGGAGTATGCCACGAATGCCTCCGCCTCCCGGCGCTTGGATGGTGATTTGACCACGAGCGCAATCGCACCGTTCAGTTGACAGTATGCCAACCGCTTCCCTTCGAGCCTTACTCATGCAGTCAATTGATTATGCGGGAATATTTCCGCCTTGCAGCCTCGCGCTTGAACCCGCGCTGCGGAATCAGGCCAAGTATATCCGATCCGATGATGCCTGGATGCTGAACACGTTTGTTCTCCCTGTCATACAATTCGACTCGGCTAAACAATTGCTTCCGCACTTCGATCCGCTACATCCGCTACGCGTTTCCGCACTCGGACCAAAAACCGAGAATACGACGACTTTTCTTGACGCTCTGGCAGAAATCGAGGCGGCCATCCGGTCGCTTGCCGCGCACAATGTCGATCTTGTTTCGGTCAATCAATTGGAAATGTGGCTTCCGCAGGATGTCGATCTTTCTGTCCTCAGAGAAGCCCGCTCGATTATCGGCAATCTGCCGGCATTTTGGGAGGCGCCGGTCGAAAGAGCACAGGAGACAATTACGTTGTTGGCCGAGCTCAATTCCGAGATGGATGAACCGACCTTTGGTTTCAAACTGCGCACCGGCGGCGTAACGCCAGACGCATTTCCAGCCTCAGCCCAGATCGCCCGGGCACTGGTCGTGCCTGCGACGCATCAAGTCCCGATCAAATTTACGGCCGGTCTGCATCATCCGCTCCGGCAATACCGGGAAGAAGCGCAAACCAGGATGCACGGGTTTCTCAACGTGCTGGGAGCGGCCATCCTGGCAGCTGAACATAAGTGGGACGAAAAACAGACTGCTGCCATGGTGGACGACGAAAATCCAAAATCGTTTTCCTTTGACGCCGAATTTTTTGCCTGGCGCGAATGGAAGATCGACATCAAACCGCTGAAGAATCGGCGCAAATTTGTGACTTCGTTCGGCAGCTGCAGCTTCGATGAGCCGCGTGAGGATTTACGCGCGCTCGGACTTCTCTGATCACCACAAGGGCACAAAGAGCACGAAGGATAATCTAATCTGGATCGAACTTTGAATTTTCTTCGTGGTCTTCGTGTGCTTCGTGATTAAATCAGGCTGATGAGTTCACCCTTGCGCAGTTTTATTGAAGTCCCGCGCGATTCCCATTTCCCGATTCAGAATCTTCCATTCGGCGTTTTTCAACCGAAACAGGGTAAGCCACGTATAGGAGTCGCGATCGGTGATCTGATTGTCGATCTCTCTGTTCTCGAAGAGCTCGGGCATTTCCGCTCGCCCGAATTTCTGGATCGACCCGTGTTTTCGGAAGAGTCACTTAACGCGTTTCTAGCGATGGGCCGGCCGGCCTGGCGCAAAGCTCGCGAAGTTGTTCAACATCTTCTCTCAGCCGAGACGCCAACTCTGCGTGACGACGCCAAACTGCGCGACCGGGTTTTTCATGCGCAAAAGGATGTGCTCATGAAATTGCCGGTACGCATCGGAAATTATACCGATTTCTATTCGTCATATCATCATGCCCACAATGTCGGCACGATGCTGCGTGGACCGGAAAACGCCCTGATGCCGAATTGGAAATGGCTGCCAGTCGCGTATCACGGACGTGCCAGTTCGGTTGTCATCAGCGGAACGGACGTGCGGCGGCCAAGCGGACAGATCAAGTCGCCAGATGCGTCGACGCCTACTTTTGGTCCAACGAAAAGCCTCGATTACGAGCTGGAAATGGCATTTCTGATCGGACCCGGAAATTCACTCGGCGAACCGGTCCCGATCGAACGCGCGATCGATCACATCTTCGGCCTTGTGCTAATGAATGATTGGAGCGCGCGCGACATTCAGGCTTGGGAATATCAACCGCTCGGACCGTTCCTGGCCAAGAACTTTTGCACCAGCATTTCGCCATGGGTGGTGACACTGGAAGCGCTTGATCCCTTTCGCAAACCACTGCCACCGCAGGATCCCGAGCCGTTGCCGTACTTACGACAAAAGGATGATTTCATTCTCGACATCCGCCTTGAAGCGGCTCTGCAAAGTTCATCAATGGAAGCTCCACACATCATCACCCGCACAAATTTTCAAAATCTTTACTGGAGCATTGCGCAACAACTTGCTCATCACACCGTCAACGGCTGCAATCTGCAACCGGGCGATTTATTGGCGAGCGGCACGATCAGCGGCCCAACGGAAGAATCGCGTGGCTGCATGCTGGAGTTGACCTTGCGCGGCGCGAATCCGTTGAAACTACCGAATGGCGAAACGCGCAAATGGCTGGAAGACGGCGACACACTTTCGATCATGGGGTGGTGCCAGGGCGATGGCTACCGGCTCGGCTTCGGGGAAGTAGCCGGCCGCATTCTCCCGGCATGAAAACGGCGCCGGCGCTGTCGGTGCAAGATGGACAATTGCGCCTGAAACCGAGCGGGCGCTTTGCGCGAGCGATCTCCTGGATCGGCCATCCGCTGGTCTTTGTCACCGTCTCGGTCGGATTGGTTATATCAGCGCGGCTTCCCAACCGCACAGGTTTTATTATTTTGCTGACGCTATTTGTTTCCGTGATCCTGCCGACGGCAATCCTGCTATTTGGAGGCGTTCGCTCCGGTAGATGGAGTGATGCCGATGTCTCGGTGCGGGCGCAGCGGATTCGTTTCTATCCGATAGCTATCCCGATTTCAGCCGTGGGCGTGGTAGCGATGTGGTTTCTGAACGCGCCGGGTTTCGTTCTGCGCGGCGCGTTGGTCACGGTTGCCGTTTTTATTGTGGCCGGCATCATTAATCTTCGCAGCAAGCTCTCGTTGCATGCACTTTTTGCGGTTTATTGCACGACCATTCTATTCCGGGTCCGCCCAGATTTCGGCCTGATCGCCTTGGCGCTTGCTTTGCTTGTGTTTTGGTCGCGGCTTTACCTCGGGAGGCACGGGCCGGCCGAAATGATAATCGGAACGTTAATTGGATTAGCCGGCGGCATTGCGACCGCCTGGTGGCCGTAAAATGCAAGCATACGAAAAGCGTTCGTTTGAGTTCGTTAAGTTGCTCCACGTATGCTGGAGTTGACCTGGCGCGGCGCAAATCCGTTGAAACTGCCAAATGGCGAAACACGGAAATGGCTGGAAGACGGCGACAAACTCACCATCACCGGCTGGTGCGAAGGCGATGGTTACCGCGTCGGTTTCGGCGAAGTAAGCGGACGCGTGTTACCTGGTGTGTAAACCGTTGTGTCAAAAGTGAGGACTTCTCACCATTCTTCCTGCTGTCTCTGATTCTGCGGAGCGAGACCGTATTCCGCGTCATGAATTCTCGATACCACGCAAATCCGTCGTCTGAGCGCGTTTTTCTTCCGCCGTCGATGTAACGATTCAACATTTCCATGGCGCGCCGTAGCTCATTACTGGGGCGAAGGAGGCAACGAATCACGACACCCAACCTAGATGTTTAGACGCGACCCCATTTGGACGCCAAAGGCAACACGTTCCATTCTCTAAGGCATTCCTCAACAGTCCAGCCTTGACCCCATTTCAGTTGTCGAAATTGACTAGATACCTGCTGCTCAGTAAGCCGGGGCAGATTGTGGTTCGATGCAAATATTGCATTCGATTCGCTGATGTGTGGCGCAACGAGCGCAATATTGTCTGGCCAAAAGCCGAATCCTAGGAAGAAAACAAATTCAGAATCGCACAAGAATTCGCTTACGCTGTCTGGAAGACCCTGTGTAAGAGGTGAAACCAAATGCAGAGACTCCGCGGCAGCTTCCATCGCCTCCGGCTTGGTATCCGCCCATTCCACGACAGTTCCTTTCGAGCCGTCGCGCAGTTCTCCTAACGAGCCATAGACATGATGTACTGGCAGCTTAGCAAGGATTTCATATGCAACGCCTGGTTGAAGGCCAAAGGTATACTGAATTGCCCTCCAAAAGAAGACTTCCCAAGAACGATCATAATTGAACGTGATTACCTGAAGACGCTCGTCCGGGAGCTTTGGCTCGTCTTGAAGTACGAAACGCCTGAGCAAACGATACCAGTTGCCATCCAAATAGGCGGAAGATTCGCACTGAAGAAAGATCGCGGCTACTGCGTGTCGTGCGATCGTAGCGAATGGTTCTCCTCTTTTCTGCGCAAATTCATCTATTGACTCAGTTTGGGCCCAGAAAAGCTCGTGTTGGAACCTTTTCAGGGCCTCGTCGCCATGGCGAGCCAGAAGGAAGCGTACGGCCGTATCCCAGATCTCGACTGATGCGCCGATCGACTCAACGATCGCTCCGACCTTCCTAGCTTGCTTGTGAACAAGGATTTCGCGTAACTCAGCTGCGGTCGGAAAGCCATACGGCCGGCTCGCGCCAGCACCTAATATTAGGGTCGTCTTGGAGCTTGCCAACTGCGAGGCCGGTTTGTCTTCATTTCTGGTTTTCATTCGAGAACTGCCACAGCGCATGATCGAGTGTTCGCATTGAAATTCCACAGCGCTTGCTAAGATTGCGGCAATATCCCGTGTACTGCCGCCAAAAATCAAAGCTGTACACATTTGGAATGTGGGTCTTCAACGACCACAGCGCGCGAAAATCTAGAATTGGGTACGGATCTGAGTGGAAAAAATGCAATATTACGGAAGCCGTGGGCCAACCCACGCCCTCAAGAATAGTCAGCACTTCGATTCGCAACCGTTCTGCCGAAGTGCTCAGCGCGCATCTCGTGACTTCGCGGATGAGGTCCGGTGAATTTGTTCTGCAACGTGGTTGAGATCGAGGCGTCTTCCACCGGCACACTGCGAGGAATTCTTGTTTTGTCAGAAAACCTCTGCGTCTTACGGTCGGCACGATTGGGGCGATCAACTTTTCATCATAATCGTAACGCTCAGCCCAGTATCCAAGCTCTCGAATCGGAAATCTAAGTTGAAACTTTGCCGTCACAGCTCGCCTTTGAAAGCTTTGTCCAGAATTGCGGGCAAAAGGGCGGCGAGTTCAAACGATTGGACTTCGTTTGCGGTCCGGTCGTCTTTGAAGCGTATTGGGATCACATTCATCAAAATTATCGTCAACCCAGCGAGACACCCTCGGCGACAAGTCTGAGAGCCGCTTGCCGCAAACAAATTTTTCACCTTTCTCGATCACTCCCACGTATCCGCCGTTTCCTCCCCGCGGAAGAAACGCAAGCTGAACAGTTCCGCCGGACCGACGATCTTGTCCTTCCCGCAGCGCGCGAACCAATTCACGAAAATATGCCCAGCTGAAGTCTTGATAATTCTTGTAACGCTCTAGGTAGGATAACAATGGCCCTCCAGACCCCCAAAAACCGACGTTCCGTCCGTGAAGGACAGGTGGACCAGATCTGGACGGCACGTTGAGCTCTTCTGAAGTCCAACATGCATTTTGTGGCCGCGTAAACTGCCAGATGTGAAATTTCGATTGATTCCCACTCTCGCCGTAGGTTCTTCCGACGTAAATTACGATCGACTCACAAATCAGGCACGCTTCTTCAGAAAGGTTATTTGCGAAGAAGGTGCCCAGCACATGGGCTCTCGCGGAAGAACCATAAGAACCAGCGAACAAGCTGTGCGGTGCGTCCAACTGTCTGACTGTTTCCTCAAGTAGCAGGGCAATCCGAGTGTCACCCACATAGCCCAAAGTGGCTGGCACATTCATTGACGCAAAAACCTTCTGTGAATCGGATTGCATGACCTTGCCGTTTTGATCCGTGATATAGCTATCGCTCGCCAAGTAGGCGGAAGCATAGCCGACTTGACCAGACGGCTTGTCGTCGATTCCAAAGAATGCACACAGCGTTGACATCTGCGTGTTCTAATCAGTGGCGTTTAAACGCCACTCGACCAGCCCTGATCTGTGCCAATAAAACGGAAGCAGGTTCGTCGTTTGGATCTTGAGGGACGAGTTCGCCGCGGAAGGCTTTGGCGAGGATAGATTGTCCGAGCTTCTCGACGTGCGCTTTGGCTTTCGCGTAGCGCGCTTCAATCTGGTCGGCCAACGCAAACAATGCTTCCACCCGGCGCACGATTTCCTGTTGTTCGGCCAACGGAGGCAGCGGGATTGGCAGTGCCCCCAACATCGTAACGTTTATTGAAGCAAGGTTCACAGTCTGACTTGCGTTCTCAAAAAAATATCTTCGCGAAAAATCAGATTTAGTCGCAAGGGAGATAAAATCGGGTACGACTTCGCTGGTCAACAGGCGCGCTCGAAAGATGTGATTTTGATGAATGCAGTCGGCAATCTCACCGCGCCAGACCGTTCCTCTTCCGAGTTTGTCTCGGTCCCCGCCCTCGGTGAATAGGAGATCATCAACCTTCAACGCATATTTCTCTTTGTCCTCCGGCAACGCTTCGATGAGCTTTATCTCGCGCAAGTCCAAGTAACCGTCTTGCACGTTTGCCACACGTAGATACGGAAGTTGAACTGTTTTCTTTCCGTTGAACTTGCGTCCCTTAGTCACGCCGCCTCTGAGCTGGGAAATTTCTGAAAGGCGCTTCCAACCCCACGTTAAGGCAACATCTGGCGCGTCATCAGGCGCCGTGTTGCGTTCAATCTCTCGCTGTGGATTCTCCGCGCGCCAATCGGCGGTGAGGCGGCTGGAGCACGCGGCGGCGAGGACGGATTGGCGAAAGCGTTTGAGCAGAACGGGAATCTTCGCCAGCCGCTCCTGGCAGGTGTCCACTTTGTCTAACAGCTTCTCTAGCTTCGCCACAATCCGCCGCTCCTCGCCCAGCGGAGCGAGCGGCACAACAAGCTCGTTGATGTCTCCGACCGTAAGCATCGGAATCGCTCCGCCTTTCGTCAGTGAACTCCAGTTAACCGTCTTCAACCACAGACAGGTGTAAGCGGCGAGTTCCTGGTCGGGGAATTGAAGTGTGATCGTCGTCTGCGTTGATGCGAACCGCTCGACCTTCGGAATTTTAGGAAAACCAATCGAACCGCGTGCCGACACAACCACCGCGCCTTTGGCAAGTAGCTTTCGTGGGTTTTCAAAGAAACCCCATGGTTCGTTTTCACCACCAGCAGAGTAAACCGGAATGCCTGTTGGCGTGAGTTGCTTCGCGAGAATAGTTTCGCCCATGCGCGCTTCCGCGAGCGTCGCCAGCGACGCAGTTGCCCACCCTTGCGGCAGTTCGTCCTTCACTTCTCGACCGCTTCCTCTTTCTCGACCAGCGCGACGACTTCGCGGAGATCGTCCACCACGGCTTCGAGCTCCGTGATGGCTTCGCTGGCGAGGTCCTGTGGTTCGGGGAACTCGTCGCTGTCTTCGAGCGATTCGTCCTTTAGCCACGTGATGTCGAGCTTGTAGCCGCGTTCCTTGATTTCGTTGAGATCGAACCGTCGAAACCGTTCTGCTTCTCTCCGTTTGCTACCTCCGTTCGGGTCTGCCGCGTACGATTTTTCGAATTCGGCGAAATGCTGCGGCGTAAGCGGCCGTTCCTTTTTTGTGATTCCCGGCACATTCGATCGCGCGTCAAAAATCCATGTTTGTTGAGTCGGCGGACCTTTTTGGAAAAAGATGACATTTGCTTTCACGCCCTGGCTGTAAGGCGTAAACGTGCCGCGCGGCAGTCGCAGGATCGTGTGCACGTTGCAATCCTGCATGAGTATCTCAAAGACCTCGCCGGCTTTGCCTTCGAAAAGGCAATTATCCGGTAAGACGATCGCGGCGCGCCCGCCGGGTTTGAGCGCCGTCAGAACGTGCTGAAGGAAATTGAGTTGCTTGTTGCTGGTCTCAATTGTGAAGTCTTCGCGCTCAGGTGCTTGATTTGCGCCTCTCGTGCCGAACGGCGGATTCGTAAGAATGACGTCGTTCTTCTCTCCTCGAAATGGATCATAGATCGTGTCGCCGAGATAAATATGCGGCTCTACTCCATGCAGAAATAAATTCATGAGCGCGAGCCGGCGCGGTCGCGGCACCAAATCCTGCCCGTAATAAGTTTGCGTCTTGATCCGTTTTGCGTCGGCGCGATCGAAGACGCCTTTCGCTTGGCCGATAAGCCACTCATAACTGCAGACGAGAAACCCGCCCGTGCCGCAGGCTGGATCCGCGATCGCGAACTCGGGTTTGCCACGCGGGTCCGGCTTCATCACGCGCACAATCGATTTAATCAGAACTCGCGGCGTAAAGTATTGACCGGCGCCTTTCTTTCCTTCGCTCGCCGCTTTCTCGAGCAAGCCTTCGAACGCAGCGCCTTTAACATCGACATCCATCGCGGACCAATCTTCCTCGTCGATCATCGCGATGACCCGCTTGAGATTTACCGGATTGTTAAAGCGCGGCGTTGCCTGGGCGAAAATGTCGGCCAGCAATCCTCCCGCTTCACGGAGCTTCCGAAGAATGTCTGCGTAGTGATCCGTCAAAGCCGTGCCTGATAAATCTTTGAGGCTTGCCCAGTCAAATCCTTTCGGAACAGCAGCTGCCCGTTCCTCAGCCATCTTCAAGAAAAGCAGGTAAGTGAGCTGTTCGATATAATCGCCGTAATCGATGCCGTCATGCCGCAACGTATGGCAAAAGCCCCAAAGTTTGTTAACGACGTCAGACATTATGAATTCCGAGTGAATTTCTGCTGAAGCATCTTGATGAGTTTCTCACCTTCTTCAGCGTCGATGCGGGATGATGTTTGGATTGGATGATAGATGCTTGTCTTTTTCTCAAATTCCTTCGATGAAATGCCATCTGTCAGATTTTTCGCGCAATTTTGCCAGGAGACTTTGAGGCGGTGCCTGTGGTAGCCCATTTTCGCCTCATCATCACCTTCGGGAATCAGCCGATAGACTGGGTTTTCAATCTTAGCCCAACCAACTGCACCAAAACCTTTAGCGTACGCGATAATCCGATCACCCTTAATGTATCCTTTAAGGATGCGTTCTCCTTCATCGCCGGGTTGATTTTCGAAACCAGCGGGAATTTCACTTTTGGCTCTGAGATAGTCCCACCACTTCTGATTCGAGTTAGCAATATTGTGCCAATACACGCCGGGTTCGCGTCGCCACTTTCTGAACTCTAGCGGGAACAGATTGAACGGCGATTGTTCGAAGGAAACGGAAAACGAGATAAATTTCTCTTGTCCTACACAGAAGGTAGTGAACTGAATGCATTTGAAAGCAACACTAGAATCACCAAGCCATTTTCCCATACTGAAAAGGGAGGGGTCGAAGTCCTGTGCAAGCAGAACCACTCTACTCTTGAGGTTGATTTCTTCTTCTCTGACATCCTCGTCTGCAAACACCTTCTTGAACACTTTGAGGATCCTCTCGACTGAGTTTTTATCTGCAAAGTGCTCAATAAATCCGCGCCCCCTAAGTGATGAAAACGCTGCAAGATATTGAAGCGCTTGGGTCTCAACGCCGAGACGACCTCTGTCTCTTTTGAGTTCGATAACTACTCCGTTTCCGCGGCGATCTAGTGCAATAATATCTGCGCGCTTCTTTTCCCGCGTGTGCGGTTGTCGCGCAACCTTCAAGAAACGTTCGCCAAAGACGTCCTCCGGTAACAGGAGAGGCTCTTCATCCGATCCTTGGAAAATCCATTTTTCTATTTCTAGTTCGTTTGGGAACCAGTCGCGTTGGACAGCCTCCAAATTGTTTTGGTCGGTAACCTTGAGTGTTTTCATTTATTTAATCCGCCACGGCTTCGTTAGATTATGGCTATGCAGCCACCAGCGTGTAATTGAGTCGATCAATTAACGGTGAAAGCTCTTTGCCGAATATCTTCCGCGCTCGCGCGAGACCACCGCGTTGAGCAAATACCGGCTGATAGTCGAGATCCTGTTCGCTAATACTGAGGTTCTCCTTGAGATGCTCCGCGATGAAACCGAGCCATTTCTGCTGCTCTGGTGTGAAGGAGTGAAACGCTTGCAACTCTTCGACAGCTTTTGTGACTCGCTCTTGCGCTGTGAGAAGTGGCGCCTGCTGATCGGCAGCGTGTTTGATCATCGAGATTACATCTGCCAACTGTTTGCGGTAAACTTTCTCGTGTGCTGTGCGAAGTCGCTTCTCGTCGTAGTCATTTGCGCGGAGATCGTGCCTGAGTTTGCTGAGGACTTCGGGGTTCCAATCCTGCGGGCGCTTCAGAAGAATCCTTAACGCCTCGAATTGGTTAACGTTCTCTCGGACAAACTCCGCGAACGCTTCCAAGTAATCCTCGGGCTTCTCCTATTTACCAAATAATTGCCGGGAACTGACTTTGTCTTCCACCTCATATCCAACCCAAAACATGCGTTTGGCTCTGGGATAATCTGTGAGCAATTGCTGGAAATTCTTGTTCCGAAATAACGTCATCGTTTCATCGAAGTTATCTCGAAGCCGCTTTGGAAGCTCGGTTGCGAACTTTGCGACGTTTCCATCAGTGATCCAGCTGTTGAATTCGTCCCGCGCATCAGCGCTCATTTCTTTCGCAATGCGGTGCAAGCGTTTTACGAGAATCTTGATGTGGTAGTTGCGATCGATGTTTTGCCAGATGTTTTCAATTACGTCCGTGATGGGCAGAGGATCGGCGCGAGGCTCTTCAATCTCAAAGTTCGAAACGTCCTTGAAATAGCGGAAAAGCGTTCCGTCAAAACAATCGAACACGACGAATTTTGACTTGTTAATCTCATCGCATCGGCGCGTGCCGCGCCCGAGCATTTGTTCCCATAGAATGCGCGACTTCACCGGCCGCAGAAATACGATGAATTCCAGCGCTGGTATGTCCACGCCAGTCGAGAGCATGTCCACAGTAACAACAATCTTGGGGATTGGGCGGTTGCGGAACTCCCGTATGCGCTGAAGCGGACGATCCACGTTTGGATTGCCGGTGATTTTTTGGACGAAATCATCGCCTTGGTCAAAAACGTCGCGGCATGTGCGGACCAGTTGATCTGCGTGCGACGTATGCGGCAGATCATTGACGGCAAAGATTAGAATCTTCGGAAAACGGCCCGTTGCTTCCTCGTGCTCGTATGCGTGTTTTGCAATTTCCTGGATGATTTTGCGATTGCTGTCTGGCGCAGTGATGTCGCGCTCGACAGCAGACGCATCGAACTCACGCTCGTCTTCAACGTTGTCAAGCGCTTCAACGCCAGTTTGCGTGTCGATCTTCCCGATCTGTTCGCCTTCTTTGAGAAAGACTCCTTTGATCCGCACGTTGGAGTGGATCGCGACAGGGTCGTAGTCCACGAGCCAGCCGTCGAGAATCGCTTGCTCAACGCCATAACGGAAAAC
>Ga0066709_100004015_pt1 | contig 11562 bp, 8 predicted proteins | sample GraSoiAngelo_158_FD_79665 | JGI IMG/M metagenome (GOLD analysis project Ga0066709, IMG submission 79665) | Grasslands soil microbial communities from the Angelo Coastal Reserve, California, USA - 14_1009_16_30cm | ecosystem: Environmental > Terrestrial > Soil > Grasslands | place: USA... | reverse complement strand
GGGTAGAACACGCGTTCCACCTCCGCCGCATCGTAGATATTCGAGCATTTGGACTCGAGGTGCGCCAGCGACACACCGAGCCGGTCCATGCATTCGGGGCTGTTGGGCGACAGGCCCGGATAGTACTCGCCGATGCGCCGCGCATCGCGCAGCACCTGCGGGAAATAGAGGTTCCGCCGCCGGCTGCCTTGCTCGTTCTGGCGCAGGATCGCAGCGATGTCCGCACGCTCCGGGTCCCGCCAGATCGCGTTGGACGGTACGACCGAGTAGCTCGGCCGCTCGTAGACCGTATAGGGCAGCGGCAGCGCCACGCCGCCTGCCGGGGCTTTGATGCTGTTCGATTGGCGGATGTACGTCAGACATTCGTCGTAGTCGCGGAACCCGAGACCCCATTTGGTCTTGATCGGGCCCGGCGGTGCTTTGTCGATCATCTCGATAACGCGCTGGCCCTCGCCCTCGGCGATCTCCGCGAGCGCGTCCTGGATCGCCGCGGCGGTTCCCGCATCGCCGTCCCGGTCGAACGACATGTAGGACAGGCCGCCATGCGCCGCGACGGGCGGCGGCTGCCCTTCCGTGCGCTGCAGCGTCGGCACATAGGCCGGCGACGCGTTCTCTTCGTCTGCCGCGGTCTTGTTGTCGATGACATCGAGCTGGCTCATGGCGCACCTCCGACTATTCGGCCGCACCGTGGCACACAGCGCTTGCGTTTTCCAGACCAAGGTTTCCCGTCCTGCGGACCTGCGCCGCGCCTGCCCGCGCAAATGAGGGGGTAGATGTGTACTTTCCGCAAAGCAGTTGGGGAAGCCGGGTAAAGATGATTGAGGGCCGCTACGGCTTACATAACACCGGTCAAGAATGCCGACCGCATTCTTCTTGGCTTCCGCGTTGGCAGTCCATTAGCCATCCGGAGATGGCCCATTCGGGATCTGACGGAGTGCTGAGATCGGACGATTCGGCGCGAAAGGGATATCGTTCAGGAGATGCTCCCTGGATCTGGGGACAGAAAGGCAAGGGAGCAGAGCGCGCTCGCGGCGCGGTTGGGCTGTTTCCGAAAAATTAACTAGAATCGATATAGTCAGAGCCCTAACACACTCTGATCGTTGGGGTGGAGGATGACGCGAGAAGCTCAGCAATGGACAAGATAGTCTGGGCCTTCCTGGTAGTGATCGTGATCGGCGCCGGCGGTGCCTTGCCGGCGATGGCGGAGGACGCCGCGCTGGTGGTGCGGCCTCCCGACCTGACGGATAGCGGCAAGCTCCTTGCGACCGGAGGCGTGACCCAACTCGAGGGGGCCGGCGGTGGCGGGCTCGTGCCGTGGGCGCTGATCACCGGTTATGGCACGCGCGATGCGATCGGCGCCAATGCCCACTACACCTTCGTCTACTTGCCGCAATATATACTGCATAGCGGAGGCGTCGCGGTCGGCCTCTTCGACCGCGTCGAACTCTCCTATGACCGCCAGGCGTTCGACACGCGAGCGGCCGGCGTTAAGCTCGGGCTCGGCTCCGGCTTTACGTTCCAACAGGACATTCTCGGCGCCAAGGTCAGGCTGGTGGGCGACGCCGTCTACGACCAGGACAGCTGGCTGCCGCAGATCGCAGCCGGCACGCAGTACAAGATGAACAATCAGAATGCCGTCATCCATGCGATCGGTGGCCGCGACTCCAAGGGCGTCGATTTCTACCTGGCCGCGACCAAGCTGTTCCTTTCCGAGAGCTTGCTGATCAACGCTACTATCCGCGAGACCCGCGCAAATCAGTTCGGCATCCTCGGGTTTGGCGGCGACAAGAATAATGGCTACTCCACCGAGTTCGAGGGCTCGGCTACGCTGCTGCTGAGCCGTCAGCTCGCTGTCGGCGCCGAATTTCGCACCAAGCCCGACAATCTGAAATTCGCTAAAGAGGGCCACGCTTTCGACGTCTTCCTGGCCTATTTCTTCAACAAGAACGTCTCGGCGACCCTCGCCTTTGTAGCCCTCGGCGATATAGCGACGCAGAGGAATCAGAACGGCGTATACGCCTCGCTTCAGGTTGGCTTCTGACCGTACGAGGATGGCGATGATCAGCGAAGGCACACGACAAAAGAATCGATCGGCTTTGAGGACCCTCCTCGTCGCGGTCTGCATGTTCACGGCGGCAATCGGCGCCTGGTCGGCACGCGCCGACGACACCCTCTACCGCGGGCTTGGTGAACGGGTGAACCTGGTCAGGATCATCGATTACGCGACCGATCTCTGGTTGATCGACGCTCGCATCAAGGACACGTTCGACAACCTCAACATCGAACGCTTCAAGGGCCGCTTGGTCGATCAGCTCTGCGAACTGAGCGGTGGTCCTTGCCGCTACGCCGGGCGCAACATGTACGAGTCACACAAGGGCTTGCACCTCGATCGGGCACAATTTAACGCGCTCGTCGAGGGGCTCCAGGACGGTATGGATAAATACGGCGTGTCATTCCGGGTGCAGAATCGCTTGCTCGCGATCCTGGCGCCGATGGAGCACGACATCGTGACGCGATGATGACCCGTATCATCGTCCTCGTCGCACGCGCCACAGCCTGTCTCGGCCGACTTCCGCGGTCTCGGCTGCTTCTGATCGCCATCATAGGCCTCGTGGCGCTCGGCGAAGTTGCCATCGCCGCTCAGAGCTATCGAATCTCGCAGAAGGGACGCGCCTTCAACCTGAAGGAGATCACGATCGCCCTCGGCGACACCGTGCTGTTCGGCAACGACGACGATTTCATCCATCAGATCTATGTGAAATCGGACAGCTTCAACATCGATACGGCAGAGTCGTATCCGGGTAACACCCTGCCTGTGATGTTCACCAAACGGGGCACCTTCGAGGTGCATTGTCACATCCACCCGAAGATGGGTCTGGTCGTAACCGTCAAGTGATCCGCGCCTGTTTCGCGCGCCTGAGACACTGGGCGTCGAGAAGAGCCGGGTTCCTTCCGCGTCATCGCCGGGTCGACGGCAACGCCGCGCCTACGTTCTAGGGTATGCGCCAGCGTACCCGCACGGCCCGCTCGGCAAGTCATGGACACGGCGTTCAGCGCGACCCGCCGCTGCATCGGAATGCTTAACTTAGCTGTGTCGCCGTCGAAGCACAGCTTCGCGCCGCAACTCGCGGCGTGTTAACCGATCATTAAACCATCTTAAGTAAGATTTATCTTTCTTTAGAGCGACCGCCTTTCGCCTTGTCGATCGCAGTCGCGGTCACGAGAGTTGGATCTTGATGTCCGCGTTGCCGCACCTCAAGCGCTCGATCGGCGTCAAGATCTTCGGCGCCTTCGTTGTCATGGGTTTGATGACGATCGCGCTCAGCGCCTACGGACTATATGTCCTGATCGCTGCCGGAGACATCGTGGCTGCCACCTACGACGGCCCGTTGATGGCGATCAATTTCGCGCGTTCGGCCAGCCTCACCTTCGTCCGAATGGATAAGGAAGAGCTGCGACGCTCGATCTCCGCGGCGAGCGAACAGCCCGAGATCGACCGCAAGCTGACCGACCTCGCAGCTACGTTCTTCGAAGATCTCGCCGTGGCAGAGCAGCGCTCGCTCGCTCCAGACGAGCAGCCGGTCATCGCGAAGATTCACCAACTTGTCTCGCGGTGGGACACGCTGCGCCACCGGCCCTCCTCGGACCGCATCCAAGTAGAGCTTGAAACGGTTGCAGAGGAGATCGTGAAGCAGTTCGACGTGTTGATCGAGCTGATCGCAGACCACAGCTTCATCGAGCGCCGCAAGTCCGTCATGGCGATTGAGTCATTCCGGCACATCAGCATCGCCGGGGCGCTGCTCGTCATGCTACTCTCCGCCTCGATTACGCTCCTCCTGGCACGCGGCATCGTCCGGCCGCTCTCGGCGGCGGCTTCGATCGCGAACCGCATCGCCGGCGGTGAGCTGGAGACGCCGATCCCGATCGGCGGCAAGGATGAGTCCGGCATCCTGCTGCGCTCGATGACGGTCATGCAGGACAACATCCGACAAATGATGGAGCGGGAAAAGGCCGCCAACCGCGCCAAGTCGCAATTCCTGGCGACGATGAGCCACGAGATCCGCACGCCGATGAATGGCGTCCTCGGCACGGCCAACCTACTCGCGACGACGCCGCTCAACGATCGGCAGACGCAGCTCGTCCATAACCTCGTCGGGTCGGGTCAGGCGCTGCTCGGGATCATCAACGACATTCTCGATCTGTCGAAGATCGAAGCCGGCCGTTTCGATCTGGCTATGGTCGAGTTCGATCCGCGCGAGCTGATCGCCGAAATCACCGACCTGTTCAGCGAGCGCTGCACCAGCAAGGGGATCGAATTCATCTATTTCGTCGCCGAGGAGGTGCCGCACCGTCTGACCGGCGACCCGGCCCGGTTGCGGCAGGTACTGATCAATCTCGTCGGCAACGCGATCAAATTCACCGAGCGCGGTGAGATCCTGGTCGAACTGTCGCTGACCGACGCCACGCAGCAGCACGCAACACTGCATTGCTCGGTCACCGACACCGGAATCGGCATCGATCCTGAGCAGCGGGCGAAGATCTTCGAATCCTTCTATCAGGTCGATGGCTCGATGACGCGGTCGCGCGGTGGCACCGGGCTTGGCCTGTCGATCGTCAAGGAGCTCGTCACGTTGATGGGTGGCGATGTCGGGGTCGAGAGCGAACTCGGACGCGGCTCACGGTTCTGGTTCACGACGCGGCTCGACCGTTCGGACGACGAGCTCGCCGCTACTCGTCGCCCACGAGCACTCGAGCGGCCTTTGCGGGCTTTGGCGGTCGATGCGAACGCGGTCAGTGCCGAGGTAATGTCACGCTATTTCACGAGTTGGCGCATCGACGCTCGGATCTGCGCATCGGCCGCCGAGGCCGAGACCGCATTGCAAGACGCCGAGGCATCAAAGCGGCCGTTTGACGTCGTGATCATCGATGTCAAGGGCTTGACCGGCGAAGGCGTTAAGCTGGCGCGCAAGATCCGGATCGAGCAGCAGGGGCGTCGGCCCGAAGTGATCCTGCTGGTGGACGTCGGCGGTTCGGTCGCCGACAGCAGTTTGGAAAACCTCGGCGCCTGCGCCTTGTTGGCAAAGCCGGCGCGGCCTTCGGTGCTGTTCGATTGCCTGGCATCGATCGCCTCCGGTTCGCGTGAGAATGGGACCGCCTCGTTCTATGTCCGGAGGAGCGGCGCCAGGTCCGAGGTTGCCTTTGACGCCCATGTCCTCGTGGTCGAGGACAACGCGGTGAACCTGGACGTCGCCAGCAGCATGCTGAAGCAGATGGGGTGTTCCGTCGTCACTGCGTCGAATGGCCGATCCGCCGTACAGCTCTTTGCCCAGGAAATGTTCGACTTGATCCTGATGGATTGCGAGATGCCGATCATGGACGGCTTCGACGCGACGCTGCGCATGCGCGAATTTGAGCGCGTGATGCCGGGATTGCGTGACGAGGAAGATTCCCGTCCGCGCACCCCGATCGTGGCGCTGACCGCTCACGCCCTCGCCGAGGTCCGAGAGCGCTGCCTCGAAGCCGGAATGGATGACTTCCTCATCAAACCCTACGACGAACTGCAGATCGCCGACATGCTCGGGCGCTGGCTGACGCCGAGCACCGCCATCACGACCGCCCCGGAGAGCGATATCCCGGGCGGGGAAGAGCGCCCGTCTTCGGCCGTAGCGGCGACAGGGCTCGATATGAAGGCCATCGACCAGATCCGACGGATTTCCGGCGACGACGGATCCTCGCTCTTGAGCCAGGTGATATCGCAGTTTACCGCGGTATCCGGCCCGCTCCTGGTGACCATGCGAGCGAAGAGCCGTAATTCCGATCCACAAGCCGTATGGCGAGCCGCGCATAGCCTGAAGTCAAGCGCCTCGGCGATAGGTGCTTGTCGCGTCTCGCAACATTGTGAAGAAATTGAAGCATTGGCTCGCGACAACGGCATTTTACCCACTGCGGACGTCATCGCTGCGCTGGAGGGCGAGGTGGCCGCGGCGATCGGCGAGCTGAACCGGCTGGTAAGCGCCGAACAAGGCGCGGCCTAGCCGCCCGATGCGAACCAGGACCGGCATACGCAAGTGGTCGGTGTCGGCCCTAGGGGCGGGGCCGCCATATCTTCGCCGTCGGGTTGGAATCTTGGATTGCCGACCAGGCGCGCTAGCAACGCTGGGGTGCAGAAGCGGAATTTCAAACACTGACGCACCACGCCGGCAGGCGGGCCCTTGACGTGAACATATCATGAACTTATAGGCGGTGCAGCCCCTCCCTCGGAGCGCTGCCTGTGCCCGAAATTCTTGCCCCTCAGCCTGCTTCCGCCTGCAATTCGCTGCATTTCGGAATCGGAATCGAGGGGAATCAATCGCTTGGTCTGATCTTTTCTCCGTCGCGGCGCGCGTGTGTGTGCGTACGCGCGCGCGGGATGCGCGCGGGCGGTTCGCGAAGGGGCATTCCGGCAATCCGCGGGGCCGGCCGCCCGGCATCGCCAATCCGCAGCGGCGCGTGCCCGACCTCAGGACGCTGTGCCTGACGCCCGGGGCCGCTGCGGCTCTCGCGCGCCGCAAGCCCCGGCTGCTGCGGCCGATGCTGGCGCAAATCCTGCCGCCGGCGGCGCCGATCCCTCCGGCCGAGCGGCTCGGCATCGATTTCCGGAAGTTGCGCCGGATCGAGGATGTGCAAAGGGCGATGCAGAAAATCTGGACGGGTCTGTCGCGCGGCGAGATTGGCCCCGGCGAGGCCGCGCGCCTCGCCCGGCGGGTCGCCGGCCCGCGCCGCCTCGCCCGCTTGGACCGCCGGGCGGGCCGCCGGGTCAGCCTGCTTCCGGACGCTCCGTCGGTAGAGGAGGCGGTCGCGGCGGGGCGGTTGGAACGCCGGGCGGAGTGTGCTAGCGGTGCGCCGCGCGCCCCTTCGCCGGGCGCATCGGTCGAACCGGCCCCTCGGAACGGTGAACGAGATGAGCGCAGCGGAAATGGCAGCGGATACTTCAGCGGAAATGACCGACGGCTTTCACCTCGTCGTCGAGGCTCTGAAGCTGAACGGGGTCGACACGATCTTCGGGGTGGCCGGCATTCCGATCACCGATCTGCTGCGTTTGGCGCAGAACGAGGGGATCCGCTATCTCGGCTTCCGCCACGAGCAATCGGCCGGCAACGCGGCGGCGATCGCCGGCTATCTGACGCAGAAGCCGGGCATCTGCATGACGGTCTCGGCTCCCGGCTTTCTGAACGGGCTGGTCGCGCTCGCCAACGCCACGACCAATTGCTTCCCGATGATCCTGATCAGCGGCTCCTCCGACCGCGCCATCGTCGATCTCGAGCAGGGCGATTACGAGGAGATGGATCAGCTCGCCGTTGCCCGGCCGCATTGCAAGGCGGCCTACCGCGTCAACCGCCCGCAGGATATCGGCATCGGCATCGCGCGGGCGATCCGCGCCGCCGTGTCGGGGCGCCCGGGCGGCGTCTATCTCGACCTGACCGCCGAGGTGCTCGGCTCCGCTCTCGACGTCGACACCGCGAGGAAATCGCTGGTCAAGGTTGTCGATCCGGCGCCGCCGTCACCGCCGGCGCCGCAATCGGTCGCCCGCGCCATCGAGCTGCTGGCGAACGCGCAGCGCCCCCTCGTGATCCTCGGCAAGGGCGCCGCCTATGCGCGGGCCGACGAGGAGATCCGGTCGTTCATCGAGAGCACCGGCATCCCGTTCCTGCCGATGTCGATGGCCAAGGGCCTCTTGCCCGACGAGCATGCGCAATCCGCCGCCGCCGCCCGCTCCTACGCGATCGGCAATGCCGATGTCGTGGTGCTGGCCGGGGCGCGCCTCAATTGGCTGCTGTCGCACGGCCGGGCGCCGCTGTGGTCCGAGACGACGAAGTTTGTCCAGATCGACATCTCGCCGACCGAGTTCGACAGCAACCGGGCGATCGCCGCGCCGGTGGTCGGCGACATCAAATCGGTGTTCGCCGCGTTCAACACCGCGCTGAAGCCGGGACAGATCAAGCGCCAGGCGGCCTGGGTCGACGAGATCGGCAAGCGCAAGCAGCAGAATGTCGAGCGCATGGCGGCGCGCCTCAACGCTGATCCCAGCCCGATGAATTTCTCCAGCGCGTTGCGCGCCGTGCGCAACGCGCTCGCCACCCAGCCGGATGTCTATATCGTCAACGAGGGCGCCAACACGCTCGATTTCGGCCGCAACATCATCGACATGAACCTGCCGCGCCACCGGCTCGACAGCGGCACCTGGGGCGTCATGGGCATCGGCATGGGCTATGCCATCGGTGCCGCCGCGGTGACCGGCAAGCCGGTCGTCGCGATCGAGGGCGACAGCGCCTTCGGCTTCAGCGGCATGGAGATCGAGACGATCTGCCGCTACGAGCTGCCGGTGACGACGATCATCTTCAACAATAACGGCGTCTACCGCGGCGATCCGGCCGACCGGCCCTACTCGCCGACCGGCCTGCTGCGCGACGCGCGCTACGAAAAGATCATCGAGGCGTTCGGCGGCGCCGGCTACCACTGCGAGGATACGCCGAGCCTCACCAAGGCTCTCAGCGATGCGCTCGCCTTGGGCAAGCCGGCCCTGATCAACGCCGTCATCGACCCCACTGCCGGCACCGAAAGCGGCCACATCCAGAGCCTTAATCCCAAGAGCGCCGTCGCCCAGAAGAAGTGACGCCGATGCAATAAAGCGGGTGAGGGTGCTGCCGACGCGCCCACCCCGTCATTGCGAGGAGCGGAGCGACGAAGCAATCCCCATCCGCAGAGGGCAATTCGGCAGGAGATTGCTTCGCTCCGCTCGCAATGACAGTAATGGCGGCGATGGAATTCGGCATCTTCCATGAGTTCTGGTCGACCCGGGCGGGCTCGCAACCCGAGGCGTTCGCGCAATCCTTCGCCGAGATCGCGGCGGCCGAGGAATGGGGGCTCGACGCGGTGTGGCTCGCCGAGATCCACATGAACCCGACCCGTGCGCTGGTCACCGCGCCGCTGATCGTGGCGAGCGCGATCGCCGCGCGCACGGGCCGCATCAAGATCGGCACGGCAGTGCAGATCCTGCCCCTGGGCCATCCGCTGCGCCTCGCCGAGGAGACCGCGACAATCGACCAGATCAGCAACGGGCGGCTGATCTTCGGGATCGGCCGCAGCGCCTTTCCGCGCGCCTATAACGCCTACGGCATCTCCTACGAGGAGAGCCAGGACCGCTTCGCCGAAAGCCTCGAGATCATCAAACTGGCCTGGACCGAGCCCGCCTGCTCCTATCGGGGCCGCTACCACAGCTTCGAGAATTTCACCTTGGTGCCGCGCCCGATGCAGCTGCCGCACCCGCCGATCCGCATCGCCGCCAGCCAGCCCGACACCTATGAGCAGATCGGCCGGCTCGGCTATCCGCTGTTCTCGGCGGTGCGCGCCAGCCCGCTCACCGAGCTCGCCCGCCACACCCGGGTGTATCGCGACGCCTGGGCGGCGGCCGGGCATCCGGGCGAGCCGCAGGCTTATCTGCCCAGCGCGCGGATCTGTCTCGCGATGCCGAGCCCGCCGCGCGACCGCCCGGCGCCGCCCGAGCCAGCCACCAGCCCGTATTCTTCGACCAGCAGCGGGTACTCGTTTTCGAGCGCCTCGACCGGCAGGTTCGAGGTGTTGGTGACATGCACCTGGATGCCGTCCATGCCGTCGCGCCCGAGCCGCGCCCCGGCGCCGCCGCCGAGCGTCTCCAGATACACATAGGTCCGCCCGCTGCGCCGGTGCCGGCCGGAAAACACGATCGCCGGCAGCACGTCGTTGCTCGACGCCATGACATCCTCGGGCGGCAAGAGCCCGCGAAACGCGCCGAAGATCGCGCCGGCGATCTTCTGGCAGGTGATGCTGCGCGCGCCGACCGCGGCCGGGAAGCGCGGGTTGACGATCGAGCCCTCCGGCGCGCTGATCCGTACCGCCTCGAACAAGCCGCTGTTCGGCAGCAGCCCGGGATCGAGCAGGGCCTTCACCGCATAGAACACGGTCGCCTTGAGCCCGCTTTCCGGCACGTTCAGCGCGCCCTTCGATTGCGGCGCCGAGCCGGCGAAATCGAAATCGAGCCGGCCGCCTTCGACCCGCACCGTCACCGTGATCGGCGCCTTCTCGTCGCCGCCGCCGTCATCGTCGAGATAGGTCGTAAAGCTGTAGGCGCCGGGCTTCAGTTGCGCGATGCGGTTGCGCAGGCGTTGCGCGGTATAGGCGAGGATGTCATCGATCGCGGTCGTTACCGCTTCGATGCCGGTCTGCGCCGCCAGCTCCAGCATGCGCCGGGCGCCGAGATCGTTGGCGGCGATCTGCGCCTGCAGGTCGAGCGTGCGCTCCTCCGGCTCGCGGGTGTTCTCGGCAATCAGCCGCAACAAGCCGCGGTCGAGTTCGCTACCGTGCCGGATGCGCGTCGCCGGGATGCGGATGCCTTCCTCGAAGACGCTCAGCGCGTCTGCGGCGATCGAGCCCGGCACCCGGCCGCCGACATCGGCGTGGTGACCGATATTGGCGGTGAAGAAGCGCACCTCGCCGGCGACGAACATCGGCGTCACGACCGAAATGTCCGGCATGTGCGTGCCGGCGGCGAGGTAGGGGTCATTGCACAGAAAGGCGTCGCCGTCGCGCATCTCGGCGAGCGGAAAGTCGTGCCGCACCGCCTCGACCGCGCCGAGCAATGAGCCGAGATGCAGCGGGATGTGCGCCGCCTGCGCGATCAGCCGGCCCGCCGCATCGAACAGCCCGACCGAGCAGTCGCGCCGCTCCTTGATGTTGGTCGAGAACGAGGCGCGGATCAGGTTCGACCCCATCTCCTCGGTGATCGACAGGAGGCGGTTCGAGAACACCTCCATCAGGATCGGATCGCTAAGGGCGCGCGTGGTCATTTCACCTCGGTGTCATTGCGAGCGAAGCGAAGCAATCCCCGTCCGACTTGTCTCATCCGAGGGAGATTGCTTCGTCGCTGCGCTCCTCGCAATGACAGCGCTCAGAGTAGTGCTATGCCGATGCGGCCGGCGCGAATTCCTCGGGGGCGAACTCGTAGCGGGTGTTGCAGAATTCGCAGGTCACGGTCGTGATCTCGTCCTTCTGCATGTCCTCGATGTCCTCGGCCGGGAAGGCGCGCAGGATGCGGGCGATGCGCTCGCGCGAGCAGCGGCAGCGCGCCTCCAACGGGTGCGTCCGGAACACCCGAACTTGCTCTTCGTGGAACAGCCGGAACAACAGGCGGCGCGGCGGCAGTTCGGGATCGACCAGCTCGGCCGAGGTCGCCGAGCTCATCAGCACCATCGCGCGCCGCCAGCCATCCTCGACATCGTCGGCGATCACGTGATGGCCGCCTTCCGGCGGCACCCGCTGCAGCATCAGCCCGCCGGCCCGCCAAGCCCCATCGGGACCGGAGCGCGCCGCCGACAATTTGATGCCGGCCTGGATCTGCTCGGATTGCCGGAAGTAATGCTGCGCGCATTCGGCCAGGCTGGCGCCGATCAGTTCGACGATGCCCTGATAGCGCTCGGTGTCCTCGCCCTGATCGACCGTAAAGGCGATATAGCCGCCGCCGATCACCTGCGGCACCGACGGGCTTTG
>Ga0066709_100004014_pt1 | contig 11562 bp, 12 predicted proteins | sample GraSoiAngelo_158_FD_79665 | JGI IMG/M metagenome (GOLD analysis project Ga0066709, IMG submission 79665) | Grasslands soil microbial communities from the Angelo Coastal Reserve, California, USA - 14_1009_16_30cm | ecosystem: Environmental > Terrestrial > Soil > Grasslands | place: USA... | reverse complement strand
GGGCGGAGCGCGCCCTGCTCGAGTCGGCCGGGAACCGAGGCCTTCGGCCGTGACTGGGGAGGGGTCCACTACCGGGGACCACCGCGTCGGACTGGGGATCGACCTCCACGCTCGAGGCACCGAGCTCGAGCGAGCCCTGTTCCTGGGCGGCGTTCGCTTCGACCACGAGCCCGGGTTGGCCGGGCACTCCGACGGGGATGTCGTGTGCCATGCCGTGGCCGACGCCCTCCTGGGGGCGGCGGGCCTGGGCGACCTCGGCCAGCACTTTCCGGACACGGACCAGGCATTCGCGGGCATCGCCGGGCTCGATCTCCTTTCGCGGGTCGTGGCTTTGATCCGGGACCAGGGGTTCGCACCCCGCCAATGCGATCTCACGGTGGTTCTGGAGCGCCCGGCCATCGCCCCGCATCGGGAGGAGATTCGGCACCACCTGGCCTCCGCCCTCGGAGTCGAGGTGGCCGAGGTCTCGGTGAAAGCGACCAGGCCAGAGGGGCTGGGACTCACGGGTGACGGAGCCGGCTGCCTGGCGCTCGTGTCGGTGGCCCGGCTCGGCCCCGGATGAGCCGGGCCCCATCGCCGGAGCCGCGGAGCGGGCGCCGCCGCCGGGCCCGGGCCGGCCGGGTGGCGCCTTCGGATGGGGGGCTGTTCCCGATCGGTGGACGGCGCCCTGCGCTCGAGGCGATCCGGGCCGGCCGGGCCGTGGAGGTCCTCGCCGTCCGAGGATCCACGCGGACCGTGGGCCTGCGCGACGTCCTGGCCGCGGCGGAGCGTGCCGGCGTTCCGGTCAGGTGGGTGGACCGTACCGCCATCGACGGGCTGGGCGTCGATGATCATCAAGGCGTTGCGGCGGTGGTGACGTCCAGCCCCGAGCTCGACGAGGCGGCCCTCCGATCGTTTCCGTTCGAGCCGGACGCGCTGGTGGTGGTGCTCGACGGCGTCACCGACCCAAGGAACTTCGGGGCCTGCGCCAGATCGGCGGAGGCCGCCGGGGCCGCGCTGCTGGTGGCGCGGAAGCGCCGGTCGGCCCCTTTCTCGCCGGCCGCGATCAAGTCATCGGCCGGGGCCCTCCTGCACCTGCCGGTGGCCAGGGTCGCCAATCTCACCCGAACGATCGAGCAGCTCCAGGAGCGGGAGTTCTCCGTCGTCGGCCTCGACGCGGGAGGGGTGGACATGCGGGACGCGCCGCCCGCCGGCCGTCCCATCGCCCTGGTCGTGGGTTCCGAGGGAACGGGACTCTCCAGGCTGGTGCGGGAGTCGTGCGATCTGCTGGTGGCCATCCCCATGGCCGGGAGGACGGCGTCCCTGAACGCGTCGGCGGCGCTCTCGGTTGCCCTGTTCGCCTACGCCACGCCTCCGGACCGGCCGGATCGCGCTGTTACGATGCCCTCTGCTGGCGTGGCGCAGCCCGGTAGCGCAAGCGATTTGTAATCGCTAGGTCGTGGGTTCGAATCCCACCGCCAGCTCTTCTTTCGGCCCTCGATTCGAACCCGAATCCAGCCCCGATGTGACGAAGCGCCGTTTCGGCCCGAGAGATGGTTGACTCGGGCTGCGGCTCCTCCATGATCGGGAGGATGCCTCCCACCGGTGGCTCGCGGCCACGCCTTCCCACCGCCGCCGTCGAGACCGACATCAGAAGGGCCCGCCGGGCGAGGAACGGGCGCCGCGTCGTGATGGGTCTCCTCGGCGTCCTCGTCGTGGCGGCGTTGACCAGCTTCCTGGGCGTCCACACCTCAACCGTCTCCGGGTCGGGCAATGGCTATAGCCTGACGCTCACCTACCCATCGGTGACCCGCCCGGGCCTGGCGGTGCGATGGATCCTCGATGTGCGCCACCCCGGGGGCTTCAAGGGCAATGTCACCATCGCCACGACGAGCCGCTACTTCGATCTGTTCGACTTCAACAACCTCGATCCGGTGCCGTCCTCGCAGATCACGGACGCGACGAGCTCGATCTGGGTCTTCGATCCGCCGCCCGGCGACGTCCTCACGATCACCATGGACGCCCGGGTCGAGCCCGCCCAGCAGTATGGGAAGAGGGCCGTCACCGAGCTGCGGCTCGGAGGCTTCGGTGCGGTGGTCCTTCACTACATGACGCGGGTGATGCCCTGATGGAGATCGTCCTCCGGGCCACCGTGACGTTCTTCTTCCTCCTCCTGGTGACGCGGAGCATGGGAAAGAAGGAGCTCTCGCAGCTCTCCGCGTTCGAGCTCATCCTGGTGATCACGATGGGCGACCTCGTCCAGCAGGGCGTGACGCAGGAAGACCAGTCGCTGACGGGAGCGTTCACCGCGATCGCCACCATCGCCACGCTCATCGTGTTGCTGTCCGCGATCCAGTTCCGCTGGCCGAGGACCAGGAGCGCCGTCCGCGGGATCCCCGTGGTGGTGCTTCGGGATGGCCGGCCGTTGGAGGAGGCCATGCGGGTGGAGCGTCTGAAGCTCGACGAGATCCACGAGGCCGCCCGGCAGCAGGGGATCGGCGACCTGGCCGAGGTGCGGGTGGCGATCCTGGAACCCGATGGGAAGCTCTCGTTCATCCAGGCGGACGACGAACAGCACGACCAGCCGGACGACGTGGCTTCCTGAGCCCGCCTGCGGATCGGACGCTCTGGCCAGTGCTCAGACGGGCTTCGGCCCGGCGTGGATGGCCAGCACGGTCTCGATGGTATCCGCGTCGCGAGGGGCCTTGTCCGGCCGGTACCCCTTCACCCTGGCGAACCGGAGGGCCACGCCGGCCGGGTAGCGGGAGCTGCCCTGGACGCCGTCGATGGCGATCTCCACGACCAGCTCCGGACGGACGTACACCGTGTACTCGTCCCGGTTCGTCTCCAGCTCCAGCAGGCGCTCGGTCTGCCAGGCGAGCATCTGGTCCGTCATCCCCTTGAAGGTCTTGCCCAGCATGACGAAGCCGCCCGTCTTCGGATCGCGCGCTCCGAGGTGGAGGTTGCTGAGCCATCCGCGCCGCCGGCCGTGGCCCCATTCGGCCCCCAGCACGACCAGGTCCAGCGTGTGGGCCCGCTTCACCTTGAGCCAGCCGGCCCCGCGGCGCCCGGCCTCGTAAGGCGCGTCCAGTGCCTTCACCATCACGCCCTCGTGCCCGGCGGCGATCGCGAGGTCGAGGAAGCGGCCGGCCTCCTCCGCGTCGCCGGTGACCACGCGCGGAGCAACCATGTTCGGCTCGACACGGGCCTCGAGAACGGCGAACCGTTCGCGTGCGGGCCGGTCGATCAGGTCGTCACCGTCCAGGTGCAGGCAGTCGAAGGCGAACAGCGAGAGCGGGACCAGGCCCCGCATCTGCTCCACGTCGAGCCTGCTCCCGAACCGGCCCATGGTGACCTGGAAGGGATGGGGTCGGCCCTCGGCCGAAAGGGCAATGGCCTCGCCGTCCAAGACGATGGCCTCGACCGGCAGTCGCCCGATGACCTCGACGAGCTCGGGAACGCGGTCGGTGATGTCGGCCAGGTTCCGGGTGAAGGCCAGGACCTCGTCCCCCTGCCGGTGCACCTGGACCCGGGCCCCGTCGAACTTCCACTCCACCGCCGCCGGACTGATCCTGCCTAGCGCTTCGTCGATGTTCGCGGCGGTCTGGGCCAGCATCGGAGACACCGGCCGAAGCACCGTGAGCCGGAAGCGTCCCAGTCCGCGGCGTCCCTCGGCCACCGCCGCGGCGGCCACCGCGCCGAGGTCCCCGGCGAGCATGGCCGCCCGCCGGACCTCCCTTGACGGCACGTCGGCGGCCCTGGCCACCGCTTCGATCATGACCCCCTCGAGTGCCCCCTGCCGAAGCTCGCCGGTGAGAAGGCCGATGAGGAATCGCCGCTCCGATTCGGTGGCCCGCCCGAACAGGTCCGCCAGCTCACGGCGCCTGGCGGTCTGGGATCCCGGCCCGATCGTGGTCCCGATCCTCCGAAGGGCCACGTCAACCTCGAGCAGCTCCAGGGTGGGCGCCGGCACGGCCGGAGGGAGATCGCGGAGGGAGGCCCAGCCGATCCCGATGGCCGGATGCGGCAGCTCCCCGGAGAGGTAGGCCACCCCGACGGCGGCCTCCTCGGGGCGTAGCTCCCGCAGAGACGAGGCGATGCGCTCGATCTTCGCCAGCCGGGCCGGCGTCTCGGCCACGTCGGAGGAAGCGCGGGCGATCTCGGCGAGCAGCATCCAGGGATCCCGTGATCAGTCCAGCGTCGCCCCGGCGGCGACGGCTTCCTCGAGGGCCCGCTTCCCATCCTCCGGCCGGAGGTTCACGGCCCGGACCCCTTCGGCGATGATCCGAACTTCGTATCCGAGCCCGATGCCGTCGATGGCGGTTTCCTTGACGCAGTAGTCGGTGGCCAACCCGGTGATGACGATCCGCTCCACCCCCCGCTGCCGGAGGATCCGGTCGAGCTCGGTAGCGTCGCGCTCGCCGCTCATGGGGTCCCTGACGCTGAATCCCGAGTAGCCGTCCTCGCCACCGATCCCCTTCCTGACCACCTCCCCGGCCAGGTGGAGGTCGGGGCGGAATTCGGCTCCCCAGGTGCCCTGGACGCAGTGGACCGGCCAGACGCCGCCGTCCTTTTGGAAATGTGGGGTGCTCCCCGGGTGCCAATCCTGCGTGTAGGCCACGAGCCCGCCGGCGGCGAGGGCCCGCTCGATCTCCCGATTCGCCACCGGCACCACCTGGTCCCCTTCCTCCACGTACAGGCTCCCCTTCGGGTCGGCGAAGTCGTTCTGGATGTCCACCACCACCAGCGCCGTCTTCTCGTCGTATTCGGGCATCGGCCCGGATCACCTCCTCGGATCCGACTCCATGATGGCGCGATCCGGATCCTTCGACCCTTTGGCTCCTTCCCGCTGGTAGCATCCCTGCGCGCTCGGGGAGAGGAGTGGCGAACACGTGACCGCCGGATCGGCCTGGGAGACCGCGCTCCACCAGCTGGACGAGGCCGCCCGGACCATGGATCTCGAGCCGGGGGTCCACGAGGTCCTTCGCCATCCCAGGCGCGCCCTGCAGGTTTCGGTCCCCACCCGGATGGACGACGGCTCCATCCGCGTGTTCCAGGGCTACCGGGTGCACCACAACACGTCGCGCGGCCCGTCGAAGGGCGGCATCCGCTACCACCCGAGCGTGGACCTGGACGAGGTGAAGGCGCTCGCCATGTGGATGACGTGGAAGTGCGCGGTGGTGAGCATCCCTTATGGCGGGGCGAAGGGCGGCGTCGTGGTGGATCCGGCGAAGCTCTCGCCGGGCGAGCTGCAGCGGATGACCCGCCGGTATGCCTCGGAGATCCTGCCCCTGATCGGCCCGGAGCGCGACATCCCGGCCCCCGACCTCGGAACGAACGAGCAGGTGATGGCCTGGATCATGGACACCTACTCGACCCGGGAGGGATTCTCGGTGCCAGGCGTGGTGACGGGGAAGCCGCTGTCGATCGGCGGCTCGGCCGGCCGCTCCCAGGCCACCGCGCGCGGGGTCATGTACATCACGCTGGCCACCATGAAGCACCTCGCGATGTCGGTGGAAGAGGCGCGGGTGGTGGTCCAGGGCTTCGGCAACGTGGGAGGGGGCACCGTCCAGCTGCTCCACGACCAGGGGTGCCAGATCGTCGGGGTGTCGGACGTGGGCGGGGGGACGTACAACCCCCGGGGCCTCTCGCCGCAGGGCCTGTTAGCCCACAAGACGAAGGGCGGGTCGTTCGGGAGCTACGAGGGCGGGGAGCCCGTCACCAACGAGGAGCTCCTGGAGCTGGACTGTGACGTCCTGATCCCGGCGGCCATCGAGGGACAGCTCACCGACGTGAACGCGGAGCGGGTCAAGGCTTCGGTGATCGTCGAGGCCGCCAACGGTCCGACCACGCCGGAGGCGGACGAGATCTTCCACGACCGGGGCATTCTGGTGGTGCCCGACATCCTGGCGAACGCCGGCGGGGTCACCGTGTCCTACTTCGAATGGGTCCAGGCCCTTCAGGCGTTCTACTGGTCCGAGGACGAGGTCAACGACCGCCTCAGGAAGATCATGGAGAAGTCCTACGTGGACGTGCTGAACCTGGCGGAGGAGCGGAAGGTCCCGATGCGCACCGCCGCCACCATCCTCGGGGTGGGCAGGGTCGCCGACGCCCACATCACCCGGGGGCTCTATCCGTAGAGACTAGGCCGCCGGGTGTGTCGGTGGCGGATGCTAGTCTCGCGTTGATGGAGCACCCCGTCGATCTGGCCCAGCGCTGGCAGGAGATCCTGGAGTTCGAGCGGCGATGGTCGACCCTTCGGATGCCGAAGGAGGCCGCCGTGCGGGGCCGATTCGGCGTTTCCGCCGCACGGTATTATCAGCAGCTGAACCGGCTGATCGACCATCCGGACGCGCTCCGCCACGATCCGATGCTGGTCCGGCGGCTGCGCCGGCTGCGGGACTCCCGCCGGAGCACTCGGTTCGGGCGGGAAGCCGCCAAGGGCGAACGGGAAGGGGTGACCGGCACGTGGGCACGTCCTCGCTGAGAGCCGTCATCCTGGCCGCCGCCGTGGCCCTCGGGATCTTCGGGCTGGCCAAGGCGTTCCCGGAGAACGCCAGCAAGACGCTGACCGCCACCTCCCCCGCCACGACGACGACCACCCCGCCTCAGACGCCCGGGCAGACCCCCAAGACGCTTCCCCCCGCGCACCACAAGAAGAAGCCCAAGACGAGAGGGGTGACCGTCCAGGTCCTGAACGGGTCGGGCACCCCGCTGCTCGCCCTCCAGACGACCGAGTCGATCACGAACATGGATCTCGGCTACAAGCTGTTGACCCCCGGCAACGCCACGCGGACCGACGTCACCACGATCTATTACAAGTCCGGGTTCAAGGCCTCGGCGGCCTACCTGGCGTCCAAGGTGTTCCCCGATGCCGCGCTGAAGCTCACCACCAGCAGCACGTTCACGGCGAGCCTCACCGTGGTGCTCGGCTCGGACTTCGCCGCGACGGTGACCCCCACGCCCTCGGCGACCTGATCGAGCCTGGCCGCCGTCAGATCCCTTCGACCCCGCGCCGACTCAGCGGTCGTGGGTGACCATCTCCAGGTCGGCCAGCTGGCTCGGTACCCAGTCCTCGAGGCGATTGCGGACCACGGCCTCGCGGGTTCCGCCGGCTCGACGCCGACGCTCGTCCGCATCCATGTCCAGCACCGTGGCGATGGCCTCCGCCGTGGCTCCGACGTCGAAGGGGTTGACCGCGAGGACGTGAGGCCGGAGCTCCGGGTACGCCCCGGCGTTCTCGGACAGGACGACCACGCCGTCCCTCGTGTTCAGGACCGCGCCTTCCTTGGCCACCAGGTTCATCCCGTCGCGCACCGGGTTGACCAGTAGCACGTCGTAGATCCCGAAGCCGGCGAGCGCCGAGGAGTAGTCGTCCTGGACCTGGACCCGGATGGGCTGCCACCGCTCGTCGCCGAGCTCGGCGTTTATCCGCTCCGCGGTCCGTAGGCAGTCCTTCACGTACCCGCGATATTCGGGAACGCTCTCGCGCGAAGGGTTGAGGAGCGCCAGATGCTTCGCCCGTCCCCGCCACCGGCGATTCCTGAGGAGGAACCCCTCGAAGGCCAGGAATCCCCGGAGGATGTTCTTCGAAAGATCGGTCCGGTCCACCCGGAGGACCAGGCGGGCTCCGCCCAACCACCGGCCGATCCTTCGTTCGGCCGCCGCAACTTCCTCCGACGCGGCCTGCTCCTTGAGCGCGGCGGGATCCACGGAGATCGGATACAGGCGCACCAGCACTCGCCGCCCGTGCCACCGTACGGACCGGTCCCGGAGATTCACCGTCGCGCCCGGGAGGTCGTGGCAACAGCGCATGAAGTTCTCCGCCCATCGCTCCGAGTGGAACCCGACGACGTCGGCCCCTAGCAGCCCGGACAGGAGTTCGATGCGCATCGCCGCGGGGAGCGTTCGGAAGGCCTCGGGGTCGGCGAACGGGATGTGGGAGAAGTGCGCGATCCGGGCATTCGGCCTCCGGGCCCGTAGCAATGCCGGGACCAGCGACAGGTGATAGTCCTGCACCAGGTACGCGGGCTCGGCCTTCGTGGGCGCGTCCTCCTCGGCCAGGGCCTCGGCGAACTCCTCGTTCACCCGCCGGTACGACGCCCAAGCCCGATCGGTGGCCCGGTCCCATCGCGGCATGCGCGGCAGATCCCACAGCGCGTGATGCACGAACCACAGCACCCGGTTCGAGATGCCGTTGTAGAAGCGGTCGTACATGCGGGGGTCGAACGAGAGGTAACGCAGGTCGTGGCCCGCGGCTCCCATCGCCGGGTCGAGGTGGACCCCTCCGGCCCGCTCCCTGTCCTCCGGCGACATCGCGCTCGCGATCCACAATCCGCCCGAGGCCTGCAGGGCGCCGGAGAGCGCGGACACCAGGCCGCCTCCTCCCCGCCGAGCCACCACCTGGCCGTCCGGGTCCCGAACGAAGGCGACCGGACCGCGATTGGACGCCACCACGATCTGTCGTTTTGCCACTGGAGCCGGCACCCCCGAGTTGGTCACGGCGCGGGATCGACGGGCACGGGCGAGCTGAGTGTACCCAGCGCGATCGCCCGGCACCCTCCACGAGTTCACCGAGGTTCCGGGCCGAGGATTCCGGGAGCCGGAGAAGCGGAACCTATAATCCCCATGACCTCGCCACCCAAATGACTGCCGACCGCGGGCCCTTTCTCTCGAACCCCCTCGTCGCGAGGGTGGCGCGGTGGGGACTGCTCGCCTGGTCCAGCATCGGGGTGCTGATCCTCCTGTGGCTGGTGTTCCGGTTCGTGCTGGTGCCGATCCGGGTCATCTTCCCGCCGCTCGTGGTCGCCCTGATCGTCATCTACCTGCTCGATCCGGTGGTCACCATCCTCCAGCGCCGGGGGGTGCCGAGGGTCTGGGGCGCGCTGGCCGCCTACGTGGTGTTCCTGTCGGCCGTCGGCGTGGCCCTTGCGTACATGGTCCCGGTCATCACCCACCAGGTCCAGTCGTTCGTGGCCGGGACCCCCCGGCTGCTCGCCCGGTTCGAGGAGGGCTTCGCGGCGTTCGCCCGCCGCCTCGGCCTGCACCTTTCGGCGAAGGACTTCGTGGCCGCGCTCAACCCGAAGGGCGGGCGCGCGTTCAACTTCCTGGCCCGCCTGACGTCGTTCACCGCCGGCGTGGTCCGGGCCGCCGTGGTGCTCGTCCTCGGCCCGCTCCTCGCCTTCTACCTGCTGGTCGACCTGCCGAAGCTTCGGAGGGCCGCCGAGTCGCTGGTTCCGGCGTCACGCCGGGAGGAGGTCCGTGACCTCGTGTCGCAGATCGGGGCCACCCTGGGAGGGTTCTTCCGCGGGCAGCTGCTGGTCGCGCTGGTCATGGGGGCCGCCTCGCTGTTGGGTTTCTGGATGGTGGGGTTGCCGTTCTTCGCCCTGATGGGCGCGATCACCGGCCTGTTCGCGCTGGTGCCGCTGGTGGGGACCGTGGTCGCGGCGGTCCCGGTCCTGTTCGTGGCCGCCACGGCCGACGAGTCCCGCCGAGGTCTGCTCCACCTCCGCGGAGGGTGGACCCTGTCGATCGCCTGCGTCGTGGTCCTGGTGCTGGTCCAGCAGCTCGACACCCGCCTGCTCAGCCGGCGGTTCCTGAAGCGGGGGTCCAGGCTCCACCCGGTGACGGTGCTGCTGTCGCTGCTGGTCGGCGGGACGCTGATGGGGCTGTGGGGCATGCTCCTGGCGGTCCCGACGGCCGCCGTGATCAAGGTGGTCGCGCTGCACCTGTGGGACACGCGCTCGAGGTGGCCTCCGGTGCCGGTGCGCTCGGCGCCGTCACCGACAGCGTCGCACCCCAGGCAGGTGCCGGCCGGCCGCGGGCTCTCCGACGTGCCGGCCGGCGAGCCCGAGCGCAGGGTTCGGGCGGCCGGCGAGGAACGCGGCTAGCTGGCCTCAGTCGTCGAACCTCGCGTAGTCGACGTTCATGGTGTAGCCCGACTTGCCCTGCGGCGTGGTGGTGTAGTGGCGAAGGTCGGCCCACGCGATGTTGGCCGCTCCGTCGCTGCCATAGGCGAGGCCGAAGTACTCCCCGATGTGGTAGACGCACCGGTAGCAATCCGGCAGCGACTGCTGCCACCACAGGTCGTCGCTAAGGTGGGACGGGGCGGTGGTGATCCGGGTCAGATCGAACGAGCCGGGGAGCCCGGTGGCCAGGGTCACGTTCATGGTCTTGCCCCTGGGATCCCCGGTCCGGTCGTAGAACGCGATCCCCAACTCCCCGGTCACCGGGTTCACCGCGATGTTGGGGTTGAACTCGTCCCCCAATGCGCCGGCCACCAGATCGGGGCCGGTCCAGGTCTGGCCGCCGTCGCGGGAGGTCAACACGAACACGTCGTCGTTCGAGACGGGGTGCTGGAGGTCGTGGCGGCCGTTGCGGTTGTCGGAGAAGGCCAGGTACAGCGTGCCGTCCGGCGCGGCGGCCATGTGTCCGCCTCTCAGGTACGAGGCGATCGCCGTACCATTCAACCGGCAGTAGAAGGCATAGTCGCGCGAGCAGACGTAGTCCCCACCTCCATCTTCGAGATCGACCACGTGGACCGGCGACGACCACGTCTGTCCTCCGTCCGTCGAAGAGATGACCATGAGCTGGCTGTCGGGCACGAAATGATCGTGCTGTCGCTCCCATGACTCCTGAGCGTTCAGGTTCTGCTGGTTGAAGAACGCGAGGTAGATCGTTCCGTCTGGGGCGAACGTAGCGGAGTCCGGCGGGAAATTGTAGATGCAGCGCGGTCCGCCTGGGGCTACGCAGAAATCAGGGTTCGACCCGGAGATGATGGTCTCCTTGGTCCACATCACCCCGCCGTCGTCGCTGTAGGTCTCGGCGATCGGCGTATGGCACGCAGAGAGGTTGCACTCGATGTACAGGGCCGTCACCACCATCCGGCCGAAGTAGGGCGAGGCCGGCTCGTCGTCGATCGCGATCTTCCCCTCCTCGAACAGCGTGGCGTTGCTGACCCCGATGCAACCGGTGCTGGGGTGGACCATGACCGGGCTGCCCCAGGTCAGACCACCATCCGAAGACGTCGTGACGAGCTGATCCTGGAAGGAGCAATCTTGACCCGGGCCATCCACCCCGAAGGTCAGCACCACCGTGTGGCGCTTGACGTCGAACGCAAGCCAAGGGTCCCAGTTCTGCGTGTCCCGCCGTAGCGGAAGATCGCCGATGGTCCAGGTCTCACCGCCGTCGAACGACGTGGCGATCTGGATGGTCTGGTCCGGCCACACCCCGTTCAGGGAAGCGGTCACCACGTGATCGGGATCGGCGGGGTCGACGGCGATCGACGGCTCGTCCGTAGGCGCGGCGTATTCGTACGGGCAGTCGAGGGTCACATTGGCCGCGCTCGATGGGGGCGTCACGCACTCGATCCCCGACCGGCCAGGTGCCGATTTCGCCCGGCCAACCGGCGTGGCGATCGGCCGGTTCGCACGAATCCGTTCCGTTAACCCTGGCGGCAGGTACCGGGGTACCGTAGTCCCGGCCCGCGCTCCAGCGGGCATCAACAGTCCCAGCGCGAGGGCAACCGCGGTCGCCGCCTGTGTGCTCTTCGATCGCCTCATCTCTTCCCCCTCATCACGTGTG
>Ga0066709_100004013_pt1 | contig 11562 bp, 13 predicted proteins | sample GraSoiAngelo_158_FD_79665 | JGI IMG/M metagenome (GOLD analysis project Ga0066709, IMG submission 79665) | Grasslands soil microbial communities from the Angelo Coastal Reserve, California, USA - 14_1009_16_30cm | ecosystem: Environmental > Terrestrial > Soil > Grasslands | place: USA... | reverse complement strand
GCGGACGGCCTCAATGCAAGCTGTGATCCTGCCAGTCTGTCTGGATGCGTCCCCTTTAGCGACATGCCCGCCAACTTTGCCAACGGCAGCTCGGTCTACCACGGCCTGACAACCAACCTGCGCAAGCGCTTTGGACAGCATTATGAATTTCTGGCGTCCTACACGTGGTCGCACGCAATCGATGATTCAACCGATCTCCAGTCCCCACTCGAGCCGCAGGACAACTACAACCCTTCGGCGGAACGTTCGAATTCGTTGTTCGATCAGCGGCACCGTTTTGTTTTCAGCGCCGTTTACCAGAGCGGGAAGCTAGGTGGGACCGGCTTCCTCGGGAAGTTTTTCTCCTACTGGACTGTCGCGCCGATCATTGAAGCGGTATCGGGGCGGCCTTTCAATATCATCAGCGGCGACGATCGCAATCTTGATTTCAGCACGCCGACTGACCGGCCGCTGATCGTTGCGGCAAACAGTGTCAATTCGTGCGGAGATACTGCCGCGCCATCCCGCACTTCGCCCACCGGATTCCTGATCCCGGCCTGCTTTATCGACGGGACGCTGGACGGCAATCTCGGGCGCAACGCCGGCATAAAGCCTGCGGACGTGTTCACCGACATACGCCTTTCCAAGCGGATCCCCCTCGGGGAACGCCTTTCGCTTGAGGGCATCGTCGACGCATTCAATCTGGTGAACCGCTTCAACGTGGCGGATGTGAATCCGTTGTGGAACAGCGGGCAGAAACCCACGGCAGCTTTCGATCCGCGGCAGCTGCAGTTTGCCCTGAAGCTGATCTGGTAGACGCGAGGCTTGCGGCGTTTGCTCTTTCTCGGCTTTTAGCTTTTAGCTCTTGGCTCTTAGCCGTTCCCTCTCCTTATTTGACTGCGCGTCACTCCGAACAGGTATACCCTCCTCCCCTGATCTTTTGGAATCATTGGGTTGGCGTGAGAACACGAGCAAAATCTTTGGATTGAAAGGAGTTTCTGGTAAAATATAGATCGCAAAGGAGTTAATGGCGTGAGGTTGGGGCCTTGGAGACCATGCACCGGGGCATATACCCTCCTCCTCTGATCTTTTGGAATCATCAACTTAGCGCGAAGACACGCGCAAAATCTTTGGATCGAAAGGAGTTGCACGCAAAATCTAGACAGAGCAGGATTTAGCTGCGAGAATCGGATCAGTATGGCGCAGGCATCGGTAGGCTGGCCAGCTAAATCTATGAATCTATTGGATCGAGGCTGTGCGACAGCACGTAAAATCTTGGAAGTAAAGGTGCTTACATGCAAAATATTGAGCTGCCAAGAGCTAGCTCTGGATCCTGCAGCTCGGAATGCTGGATGGGGTCGCGAAGAGGAGACTGGATGGGAGAACCTGAAAGCAACTGCCACGAAGGTGACTTCTTAGAACCCGGGATCAACTTACCTTCTTCTGTTATGAGGCAAAAGGAGAAGTGAAGTCAATGGAAAAAAGGGGTGCGGCGGCAGCGGTGGGTTCCGGGGCTGGAAACGATGCCGGAGCCCCGCTTGTAGTACGGTCATGCGATGCATAGCACGACTGTACTAACCTCAGGCCGGCGAGCTGGGTGAAAGAGCGGCCCCACCCTTGCAAAGAACGCAAGAACTGATTGGATAAGAGCGAAGGCTCCAACGATTCCCGAGTTAGTCTTTCGGTGGAAGGACCAAAGATGCTGGGGAGGAAGGAGCCTCAGATGATGAGGGCACGGGCAGTGATGTAAGCTCAGAATGAGACTCTACGCGACCGCAGCATGGTTGCCATGCTTCTCGGTTGCAGTTGCAGTCTTCGGGAACTCTTGTCCGTGACTGTATGGATTCACTGCAATGATTTTTCTATCCGCAGGTCTGAAATACCACGAGATTACGGTCAGGATTAGAAGTAACAACGAGGGAAATATTTCCTTCACGGGATCACCCAATGCGATATGGGAAAATACCGCTCCCGACATGGCAAAGAAAAAGCCTGCATAAGCCCATTCCTTTAGTAAAGGGAATTCAGGAACAAGCAATGCTACAACTCCCGAAAGTTTCCAAATACCTAGTATTGTTAGAAAATAGACAGGATAGCCCAAATGGGTAATACCATATACTCCGGGCGGCGCCAGCGCTCCTTCCGCTTTCGCTCTGAATAACTGTAGTGCCCCAGTGGATAGCATTCCTAATGCTAGCCAGGCAGTAGAAATCCAATAGATAATCTTATTTCTCTTTGGCATAGATCCTCCTCGATTCACGACTTTTGAGCCGCCTGAGGCGGCCAGTTGGGCGTTTCAATACCGAACTGCTTGGCGTACTCGGTGTGCAATCGCTGCCAGCCGAACTTCATGGCCTCGGGGCCCACGATGCGGCCGATGGGCTGACCGGCCAGAAGCCGATCCAGCACATCGAAGCAGATGTGCCACCCGGCAGCGCCCATTGCGATGAAGCGGTGACCGATGTTGGTCCACAGGGTCAGGCGCGTGCCGCCACCAAAGGCTTCGAGTTCCCACCGCATATCGAAGCCACCCCACTTGTACTCAAGCACCTCGGGAGCGTCGGCCCGCGTTACGGTTGTTTCGGTAACGTGCGGTGTGGGCGCTCCCACTGTGGTAAGTTTCACCTTGGCTCGGGCCGTACCCAGGTTCCCATCGGCGTCGAAGGGCGCCCACTCGCGCAGATGTGCCGGGTCGGTAAGCGCCTGCCAGACTTTTTCCGGGGAGTGGCGCAGTTCTCGGACGAGAATGAGCGTCCACTTCTCTTCGCCCTTTTGTCCCCGGTCCTTTCGTACCTGCGCCCCGCTGGCCGGACCCGGTGTGTACTGCTCGCGAACGGTCATCTTTGTTTCCTTACGGCCGCCCTTAATAGCGCATCAGCTGCGTGACCTGAATGAGGTTGCCGCAGGTGTCGTTCAGCATGGCGATCTTGGAGGCGGTCACGTCGGTGGGCGGCATGGTGAACTCGGCGCCGCGGGCCTTGATCCGCTCGTAGTCGCCCTTGATGTCGTCGGTGTAAAACATGGCCGCAGGCTGGCCCTGTTGAAAGATCGCCTGCTGATACGCTTTGGCCGCTGGGTTGTTGTTCAGCGCCAGCTGTAGCTCAGTGCCGTCCGGCTCCTCGGGCGAGGCCACGGTCAGCCAGCGAAATGGGCCCTGACTGAAATCGGTCTTCTTGGCAAAGCCGAGTACCTCCGTATAGAAGCGCAGGGCCTTATCCTGGTCGTCTACGTATAGGCTGGTCACTTTGATTTTCATTTCGTTTCTCCTTTGTCACGTTCGCGGTTTGGGCCGCGTCGTCTTCTCCCTGCCTTCCTTTTCGTTGGTGTTGATGATCCATACTGTTGACGATCCATGCGGTCGAGGTGGCGTTCGAGAGCATCCAGGTGAGCGGACCAGAACCGACGGAACTGAAACAGCCAGGCATCCACCTCCTGAAGTGGTCCAGGTTTCAGCCGGTAAAGACGGCGCTGCGCGTCCACCGTGGATTCCACGAAACCGGCCTCACGCAGCACCCGCAGGTGCTTTGACACAGTCGGCTGCGGCATACGAAGCTGACGCTCGATCTCTCCAACCGAATATTGGGAGGAGACCAGGACGCTCAATATCGCGCGGCGGTTCGGCTCCGCAATGATTTCGAACACAGATTCCACGCTCTTTATATACTCCACATAGCATATACGTGTCAAGGTATATACAGAGCTGGCACGTCCGCGGCGAATACCATTATCGTGATTTTGAAGTGGACACGACGCAAGCAGGGATGCCGAAGAGCTTCGGTGGATTCAGCAGAGGAGGGGTTGTGGAGAGTTCTTGGTTTATCGTTCCCCGGTTACAGGGCGGCCCACCTTTCTGCAATTTGCTTTTTCTGGCACCGTAAAAAAATGAGGTTGCCCCAGGTTTTTGATGCTGTACGCAAGAAATCAAAGGGGGAAACGTGGGCCAGCCAGCCCCCGGCCTAGTGAACCGCGACCTCCGTGTGAACACCACATTCAAGCTGCAGAAGCTCGCCCTCGGACAGTGCCCTCCTTTGGATCAATGACTCCCAGGCTCTTGACGATCTTGAAATTGCCGTTGTTTGCCTGGGCAATGTACATGTTCATGCGAACGTGATGCTGACCGGGCACCATTTCAGCTGGACCACCCGGCCCCTCTGCGATCTTTGCGTGGTCCAGTGCCTTGATAACATCTTCCTGCTTTAGCGAGCCTGCCTCTTTCACCGCAGCCTCCCAGAACCTCAAACCTCGGTACAGGCCCGAACATGCACTGCCAGCAGTGAACCTGGCATTGCCCGGGTAGAGCTTGTCGTACTGATTGAGCAGTTCCTTACTGAATGGATCGCTTACGCTCTGGTAGTAGTCGAGGCAACTGTACAGGCCCTCCACGTGCGCGGCCGGTACCATGTTCAGGAAATTCTCGTCGAAATACGTGCAGACCAGGTATCCACCCCGCTTGGTGAAGGCGGCGTTGTAAAGCTGCTCGAGGAATGGCGTGAGCCCGGGTGGAACGGTGGTATTAAATACCACTTCCGCACCGCTGGAGGTGATCTTCTCAATCGTCTGGCTGTAGTCAGTGTGATCGAGGGGAAAGTACTGCTCTCCGACTATTGCGCCACCATTGGCCGTGACAACTTCCCGGACCTTCTTGTTCATGGTGTGCGGCCAAATATAGTCAGCTGACGGCAGGTAGAATTTCTTCGCCCCCGTGTGTTGCATCAGCCAGGGAATGAGAGGTTCAACCTGCTGCGCCGGCACCGGGCCGGTGCAGAAGATGAGCGGGTCTAATTCCTGTCCCTCGTATTGCTCTGGGTAAATGTAGAGCTTCTTGCCATCCACTACAGCAGGACCCTTGATAGCCTGCCTCGTGGAGCTATAAATGCCACCGAAGATCGCATCGACTTGATCCTGCTGGACGAGCTTGGCAGCCTTGGCTTCCGCCATACTATCTGTAGTTGCGCTGTCCTCAAGGTATAGATCTATCTGCCGCCCCAACAAACCGCCTTTTGCATTGATGTCATTAATCACCATCCTGGCCACGTTTGCATTGGCGATACCCATAACCGAGAGTGCACCCGTCTGGTCCGTGATTACGCCCACCTTGATGGATCGAGCAACTGAAGTTTTTGGTTCTTTCATGGCTTTCTCTTTTCTCGAAACTGGTTATTGGTGAATAGGCGCCGGCTTTTGAACCGGAATTTCCTGTTTGATCCTGGGAACGGAGGCAATTGTCCCCTCCATCCCTGTTCGTGTCAATGTGACAGGACCTTCACCGGCGCTCACGTGCGGGGGAGCCATGGCCTGAGCGGGTATCGACAACGGCAGCGGCGAGGATTCTGCGGCTCGCCAGGATCTCCGGAATTTGAGGAAGCTTAGTGGGGCAGGCCCACTCGCCGCAGGAGTTCCTGAAACCGGGGTTCAGAATGCAAGTCGCGGAATTCCGGAACCACGTGCAAGAATTCCATCATCGGGTCCCGGTCTTCGCAAGACTTCTCCAAATATGTGAGCGCTTTGTTTCTTTCGCCAACCAAAGCGTAATAATCTGCCATCTCGAAATTATTGAGCTTGGGAATGCGTCCGAGTGCGTTCAGGTCAAGGTGTTCTTGCCAAAATCCCTTGATTCCGGATCTCTGGTACGCCTGCTTGATTGCGGTGACCGATTCTGGCGGAAACTCGCGCATAGGAGCGAATTTCTCAAACTCGTGCACCGCCTGGTCGTACATGCGTTTCCCCATGTAGCTGTTGATCAAATTGGCGTGCGCAGTCACAACAGCAGGGTCAATTTCGAGTGCTTTCTGGGACTGTTCGATCGACCGGTCGTATTGACCCGCAAAGAAATACGCAAAAGCGCTGGCGGCATGAGTGTTGGCTGACAATGGATCAAGCCGCTCCGCGAGCTGAATCTCCGGAATGGCCTCAGCAAAGCGGCCCATTCCAACAAGAAACACACCATGTTGTAGATGGGCGCTGGGAGAACTGGGCTCCAGTTCGAGGGCACGCTTGTAGTGATTCTCTGCCTCTGGCCAGTTCCAATCGAAAGCTTCCGCAATACCTGCCATAGTGATGTGCGGCTCGGCGAGATCAGGATCGATTTCTAACGCCTTACTGGCTGCGTACCGGGCTTTGGAAACTGATTCTTTGCGAGGAGTCCCCTGGTAGAACTCAAAGAGATACACATCGGCGAGCCCAGCATAGGCCAGGGCTGCTTCAGGGTCTTGCTGAATCGCCTCTCGGAAGTAAGTGCCGGCCTTTTCCACGTCGTCGCGTTTCCGCGTCCTTGCAAGGTATCGACCTTTCAGATAGGTCTCATAAGCGTTCGGCTCTATAGAACGCGCGTGACCACGGCGGGTTTGTGATTCGCCGGATTTCGCGACGCTGATTCCCACCTGCTCCGCAATTTCGTGAGCTGCATCGCTTTGCAAAAGGAGGATATCGCTGATTTCGCGTTCGTATGCGCGCGCCCACAGGTGTTGGTCGTCGCGTGCGCGGATTAGCTGCACACGAATTCGCACGCGATTTCCTGAGCGCGCCACAGTTCCTTCTACGATGGCATCCACGTCCAATTCGCGCCCGATCTCGGGCAGAGTTTTTTGATTCTTCTTGTAGTGCATCACGGAAGTGCGAGAGATAACGCGCAAGTTGGCCAACTGTGCCAAGTCGGTGATCAGTTCGTCGGTCATCCCATCGGCAAAGTAGTCCTGCGCGGAATCACCGGAGAGATTTTCCAGAGGCAGCACTGCGATGGAGCGGATGGGGCGATTGCTGTAACGCAACAACCGCTGGCGTGCACCAGCTATATTGAGGCCCAGGATGACCGCTAACACAAGCGCGCCGCCGAGTAGTCCTGCCAGGATGCTAATGAGAAATCGGCGTATGCCTGGGTCGGGCTGCGAAGTGGATGGTTCTAGTCGCAGATCTGGACGCGGTAGCGGGTGCCTTTCCGTCGGAGGAACGCTTGCGCTAGTTGGGGCAACGAAGCGGTAACCACGGCGGGCAAGGGTCTCGATAAAGCGAGGGCTCTCGGAAGAGTCCCCGAGGGCGTCGCGCAACCGGGCCATGGCACTGTAAAGCCCCTGGTCGAATTCGACAAAAGTGTTTGCGGGCCATACCCGGGCGCGCAGCTCGTCCCGAGTCACGATCTGACCGGGCTTCTCCAGGAGAATCTGTAGAACCTTGCAGGGCTGATCCTGGAGTTTGACCTTCACGCCTTGCTTGCGCAACTCGGCAGTGTCGAGGTCAAGTTCGAAGACACCGAATTGAACCAGCCGGCGGGCGGGAACAGCGGGTTGCATACGTCGGGGCGCAAGTGTAGCACCGCCTGAAATCCCACGCCAGACAAGGCCGTAAGCCATTGTGAGCAGGAGGCTTGAAGTGTCAGGAACAGGTTAGTTGACGGGCAGGCAAACGTCGGACTAAATTTCGCGCGGTTCGCAACGCGGATCTCGCGCAGCAAAGGAAGCGGAAATTTTCGAGCTGTTACTTCAATTGAATACCAAAGCAGAGGAGAAAACCAATGAGAAGCAAACTCCCAGTGATAGCTAAAACGGCGCCAATCATGATCGTAGTGCTATGCCTTGTTCTTGCCCCCGCTGCTAACGCTTGTCCAACGCAGTCGACAGCCATGCGCCTCAACGCCTTGAATATGTCGGCCAGGCTGCGCCCCGCACCGGCGCAACTCGCCACGACCCAAGCAACCGCGAACAATAATGGCGGCTTTCACGGCCCAGCCATCGTTGGAATGTGGGAAGTTACGCTTCTTACCGGAGGAGCGGTCTACGATCTGGCCTTCCAACAGTTCCATGCCGACGGCCTCGAGATGCAGAACAGCGGCATTGTGCCCCCAATCTTGGACAATATCTGCTGGGGATTGTGGAGGCAGATTGGTGCAAGGACCTTCAGGCTGAAACATTTTGGCTGGACCTTCGACGCCGACGGCAATAACACAGGAACCTTCGTGCTGACCGCAACGATCAAGGTGGGTGTCGGCGAGAACAGTTACACAGGAACCTATGTGGCCGATATCCTGCTTCCTTCGGGGGAGCCTGATCCCAGCCAGCACGTTACGGGTACCATGTCCGCAACGCGCCTCACAATCGAATGATTAGCCTCTTGATGTTGCTCAGTGTGAAAACGCCAGCGCCGGAAAGTCGCGGAAGTGCTGGTGGTGTGAATGATTTATCTCAGGCATAAGAGACGACAAACGATGAAACGTAGCACCCTGGTTACGTTACTACTGGTTATCGCCGCCGCGGTGCTGGCCATAGGCCTCTTCATAGCTGGCTCGATCTGGAGAGGCCGAGCTTCCCCAAAACAGTCACTCTCAGGCAAAGTGCCAACAGAGAAGGGAGCGCTATTGCAGTTGAACCAGTGGCCAGCGGCAGAGCTAAAGAAAACTGCCTGAAGGGATTGAAAGAAAACCGCGCTTGCAAAGAGCGCAAGAGAGGGCACCCTCAGGTGCTGTGGTGTGGGTCTTGTTGACGAGGCGAACCACAGGTCATTGTGGTCCAGCCTGGCTTGGCGGTACAAAACCATCGCGGCCAATCCAAAACTAAGCTTCTCAAGCACGGCGAAGGGAATGACTGGGCGCAGCCGCATCGGTTGCCTGGCAATCGCAAAGAGGAGCTGCCATGCCAGGGTTACGCCGGTAAATCCGTAGAAGAACATGGGGTGCGTGATCGATGGTGGATTCTGCTGATTGATGGTCCGCTCCATGAAGTACAACGGCGCAACTGAGATCACTCCATAGACAGACGCGATGTTGAATACCCAGCGTGCAAATTTCACGGGGAGGCTCCTTGGCGTATGTCCTGGAATTCTTTGGGAAGTAATAATGATAGAGCGAAAAAACAGAAGAGCGACGTGCGCACGATGTAAGGAGCTGTTCGCGCCATGGTTCGTGCGCCGTAAGAGCTAGACATCTGAGGGAGAAGGAAATGTTTTCGCCTAGGAATGCCAACCAGCGGGAGGTCGACTGCGGCTGCGGGGTCGAATCGGAAGAGTCGGGTTATTGGGTCACGTAGCTGCTGAAGAAATACAACAGTACGCCAAAGAGGGCCAGGCCTGAAACTCCGTAGGCGGTGAGGACCCAGATGTTGCGGTTGTCGCGGCGGGACACAGAGAGTTGAGAGTCAGTTACGGAGGGCGTGATGGTTTGCTCGTCCATGTAATATCTCCTGGGTAGTGGCGTGCGGCGTTCAGCCACGGATCGAAAACTTCGGCAATATTACTACGCTTCCAGAGTTCCGGATTTGGGAAAAATCCCCTAGTGCCGGCGAACGTTCTCTCCGGCGCAGAAATCCCTGAGTTCTGATTCGGAACAGGTCCGTTACCATCTTTAGTATATTCGCCTTTTATTCACCACGGCATGCGGTGTATAATCCGCCCTCAAACACTTATTTTTCTCCCAGGAGCAAGCATTCCTATGGCAGATGATCGGGCTAGGGCAATTGACCTCGCGTTTGCGCAGATCGAAAAGCAGTTCGGTAAAGGCTCGATCATGCGCTTGGGATCCAAGGAAGCCATCGTGCCTATTTCGGTAATCTCCACGGGGGCGATTTCCTTTGATGCGGCCCTCGGTGTAGGCGGCGTCCCGCGGGGGCGGGTGATCGAAATCTTTGGCCCGGAATCCTCGGGTAAGACCACCATTGCCTTACAGGTGATCGCCCAAGCTCAGAAAACCGGCGGGATGGCGGCCTTTGTGGATGCCGAGCACGCCCTCGATCCCGGCTACGCTAAGAAACTCGGGGTGGACGTAGACAATCTGCTGGTCTCCCAACCCGACTATGGCGAACAGGCTTTGGAGATCGCCGAAGCGCTTGTACGATCCGGCGCTATCGACGTCTTGGTAGTGGACTCCGTGGCCGCGCTGGTTCCCAAGGCTGAGCTCGACGGCGAAATGGGGGACAGCCACATGGGGCTGCAGGCGCGATTGATGTCGCAAGCGCTGCGTAAGCTTACCGGTATTGTCTCCAAGTCACGGACATGTCTTATCTTTATTAATCAGATTCGGGAGAAAATCGGCGTGATGTTTGGTAATCCCGAAACTACCACCGGTGGGCGAGCTTTGAAGTTTTACTCCTCGGTGCGGGTTGATATCCGACGCATCGGCGCCATCAAGGAAGGCGATCAGGTCACGGGGTCGCGGACCAAGGTCAAAGTCGTGAAGAATAAAGTCGCCGCTCCTTTTCGCGAAGCTGAATTCGACATGCTTTATGGCGAAGGCATCTCGCGCGAGGGCGACTTGCTGGATTTGGGCGCGAATCATGGAATCCTTGAAAAGTCAGGTTCATGGTTCAGCTACAAGGGCGAGCGCATTGGGCAGGGACGGGAAAATGCCCGCCAGTTCCTGAAAGATAATCGCGACATCTACGCGAAACTGGAAGCCGAAGTGCGCAAAGAGCTGGGCTTGATCCCAGCTGCCGCTCAGGCTGCCGCTGGCCAGGGGCAGACGTCGCAACAGAGCGCGCGGGTTACGACCATGCCGACGGGAACGGACGGGAAAGCATCGGTGCCGAGGCGGTAGGAGGCCCTGTACCACTGCCACGCAGATCCGGTCACCTTTTGGGGTCTTAAGAAGTAGTACGTAGGTCACTATGGGTTTGCGCACTCAAGGCGTAAAATACGATGTGATGGCGGATAAGAAGCACACCACCCGGCCTGTTAGGCAGAAATCTGCAATGGACAAGCTTCTCAGCAGCATGGATGAACTCGTTGATTCAGCAGCCAAGAAGAAGAGCGCTGAGGAACTCCACCAGACTCGCCGGCAAGTCAACGAGACTATAGACCGCGTTGTTGCCTCTCGTGAGAGACGGCAGCGTGAAACTGCCTGATCAACTCCTTGCGTCTCTCCTTTGTCATTGCAGGTTCCACAGTGTTGATCACTTTTAGGAAGGCATCTTCAGCCTCTGTGTTTCCTTCCGCAGCCTCCAATACCAATTCGCGTACGCGTCTCATGTCTGCCCGAAGTTGCCTGGCTTCGTACTCGTCCTGATATGTACGCCCTGGATCTCGGCGCGTCCGTGTCCATTTACTCATAAGGATTGAATGAAGTAGTTATTCTCAACTCTCATTGGGCCATGTTTCATTGTGTCAGAATCTATCGCTACAGGAGTTGCCTCAGTTGTTATTTTTCATCGTCCCCTAATAAAATCCTCCTTCGTACTCTTCAGCTATCCAGCCTGGAATCGCAAGGAGAAGATTGAAGAAAGTCATCGCCATCTATCCTGGTTCGTTTGATCCGCCGACCAATGGGCACCTTGACCTGATTGAGCGCGGAAGCAAGATTTTCGACGAGCTGGTTGTGGCTATACTGCGTAATCCCGAGAAGGATCCGTTGTTCAGCGTCGCCGAGAAGCGGCGGATGCTGGAAACGCTAACCGAAGATTTCAAGAATGTCCGGGTGGACACCTTTGAGGGTTTGACCGTCGACTATGCGGCGAGGGTCAAAGCCACCGCCGTACTTCGCGGCATTCGCGCTTTGAGCGACTACGAATATGAGCTGCAGATGGCTTTGATGAACCGCAAGCTGCAACCCGAGCTGGAAACGGTTTTCATGATGCCTGCGGAGCAGTATTCTTATCTCAGCTCGCG
>Ga0066709_100004012_pt1 | contig 11562 bp, 9 predicted proteins | sample GraSoiAngelo_158_FD_79665 | JGI IMG/M metagenome (GOLD analysis project Ga0066709, IMG submission 79665) | Grasslands soil microbial communities from the Angelo Coastal Reserve, California, USA - 14_1009_16_30cm | ecosystem: Environmental > Terrestrial > Soil > Grasslands | place: USA... | reverse complement strand
GCCGGCGGGTGCGGGTACCGGTGGCTGTGCGGAACCCACGGCGGCGGGCGCCGGGGTCGGCGGCGCGTCCTGGCTGCTGCAGGCGGCGAGCCCCAGCAGCCCGGCGAGGAGTGCGGCGGCGAGGGAGGCCAGCCGACCGCGGGCTACGGTCATGTCAGCAAGGTCCTGCGTTGTGGAGGGGTGTCCCAGCAGACCGTACCCGAGAGGGCCGCCCGCCGGAGGGGGCACGCGCGGATCATTCGCGGCTGCCGCTGCCGGCGAGCGCGCGCAGCCGGCTGAGCCGCCAACGGGTATCAGCGGGGTGGGCGCCCTCCTGCGGGTTTGGTGTGCCTAAACTGACGTGGCGCGGCGACGCGCAGGCGGAGGTGCTCGAGATGGACGAGGTACTGGCGCGCAGCGGAATATTCCAGGGCGTCGATCCGGACACGGCGGAGTCGCTGGTCAAGGACATGGAGACGATCGAGGTCCGAAAGGGCGAGGTCATCTTCAACGAAGGCGAGCCCGGTGACAGCCTGTACATTATCCTGTCCGGAAAGATCAAGCTGGGCCGGCGGGCCGCTGACGGGCGGCAGAACCTCGTCATGGTGATGGGTCCGTCGGACATGGTCGGCGAGTTGTCCCTGTTCGACCCGGGTCCGCGCACCGCCACCGCGACCGCCGTCACCGACGCCCGCCTGGCGCGCCTGCGTAAGCAGTCGCTGCGCCCGTGGCTGACCAACCGGCCGGAGATCTCCGAGCAGTTGCTGCGGGTACTGGCCCGGCGACTGCGCCGGACGAACGATGCGCTGGCCGACCTGATCTTCACCGACGTGCCCGGCCGGGTCGCGAAGAACCTGCTCCAGATGGCCGGCAAGTTCGGCAGCCGGGAAGGTGGCGTCCTGCGGGTCACGCATGACCTGACCCAGGAGGAGCTGGCCCAGCTCGTGGGAGCGTCGCGGGAGACCGTGAACAAGGCGCTGGCCGACTTCGCTTCGCGGGGATGGCTGCGGCTGGACGGCAAGAGTGTGATCATCCTCGATCCCGAACGCCTGGCTCGGCGCGCCAGGGTCTGACCGCGCGCCCGCCCGCCCGGCGCACCGCGTCGATCTTGGACTTGTGGTGCCCGATTAGGGATGTTTGGCTGCCATTTGCGCCCGACAGAACTCCAAGATCGACGCGCGAGAGCGGGAGTGAGGCCGCGCGGGCGCGCCGCCGTCCGGACGTATCGCGGCGGGCGAGCCGCTCGTTACCAGGTGGCGATGGCGGAGCACACCCGGTTGGAGCGCCCGATGCCCACCCTGAGCACAACTGTCGATCCCCGATCACCGTCCTATGTGGACACCAGACAGGCATTGCTGGCCCGGCTGGACGAGCTCGACGAGGCGGTGGCGGCGGCGCGAGGACGGTACCCGACGGTCGCCCACGAGCGCGTCGAGCTGCTGCTCGACCGGGACGCCCCGTTCCTGGAGCTGTGCCCGATCGCCGGCTGGGGTACCGAGAGCAGGCCGGGCGCCGGCATCGTCGGCGGGATCGGCCGGGTCGAGGGCGTCGAGTGTGTACTGCTTGCGACCGACCCGCCGAGCGGGGCAGCGTCGGAGCCGGCCGCGGCGAAGAAGGCGCACCGGATCGGCGAGATCGCGGCGGAGAACCGGCTTCCGCTGATCCAGCTCCTCGACGGCGCCGGTACCGCGACAGCGCCGGAGGTGCTCCGCGACCTCGCGCGCGCCGGTACCCTGCCGCGCATCGCCGTACTCTTCGGAAACGGCGAGCAGGCGACGCTGGCCGACTACACGATCGCGGTACGCGGCGGTCCCGCGGACTTCGTCGCCGAGGACGAGCGGGATGCGATCCGGCTCACCCGGCTGTGCGTGCGCCGCGTCGCGCCGGCCCGGCCGGAGCCCGGCGGGCCCGGTAGGCCGCCGGGCGGGCCCGGTACGCCGCCGAGGTACGAGGTCGACGATCTGCTCGGCCTCGGTAGCGCCGACGCGCGGGAGATCCTCGCCCGGGTCCTGGACGGCAGCGAGCTCGACGAGTTCCAGCCGCGGCACGGCGCCGGGTTGGTCGCCGGTTGGGGCGAGCTGCACGGGTACCCGGTCGGTGTGCTCGCGATGATGCGGTACGGCGAGGCGGAGACCGTGAAGGCGGCCGAGTTCGTCCGCCGGGCTGGCAATCCGTTGGTATTCCTCGACAACGGCGTCGCGACCGATCCGCGGTTGGTTGAAGCGGTCGCTACGTCGCCGGTACCACACCTGCGCGTGGAACTCGCCGCGGGCACCGGTCGGGCGTACCGGCCCCGCTTCGTGTTCCGCTGGCCGCATTCCCAGGCGCTGGAACGTTCCGGCCGGCTCCACGACGACGGCGTGCTCGACCCGCGGGACACCCGTACCGCACTGGGCATCGCGCTGTCCGCCGTCCACAGTGGAGGGTTGCAATGATAAAGCGACTGCTGGTTGCCGACCGGGGCGAGATGGCCCGCCGGATCTTCGCGACCTGCCGGGCGATCGGCATGGAAACCGTTGCGGTGTACTCGGATGCGGACACGCAGGCGCCACACGTGCGCGAGGCGGACTACGCGGTACACCTGCCGGGAAACGCGCCGAGTGCGACGTACCTACGCGGGGATCTCATGGTGGCGGCCGCTCGCAAGGCCGGCGCGGACGCGGTACACCCGGGGTGTGGTTTTCTGGCCGAGAGCCCGGACTTCGCCGCGGCCGTGCTGGACGCGGGCCTGCGATGGGTCGGGCCGGAGCCGAAAGTGTTGGCGCTGACCGGGGACAAGCTCGCCGCGAAGCGGATGGCCGCCGACCTCGGCGTGCCGGTCCTACCGTCCTATGTGGACATTGAACGGATCGTCGACTTTCCGGTTCTGGTCAAGCCCGCGGTCGGCCGCGGCGGGCGCGGGATGCGGATCGCCCGGGACGCCGAGGGGTTGGCCGAGGCCGTCGCGGCCGCACGCCGCGAGTCCGCGGCGTTCTTCGGCGACGGTACCGTGTTCGCCGAGCCTTATATCGACTGCGCTCGACACGTTGAGGTACAGATACTCGCCGATGCGTCCGGCACGGTACTGCCGCTCGGCGAACGGGAGTGCTCGATCCAGCGCCGGTACCAGAAAATCATCGAGGAGAGCCCGTCGCCCGCGGTGTCGCCGGCACTGCGCGAGCAGTTGTGCGCCGCCGCCGTGGCGGCCGCGCGTGCGGTGAGCCACACCGGCGCCGGTACCGTCGAATTCCTCCTCACCCCATCGGGTGAGTTCTACTTCGTGGAGCTGAGCCCGCGCCTGGCGGTGGACCACGCGGTGACCGAGTGCGTGTTCGGACTGGACCTGGTGCGGCTGCAACTGCTTGTGGCAGAAGGCACTCCGCTGCCGATGACCGGCCCGCCGCCGATGCGCGGGCACGGCATGGAGGTCCGGTTGTACGCCGAGGATCCGGCATACGCCTGGCTGCCGTCGACGGGGACGCTGCACCGGTTCGCGGTGCCGGAGGTGGCGATCGGGTTCCGTCCGCTGATCCAGCCCGGACTGCGGTTGGACGCCGCGGTCGAGGACGGCAGCGTCGTCGGCGTGCACTACGACCCGATGCTCGCCAAGCTCGTCGCGTGGGCGCCCTCGCGCGTGGAGGCGGCGCGGCTGCTCGCCGGAACCCTTGCGCGGTCCCGGATCCACGGCGTCGTCACGAACCGGGACCTGCTCGTGCGGATGCTGCGGCATCCCGTTTTCCTCAGTGGCGCAACGGATACCGGCGTGCTCGACCGGCACCCGGAAGTGTTCGTACCGCTGGTTTCCGGCATGGACACCGGGAAGCTGTCGTGTCTGGCCGCGGCGCTCGCGGCGGCTGCCGGCCGACGCGGCCGCTTCCCGTCCGGGTGGCGCAACGTTGCGGTACTGCCGCAGATGGTCGGGTACGACGGGCCGAGCGGGCCGGTCGAGGTCGGGTACCGCTTCGACCGCTCCGGTGCGCTGGCCGCATGGTCGGTGCGGCCGCCGGGCCTGTCCGGTACCGCCGACACCGAGGACCAGCCGCTCGTTGCCGTCGTGTGCGCCGAACCGGACCGGGTGAGCCTGGACGTCAACGGGGTACGGATGGACTTCGCGGTCCACCGGGTCGGCGACGTGTCCTATGTGGACAGTCCCGAGGGGCTAGTGACGCTGACCGAGCTGGCCCGCTTCCCGCTACCGGTACCGGCACCAGCCGAAGGCCGGCTGATGTCCCCGGTACCGGGGACGGTGAGCCGGATCCTCGTGGTACCCGGGCAGCGCGTCGACGCCGGTGACCTGCTCATGGTGCTGGAGGCGATGACGCTGGAGCACCCGGTCTACGCCCCCGGTGCCGGGCTCCTCGCCGAGGTACCGGTAACGACCGGCAGCCGCGTCGAATCCGGCGCGGTCCTCGCCGTCATAACGCCCGGATGAGCCGTCACAGCGTCCGGATGGGAAGTGGAGCGACCGAGCGGAAGGTGAGCACGGCGCCCGTTACGGATGGCCGGAACGTCAACCGGTGCACCGGTCCCCGCGCCGCCGCGTACCACGCGGTCGCGATCAGAGCGAGCACGAGGATCGCGACGCCGGCCCCGAACGCCGACCAGCGCCGCGGCCGCGCGGTGTCGGCGCCGTGCGGCCGCGCGTTGTCCGCAGCCGCGGCGTCCGGTCGGCTGGTGTCGGCGGCCGCGCCGCGTGGCCGGGTCGTGTCGGCGGCCGCCGGCCCCGCGGCGCTTTCGCCGTTGTGCGGCCGCATCTCGGTGGTCCGCTCGGCCGGGGGCGGCAGCGTGTCGGTGGCCAGATCGACCGGGCGCGGTTGGGTCGGCATCGACCACGCCTCCGGCTGGCTGACCGGTTCCGGGGTCACCCGTACCGCGTCCTCGGCCGGTACCGCTGCCGGCAACGCGGCCAGATCGTCGCGCAGTTCCTCGGCGCTGGGCCGGGCGGCCGGATCGTTGGCCATGCCGACACGCAACACGTCCAGCAGGTCCTTGGGTACCCCGGGCAGGTCCGGGATCGGGCGGTCGAACAGGTCGATGAGCGTGATAAGGCTGGGGTCCCGGTCGTCCAGCCAACGTGGCGGCTTGCCGCGCAGCAGGGCGTAGAGGGTGGCGCAGAGGGAGTACACGTCCGCGGCGGGCGACGGCTCGCAGCCGGAACGGAACATCTCCCGCGGCGCATAGGCCGGCGTCAGCACCTCCACGCTCGTCGACACGTCGCGCATCTCGGCGAGCACCGCGAGCCCGAAGTCGGCCAGCGCCGGCTCGCCGAACCCGGAGACCAGGATGTTGGCCGGCTTGACGTCACGGTGCAGGACTCCGAGCCGGTGCGCGTCGGCGAGCGCATCGGCGATCTTCATGCCGACGTCGCGCACCTCCGGCGGATGCAGGTGACCGGCGCGCAGCCGGTCGGCGTACGAGCCCTCACACAGCTCCATGATCAGGTACGGGTGGCCGTCGGGCAGCACGCCGGCATCGAACAGGTCGACCACGTGCGGATGGCTGGACATCCGGCCGGCGGCGCGCGCCTCACGCATGAACCGGCGCCGGTCGTGCTCGTTGTCCAGGCTGCGGTTCTCGATCTTCACGGCGACATCGCGCCCGATCGATTCCTGTACCGCCCGGTAGACGGTCGCGTACCCGCCCCTCGCCAGCACGGACAGGCCGGACAGGCCGGGTACCGCCGGGGCGGGGATCGCGGGTCGCTGCTCGTCCACGAGTACGAAAATACGCCAGGCGGGTACCGGGTCGGGATCGCCCGCGCGCACCACCTGCCGGTACCGCCCCGTCCGCTCGCTTCGCGGCGCTCGGACGCGCCGCTCCCGCTCGCTCCCTCAGTACACTGTCCGGCACTGGGTACACAGGGAGAGCGTCCGGGTACGCCCGGAACACACGGGTTTGAAGGTTACGGGTACCCGGGCATTCCTGTCGCCTCTCCCGTCCGGATTGGGTACCCGTGCATGCTTTTGTCGATGAGTCCGAACGTCCCGGCCGGTACCTCATGTGTGCGGTCGTCATCGCACCGGCGCACCTCGCCGTGGTACGGCAGGCACTGACCGCGTTGCGGATGCCCGGCCAACGCCGCCTGCACATGGACCACGAGCGGGACCGGCGACGCCGGCTGATCCTGGACCGGATCGCCGAACTGCCGATCCGCGCGAACGTCTACCAGCAGCCGGGGCAGCCGATCCACGCTCGCACGGCGAACCTCTGGGCGGCCGACACCATCGCCTGGGCCTACGGGGCGGGCCGGGACTGGCGCCGACGGATCTGGCACCTGCTCGCCGTCCGTCCCGGACAACGCGAAACCCGGGCCCCCACCGTCCGGTGACAACCCGGGTTCACTTTCTGAAGCTCAGCGCAACAGGCTTATGTCGACCCACTTATCCTAGCTCCCCACCGATTCCCCCGTCGACACCGTTTCGCCGAGCGAGGCCAGCAGCTCGTCGCTCGCGGCGCGCTCACCGACCTGCGGGGAGCCGTACGCCACCTGTACCGCTTCCGCCGCCACCGACCGCGCCTCGGCCAGTTCCCCGGTCACGGCGAGGGTGCTGGCCAGCTCCCGCAACGAGACGACCCGGCTGCGCACGTCTTCCCCCGGCATCCCGACCGCCTGCCGCGCATAGCCCAGCGCCTCGGCGGTACGGCCGGCGCAGCGCAGCGCCCGGGCGTACAGCGCAACCCCTTGCCGGCGCGGGAACAGCAGTGCCGCGCCGCCGGGTTGGATCGCGACGGTTTCCAGCAACGCCAGCGCGCCGGCCGTGTCGCCGGCCGCGAGCCGGGCGGCACCGAGCAGTACCCGGGGTCCGACCTCGGCCGGTTCCAGCACGTTGTGCGGCTCGACGACGGCCAGTACCGCCCGCGCGTCCGCCTCGGCGGCGGCCGCGTTGCCCCGGTCCAACTCCACGAACCCGCGTACCGTGCCCGCCATCCCGATCAGCAACGGATGCCCGGTCTTCTCGCCGTACCCGAGCGCGTCGGTCAGCAGGTCGTACGCGTGCTCCAGCGAGGCCAGCCCACGCGCGATGACCCCGCGCACCACGAGGGCCAGTCCGCGCCCCCAGTCGTCGGACGCGGTGGCGAAGTCGCGGTATGCCCGGCGGGCACCCCGGTCGGCCTCCTCCAGCTCACCGAGTTCCGCATCGGCGAAGGCCTCGACCGCGCGCAGGGTACCCACCGCCCACCGCTCGCCGACCCGCTCGCCGAACGGCAGGAAGAACCGGGCCAGCCGGCGCGCCTCGGTCAGCCGGCCGGCGAGCAGCCGGGAGAACGCCGTGGTACCCCGCAGCCACGCGCGCCCGAGCGGATCGGCCTGTTCGGCGAAGAGCCGCGCGGCCCGGCCCAGCGTGGCATCGGCGCCGGCGAAGTCGCCGCGGGTCGTGGTGACCCACGCGAGGTTCTGCAACGACCACGCCTGGCTGCGCCGGTCGCCGGTGGCCACGGCCAACTGGTACGCACCGGTGAGCCGGGCGTCGGCCTGGGCCAGCCGGCCGCCCAGGTAGTCGGCCATGCCGAGCCGGCGCAGCGCCTCACCCTGTACCCCGGCGATGCCGGCCGACTCGGCCGCCACGAGCGCTTCCAGCCAGGTGTCGTAGGAACGCTCGACGTCGCCCACGAGCCGGTACGCCCGGCCGGAGACGAGCAGCGCACCGGCCCGGCTGGCGGCGTCGTCCGTCGCGTTCGCGATGATCTTCTCTGCCTGCCCCAGCGCCTCGGCCGGGCGCCCCAGCTGCACCAGTGCCCGCGCGTGTACCAGTTGGTCCGCCAGCGGCAACGCATCCCCGGCCAGGGCAGCGGCCCGCTCCGCCTGCTGTACCGCCTGCGCCGGCTCGCCCGCGCCGAGCGCCCGCCGCGCCGACCGGCCGAGCGCGGCCACCCCGAGCGGCGCCACCGCCCGCGGCTCGGCCTCGGGACGCAGCCCGACCGCGTCGGCCAGTACCGCGGCCCGCTCGACGTGTTCGGCCACGAACGCGTCCGCGGCTTCGGGTGACGGCGCGAACTCCGGTCCGGCGGCCGCCCACCGGGCCAGCCGCGCATGCCGCTCGGCCAGGTCGGCCTTGCCGATGCCGGCGTACGCGGCCTCGCGCAGCAGCGGCGTGGCGAAGGCGTACCCGCCCCGGATGCGGTGCAGCATCCGCCGCTGCAGCAACTCCTCGACGGCCCGGTCGAGGTCGAGCGCGGCGACCGCGGTCGGCCGCCCGTCCCGCTCGCGCAGGGCGACGAGCGCATCCGCCGGTACCGTGTCGCCGACCACGGCGGCGGCCCGCAGCACGGAGCGCGCCTCGGCGGGTAGCGCGTCGATGCGCGCGGCCAGCACCGCGGCGAGGTCGCGGGACAGCAGCCGGCCGCCCAGCGACCCGGGCGCCAGCCGCCACGCGCCGTCCGCCCCGGCCACCAGCGCCCCCCGCTCCATCAGCAGTGTCACCAGTTCGGCCAGGTAGAACGGGTTGCCCTGCGCGGTGGCCAGCAGCTGGTCCTCCTGTTGCTGGGGCAGCCGCCCGCCGCCGAGGTAGGAGCTGAGCAGCCGGGCCGCGTCGGCGCCGCGCAACGCGGGCAGCGCGGTCACCTCGGCGTCCGCGATCCGGGTCAGCACGCCCGCGGTACGCACCAGCTCCGGCCGCCCGAACAGCAGCACGAGTACCGGACCGGCGAGCCGGGACACCGTCGCGCCCAGCGCCGCGACCGTCTCCGGGGTCGCGTCGTGCAGGTCATCGACCATCAGCAGTACCGGTGACTCGCCGGCCAGCCCGGTGAACAGGCTCGCCACCGCGGCCGGAATCGCCTCCAGGTCCAGCTGCTCAGGTTCCTCGCCGGCCAGCGCCGACCCACCCGGCCGTTCCAGTGGCCCGGTCCGCTCGGCGTACCCGAGCAGCGTCTTCAGCATGTCGATGTCCGGCCCGGGCAGCTCCGGCGCCAACCGGCCGGCAAGGCGCCGCAGCCGCTCCTCGACGAAGGCGCGTTCGGCCGGTGAGGCGCGCCCGGTGGCCGATGCCGGCCGGGCCACGGACAGGTCGTCGGGCAGGCCGATCGCGATCCGTACCAGATCCGCCAGCGGCGCCAGCCGGCGTAGGTCACCGAAGGCCGCGCAGCGCACCGGGTACACCCGCGGCTGGCGCGGCCCGACGTTGTACCGCGCGACGAAGCGCTCGATCTCGGCCGCCAGCCGGGTCTTGCCGAGCCCTGCCTCGCCGGTCACGATCAGTACCCGCGGCTCGCCCCGGTCGACCACCTCGGCGAGCCGACTCGCCACCCGGGCGAGCTCGGTCTCCCGACCGACCAACGGTGCCTCGTCGCCGATCCCGGACCGGGTACCCGGCGCGTCCAGCAGGCCGAGCAGCTCGTACGTCTCGACCGGTTCCCGCTTGCCTTTCAGCCGCAGCGGCCGCAGGTGCCGCCAGGACGCCAGATGCCGGGTCGCCACGCTGGTGCGCGCACCGGCGTACACGCCACCGATCGCGGCCGCGTCGGCCAGCCGCGCCGCCGTGTTCACCGTGTCGCCGATGACCGTGTACTCCAACGCCGCCTGTACCCCCGCGACCACCTCGCCGGTGTTCAGCCCGACCCGCAGCCCGAGCGGCGCACCGCCGCCGCGCTCGTCGTCCAGTACCCGCCGTACCGCCCGCTGCATCGACAGCGCCGCCCGCACCGCCCGCTCCGCGTCGTCCTCGTGCGCGACCGGCGCCCCGAAGACCGCCATGATGCCGTCGCCGGTCAGCTTGTCGACGTGCCCGCCGAAGGTCTTGACGGCACCGGCGAGCGCCGCCATCACCCGGTCGATGACCGCGCCGACCCGCTCCGGATCGAGGTCTTCCGCCCAGGCGGTGAAGTCGGACAGGTCACCGAACAGCACGGTGACCACCCGCCGCTCGGTCGCGGGCAGCAGCGCCGCCGCGGGCAGCGCCGCGCCGCAGTTGTGGCAGAACCGGGCACCGGGTACGGCGACGGTCCCGCACACCGGGCAGGTCATCGGGGGCCTTCGGTCGCCGGGGAGGTCACGGTGTGTCCCAACGCACACTTCGGTCGGAAGATTCCAGGTAGGCCAGCTGAGCACGCACGCTCAGCTCGGCCGCCGGCCACAGGGCCGGGTCGACGTCGGCGTAGACGATCTCGACGACCTCGCGCGGGGTGCCGGCACCGGCGGCCAGCGCGTCCCGCACCTCGGCCAGCCGGGCCTGCCGGTGGTCCAGGTAGGCGCGCGCCGCGGCGCCGCAGTCGGCCAGGGCCGGACCATGCCCCGGCAGTACCGGCATCGCGCCCAGCCCCTCCAGCCGTTGCAGGCTCGCCAGGTAGTCGCCGAGGGACCCGTCGAGCACCGTGGTACCGCGACCGAGGATCGTGTCACCGGTCAGCACCGCCCGCTCCCCGCCGGCCTCCACCCGGAAGCAGACCGAGTCGTCGGTGTGTCCCGGCGTGGCGAGCAGCGCGATGTCCAGCCCGTCGAGCGAGCGGCGCGCCTCGCCCCGGTCCCAGACTGTCGGGTGCGGTTCGCCGAGCAGGTCGAGCAGGCCGGGCAGGCCGTCGACATGGTCGGGGTGCGCATGCGTGATCAGGATCAGGCTCGGCCGGTAGGCGGCGAGTGTCGCCAGGTGCGCCTCGTCGGCCGGGCCGGGATCGACCACGACCGTGCAGCCGCCGGGCGCCGCCAGTACCCACGAGTTCGTACCGTCCAGCGTCATCGGCCCCGGGTTCGATGCCCGGACCAGGGTGACCCAGGCCGGTACCGACTGCGCGGGCGCGACGACGACGGGAGCACTCATGTGACCTCGACGATGACCTCGACCTCGACCGGCGCGCCGAGCGGCAGTTCCGCCACTCCGACGGCGCTGCGCACGTGCCGCCCCGCGTCACCGAAGACCGCCCCGAACAGGTCGGAGGCTCCGTTCAGTACCCCCGGCTGTCCGGTGAAACCACCCGCGGACGCGACGAACCCGGTCACCTTGACCACCCGGACCACCTGGTCCAGCCCGACCAGCGCATCGATCGCGGCGAGCGCGTTGAGCGCGCACCGCGCGGCCAGCTCCCTGGCCTGCTCCGCGGAGACCTCGGCGCCCACCTTCCCGGTGGCCGCCAGTTCGCCGTCGACCAGCGGCAGCTGGCCGGACACGTAGACGTGCTGGCCGGACCGGACAGCCGGGAGGTAAGCGCCCAGCGGCGTCGCCATCTTCGGCAGCTCCAGCCCGAGCTCCGCCAGGCGCTCGACCGGGCCGCTCATGACTGCCCCTTCGGTCGCTTGAGGTAGGCGACCAGCTGCTCCGGGTTGGGGCCGGGGATCACCGCGACCAGTTCCCAGCCGTCGTCGCCCCAGTTGTCGAGGATCTGCTTGGTCGCGTGGACCAGCAGCGGCACGGTGGCGTACTCCCAGCGGGTTGGCTGACTCGGCTGCATGCCGGCACAGTAGCGTGCCCCACCGACAACGGCGGCACGGACTACCCTGAGCCGCGGAAACCACCGCACGCCGACAGGGGAACGATGACTGCGCCACCGCCCGGGTATCCCGGCAATCCGTGGCAGAGCCCACCGGGCGGGGAGTACCCACCACCACAGCCGGCGTCCCCGACCGGCCCGGTGTACCAGCCGGCGTCCCCGACCGGCCCGGTGTACCAGCCG
>Ga0066709_100004011_pt1 | contig 11563 bp, 9 predicted proteins | sample GraSoiAngelo_158_FD_79665 | JGI IMG/M metagenome (GOLD analysis project Ga0066709, IMG submission 79665) | Grasslands soil microbial communities from the Angelo Coastal Reserve, California, USA - 14_1009_16_30cm | ecosystem: Environmental > Terrestrial > Soil > Grasslands | place: USA... | reverse complement strand
CCCGGCACGAGCTCGCCCGCAGCAAATACCTGAATCTGGAACCTGTTGTCGGTGATCTCAGCGATGCGCTTAGCGAAGTATTCGCATCCGCCATAGAGCATATCGAGGGACTTCGGCCAGCTCGCAGCGAGTCGCCATTTCACCTCAGGCATTGACTGTGCGATTGCCGGTGCAGCGACCGCGGACGCCGTCATGCCGATGCCCGCCGCCTTGAGAAATTCCCGTCGTTTCATGGTGATCCTCCTTGTCGGCTCGTTGGCCTTACGTTTTACGCCGCCAATTTCCCGGCACTTGGCTCTTCGCCAGACCTGACCGGTGTGTCACGACGCTGGGCGCAATACTTATAGCCGGCCGACCGGCGGACGTATATCGCGAGTCGCAGTGCCAATCGCGCATTCTCGAAAAATTGCCGGGGCCGGCCCGCGCAGGTCTCGAGGATGTTCGTGGACCCGATCGCAATCACGTACGGGTGCGGTTGCGCACGAGATAATTGTCGTACGTCAGCTCGGCGACCTGCCACCAAAGATATTCGTCGTTGCGGAAGGCGAGCAGCGCCTCCCACACCTTCTTGAAGTCGGGATTCGTGTTCGATACTTCCGCATAGACATCGAACGCCGCGCGCAGCGAGGCATCCATCACCGGCTGTGGGAAGGGCCGCAGTTGCGCACCGCCCGCCACCAGCCGCTTGAGCGCGGCCGGATTGGCGGCGTCGTATTTTGCCTGCATCCACTCGTTGGCCATCGAAGATGCAGTCCGCACCAGCGACTTGTAGGCTGGCGGCAGCGCATTCCACTTATCGATATTGATGAAGTTATGCAGCATGGGCCCGCCTTCCCACCAGCCGGGGTAGTAGTAGTACTGCGCGACTTTGTAGAAGCCGAGCTTCTCGTCGTCATAGGGCCCAACCCACTCGCAGGCGTCCAGCGTGCCCTTCTCTAGCGCCGGATAGATGTCGCCGCCGGCGATCTGCTGGGGGACCACGCCAAGCTTGGAGATGACGCGACCGGCAAATCCTCCGATCCGCATTTTCAGCCCGTTGAGGTCGGACAGCTCCTTGATCTCTTTCCGGAACCAGCCGCCCATCTGCGCCCCGGTATTGCCGGCCGGAATGCCGTAGATGTTGAACTTCCTGTAGAGGTCGTTCATCAGCTCCATGCCGCCGCCGAAATACATCCAGGCGGTTTGCATGCGGCTGTTGAGTCCGAACGGCACCGCGGTGCCAAACGCGAACGTCGGGTCCTTGCCGAAATAGTAATAGGACGCGGTGTGGCACATCTCGACCGTGCCGCTCTGCACCGCGTCAGCGGCCTGCAGGCCCGGCACGATCTCGCCGGCGGCAAATACTTGGATCTGGAATTTGTTGTCGCTCGCCTCGGCCACCGCCTTGGCGAAGGCCTCCGACGCGCCATAGAGGGTGTCGAGCGATTTGGGAAAGCTCCGCCACCTGAGCTCCGGCATGGATTGGGCAATGGCGGGCTTGGCGACCGCGCTCGCCGCAGCGGCAACGCCTGCTGCACGTAGGAATTGGCGGCGTTTCATCATTCCTCCCCTGAGCTCGTCAGCGCAGGCGCAGCCCGCGTGGGCTGCGCCTGACGTCGGTCTCGCACGCTACGCCCGTGTCCGGGTGCGGATCATGAAGCCATCGTAGGTGTATTCCGCAACTTGCCACCACAGATATTCGTCGTTGCGGAATGCCTGCATCGAATCCAGGACCTTCTTGTAATCGGCGTTTGCCGCCGATGTTTCGGCATTGATCTCGTTAGAGGCCTTCAGGCATGCCTCCATCACCGGCTGCGGGAATGGGCGCAACTGCGTGCCGGCCGCGATGAGACGCTTGAGCGCCGCCGGATTGCGAGCGTCATATCTGGCGGTTTCCTCAACATTGGCCGAACCGGCGGCCGCGGCAACGATTGCCTGATAGTTCTTCGGCAACTCGTTCCATTTCGCCAGGTTGATCAAGAAGTGGTTCGCGGTGCCGCCTTCCCACCAACCGGGATAATAGTAGTACGGCGCAACCTTGTAGAAGCCGAGTTTCTCGTCATCGTAAGGACCGACCCACTCGGCCGCATCAATGGTGCCCTTCTCCAAGGCCGGATAAATATCGCCGCCGGCGATTTGCTGGGGGACGACGCCCAGCGTCTGCAGCGTCTTGCCAGCCCAGCCGCCGATGCGCATCTTGAGGCCCTTGAGATCGTCGACGGTCTTGATCTCTTTACGGAACCAGCCGCCCATCTGTGCGCCGGTATTGCCGCCGACAAGCGAGTACACGTTGTACTTCTTGCCAAACTCGTTCATCAATTTCATGCCGTCGCCGTCGTAGAACCACGCGTTCTGCTGACGGGTATTCAGCCCGAACGGGACGGCACAGAACAATGCCCAGGTCGGATCCTTGCCGATGTAGTAGTACGTGGCGGTGTGGCCGATCTCGACCGTGCCATTTTGGCAGGCGTCGAGCACTTGCAATGCGGGTACGATCTCGCCTGCGGCGAAGACTTGGATCTGAAACTTCTGGTCGGTGGCCTCGGCCACGTATTTTGCGATCGTTTCGCAAGCGCCGTAGAGCGTATCGAGCGATTTCGGCCAACTCGCCGTCAGCCGCCATCGGACCTCCGGCATCGACTGTGCAATGGCAGGCGCAGCCAGGACCGAGGCGGCCGCCCCGGCGGCGCCAACTTTCAGAAATTCACGGCGTTTCATGGACATGTTTCCTCCTGATCCAAGGCGCACGGACCTCAGACGCGGCCCGAGCGTGGCGTCGTGACGGTTTGGCGCTACCCTCTCCGTCCACAAAATTGCCGCTAGATAGGCCCCCGGGCAGCGCGCGCGCAAGGGGCAAACCCGCGACACATGCTACCTTACGGCGCGACATCGACGTAAAGCTCCACCGTCGGATGGATGCCGCACGAACATTGGGGCGGCTCGCGCGATCGCGTTCTCGAATATCATTGGAGCGTGGATCACAATGAGGCAGTCCGATGAGCACCACACCTCTCGCGGGCGTGCAGGCTTGTGTCTTCGATGCCTACGGCACGTTGTTCGATTTTGCTTCAGCGGCGAGAGGCTGCCGCGACGTCTTGGGAGACGCCATCGAGAAGCTGACCGCGCTCTGGCGCGACAAGCAGCTGCAATATACGTGGCTGCGGGCGGTCCAAGGCCGGCACGCGGATTTCTGGCAGGTCACCGGCGATGCACTCGACTTCGCCTTGGAGACGTTGGCGATCGAAAAGTCCGGCCTGCGCGATCGGCTGATGAATCTTTACCTGACGCTCGAGCCGTTTCCCGAGGTCCCGGAAGTCCTCCGACGGCTCAAGACGGCGGGCTTGCGCACCGCAATCCTGTCGAACGGCTCGCCCATGATGCTCGACGCGGCGGTCAGAGAATCGGGGCTGAGCACGCTCCTCGACGCCGTGCTCTCAGTCGAATCGGTCGGCGTCTACAAACCACATCCCAAGGTTTATCAACTTGCCGTCGACCGGCTCGGGATTCCGGCCGCTGCAATCGCCTTCCATTCGTCGAACGCATGGGATGCTTATGCAGCCTCGGCGTTCGGCATGCGGGTCGTGTGGTGCAATCGTTATGGCCAGCGGCCGGAGCGGCTGCCGGGCAAGCCCGACCGGATGGTACGATCCCTAGCCGAGCTGCCTGCACTGGTCGCAGCGTCACAGACCTGACCGCGCCGTTCGCAGCGCTTATGCCTCGATTACGATCTTCGGCGCGACGCGGGCGGTGCCGACGCCCCTGATTTGATCGCGCACCTTGGCGGCGATCTCGCGATAGATTTGCGCATGAGGACTATCGGGCTCGGTCGCGACAACGGGCAGGCCGGCATCCGATTTTTCGCGGATCGCCATGTGCAGCGGCACCTCGCCGAGGAACGGGACGCCGAGCCGCTCCGCCTCGTGGCGCGCGCCGCCGTGGCCGAAAATGTCGGAGCGCGTGCCGCAGCGCGGGCACAGAAAATAGCTCATGTTCTCGACGATCCCGAGCACCGGCACGTTCACTCGCTTGAACATGGACACGCCGCGCCGGGCGTCGATCAGGGCGAGATCCTGCGGGGTGGAGACGATGACCGCACCCTTGAGCGGCACCTGCTGCGCCATGGTGAGCTGGGCGTCGCCGGTGCCTGGCGGCATATCGACCACCATCACGTCGAGCGGGCCCCATTCGACTTCGCGCAGCATCTGCGTGAGCGCCGAGATCACCATCGGCCCGCGCCAGATCATCGCCGTCTCCTCGTCGATGAGGAAGCCGATGGACATGACGGTGAGCCCATAGCGCGTGATCGGCTTGAGCCTTGTGCCCCCGAGGGTCTGCGGCCGCTCCCGAATGGCGAGGAGCTTCGGCAAGGACGGACCGTAGATATCGGCGTCGAGGATGCCGACCTTGAATCCGAGCGCGCTCAAGCCGAGCGCGAGATTGACGGCCGTGGTCGATTTGCCGACGCCGCCCTTGCCTGAGGCAACGGCGATGATCGCCCCGACGTCGGGCACGCCCTGCAGGGATTCGCCGCGGGGCGCGCCGCGCCCGGGCGTGGCTCGCGCGCCTTGCGGCGGGCGAGCCGATGCCGCGCCCGCCTTGCGCTCTGCCGTCAAGGCGACGAGGGCGGATTGCACGCCCGGCAGCGCGCGCACGACTTCTTCGGCGCGCTTGCGCACGGGTTCCCAGGCCTTCACCTCGGCGGCATCGACCGTGATGGAAAAGAACACCTTGCCGTCGCTTGCCACCACATCGGAAAGCACGCCGGTGCCAGGCAATGGGGCTCCCATCGGGCTTGGGACGCCTTCGAGGGCTGCGAGTATCTGCTCCTTGCTCACTGCCATCCACGGTTCTCCGCGGCATCCTTCCGTTGCAATGGACACCATAGGGGGCGCACCAGTCCGGTCAACGCGATGATGGTTGACGCAGCCGCCGCGCCGTCGCAATCACTCCCGCATATAGGTATCCGTGCGGTTGCATGGCAGTGCTCCAGGAGGACAGGATGGCGAAGGTGGCTTTTCTCGGTCTCGGCGTCATGGGGTACCCCATGGCGGGGCATCTCAAGAACAAGGGTGGCCACGACGTCACCGTGTACAACCGCACTGCGGCTAAGGCGCAGAAATGGGTTGCACAACACGGCGGACGCAGCGCACCGACACCCAAAGCCGCGGCCGAAGGCCAGGACGTCGTCATGTGCTGCGTCGGCAACGATAACGATCTGCGCGAGGTGACGCTTGGGCCGAATGGTGCCTTCCAAGGCATGAAGAGCGGCGCCGTTTTCGTCGATCACACAACGGCTTCCGCGGAGATCGCACGCGAGCTCAACGCGCAGGCGAAGGATCGCGGCTTCGGTTTCGTCGATGCGCCCGTCTCCGGCGGCCAGGCCGGCGCCGAGAACGGCGTGCTTACCGTCATGTGCGGTGGCGATGCCGAGGCTTATGCTCGCGCCGAGAAGGTGATCGCTTCCTACGCGCGCATGTGCAAGCTGCTCGGTCCCGCCGGGGCCGGCCAACTCACGAAGATGGTCAACCAGATCTGCATCGCCGGACTGGTGCAGGGACTGTCCGAAGGCATTCACTTCGCCAAGAAGGCCGGGCTCGACGTCGACGCGGTTATCGAGACCATCTCCAAGGGCGCGGCCCAGTCGTGGCAGATGGAGAACCGCTACAAGACGATGGCGGCAGGCAAGTTCGATTTCGGCTTTGCAGTTGATTGGATGCGCAAGGATCTCGCCATTTGCCTGGGCGAGGCGCGCAAGAACGGCGCGAGCTTGCCGGTCAGCGCGCTGGTCGACCAGTTCTACGCCGAGGTACAGAAGATGGGCGGCCGGCGCTGGGATACGTCGAGTCTCATCGCGCGGCTGGAGCGCTGAACGACCCGCGCGCCATCCCGCTCAGATATCGATCACCGCGCGGTCCTCGGCAACGAGCACGCGTGCGGCTCTGACTTCGTCCAGATGGGCAAGCATGACCGGATTCATGTGGGTGAGCATGATCCGCCGCGCGCGCAGATCGGGCAGCCGCTTCTTGAGCACGTCCCATGTGAGATGGCCGGGCAGTTCGCCGGAATACGCGAAGCATTCGATGATGAAGAAATCGGCGCCATCGGCTACGGAGACAAGCGCCTCCACCCACTCGGTGTCGCCGGAATAGGCGAAACGCTTTTCCCCGTCGGAGAGCACGATCGCGGTGGAAGGGGCACCGGAGTAATGCAGCACCTCGGTGGTGGTGACGGAATGTCCCAACACGTCGGTCGGACGGCCAACCTCGATCTCCATCACGTTCCAGGAAAACCGCCACTTGTTGGTGGTCGATCTCGGAAAGAACACTTCGAGGAGCTGATCGAGGCGTGCGCGGGTGCCGGGCGGCCCCGCAATCAACAGCGGCCGCTCGCGGCGCGCCAGGAACTGGGCATCCAGCAAGAGAAACGGAAGCGCGCCGAAATGATCGCCGTGCAGATGTGAAAGCACGATGCCGTCGATACGGTCGGGATCGAGCCCGCGCGCCTTGAGCGCTACCAGCGACGAGGCGCCGAAGTCGACGAGCAGCGTGCCCTTGGCGGTCTCGAGAAAGAAACAGGTGTTGAACCGGCCGCCGGAGCCGAAGGCATCGCCACATCCGACGATTGTGAGCCGCATGTCAGGCCGAGGCGCTCGGCCGGGCAGCGATATCGGCGTGCCAGCGCTTGAGGTGCTTGAGTTCGTCCGGCACCGCGAGCTTTGCCGGCTTCATGAAATCGACGGCGACGAGACCAGTGATGTCAGCCACGCTGAACGCATTCCCCGCAACAAACGGGCGATCCTTCAACTCGTCGTTGAGAACGGCGATGAACTCCTGGATGCGCGGCTTGTTGGCTTCGGCCCACGCCGGCACCTGCGGCACTTCCATCTCCTTCATTGCCGGGTGCGAGTTGCGAAACACGTGCGAGACCGGAAACAGCAAATGCAGCTCGAGGCGTCGATTCCACATCTCGATGCGGGCAAGCTCCAACGCATCGCGTCCGAACAGCGGCGGATCGGGCTTGAGCGCCTCGAAGTAGCGGCAGATTGCGATTGACTCCGTGATCACCGTGCCGTCGTCGAGAACGAGGGCCGGGAGGCGCTTGAGCGGATTGATCGCGGCGTAGGCCGCAGACATGTGCGCCATGGCGCCGAGATCGACCTGCTCAGTCGGGACTGTGATGTCCTTCTCCGCGAGAAAAATCCGCGTGCGCCGCGGGTTGGGCGCGCGACCTCCATCGTAAAGCTTCATGGCGGCTCCCGTGCTGCCAGCTTACATTGGATTAACGCCGCCGGCCGGTTGTATATTCCATCGCCTACACCCCATCACGCCCATCGAGCCCCGGTCAAGCGCTGGAGCCGAGCCTACCATCCACCCGCACGTAGTTCGAAGTGAATGGATTTTGGTCTAGCGTGGGCTGAAGGACACCATCGTGCGCCGCCTGCTCTGGATCCTGCTTGCCATCCTGACGATCGCGCTGCTTGTGCTCGTGCTGCAGCGGAATGAAGCGGCGCTGGCAGAACTCTCCCGGTTCGATACCTCTTCGCTCGAAACGAAGATCATGGCGCTTGCGCTGGTTGGCCTGATCGCGCTCACATTGTTTCGGCATCGTTTCGCCCACGCGCTCGAATCCGCTCTCATCTGGGTCATGATCGCGGCGCTGCTCACGCTCGGATATACCTATCGCTTCGAGCTGCGCGAGGTGGCCGACCGGGTAATGGCCGAGCTCGTCCCGGGCCATGCCGCAACCAGGGGACGCACGGTCGAGATCGCGCGCGGAAGCGGCGGCGGCTTCTCGGTGGCGGCGCAAGTCAACGGCGCTCGCGTCCCGATGGTGCTCGACACCGGGGCGAGCGCCGTCGTCCTCACCCAGGAGGCCGCCAAGGCCGCGGGGCTCCCGCTCGAAGTCCTCAACTATTCCGTCACCGTCGAGACCGCGAACGGACGCGCGCGCGCCGCACCGGTCACGCTCGACCGACTGTCGATCGGCGATATCACCGAGCGCTCGGTCTCCGCGCTCGTCGCGCAAGGCGGGCAGCTGCGCACCAGTCTACTCGGCATGACCTTTCTCAATCGGCTGGAGAGCTGGGAGGTGCGCGGCGACAAGCTCATGCTGCGCGGCTATCCGTGATCCATCAGCCGATCAGGCTCACCGCAAATCGTGCGCATACGGCCAGCAGGAAGCAGCCGAAGGCAATCTCGAGCCGGCGCTTCGATAGCGCGTGGGCCAGTCGCGCGCCGTAAGGCGCGGTGAAGCTCGAGACCGGCGCCATTAGCGCAAACCCGATGAGCGAGACGAACCCGAGCGAGAGCGGGGGCAGCAGCGCCTGCTGCGGCAGGCCAGCGAGGATGTAACCGATCGTGCCCGCCACCGTAATCGGCACGCCGAGGCCGGCGGAGGTTGCGACCGCCTTGTGAATCGGCTTGCCGTAGAGGGTCAGGATCATGTTGGAGACGGAGCCGCCGCTGATGCCCATCAGCGAAGCGGCAAGACCAATGAACATGCCGTAGGCCGCCATGCCGGCAGATCCCGGTAGATCATCGGCAAGCCGCCAGGTCGCGCGGCCGAACAGCAGCTTGAACGCGATCACGGTTGCGATCAGCACGAAAGCGAGCTTGAGCACCGCGCCCGGTGCAAAGGCCGCAATGGCCGAACCGGCCGCCACGCCAATGACGGCGGGCACTGCCCATGCCCGCACGACGTCCATCATCACCGCGCCCTTGTCGCGATGCGTGAAGTAAGAGAACACGTTGGTCGGGACGATGATCGCAATCGACGTGCCGACGCACAGCTGGAAGCGGACCTCGTCCGGCACGCCGAGAACCCGAAACACTTCGTACAGAACCGGCACGATCAGCGCGCCGCCGCCGATGCCGAAGAGGCCCGCGAGAATTCCCGTGACGAACCCGGCGACGATGATCAAAGCAGCGAGCAACAGGAGCTCGCTCAAGGGCACGCCCAAGACCATGTCCTGCTCCGAAGGGGCCGTCTCGGCTCAAGCCGCGGCGACGGTTTGCGCGTTGAGGTCCGCGATGAGCGCGATTGCTGCGCGGAACGTGGCTGCGTCCGCAGCCGGTTTGGTTGCCTCGGTCGCCAGTTGCCGGCGGAATGCGCGCGCGCCGGGGACGCCTCGGAACAGGCCCAACACGTGCCGCGTCACTGCGTGGAGGCGCGTGCCGCGCGCAAGCTCGCGCTCGATATAGGGGATCAGGGCCTCGGCCGCCGCCTTCGGCGATGCAAAGCGCGCGGGCTCGCCAAACAGCAGCGGATCCACGGCGAGAAGCCGCCACGGCTCCTGATACGCCGCCCGTCCCATCATCACGCCATCGAGGCGGTCGAGGTGCGCCAGCGTCTGGTCAAGGTCCGCGATGCCACCGTTGAGCACGATGCAAAGATCGGGATGCGCGGCTTTGAGCCGATAGACTCGAGCATAATCGAGCGGAGGAATATCGCGGTTCTCGCGCGGCGACAGACCGTCGAGCCACGCCTTGCGCGCATGAACGATGAGCGCGACAGCGCCGGCACGCTCGACCGCGCAGGTGAGCGCCTCGAGCGCCTCCTCCGGGTCCTGATCGTCGATGCCGATGCGACATTTGACGGTGACGGGCAGCTTGACCGCGGCCCTCATGGCGGCGATGCAATCGCCCACGAGAGCGGGCTCCGCCATGAGACAGGCGCCGAAGCGGCCTTCCTGCACGCGATCGGAGGGACAGCCGATATTGAGGTTGACCTCGTCGTAGCCGAACGCCTCGGCGATACGCGCGCATTCGGCCAGTTGCCGCGGATCGCAGCCGCCGAGTTGCAGCACTACCGGATGCTCGGCCGGATCGTGCGCCAGGAGCCGCGCGCGCGGCCCGTGAAGCACCGCGCCGGTAGTGATCATCTCGGTGTAGATCAGGGCACGGCGCGTGAGCAGACGGTGGAAGAAGCGGCAGTGCCGATCCGTCCACTCCATCATCGGGGCGATGGCGAATTTGCGATCTAAATCCTTCAATCTCATGCGCTTTTCCATCTGCCCCGAAGCTCAATCGCGACCGCTTCAGAGGCTGCGCCCGTCACGAGTTAGCTCTTCTACGACCATACCGGCGCAAATGGGAAGTCGGATGCTGCCCGGCATCTTGCGAGTAGTTGGTTCGTAATGAGGTACTCGTGTCGGCGACATCACGCGGCCTGACTGCCGCGCTCACATGCAACTCGTTTGCATTTCCATGATGCCGAAAAATGCAGCGAGAAGTTCAACCGGCCACTGCATTGACGCGCATTGCCTCGATCGTTACCTCGGCAGCGCAGAGGCGCATAATGTCGGACGCCAAACAGAAGGTTGCGCTCACCTCAATGGCCGCCTCCGCAGGCCTGGCGACGGCGAAGGCTGTCGTCGGGGTGATCAGCGGTTCGCTTGCGCTCCTGTCGGAGGCGGCCCATTCGCTGATCGATCTCGGCGCGACGGTGATGACCTATTTCGCCGTGCGGATTTCAGGCAAGCCCGCAGACGCCGAACATCATTACGGCCACGGCAAGGTCGAGAGTGTTTCCGCGCTCGCCGAGACCGCGCTGCTGTTCGTTCTCGCCGGCGTAGTGACTTGGGAGGCAGCCAAACGGCTCAGGAGCATAGAGCCGCCGGAGGTGGAGGCAACGCCCTGGGCCTTCGCCGTGATCGTGCTCTCGATCGTCGTCGATTTTTTTCGCGCGCGCGTGCTCTATCGGACGGCGGAAAAGACGTCGAGCCACGCGCTCGAAGCGGACGCGCTGCATTTCGATTCCGACATGTGGTCGTCGCTGGCGGTGCTGCTCGGACTCGTTGGGATCGCGCTTGGCTACGCCTCGGCCGACTCGGTGGCGGCGATCGTAGTGTCGGTCGTCATCTGCATCGCAGGCTGGCGGCTCGGCCGGCGCACGATAGACGCGCTGACCGATACCGCCCCGCCCGGAGCCGCCGACAAAATCACAGCCGCTGTCACGCACATCCCTGGGGTCGTCGGGATCGAAAGACTGCGCGTGCGGAAGGTGGGCGAGGTGCTGTTCGTCGATCTCGATGTTGCGGTCAGCCGCACGCTGCCGCTCGATCGCGTCGCGGCGCTCAAGCAGCGCATCGTTGACGTCGTGCGCGCCGACAGCCCTGCCGCCGAGGTGACGCTGACCACCGAGCCCCGCGCGCTCGATGACGAGACGGTGCTCGAGCGGGTCATGGTGATCGCGCGCAACCGCGCGCTCGCGGTTCACCACGTCACGGTGCATGCGATCGAGGCACGACTGGCCGTCTCCCTCGACCTCGAAGTCGACGGCGCCCTTTCGCTCGGCGCGGCCCACGATATCGCCACGGACCCGCGAGGCGCGGCCCGCGAGGAACGCGGACCCGAGGTCGAGGGCGCGACCCACAGCGGGCCGGTGCAGAGCGTGCCGCGATCCGGGTGCTCGCCCGGCTTGAAGTACATCGTCTGCTCGAACGATTCGCGGCTGGTGGGGATCGGCGAGAACGAGTTGGATTCGGTCGCAAGCGACGCGGAGAAGATGCGCATTCAGGCCTCACATAGCGTTTTCCGCCGAAGCGGGTACCGGTTCGGCGTAGGAAACGCGTCAACGCATGAAT
>Ga0066709_100004009_pt1 | contig 11564 bp, 9 predicted proteins | sample GraSoiAngelo_158_FD_79665 | JGI IMG/M metagenome (GOLD analysis project Ga0066709, IMG submission 79665) | Grasslands soil microbial communities from the Angelo Coastal Reserve, California, USA - 14_1009_16_30cm | ecosystem: Environmental > Terrestrial > Soil > Grasslands | place: USA... | reverse complement strand
GCATCCGGGTCGGCAGCGGTGGTCCCCTCGAACGGATCCTCTACGGGCCGGCCCACGTGACCGACGGGAGCGAGAACCTCGTTGGCGCGCTGCGCCAGTCGATGGCCGCCCTGGGGGCCCGCGACCTCCACGCCATGCAGCGTGTCGAGATGGTCTACGCCCCGGCCGTCGTCAGCGAGGGGAAGTCCTGGCAGCGGGGGCGCTGAGCCCCTCGTCGGAAGCGCGTCGGCCGTTGACCGAGGCGTTCGCGATCCTCCTGTGGCTGCTCGGAACCGGCGGAATGGCCGCCGGATTGGTGCTCTGGGCGCGCGCCGGGTTCGTTTCCCCCGGCTTCGTTTTCTTTCGCGGTCCCGTGCCGATGGTCGCCTATGGCCTCGCGGTCGTGACGCAGGCCAGCTCCGGCCTCATCCTCGCGCTGCGCCGGCCGAGCAACATCCAGGGCTGGCTGACCCTGGTCTTCGGCGTCAACGGAGCGGTCGGCGGGCTGATCTTCGGCTCCCTCTCGTACGCGAAGGTGCACGGTTTGCCCGACGTGCCCGCGGAAGCGCAGGCCTGGCTGGCATGGCTGATGAACTGGCTCACGCTGCCGCTTGGGACGCTCATCTCCGTCTCCATCGGCTTCATCTTCCCGGACGGCAGGCTCCTCTCCCCGAGGTGGTGGATCGGGATCGCCATCGCCGCGTTCGGCGCGGCGGCCACGGCCGCGGTCCTCGCGCTCTCGCCGGGGCCGCTCGTCCTCTTCCCCAGCGTGATCAACCCCTTGAGCGGTCCTGGCCAGGGACTCGGCCCGCTTCTCCTCGTCAGCCTGGCCATCTTCGTGTCGGCGGCGCCCCTCACCGGGTTCGCGCTGCTGCGGCGGTACGCCATGGCCGGCCGTATCGGGCGCCTCCAGATCCGCTGGTTCGTCAGCCTGCCGCTCGGCCTGGAGATCGCTTTCGTGGCCTTCCTGGCGAGCCTCATCTTCCTGCCGGCCGATGCGCCCCTGGGAGAAGTCGTCCTCACCGTGTTGTTCCTCAGCGCGGTCCTTCCCGCCATCGCGCTGGTGGTTGCGATCCTGCGCTACCGGCTCTACGACATCGACACGATCATCAGCCGCACCTTCGTCTACGGTGCCCTGACGGCGATCCTCGGGACCCTGTACGGTGCCTCCCTGAGCCTTTTCCAGCGCATCTTCACGACCGTCACCGGCGAAACCTCCGATGCCGCTCTGATCCTGACGACGCTCGTCCTGACGACCAGCTTCCAGCCCGTCAAGAACCGGCTCGAGCAGTTCTTCGCCGAGCGCTTCCCCCAGGCGCGGCCGCCCCCCTCCGAGGCGGCCGTCGCGATCCTCGACGACCCGGCATTCGTGGCGGCCCTCGACGCGCGCATCGCCACGGCAATGGCCCCCGCCGGAGCGGGCGGGGCACGCGCTCGCCGAACCGCCCGTACGGCAGCGCAGGACAACGCGTGACCAAGCCGGCGCGTTCCGCCGACCACGAGCGACCGCCTCGGCGCGAGCGCGGCAAGACCGTGCACGGCGAGCCGGCCAATGCCGGCCACCGGGTCCTCGCGCCCGACGACGCGGAGGTCGAGGCCTACCTGGAGACGGCGCTCAACGCGCCCCCGCCCGATCGCGAGGCGGATGAGTCGGCCATCGCCGCCTCGCCCGCTGAGACGCCCGACACCGTGCTCGTCCTCGACTTCGGAAGCCAGTACGCGCAGCTCATCGCGCGCCGCGTGCGCGAGCTCAACGTGTACTCCGAGCTCGTGCCCTTCGACATCTCGGTCGCCGAGATCGCACGCCGGCGGCCGAAGGCCCTGATCCTCTCGGGAGGCCCGGCGAGCGTCTACGACGCTGGGGCTCCGCATCCCGATCCGGGGCTCTGGCAGAGCGACATCCCGGTCCTCGGCATCTGCTACGGCCTCCAGCTCATGGCACACGAGCTGGGTGGGGAGGTCGTCCCCGCGGAGAAGCGCGAGTATGGCCCGGCGAGCATCGAGCTCACGGAGAACGGCCATGCCGACGGCCTCTTCGCCGGGATCGCTCCCGAGCAGCGAGTGTGGATGAGCCATGGCGACTCGATCCTTCGGCCACCGCCCGGCTTCCATGAGACCGCGCGCTCCCCCTCGACCCCGTTCGCGGGACTCGCCGATCCGGCCCGTCGCCTGTATGGCATCCAGTTCCACCCCGAGGTCGTACACACCCCGGCCGGGCGCGACATCCTGCGCAACTTCGTGCAGCACATCGCCGGCGCCCGCCCGACCTGGACGCCGGCGGCGTTCATCGAGACCTCGGTCGCCGCGATCCGGGCCCGCGTGGAGGCCGCCGGCGGCGAGGGACAGGTCCTCTGCGCGCTCTCCGGCGGGGTCGACTCGGCGGTCGCCGCGACCCTCGTGCATCGCGCGGTCGGGGACCGCCTCGTCTGCATCTACGTCGACCACGGCCTGATGCGCAAGCGCGAGTCGGAGCTCCTGCGCCAGACGTTCCAGGCGAATCTCGGCATGCGCCTCGTCATGGTCGACGCGCGCGAGCGCTTCCTGCGTCGCCTGGTCGGGGTGATCGACCCCGAGGAGAAGCGGCGCATCATCGGCGACGAGTTCATCCGCGTCTTCGAGGAAGAGGCGGGACGGATCTCGACGAACGCGCCGATCGACTTCCTGACCCAGGGCACGCTCTATCCCGACGTGATCGAGTCGACCGCGCCGGAGACGAAGGCGGCGGCCAAGATCAAGACGCATCACAACGTCGGGGGCCTGCCCGCCGACCTGCGCTTCCAGCTCATCGAGCCGCTGCGCTACCTGTTCAAGGACGAGGTGCGGGCGGTCGGGCTCGAGCTCGGACTGCCGGGTGCGATGGTCCATCGCCAGCCCTTCCCCGGGCCGGGCCTCGCGATCCGGATCATCGGCGAGGTCACGGCCGAGCGACTCGAGACCCTGCGCGAGGCCGACTGGATCGTCATCGACGAGATCAAGAACGCCGACCTGTACCACTCGCTGTGGCAATCGTTCGCCATCCTCACGCCGGTCCGCAGCGTGGGGGTCATGGGCGATGGGCGGACCTACGCGAACGTGGTGGCGATCCGGGCGGTGACCTCGGAGGACGGAATGACCGCCGATTGGGCGAAGCTGCCCTACGACCTGCTGGGGCGCATCTCGTCACGGATCGTGAACGAGGTCCTTGGCGTCAACCGGGTCGTCTACGACATCAGCTCGAAGCCCCCCGCCACGATCGAGTGGGAGTGACGCCGCCGATCTAAGCGAGAGGCGAAGCTGGAAGGACCCGTGGCGGGCGCGGTAACGGCTCGTGGCGGCGCATCGAAGCGCTTCGCCATTGCCCCACAGCACGGATTGGATAGGTTTTCCCCGACCGTAGCCGTTCTTCGCAGTAGGCGTGCCGCCCAGCACGAATGGGACACGTTTCAGCCGGACATCACCGCAGGTTTGCTGCCCCAGCACGAATGGGACACGTTTCAGCCGGGCATCGCGGCTCGTGTGCTGCCCCAGCACGAATGGGACACGTTTCAGCCGGGCAAGACGTCACGATGCCCCGCCCATCGTCGTTTCTTGCTGCCAGAGCACGAAATCGACGAGATCTTTGGCTCTGGCGCCCTTCGGCGGCCCGATCCGGTCCCGTTCATGCTCCGGCAGCACATCACGACTGGAGACGAATCGTCACCCGCGACCGACTCTGCCGGTGAGGGCCCACCGTGACGGCGACAGGCTTCGCCGGCTACCGGGATGCGGGTGAAGTCGAGGTGACGGCGATCCCGCGGGTCGTGTGCCAGGCGGCGTCGACGAAGAAACGGAAGAGCCGTTCGAACTCGGGCGGCGTCGACTCCGTGCGCTCGGGGTGGGACTGCACCCCGAGGACGAATCGGCCCGGATCGCGGCCCTCGAGCGCTTCGACCAACTCACCGCCGGGCGCCGGCGACCATGCGGACGCCGCGAGCGCGGGCGCCAGCTCGGGACCGCGGATGCCCTGATGGTGCGAGCTGTTCACCTGGAGGACGAACGTGCCCGGGTTGGTCGGCCGCAGGATGCGCGCGAGCTGCGTCCCGCCGACGACACGGAGCCGGTGGAGGAGCGGCGGGCCCTTGTGCCAGCTGGGGCCGTCGTGGCCCTCGAGGTGCTGGACGAGGCTGCCCTGCGAGAAGACGTTGATCGCCTGGAAGCCGCGGCAGATCCCCAGGACGGGCAGACGGCGCGCGGCCGCGCCCCGCCAGGCGGCAAGCTCCAGCTCGTCGCGTGCCTCGTCCACGTCCCGCGCCCCAGCCGGCTCCTGGCCGAACCGATCCGGGGCGATGTCGCTCCCACCCGTGAGCAGCAGCCCGGCCATGCGCTCCAACGCGTCCCGGCGGAACGCGGGCTCTGAGGAGGGGAAGAGGACGAGCGGCTCCCCACCGGCGCGCGCGATCGCGGCGACGTACAGCTCGGTGACCCCGGCGAGCCACGAGGGATCTTCGCCCGGGCCAGGGTCCCCGCGGGTGATGGCGATCGCGGGAGGCCGGTCGGGGCGGCCGAGGCTCACCCGCCGATGCTAGCAGTCTCCGTGCGGCGATCGGCCGGCCGGGATGGCGATGGAGATCCCGGCTCGGGGCCAGTGTCGACGGGGGTCGGCACGGTCAGCCGCGCGCGGCGCGCCCGTGCCCGACCCTCGGCCGCAGTCACGACGCGGTCGCCGCCGCCCCGCTTGGCCACGAAACAGGCTCGGTCGGCGGCAAGCAGGACGGCTTCCTGGTCGGCCCCGTCGGCCGGGAACGAGGCGATGCCGATAGAGGCGGTCATGGGGATCGGTTCGACGCCCTCTTCGGCCGCCCCGACGGACGCCCGACGGATCGCACGGGCGACCTTGAGCGCCACCGCCCGCGCTCCATCGGTATCGGTCGCGGGCAGGAGGAGCGCGAACTCGTCGCCGCCGTATCGGAACACCTGGTCGGCGTCGCGGCCGGCCCGCGTGAGGGCATGCGCGATCGCCTGCAGTGCCTTGTCACCGCCCTGGTGAAGATAGGCGTCGTTGACGCGCTTGAACGCGTCCAGGTCGACCATGATGAGGCTGAACCGGTCGCCGCGACCCACTGACAGACCGAGGGATTCCTGGAAGGTGACGTGGTTCATCAGGCCGGTGAGACCGTCCGTTCGGGCGCGCACCTCGACGTCGTGGAAGACCTCGGCGTTCTGGAGGGCGATGGACGCGTGGGCTGCGAACAGCTTGACGAGGTCGAAGGCGTCGTCGTCGAAGACGGTGGCCTTGTCGGTCCCCAGGCGCTCGAGGTAGATGACACCGATGACGCCATCGCGCCCGCGCAGCGGCACGACGATGATCGAGCCCGCCTCGGCCGGAAGCTCGTCTGTCGACAGGATCCGCGGGTCGGCCAGCATGTCCTTCACGAGCACGGCCTCGCCGTGGCGAAAGGCCCACCCGGTGACGCCCTGGTCGGTGGGCATGGTGAGCGTCCCATAGAACGCGGCGCGGCCACCGCGGGTGATGATCGGTCGCAGCATCCGCCCCGATGGCTCGCAGATCTCGACGGCGAGATCGTCATAGGGCACCAGCGTTCCGAGGCGCTCGCCGACCTGCTCGAGGATGGCCCGGTAATCCATGCTCGTGAGGAGCGATTCGGTCAGTTCGAGGAGCTCGCGCTGGGAGCGCAGCTGCCGGGCGAGGGCCTGCGATTGGTCACGCAACTGTTCGGTCGTGGCCGCGTTGGCCATCGCCTGCGCGGCGAGGCTCGCGTAGATGACGAGGAGGCGGAGGTCGTCGTTCGTGAACTGGCGCAGGCCGAGCTTCGAGAGGACGATCACCCCGATGACCCGCTCCTCGTAGACCGCCGGCACGACGAGCAGCGATTCGGGGAGGTCCGCCTCGGTGCCCGGGATCACCCGCACACGAGGGTCGTGGGCAGCGTCGGGAAGGTAGACCGGGGTGCCGTGCTGAGCGACCCAACCCGTGATGCCCTGCCCCATCTTGAGGCGGAGCTGGTCCTCGGTCTCCTCGAAGTACTCGCCGATCTGGCCCTGCCACGCGACCGGGACCAGGTCGTCGCCCTGGACCGCGTAGACCCGCACGTTGTGGTAGTCGATGAGCCGGTGCAGCTCCGAGGCGATGGCGTCACCGATGTCGCGCATGCTCGTCAGGCGGCCGAGTCGCGCACCGAGGAGCTGGATGGACTGGAGCTGGGCCGCCCAGGTGGCGCGCAGCGGCCGGGCGCGCGTCACCGCGTTTTCGGGATCCCCAGGATCGTCCGGACGGCCCGCACTCGACCCGGTCCGCTCGGCGGTCGTCGCCGTCCCGAGGAACTCATACAGGTCCGTGCGCCGATAGCGACGATCCCCCCGGGCGTTCAGGCGCAGGAACGGGATCACGCCGCGATCGCTCCACGCGCGCAGCGTGTTCGGATGGACGCCAAGGATCCCCGCCGCCTGGCTGACGGTGAGCGCGGGGGGATCAGGTGTGATGCTGATGGGTGCACTCCCGAGGGGTCCGGTGCGAATGCCGGACGTCGCGGAAACCGTAGCCGCACTTCACACTTCCTGCCAACGGTACGGAGGTACTGGCAGGATCTGCCGGGTGGGTCACGCTCTGGGCTGGGTGATCCGCACGTACAGGAGGGCGACGCCGGCCGAGACGAGCCCCAACAGGACGACCCCGAGGGCGATCACCAGCGGCTGCCCGACGAGGCCGGGTCCTTCCCGACTCGAGCGGGTGTCTCCGGTGGGTGCGGCCGACGGTGCCGGCGAGGCGCCGAGCGCGGTCGCCGGGAGGACCACCGGCGCGACGGCGATGACTAGCGCCAGGGCCACGCAGGCGAGGCCGGCCGCGAGCAACCCGCCGGCGAGCAGGGCCCGCTGCCGCCGGCCGCGCCCGAGGACGCGCATCGCCTCGTCGATCTCCAGGGTCGTGAGGACGAGCGGACGACCGAGCCCGGGGCCGATGCGGGCCCTCCCGTCGCTCGCGAGGCTGGGGACGCCGGTCGCCCAGGCATGCTCGACCGCGGACAGCTGGTCGATCCGGAAGCGGACGGCAAGGGCGGGGTCGACGGGCGGTTCGAAGCGATCGGCGACCTCCCCGGCGCGCCCCTCCGATTCGCGCGGGATGACGACGAGGCCCTCGTCGAGGGCGGCGGCGTCCACCTCGATCTCCCCCTGCCGGTCTCGGAGCGCGAACGGGACGTGGCGCCGCTCTGTACGAAGGGTCCGCCATCGCTCGCCCTCCCGGACCTCGACGCGTTCGCGGCGGAGGACGAGCGGCCGGTGGTGCTCATCCGCGAACGGCTCGGCCGCGTCGATCCGCCCCGAGACGCGGACGTATGACCGCTCGCCCCGTCGCGCCATCTCGACCGCCTCGCCGATGGATACATCGGGGGCGGCGCTGAGCAGCTGCCCGATGCGCAGACCCGGGCCGAACGAGCGGAGGAGGAGCCAGCCCGAACCGAGGAGGACGAGGCCGAGGAGCAGGAAGAGCAGGGCGGGCACCGCTCGATCATAGGAACGACCCGGAGGAACCGTCACGCCGCGTGGGCGTTGATGTGATCGCTGCCGTTAGCGGACGCCTGACCCCTCCGGGCCGAGGCCACCCTATCGGCCGAGCCGCGCCATCGTCAACGGTGCCTGTCCACGAGATTCAGCCCGCGGGCCCGAGTTCTCCACGGTCTGTCCACATCAGTGGCGGGTCGACGCGGGCCCGCCGTGTCCGCGATCCTTGCGCTGGGCCGGTCAGCCCGTCGCTGACAGGTCGCTCCCGCTGGCCGCCGGTCAGGCGCTCTCCTGGCCCGTCGCCGGGTCGAGCGAGATCTGTTCGCCGCTGTACGCGGTGAGGACCAGCCGCCCGCCGACCAGCTCGGCGGCGATGACGACGTCGCGGTGGGCGAGCCGCCAGACGACCTGGCCCCTGGCGTCCAGGGCGAACGTCTCGACCTCGGCCTGGACAATCACGTGGTCGAGCAGGCTCGAGGCGAGAACCACGACGATCGGGCTGCCAGAGCGGTGCGACCAGCGCAGCGCCCCGGTGCGCGCGTCGAGGGCGTAGGTGCGCATGCCGTACGCGACGACGCGGAGGCCGCGTACATCCCACCTGACGGCCTGGGGCTCGTCATAGATCGTCGAGGCGAAGCGAGCCGTCCAGGCTCCGGCCGGCCCCTCGGCGCGCATCTCAGCGCGACACACGGCGTCGGGATCCGCGGCAGCGAGGGTCCCGTGGTCGACGAGCTCGCCGCCGGCCTCGGTCAGGCCGAAGAGGTCGGCGCTCTGGCCGCTCCCGGTCCAGCGGTAGCGCACCGTGATGCCGCCCGGATAGCGGACTGTGAGATTGCGCGGTTCCGTGGCGCGGCGCGGCTCGCCAGCCGGGCGCGTCACGCGCGGATCGCCGGGGCTTGGCTCAGGCGCTGGCCTCGACATCCGGGCCGGTGGCAGGGCTCTCGCCACCGGTCGCGACCGGCGAGTTCCAGGCTCGTTCCTCAGCGATGGGCGCCACGAGCGCGTTGGCGAGCGCCCGGAGCGTGGCGGGGGTCACCGAGAAGACGGCCGACGTGGTCCCTGCCGCTGCCCAGACGAGAGCGTGCCGTCCGAGGGCCGGGTCCATGACGCAGCGGACCGCTCGGATGTGCCCGATCGGCGGGATCCCTCCGATGCTGAACCCGGTGAGAGCCCGGGCCTCGCGGGCGGTCGCGCGCCGCACCGACGCCTCACCGAGCACGAGGGCCAGGCGGGCCGGATCGACGCGATCGCGCCCGCTGACGAGGACGAGGAACGGCTCGAGACCCTCGTCGCGGTCGGCCACCCACACGAGGGACTTGACGATCTGGCCGAGGTCGGCCCCGACCGCCGCGGCGGCCTCTTCGGCGGTTGCGGTCTTACGCCCGAAGGTGACGATGTCGAGCGCGACGCCCTTGCGCTCGGCAGCTTCAAGGACGCGCCGATGGGCGGGGTGGAGGGGCACGGGCCGGAGTGTACAATCGCGGCGACGCGCACAGTGCGTGAACCGAAGAAGCGGGACAGGGGAGCGCCACCCGGCGCTGAGAGTGCGGGCAACGGTCCGCAGACCCTCGGAACCTGATCTGGGTCGTACCAGCGAAGGGAGTCCAAGCATCGCCTCCGCCCCGTCTCGGTGGAGGTCATTCATTTGGTCACCGCCATCATCGTCGCCGATGGGGACGTCCCCTCGGACGACGCCCAGCTGCGCGATCTGGTCGCGCCGGACGAGGACGGTCCGCCGCTCGTGATCGCGGCGGACGGGGGCGCGCGCAAGGCGACCGCCATCGGCCTCGCTCCGCGGCTCGTCATCGGCGACGGCGACTCCCTCGGGCCCGCCGATGTCACGGACCTGCGCGCCCGCGGCATCGAGGTGCTCCTCTTGCCGGCCGAGAAGGACGAGAGCGACACCGAGCTCGCTGTCCGCGAGGCGATCGCCGCCGGCGCCCGACGGATCATCGTCATCGGGGCGTTCGGTGGCACTCGCCTGGACCACTCCCTGGCCAACGTCGCGCTGCTGGCGCTGCCGGAGGTCGAGGGACGCGACGTGGTCCTCACCGACGGGGAAGCCACCGTCCGCCTCATCGGCCGCGCCGACGGTCCCGGGGAACTGCGCCTCGTCGGCACGCAGGGCGATCTCGTGTCGCTCTTCCCGCTCGACCCGGCCGTCGAGGGCATCGTCACGGCCGGGCTGCGCTATCCGCTCCACGACGAGCCGCTCCGCCTCGGGCCGTCGCGGGGACTCTCGAACGAGATCGTCGAGACGGAGGCCCACATCACCACGCGACGGGGCCGCCTCCTCGTCGTCCACACGCACACGCCGCCTCTTGGGAAGGAGATCCGATGACCACTGAGTTCACCTTGGAGAGCCCGCGCAGCACGTCCTGGCGGACACGTGACATCGTCGTCACGGCGACGATCGGGGTTGCCTTCGCGGTCGTCTTCTGGTTCTGGAACGTCGTCGTCTGGCCGGCGACCTCGGTCGCCTTCGCCGTCTTCCTGCCCGCCCAGAACCTCGTCTACGGCGTGTGGCTGATCCCCGCCGTGCTGGCGCCCTTCATCGTGCGGCGGCCGGGCGCGGCGCTCTTCGCCGAGCTGGTCGCGGCGGTGGTCTCTGCGCTCCTGGGCAACCAGTGGGGCGCGGACACGCTCCTCTCCGGCTTCGTCCAGGGAGCGGCGGCCGAGCTGGTCTTCGCGCTCACGCTGTACCGCAACTGGAGCCTGCCGGTGCTCGCCGTGGCCGCGCTGGCGTCGGCGGCGGCGGCGTGGATCCACGACTGGGTCCTCTACTACCAGGCCGAATCCCTCGACGTCATGGCATGGATCCTCGTGTTCATGGCGATCTCCGCGGTCGTGCTCGCCGCGGGAGGCACGGTCCTGCTCACGGCGGCGCTGCGGCGGGCCGGTGTCCTCGAGGGATTCCCGGCCTGACCGACCGATCCGGCCAGGCGATGATCCGCGCGCGCGGATTCGGCTGGCGCTACGCGGGCCGGCCTTCGGCCGCCCTGGACGAGGTCGATCTCGAGCTCGACGAGGGAGCCTGCCTGCTCGTCGCCGGCCCGTCGGGAGCGGGCAAGAGCACGCTCGCGCTGGCCCTCGCCGGTCTCGTCCCGCACGAATTCGCCGGCTCCTGGCGGGGCACGCTGGAGGTCGCCGGCCTGGACGTCGCACGGACGCCCCGGCCTCGCCTGGCCGAGGCGGCGGGGATCCTCTTCCAGGAGCCGGCTGCCCAGCTCGTGATGGAGGCCGTCGAGGACGACGTCGCGTTCGGCCTGGAGAATCGTGCGTGGCCCCCCGAGCGGATGCGTCCGCGGGTGGCCGAGGTGCTCGAGGAGATGGGCGTGGCGCACCTCGCGCGACGGCGGGGCGTCACTCTCTCCGGCGGTGAGCAGCAACGCGTCGCGCTGGCCGGCGTGCTCGCCCCGCGGCCGCGGGTCCTCGTCCTCGACGAACCGACGGCGAACCTCGATCCGGCCGGCGCGACGGCGTTCTACGAGGCGCTGGCACGCCTGCGGGACGGCCCCGAGCCGCCGACGATCGTCCTCATCGAGCACCGCGTCGACCAGGCTCTGCCATTCGTCGATCGTCTGCTGGCGCTCGGGATCGACGGTCGGCCGATCGTCGAGGGCCCGGTCGGGTCGGCCTTCGAAGGGGCCCACGATCGGCTCGTAGCGGCCGGGATCTGGACGCCCGGAGAGGCGCCGCGGCGGATCGCCGCGGCGATCGCGGGAACGCACGACCGGCTGGTGCGGGGCACCGGGAGAGGCGACGCACCCGGTGGCCAGCCACGGGACGGGAGTGCGGTTCCCGTCCTCGAAACCCGCGACCTCGCGTTTCGCTACGGCGACGGCCCGCCCGCCATCGCCGCAGTGACCCTTTCCATCGCCAGCGGGGAACGGGTCGCCCTGATGGGCGCCAACGGGAGCGGCAAGTCGACCCTCGCCCGGCTGGTGGCTGGGCTCGCGACCGCGCCCCGCGGAAGCGTCTCGCTTGCAGGCACGGATCCGGCCCGCTTGCCGGCCCGCGAGCTCCCGCGACGGGCCGGCTACGTGTTCCAGGACCCGGCCGTGCAGTTCCTCGCCGACCGCGTGGCCGACGAGCTGCACGTCGGGCTG
>Ga0066709_100004008_pt1 | contig 11565 bp, 10 predicted proteins | sample GraSoiAngelo_158_FD_79665 | JGI IMG/M metagenome (GOLD analysis project Ga0066709, IMG submission 79665) | Grasslands soil microbial communities from the Angelo Coastal Reserve, California, USA - 14_1009_16_30cm | ecosystem: Environmental > Terrestrial > Soil > Grasslands | place: USA... | reverse complement strand
TCCGCGAGCTGCTTCGTGATGTCCGCGCCGGACACCTCTCGCGGCGGGACTTTGTCGGGACCATGGCGGGTCTCAGCCTGGCCGCGCCGCTGGCGCGCGAGATGCTCGTCGCCGCCGGGCTGGCCGAGGCGCAGACACGGACGACCGCCGCGCCCGCGAGGCGAGGCCGCGGCGGTCAGCTCAAGGCACTCTGGTGGGACGCGCCTAATCTGTTGAATCCCACGCTCGCCGTCGGGCTCAAGGACTGGAACGCGGGCAGCTTGTTCTACGAGCCGCTCGTTCATTTCGACCCACGCGGCGAGATGGTGCCAGTGCTGGCGCGCGAGGTACCGAGCCTCACGAACGGCGGCGTGGCGAAGGACGGCATGTCGGTGACCTGGTGGCTCAAGCGCGGGGTCCAATGGCACGACGGCAAGCCGTTCACCGCCCAGGACGTGGTCTTCAACTGGGAATACGCGGCCGATCCCGCGACGGGCGCCCCCACCGTCGGCGTCTTTCGCAACGTGAAGCAGGTCGAGGCGATCGATCCCTACACCGTGAAAGTCTCGTTCACGCAGCCGACTCCCTACTGGCTGACGGTCGGTGCCATCCGACCCCGGCACATCTTCGAGCCCTACAAGGGCGCCAGGTCACGGGAGGCGCCGAACAACCTCAAGCCCGTCGGCACCGGTCCGTACCGCTTCGTCGATTTCAAGCCGGGCGATCTACTCAAGGCCGAGCTCAATCCCAGCTACCACGTCCCCAACCGGCCGTTCTTCGACACCCTGGAGATCAAGGGCGGCGGCGACGCCGTCTCGGCGGCGCGCGCCGTGCTCCAGACCGGCGAGTACGACTACGCGGCGGAGGTCGGCGGCGTCGAGGACGACGTGCTCCAGCGGCTCGAGCACGGCGGCAAGGGCAAGGTCCTCATCGCCTTCGGCGGGCGCATCACGCACGTGCAGCTCAACCAGGCGGATCCGTGGACGGAGGTCGACGGCGAGCGCTCGAGCGTGAAGACCGTGCACCCCTTCCTCACCGATCCCGCAGTGCGGGACGCGCTCGCCCTCCTCGTGGATCGCGGTGGGATCCAGGAGCAGATCCTCGGCCGCACCGGGCAGGTCACGGCCAATTTCATCAGCGCGCCCGAGCGCTTCCGCTCGAAGAACACGCGCTGGGAGTTCAGCATCGACAAGGCCAATCAGCTGCTCGACGCCGGGGGCTGGGCGCGAGGCGCCGACGGCATCCGCGCGCGCGACGGCAAGCGTCTCAAGGTGGTGTTCCAGACCGCCACGAACGCGGCAGCGCAGAAGATGCAGGCCGTCATCAAGCAGGCGGCGGCCAAGGCCGGCATCGATATCGAGCTGAAGACTGTGACGCCCTCGTCGTTCTACTCGTCGGATCCCGCCAATCCCGACACCTACACGCATTTCTACGCCGACCTGCAGCTCATCACCTATCTGATGGGGCCGCCGGATCCCGAGCGCCTCATGCGCGTCTTCACGTCCTGGGAGATCGCGTCGAAGGAGAACAACTGGCAGAAGTTCAACGTCTGGCGCTGGCGCAACGAGGAATACGACCGGCTCTTCAAGACCGCTGAGACCGAGGTGGATCCGCTCAAGCGCGCGGCGCTGTTCATTCGGATGAACGACCTTGTGATCCGGAGCGGCATCCTCGTCCCGATCGTTCTCCGCGCCAAGGCCTCCGCGATCTCGAATCGTCTCAAGGGCATCGAGCACAACGCGTTCGACCTCGACTTCTGGAACCTGCCGTTCTGGTACCGGGACGCGTAGCGCGAGGGGCTCAGCGCCGATTCAGCGCCGATCCGTGACGCCGGGCACGTGCGCGACTTCGATCTTGAGCCGGTCGGGATCCTCGAAGAACACCGCATAATAGCCCGGCCGGTACTCGGAAAACTCCCGCGGCGAGTCGTAGAGCGCCGCGATTCCCCGCGGCCACATGAACTCCGCGACGAAGCGATCCACGTCGCCGCGCTCGCGCACGCCGAAGCAGACGTGATTGATGCCGGGATTCTTGCGATGGAAGCGGGCCACGCGGCGCGCGGGTGGCGCCGCGATCATCCAGAAGTCCGTCGTCCCATTCGAGACGCCGAGGACGTCGTCGGTCGCGACCATGACCCGGTATTCGAGAAACGCGAACAGCGCGCGATAGAACGCGATCGCTCCCGGCTCGCCGACATTGATCTGGACGTGGTAGACGAACGTCTTCACAGCCAGGTGAGCTCGCCGGCGTGCGGGTGCGCCACGGCCCGGAGCTCGTCCCGCCGCCGCCCGTGAGAAAAGCGCGTGCGCCCCAGGAGAAACCGAAGCGTCGCTCCCGCGGGCGACGAGGCGGTCAGCTCACGGGTGGGCCTGGCCAATTCGACCGCGCCTTCGAGCCGTCGCCGACGCTCGCCCTTGCATTCGGTCCCGGCAAAACGTCGGTATCGTGGCTTGACGCCCGCCGAGGCGTTCACGCGCAGCGCGGCTCAGCCGGCGGCGGCGGGCGCCACTTCGCGGGCGATCATCTCGAGCGCGGATCGGGCCTCGCGCGGGTCGCTCGTGCTGGCCGAGATGATCAACGTCTCGACGCCGAGGCTCGCGTAGGCCCGAGCGTTCTTCAAGATCTCGGCTGGCTTTGTGCCCAACGCATCCCGCCCAGCTCGAGCCGCCGCGAGCGACATCGCGATCGATACCGGGATCTTCGCGGCGTCGCGACCAGTGGCGCGCGCTTCCTCCCGGAGCGTCGCGATCCCCTGCCCCAGCGCCTCGGGCAACATTCCCAGCGGCTGCCAACCGTCGCCGAGCCGCGCCGCGCGCCGGATAGCCGGGCGACTGACGCCGCCGATCACGATGGGAATCGTCGGCTTCTGGAGCGGCTTGGGCGAGAACTTCATGCCGTCGAAGCGCGAGTACTTCCCTTCGAACTTCGGCTCGTCTTGGGTCCACAAGGCGCGCATCACGGCGATGGCCTCGTCCGTGAAGGCGCCCCGCTCGGCGTAGGGGCTCCCCAGCGCGCGAATCTCCTCCTCGATGAGCCCCACGCCTACACCCATGATCAGCCGGCCGCCGCTCAGCACGTCGAGCGTCGCTGCCGCCTTCGCGAGCCTCACCGGATTGTGGTACGGCAGCACCAGCACCGAGGTGCCCAGGCGCACGCGCCGCGTCCGGGCCGCGACGAAGCTCAGAAGGGTCAGCGGCTCGTAGTAGGGCTTGCCGCCGATCCGATCGAACACGTGCCCCACGTTGAACACGTGGTCGTGCACCCAGACCGAGTCGATGCCCGCCTCCTCGGCGCGGCACGCGAGATCGACGAGCGCCTGTGGGTCGTCGACACCCCAGTTGTTGAGCAGCGAGAACCCGAGCTTCATCGGCCCGCCTCAGGCCCGCTCAGGCCGATCCCGCCGGGATCTCGGCACCCCACGGCTCCATCGCCGGCCGCAGCGGCGTGAACTCCTTCACCCGGCCGGCCGCGCCGGCGAGGATCGATTCGATCTTCGCGCGCTCGGCCGGTGTCAGATCGAGCTCGGTGCCCGCGTCGTTTGCGTCCACCTCGGCCGGCGTCCGCGCGCCGACCAGCGCGGTGCTGATCGCGGGATTGCCGAGCACCCAGGCCAGCGCGACCTGACTCAGCGGCACGCCGCGCGGCTCGGCGATCTCGCGGCGGAGACGGTCGACCACGCCGATGTTGGTCTTGAAGTTTTCGCCGCGGAAGATCGGCTGGCCGAACGCCACCCCACCGCCGCGCCAGTCGCGTGACGCCTCGCCGAAATTCGTCGCAGTCGTGAAGGCGCCGGTGAGCAGACCGTGACCGAGCGAGCCGTAACCCATGACGCCGATGCCGTGAGCGAGGCAGGTGGGAAACGTCTCCTGCTCCTGGCGCCGGTCGAACATGTGATAGCCCACCTGCGAGACGTCGATCCGCCAGGTGCGCAGGCACTCGGCCATCATGGCCCCAGTGAAGTTCGACACGCCGACGAAGCGCGCGCGCCCGGAGGCCACGACCTCCTCGAGCGCGCGCATCGTCTCCTCGAACGGTGTGTTCGCATCGGGCCAGTGGACCAGGAGCACGTCGACCCAGTCGGTGCGCAGCCGCTTCAGGCTCAGGTCGAGCTCACGCAGGATGTTGGCGCGGCTCGCGTCGCGCAGCGGCCCGAGCTGGCCGGGCGGCGGCGGCTTGACGCCGCATTTGGTCACGAGGACCACGTCGCGGCGGCTCTTCTCGAGCGCGCGCGCCACGACTTCTTCGGAGTGTCCGCCGCCGTAGGCCGGCGCGGTGTCCACACAGTTCACGCCGCGGTCGAGCGCCCGGTGGATGGCCTTGACGGCCTCGTCGTCCTCGATCGCTCCATAGCGGTCGCCGGCCATCGGCCAGCAGCCGAAGCCCAGGACCGACACTCGCAGCCCTGTCCGACCGAACACGCGGTAGCGCATCGTTGTCCTCCGTCAGGCGGAGAGATAGATACGGGCGACGCGCGGACCGACCGTCGTCGCCACGTGATGCAGCCCGAGGCCGTGGCGCCTGGCGACCTCGGCCGGTGTGATCTCGCGATCGCCCTGGCGTCCGATGATGACGACCTCGTCGCCGACGACCGCGTCGGGAATCGCCGTCAAGTCGATCCGGGTGTGCTCGAGCGACGGCGCGCTGACGAGCGGCGCGAATCGGCCACGGACGAGCACGCGTCCGTCGTGGAGCCACAGCATGCCGTCAGCCGAGCCGATCGGCACCACGCCCAGGCGCATCGGCGCCGTCACCGGAAAGGGCGCGCGATCGGCGAAGCGCTCGCGCGGCGTCAGCTCCTTCAGCGCGATGACGTGGGTCTTGAGGGCCCGCAGCGCCGGCCGAAGCGGAATCGGTGGCTTCTCGTCCGGCATGATGACACCGTAGAGCATCCGGCCGGGATCGACGGCGTTGAGATACGTATGCGGGAAGCGGAGCACGAACGGGGTCGCGGCGAGGAGCCGCACCGGTACTCGCACCCCTTGAGCTTCCAGCTCGTCGATCACCGAAGTGAACCGCGCGAGCTGCCAGTCGGCATACGAGGAATCGTCGCCGCCGTCCGCGTGGGGATGGCCGCAGATTCCGGCCAGGCGCAGGTGCGGAAGGTCGAGCATCGCGCGGATCGTCTTCACCGCCTGCTCGGGCGGCACCCCCAGGCGCTCGAGGCCGACGTCGACCTTGACGAAGAAATCGCACGGGCCGTTCGCCACGTTCGAGTAGGCGCGGGCCGAGTCGAGGTCGACCAGGGTCGGAACCAGATCGTGGGCCAGCGCGTCGGCGGCGGCTTCCGCCAGCGAGTTCGGATAGACGAGAATCGGCGTCGAGATCCCGCGCTGCCGCAGCCGGATGCCCTCGGCCAGATCGGCCACCGCCAGCCAGTCGGCGCCGCTGCGCGCGAACACGGCCCCCATCTCGGCGGCGCCGAAGCCGTAGCCGCCCGCCTTGATGACGGCGAAGATCTTGCGCTCCGGGCCGACGAGCTGGCGCACCGCCCGCACGTTGTGCGCCGCGGCGTCGAGATCGACCTCGAGCATCGTCGGGCGCGCCGGGACGTCGCTCATCGCGAATCCCGACGACGCCCGAGTCGCACGCGGATCACGCCGTCGCGGCCTTCAGATCGTCGAGCTGCTTGCGGGCGCCCGCGACCATCGACGCCAGGTCCGAGGTAAGCATGACCATGTCGAAGCCGCGCTTCACCGCGCCGGCCGCGAACGCCGCGCTCGCGCAGTGCATGACGGCCTTGATGCCGTGCTTGTGCGCCGCGTCGCGGATCTTGTCGCAGGTCGCGATGTGGGTCGGGTCGGGGTTGTCGCCGCGCGGCGCGAGCCCCAGCGCGAACGAGAGGTCCGACGGACCGATATACACGGCGTCGAGCCCAGAGGTGGCGCAGATCTTGTCGAGGTTGGCGAGGCCTTCCTTCGTCTCGATCATCGCCATCACCACGATCTCGTCGTTGGCTTTCGCGAGGTAGTCGGCCCCGCCGTAGTGCACCGCGCGTACCGGGCCGGACGAGCGCATGCCGACAGGCGGATAGCGGCACGCGGCCACGGCCTTCGCCGCGTCCTCGGCGGTGTTGATCAGCGGCACGATGATCGCGTAGGCGCCGAGGTCGAGCGCCTTCATGATCGTCGGCGGGTCGTTCCACGGCACCCGCACGACCGGCACCGTGTCGGTCTGCGAGATCGCCTGCAGCATCGGCCACACGTCGTTCATGTCGGTCGTGCCGTGCTGCATGTCGACGCAGAGGGCGTCGAAGCCCTGGCGCGCCATCACCTCGGCGGTGAAGCCGTGGGACACGGAGAGCCAGCCCAGGGTGACGAACTTCCCGTCGCGCCACATCTGCTTGATCTTGTTCGGCCGCACTGTTGCACCTCGCTCGTTAGTAGGTGCGCCTCGGCCGGCGGGGCCCCAGTCCCCGCGACGGCCTGCAGCGCACACTGCGTGGGGTATCGTCGCTCGCCGGCGCGCCCGCGAAGCGTAGCACACTGGACGGGCAGCGGACACCTGCGGCCCCCGGTGTCAGGGCGAGTGAAAATCGCGAAACCAGACGAACGCGACACAGGCGAAGACCGAAGCCACCGCCGCGACGGCGAGCGAGAGTGCGCCGATACATCCGGCGCCGACGAGCCCGACCTTGGCGAGTGGTCTCATCTCCGGCCCGCTTCCCCTCAGCGGGCCCGGCGTGCGGCCCCCGGCGCGTAGACCTCCGGATTCACCACGTTCCGCGCCCGCTGCCCCGTGAGCACGCGCGCCACCTCCTCGCCGCACCGCCCGGGTATCTGCGCCACCGCCGCCGATGAATAGTAGGCAGCGTGCGGGGTGGCGATGACGTTGTCCATCTTCAGGAGCGGATTGCTCGCCGCCACCGGCTCCTCCTCCCACACGTCGAGGGCGGCACCGGCCAGGCGCTTGTCGCGCAGCGCGCGGGCCAGGGCCTGCTCGTCAACGACCGGGCCGCGCGACGTGTTGATCAAAATCGCCGTCGGCTTCATGCGCGTGAAGAACGCTTCGCCGATCAGGTGGCGGGTCTCGGCGTTCAGCAGGGTGTGAACGGAGACGTAGTCGGCGCGCTCGGCCAGGGTCTCGAGCGAGACGCGCTCGACGCCGAGCGCGGCGAAGCGCTCGTCGTCGACGTAGGGGTCGCACGCGATCACCTTCGTCTCGAGCGCGGCCACGCGCCGCGCGAAGGCGCTGCCGATGTTGCCGAGGCCAACGATGCCCACGGTCTCGCCGTGCAGCGCCCCGGTGTGGCCGCCGGGCACTCGCCCGCTCCACGCGCCGGCGCGCACCTGCCGGTCCATGACGACGACCCCGCGGTTCCAGGCCAGGAGCAGCGCGAGCGCGTGGTTCGCGACCTCGCGGATCCAGAGGTCGGGGATGTTGACGACGATCACGCCCAGCTCCGTGGCGGCCGGCACGTCGATGACGTCGTACCCGACGCCCGTGCGCACGACGACCTTCAGGCCCTCGAGCGCGCTCATCACGCCGCGCGTGACCGGCGCGGACGAGACGACCAGCGCGTCGGCGTCGCGCGTGCGCGCGATCATCTCGTCCTCGACTTCGGTCTGGGGCAGAGAGAACATGCGCGCGGGGACGCGGCTCAGCGCGGTCGGGCAATCGGCGAAGTCCCACTGGGCGTTCCCGAGGATGACGTAGACGTGCGGGAGCTTGTCGGTCATGATGGCCGCGTAGTCTACAGGAGAACCATCATGAAGAGCGTCGAGATCGACCGTGGCAAGCGTCTGAGAGATCAGCCGACGACCGGTCACAATCGCTTCCATCCGGACATTCCGCCGCTCGTCACCGTGGCCGAGGGCGAGGAAGTCGTCCTGGCCACGAGCGACGGCGTCGACGGCCAGCTCGGCCCCGGCACCGCCGAGGCCGACATGGCGAAGATGGAAGCGGGCGCCATCCACCCGCTCACGGGCCCGGTGTTCGTCAAGGGCGCGCGGCCCGGCGACGTGCTCGAGGTCGAGTTTCTCGGGGACTGACGTAGAGCGCCGGGCGCGAGGCGTGCGCGATCAGCTGACGCCCACGCAGTTCTTCGACGAGCCGGTGGTGACCTACGCGGTGCGGGAATGAGCGCCGACGGCGCGTGACGAGAGCCGGCCGGTGGCTCATGACCAAAGCCACCGGCCGAACGTGGGACGGCGACTACTTCGGCTGGGCGACGGTGCGCAGGTACGGCTTCACCGTCTTGAAGCCAGCCGGGTAGGTCTTCTTCGCCTCGTCGTCCGAGACCGCGGTGACGATGATGACGTCCTGTCCCTGCTTCCAGTTCACCGGCGTGGCCACCTTGTGCTTCGAGGTGAGCTGGCAGGAGTCGAGGAGCCGGAGCACCTCGTCGAAGTTACGGCCCGTCGACATCGGGTAGGTCAGCATCGCCTTGACCTTCTTGTCGGGTCCAATGACGAACACCGACCGCACCGTCGCGTTGTCGGCCGGGGTCCGGCCCTGCGACGTCGTGCCGGCGCCCTCCGGCAGCATGTCGTAGGCCATCGCGATCTTCAGCTCGGGATCGCCGATCATCGGATATGTCACGGCGTGACCCGACGTGTCCTCGATGTCCTTCGCCCAGCGCTGATGGTCGCCGACCGGGTCGACGCTGAGCCCGATGATCTTGCAGTTCCGCTTGTCGAACTCCGGCTTCAGACCAGCCATGTAGCCGAGCTCGGTCGTGCACACCGGCGTGAAATCCTTGGGGTGCGAGAAGAGAATGACCCAGCCGTTCCCGATCCAGTCGTGGAAGTTGATCTTCCCCTGGGTCGTATCGGCGGTGAAGTTGGGTGCTTCGCTGTTGATCCGCAGTGCCATGTTACGCCTCCGTGTTGCGCGCCAATGAATGATGAAGTTTGTGGCCGGTCGTCGGACCGAGGAATCACAGCATACGCCCAGGATACTGCGGGCCGCAATGGGCCGCGGTCAGCGCGAGCGTCGCGCCAGACGTGCTCCAGCGCGCGCGCCGGCGCCGGCCAGGAGCGACGCGAGCCGCGCGAGCGCGGGCTGACGGCGCGCGCTCGGGCGCCAGATCAACGAGACCGGCAGCGCCGGCACGCGCGCGGGCGCGCTCACGACGCGGTCGGCCGGCGCCTCGGCGAGCGCCAGCGCCGGCACCAGCCCGATGCCGAGCCCGCCCGAGACGTAGGAGAGCAGCAGCGAGACGCTCGGCACGTCGATGGTCGACAGGGGCCGGATGCGCTCGTCCGCGAAGTACTGATCGAGCAGCGCGCGGCCCCGGCTCTCGGCGGCCAGGCGCAGGACGGGCTCGCGGCGCAGCCGCACGGTCAGCGGCGTGCGGTCGCGACCGCGCCGCGGCCCCACCCACACGAAGGGCTGATCGAACAGATGCTGCTCCTCCAGGCCGCGCGGCGTCTCCTGCCCCGTGACCACCGCGAGGTCGACGTCGCCCTCGGCCACGAGCCGCACGCCCGCGCGCGAGTGGGTGGTGACGATCTCGAAGCGCATCGGCGGATCCTCGTCGAGCAGGTCGCGCAGCACCGGGGCCAGGAGCCCCTTGCCGAGATAGTCGCTGGCCGCGACGCGCAAGGTGGTGGCCGGACGCCCGGCGAGCTCCGCGAGCTGGCCGAAGGCCGACTCGGCGCCGCTCCAGAGCTCGCGCACGACGGGCAGCGCCGTCTCGCCGGTGGCCGTGAGACGCACGCCGCGGCCCGCCCGCTCGAAGAGCTTGATACCGAAGTGCGTCTCGAGCTTCCGGATCTGCTGGCTCACCGCCGACGAGGTGATTCGGCGCTGGCGCGCCGCCGCGCCCACCGAGCCCGTGCGCGCCACGGCCAGGAGCGTCTCGAGCGCGGGAAAGAGCGCGGCGTCGACCATGAAGCAGAGCTTACCATTCGCTACAGAACGTTTCACTGGACTACATGGTTGGCCTGAGGCAGCATACGCGCCGTCAGTTCAGAGGAGGAGTCGCATGGCCAAGACGTTGCTCGACAAAGTGTGGGACGCGCACACCGTCCGGACCTTGCCGTCCGGGCAGACCCAGCTCCTGATCGGCCTGCACCTGATCCACGAGGTGACGACGCCGCAGGCGTTTCAGATGCTGCGCGATTCGAAGCTCAAGGTGCGCATGCCCGAGCGCACCTTCGGCACGCTCGACCACATCATCCCGACGACCGACCAGACCCGCCCCTACGCCGACCCGCTGGCGGAGGAGATGGCGGTCCACATGATCCGCAACATGAAGGACTTCAGCCTGCCGCTCTTCGACATGTCAACGGGCAAGCAGGGCATCGTGCACGTGATCGGCCCCGAGCTCGGCCTGACGCAGCCGGGCATGACGATCGCGTGCGGCGACAGCCACACCTCGACTCACGGCGCCGTCGGGGCCATCGCCTTCGGCATCGGCACCACGCAGGTGCGCGACGTGCTGGCCACGCAGTGCCTCGCGATGGCCAGGCCGAAGCTCCGGCAGGTGCGCGTGGACGGCGCGCTCGCGAAGGGCGTGTATGCGAAGGATGTGATCCTGGCGATTATCAACCGCCTGGGAGTAAAAGGCGGAGTCGGTTACGCGTACGAATACGCCGGGCCGGTGATCGATCGCATGACGATGGAGGAGCGCCTGACCGTTTGCAACATGTCGATCGAGGGCGGGGCGCGCTGCGGCTACGTCAACCCCGACCAGACGACGATCGACTACCTGCGCGGCCGGCAGTACGCGCCGGCTGGTGCGGCGTTCGACAAGGCCGCCGCGTGGTGGAAATCGGTGGCGAGCGCGCCGGGCGCGTCGTTCGACGACGTTGCGCGGCTGGACGGCGGCGCTATCGAGCCGATGGTGACCTGGGGCATCAACCCGGGCATGTCGGTGGGGGTGAGCCAGCGGATTCCCGCCCCCGAGTCGGCGCCCGAGTCCGATCGCTCGACCTTCCGCGAAGCGCTCGCCCACATGAGCTTCCAGGCCGGCCAGCCGATCAAGGGCGCGAAGATCGACGTCGCGTTCGTCGGCTCGTGCACCAACGGCCGCCTTTCCGACCTGCGCATCGCGGCCGAGGTGGCGAAGAAGGGCAAGGTGGCCAAGGGCGTGCGCGCGCTGATCGTGCCGGGCTCCCAGCAGGTCGCGAAGGCGGCCGAGACCGAGGGGCTGCACGAGATCTTCCAGGCCGCGGGCTTCCAGTGGCGCAAGGCCGGCTGCTCGATGTGCCTGGGCATGAATCCGGATCAGCTGGTCGGTCGCGAGATGAGCGCGTCGTCGAGCAACCGCAACTTCATCGGCCGGCAAGGGAGTCCGACCGGGCGTACCTTGTTGATGAGCCCCGCCATGGTCGCGGCCGCCGCGATCACCGGCGCCGTTGCCGACGTGAGAGAGATCCTGAAATGAGCGCGGCCACCGATTACACGCGTCGTCAGATCACGGGCCGCGGCATCCCCCTGCCCGGCAACGACATCGACACGGACCGCATCATCCCCGCGCGCTTCTTGAAGGAAGTCACGTTCGAGACGATGGGGCAGCACGCGTTCGAGGACGCGCGCAAGCAGAACCCCGAGCACCCGTTCAATTCCCCCGTGTACAAGGGCGCGTCGGTGCTGGTCGTCGGTCAGAACTTCGGCTGTGGCTCGTCGCGGGAGCACGCGCCG
>Ga0066709_100004007_pt1 | contig 11566 bp, 11 predicted proteins | sample GraSoiAngelo_158_FD_79665 | JGI IMG/M metagenome (GOLD analysis project Ga0066709, IMG submission 79665) | Grasslands soil microbial communities from the Angelo Coastal Reserve, California, USA - 14_1009_16_30cm | ecosystem: Environmental > Terrestrial > Soil > Grasslands | place: USA... | reverse complement strand
GGAATCGGAGTTCCGCTCGGCGTCGCGCTCACGCGGCGCCCCCGCCTGGCGCGCCCTGTCCTCGGCTTCGCAAACGTGGTCCAGACGATTCCGAGCCTCGCGCTCTTCGGTTTTCTCATTCCGATCCCCTTCATCGGCGGCATCGGAGCGCGCACCGCGATCGCCGCGCTCATCGTCTACGCGCTCCTTCCCATCCTCCGAAACACGCACGCCGGGATCGCCTCGGTGGACCCCGCGGTGATCGAGTCGGCGACGGGGCTGGGCATGACGAAGCGGCAGCGCTTGTGGTTGGTGGAGCTGCCGCTCGCGCTGCCGGTCGTGCTCGCCGGCGTCCGGATCGCGACGGTGGTTTCGATCGGCCTCGCGACGATTGCCGCGGCCATCGGGGCGGGCGGCCTCGGGGTCCTGATCTACCGGGGCGTCGCGATCGTCGATCACCGTCTGATCCTCGCCGGCGCGGTTCCCGCGGCCCTGCTCGCGCTCGCAGCGGACGCAGGTCTGGGCTTCGCCGAGCGCCGCCTCCGATGATGGGGTCAGGTCTCCACTTGCCACATCGGGGGCCACGCTGCCACATGCCCGCTAGCGCGATTTCACCGTCCTTCTGAGGAACTCGCGCGCGACGTCCTCCGGTCGCCGCTTGTCCTTGTCGACCGCCGCGTTCATTTTTCGCATCGTCGCGGCGTCGATCGTACCGGCGAGCGAGTCGAAGAACGCCCGGACCGCCGGGCGCTGCCAGACCTCCGGTCTCAGAACGAACGCCGCCTCGTACGGCGGGAAGTACCGCCGGTCGTCCTCGAGCACCACTCCTCCGATCGCGTCAATCAGGCCGTCGGTCGAGTTGCCCGCGACGAGGTCGACCCGGCGGCTGGCGAGCGCCTGATAAAGGAGTCCGAGATCCATCTGCACGGGCCGCTGTGAGAAGCGGAGGCCGTAGGTCCGTGCGAGCCCCGGGAAGCCGTCTTCGCGCTCGAGGAACTCGTATCCGAAACCGGGCCGGATCTCCGGGTGCGCCGCCAGGTCGGAGATCTTCGTGATGTGAAGGCGCGCCGCGTCGTCGCGGCGCATGACGAGCGCGAAAGTGTTCTCGAAACCGAGGGGAGCCGACCAGACGAGGTTCCAGCTCTTCCGGTACTCCTTCGCGACTTCGGCTCGGACGACCTGCGGCTCCGAGACCGGTTTACGGGCGAGGATCGCGGTGAATGCGGTTCCGGTGTACTCCGGATAGAGGCCGAGCTCGCCGGCCTTCAAGGCCTGATGACAGACGAACGTGCCGCCCAGGTTCAGCCGGCGGTCGACGCGCACGCCGCGGGCCTCGAGTCCCTGCGCCGCGATTTCACCCAGGATGACCTGCTCGGAGAAATTCTTCGACCCGACCCGGATCGGCGGTTCGCCTTCCCGATGGCAGGCGCTCGCGAGCGCCAGAAGTACGGCGAGGGCTCCGCGCGCTTTCACGTCTTAGTGTGATGTTCCAGCCCCGAAAGCGACCGGGCGTCGATGTGGCAGCCTGACCCTCAATGTGGCAAGTGGAGACCTGACCCCATTTAATTTTCGATCAAGCGGAACGTCGGGACGACGTCCCGTCCGAGCACGCTCCTCAGAACGGTCGCGTGGAGCACCTCGTCCGACAGGATCCGGCCGGCGGACGCGGAAAGCGCGCGGTCCTGGAACTTGTCGACGACCGTCAGGTAGGCGCGCGCCGCCCCCACTTCGAGCTTGAACGCGAGCTCGAGCACGTCCTTCTCGTTCGCGAGCGGGACCCCGAAGACGTACTCCTTCTTCGGTTCGACCGGGCTTCCTCCCTTGCGCTTGACCGCGTCCACGATCAGGTCGCGGTGGATCTCGTGGCTGCCCTGGAACGCGAGACCGACTTCCTTCGCTTTCGCGGAGAGGAGGCCGCTCTTCCCGGCGAGGCCGTACGCCCAGATGGCCTCGTGCTCGAGCGCGAGCGCCGTGTTCAGGAGCGTGATGTCGTCTCCCGGTGCGGCGCCTTCCTTCGGGGAAAGCCCGATCAGAGGGCGGCCGGCGGCGGCGAGACCGAGCGCGAGGCCGGTCCGGGCGGCTGCGCGAAAAAAGTCGCGGCGCGGTTGGTGAATCATGCGCACTCCTCGGTAAGACGCGAGACGGAAAACGAAAGTCTAAATCACCGTTCGAGAAAAATCCCCGGCCCGGCGCGCAGCCGGACCGGGGACGAAAAGATCAGACCGTCCTTACTCCGCGCCGAAGTGGATCACCTGCGGCACGTCGTCGTGGCGGTGTTCGAAACCGGAGTGCGGCGTCGCCAGCCACGGGAACGCCGGGTTGAACGCCTTGTCCGGCCCGTCCACGCCGTCGCCCAGCTGGTTGTTCGGCGCGTGGTTGAACGCCGGAACGAGGACGCCTGCCAGGATCTGGAGCTCGATGTCCACCACGTCGTCGTAGGGACGGCGTCCGTTCGGGAAGCCCGCCAGGTCGCCGCCGAGGACTCCCATGCGGTTCGCGAGCGAAGGCGGGGTCGGGAAGACGGCGACGTTCAATCGAAGCTGGTCCGAAACGACCTCTCCGGGCCGCCGCGTGAGCCCGTCGACTCCGAGGACGACCGCCAGAAGGTCGTTGCGCGGCGCGGGAGGGGAGTCGATGTTGAAGAGGGCCTTCAGGATCTTGGGAACCTCCGGGTCGAGCACCGAAGGCGCGAACTGCGCGTCGACGGAGGGGTAGGAAGCGTTGAACAGGTCCTTCTGGCCGAGAGGGATGACGACCTCGTTGACGAGCGGCACCCCGAGGCGCGAGACCTGGACCCAGGCGCCGGAGTCCGCGGGCTTCTGCCCGGTGTCCGAAAGGACCCGGTTCTGGAGACGCCACGTCGAGGACCACATGCTGATGATCGCGTTGGGATCGGTCGTCATCGTCGGGAGAGTGTGGTTCTTGGTGAGCTGATAGACCGGGACGGAGAGCGCGATCGTGTGCGTGTTGAACCCGGCGAGGCCGTTCCTGCCTCCGCCCATGTTGCCGGGCAGAGTGCCGGCCCGGAAATTGATCAGGTCGAAGATCATCCCGAGGTCCGCGTAGAAGCCGTCGGCGCGCGGTCCCGCGAAAACCTTCGTGTCCTGATCGATCGTGTAGACCGTGCTCGCGATGTCGGATCCCTTGCCGTACCCCGCGCCCGCAGGAGTCCCGGCCGCGCCCGGGAACGACTTCGGACCGACGTTGTTCGGCGCCTCGAGCAGGTCGTTTCCGAGGACGACCTTTGCGCCCGCGGCCTGGTCGGGAGAGGGACCCAGGATCTTCTCGACCTTGTACGTGTAGTACACGTTCAGGTTGGGATCGGTCGGGGAAAGGACCGGGCCGGTGTTCTGCAGCCACGTGTTCGGATTGCGAACGTGACGCGTGAACGTGACGCGATAGACGACGTCCTCGATCGCGTCCCCGTCCCAGTCGACGTTGAACTCGTAGCGGATGCTTTCGCCGAAGTGCCAGAAGTTCGGTCCTCCGGCCGGCTCCTCGAGAGGAATCCAGTTGCCGATCATCACCACCCGGCCGCCCTCCAGCGGGTCGAGGAAGAAGTACGTGTCGGTGTTGTCCGCCTCCGGATCGGTGCTGATGAGCGGCGCTTCACGGTGGCTCGACGCCCGGGCGGCCGGCGGAGCGAGCGCTCCGGCGAGGAAGAGAGCGAGAGCGGCGGCCCAGACTCGACCGCTGCCTGAATGACGCAGGAGCTTCTTCATCGGTTCCTCCTTCTTTCCTGGTCGATTACGGCTCCCGAATCCCGGTTGGATTTCTGTTCGGGCGAAAAGAGTATCCTTCGGCGCCCCTCGATCGGAAGACGTTCGATGAAGCCGCGTGGACAGCCGGAAGACCGCGATCGGAGCGATCGGACGCTGGTCGCCGAGATCCAGGGACGGGACTCCGACGCCCTCGCTCTCCTGTACGACCGCCATGCGCCACGGCTCCTGGGAGTTGCCGACCGGATCCTGGGAAAAACCGGCGAGGCCGAGGAGGTCGTCCAGGAGGTCTTCCTCTATGCGTGGAGGGCGGCCTCGTCCTTCGACCCGTTCCGCGGCTCCGTCCTGGCCTGGTTGATCGTGGCGACCCGCAGTCGCGCCCTCGACCGGTTGCGGGCGAGGAGGCCGGCGACCTCGGCGCAACCGGGAGGCCCCGATGCGCTCGCCCGCGTCGCCGCGCGGGACGACGTCGAAGCCGGCTCCGCATCGCGCGAATGGGAGGCGATCTGCCGGGCCGCGATCGGGGGCTTGCCCGACGACCAGCAGCGCGCGCTCGAGCTCGCTTATTTCGACGGGCTCACCCACTCCGAAATCGCGGAGCGGACGAGGGCTCCGCTGGGAACCGTCAAGACCCGCATCCGTCTGGGTTTGATGAAACTTCGCGAACACCTGCGGCCGTACTGGGGAAAGACGAATGCATAGCGAGAGGCACGAAGAGCTCGTCTCGCTGGCCGCTCTCGGCCTCCCCCTGGAGGACGACGCCGCCGAGTACGCGCGTCTCCTCGAGGAGGGCTGCCCGAGCTGCGAGGCCCTCCTGCCCGAGCTGCGCCTCGCGGCCTCGAGCCTGGCGGCGACGGTGCCTCCGCGGCGGCCACCTGCCTCTCTGCGCGACGAGCTCCTGGCTTCGCTTTCGCCCGCGAAGCGTCCCTCGGCTGCTTCGCGTCCCTCCGCGTCCGCCGCGTGGGTGTTCGCCGCGGCCGCGGCCGTCCTTTTCGTGATGATCGCTCTCGACGACGCGCGCCTGCGCCGCCAGCGCGAAGAGCTTCGCGCCCACAACTCGGATCTGGCCGCCGCGGTCGAGAGCAGCCGATCGGAGATCGCGCGGCGGGATCTTCGGGCGCGGGTGCTCGAGAGCGACGACGTGCGAGTGCTCTTCCTGGGAGGGAAGGGGCCGCAGCCGAACGCGCGGGCGAAAGTCTTCTGGAGCGAACGGGTCAGGCGCGGATTCCTCGTGGCCGGCAACCTGGCTCCGCTCCCGGCGGACCGGCAGTACCAGCTCTGGGTCTTCGTCGACGGGAAGCCGGTGGACACCGGCGTCTTCGATCCGGATCCCTCGGGCCGCGCCCTCTTCGAGTCGAAAGAGCTGGCGGCGAACCGGACCGCCCAGAACTTTGCGGTCACCATCGAGCCGCGAGGGGGGCTGCCGCAGCCTTCCGGACCGATCGTGCTCGCCGGAACGCCTTCGGGTTGACCCTCCAAAAGCAACGCCGCCCCGATTTCTCGGAGCGGCGTGTTCGAGTCGGTCCAGCCAGTTTGTGCGAAAGGCGCGGTCCGACGCTATTTGATGAGAGCAAAGTCCGTGCCCGGACGCCGTCCCGAGCGCGGTGAGGGATCTCTTCGGCCCAAAGTGCCGATATTCCCGGGCCCTGGCGGGCCTCGGAACGACAGGAGGATCCTCCGAAATGTTACGGCGGGTTACAGATGCTCTTCAAAAAACCGGACGATCGCCCGGTTCCGGAAGGCGAGCGACTCGACCCCCCGAAACCCGTGCTTCTCCCTCGGCTGGACCTGGAGGTCGTACGGTTTCCCCGCCCGCGCGAGGGCATCGACGAACGCGAGCGTGTTCTGGAGATGGACGTTGTCGTCCGAAGCGCCGTGGATCAAGAGCAGAGGTGCGCGGATCTCGGCCGCTTTCGTCAGGGGCGCCGAGCGCCCGTAGCCGTCCGGGTTCTCGGCCGGCGTGCGCATGTATCGTTCCGTGTAGATCGTGTCGTAGAACTTCCAGTGGGTGACGGGTGCCCCGGCGATTCCGCACTTCCAGACGTCGGGTGCATTCGTCAGCGCGAAGAGCGTCATGTACCCGCCGTACGACCATCCCCAGATCCCGATCCGCGCGGCGTCGACGTACGGGAGCGTCTTCAGGTAGCGGACCCCGCCGAGTTGGTCGGCGAGCTCGCGCCGTCCCATGTCGCGGAAGATCGGCGCCTCCCACGCGTGCCCGCGCCCGGCCGAGCCGTGGTTGTCCAGGCTCCAGACGAGGAAGCCCCGGCTCGCCAGGAGATGCTCGAGGAGAGACGTCGCTCCCCACGCGTCGCGGACGACCTGGGAGTGCGGGCCGCCGTAGACGAAGACGACGACCGGATACTTCCGCGACGGGTCGAAGTCCGCGGGCTTGACGAGCCGCGCTTCGAGGCGGGCGCCGTCATCCGCGCGGACGTTCGTCTCTTCCGTCGTCGCGAGCTCGTATTCTCCGAGCCGGTTTTCGGGCCGGTCGACGACGCGGTTCGCGCGGCCGCTCGAATCGAGCAGCGATAGAACCGGCGGGTCTTCGACGGTCGAGAAGGTGTCGAGAAGGAAACGCCCGTCCGGCGAGAGCTCGGGCGAGTGCTGTCCGCGAGCCGTGGCGGTGAGCTTGGTGAAACCGGTCCCGTCGAGCGCGACGCGATAGATCGGGCGTCGGCGCACGTTCTCTTCGGTCGCCGTGAAGTAGACGAGACCCCGGCCCTCGTCGATCCCGGCAATCTTGTCCACGAGCCAGTCTCCGCGCGTGATCGGCGCGGGCTCGCCGCCCCCGACCTTTCCCACGGCGAGGTGCATGTATCCGCTGCGCTCCGACTTCCAGACGTAACGGCCGTCCCGCAGGAAGCGCGGCGGATCGACGACGTTCACCCAGTCGGGAGCTTCCTCGACGAAGAGCTTTTCCGAAGACGGCGGACCGGGCGACATCGCGAGGAGCCATACCTCCTCCCGGTTCTGCGCGCGGTTCAGGATTCGGTAGCAGACCGCCTTCGAATCGGTCGTCCAGGAAAATCCAGGCACGACGTAACCGTCGCCGTCCGGCCGGCGAGAGCTGCGCTCGATCCCGTCGATCCCCACGACGTGAAAGGACGCCAGCGGGTTCTTCTGGCCGGCCTTGGGATAGGGCTGCCACTCGACGGTCGCGGGCAGAGCGAGATAGTTCACGAGCGGATACCGGGCGATCGGCGCGTCGTCTAACCGGAGATAAGCGATCGAGCGGCCGTCCGGAGACCACTCGTAGCCGCGGCCGTCGCGGCTCGCGAGCTCTTCCTCGTAAACCCAGTCGAGCCGGCCGTTGTAGATCGAGTCGCCACCGTCCCGCGTCAGCCGCGTCTCTCGGCGGCTTCCGAGCTCGATCGCGAAGAGGTCGTTCCCTCGAACGAACGCAACCCGTTTGCCGTCCGGGGAGAACGAGGGGAACTCCTCCTTGCTCCGATCGTGCGTCAACCTTTCGAGCCGGTTCGTCGCGGTGTCGTAGAGCCAGAGGTCGTCGCGGCCGCTGACGAGCACGGTGCGCCCGTCAGGCGACCAGCGGTAGCCTTCGAGCGAGGCGGTTTGCCGTTTCGCGTCCTTTTCGGGCACCGGCTCATCGGGCAGCGCCAGGGCCGGGGTCGAGACCACCGTCTTTTTCTTTCCGCCGGCGGTCTCCTCGACCCGCAGCTCCGAGACCTCCGAGTCGCCCGACCCTCTTCGGACGACGTAGGAGAACTTGGAACCGCCGGAAAGCCACGTGACTCCGCCGGCCGGCCGTCCGGAGAGCGGGGGATCGGCGACGGTGTCTTCGATCGAGAGCTTCCTCTTCGCCGCGGAGGCGCGCGCGGGAACGAGCGCGAACGCGGCCGCCGCGAGGACGGCGGCGGCCCGGAAAGCGGCTCTCGAGGACAACTACTCGAGCCGCTTGATCACGTGCCAGCCGTACGGGCTCTTCACCGGGTCGTACTCGGCGATCCCGATCTCCCCGGGCGCGAGCGAAAAGCCGACCTCGCCGAATGCCGGCACCATCCGGTCGCGCGAGAACTCTCCCGGGGCGGGAGTCACACCCGAGTTCGCGAGTCCGTAGATGCCGGGAGCGCGGTCATCGGTATAAGTCCGAACCAGGGAATCGAAGTCTTCCCCCTTCTTCGCGCGGTTCAAGATCTGATGCGCCAGGGCGCGCGCCTCGTCCTGCGTCCGCGTGACGTTCTTCCCGGGGACCTTGCCGGCGAACGCGATCAGGATGTGCTGGAGCTTGATGTGCTCGGCGGTCGGCGCCGGTGGCGGAGCGGGAGCGGCGGTCGCGGCGGTCGCGGAAGACGTCCCGGACGCCGATCCGGAACGGGAACCGGAGGAGGAGCATTGGGCGATCGTCAGAAGAAATCCCAGGGCCACCGCGGTCACCGCGGCGGAGCGGTTGGTTCTCATCGGCACCTCCGCGTCGATTCTATTCGTGCGTGCACAATACGGCGGTGGCTGCCCTCCTCCTCTCGCTCTTCCTCGCGCGCGCGGGACGGGTCACCGTCGCGCCGGCGGCCCCACCGCTCCGGCCCGCGAACGCTCCCGCGGCGATCGGTCTTGCCGTCAACCTTCCCGAATCCGCCTCACCCGCGGAGCGACAGAGCGCGCTCGATTCTGTCCGTCGCTCCGGCGCCTCTTTTTTCGCGCTCGAGCTGTCTTGGCCGGCCGCCGAGCCCCGTCCCCGCCGGTACGACGTCCTCGCGATGACGCGCACCGCGCGGTTGCTCCGCCAGTCCGGGGCGATGCTCCATCTCGACCTGCCGCTCGTCAACGGCCGCGCGCGCGAGCTCCCGGCCGATCTGGCCGCGGTCTCTTTCGACGATCCGAAGCTCGCCGCGCGGCTCGGGTCTCTGCTCGACGCGCTCGGTCCGGCTCTCGCCGACTTCTCGACGTTGTCGCTCGGCAACGACGCCGACTCGTATTTCGCGGACAAGCCGGACGAGCTCAAGAAGTTTCTGCGTCTCTTCGACGGAGCCGTCGACTTTCTGAAGAAGAAGGCGCCCCGCCTCTCGGTCGGGATCACGACGGCAGCGCCGATGGACACCCGCGCCGCGCTCGTCGAAGCGGAGCTCCATCGCCGGAGCCCCGCTCTCTTCTACGTCTACGCGCCGTTCCTGCCGTCGGCGCCTTTTGCCCACCGCCCTCCGGAAACGATCGACCGCGACTGGAAGGCGATCCTCGCGGGCGCCGCCGGCCGGCCGGTCGGATTCACGGAGGTGAGCTACTCCTCGGCGCCCGAGAACGGCTCGACGCCCGAGAAGCAGGCGGAGTTCGTCCGGCGGATGCGACGGCTCGCGGCGACGACGGATCGGTCGCGGCTGATGTTCGCTCGGTACGTGGCCTGGCGCGACCCGGACCCTCGAGACTCGCCGGATCCGGCGGGATTGCCCCCTCTTCCGCTCGGCCGGAGGATGGGCGAGGACGCGGTGCGCCGGGCGGCGTTCTTCGCACATCGCGGCCTCGTCCAGGCCGATGGAAAGCCGAAGCCGGCGTGGCGCGAGTGGACGAAAGCGACGTCTCCCATCCCGTAGAATCGCCGCCCATGACGCGGCCGCCTCCGACGCTGGACCGCTTCCTCTTGGAATGCGAGCCGGACGCTGCCCCCGCCACCCGCGAGCTGTCCCAGCTCCTCCTGAGGCTCGGGGTCGCGGGAAAACGCATCGCGCGAGAGCTCGCGGTTGCCGACATCCGCCACACCCGCGGTTCGGCCGGCACCGAAAACGTCCAGGGCGAAGAGCAGAAGAAGTTGGACGTCCGGGCGAACGACATCCTCGTCGAGACCTTCGACTACGGCGGCCTGGTGAGTTTCGTCGCATCCGAAGAGATGGAGAAGCCCCACGTCTATCGCGAAGGCGCCGGCGGCGCGCGCTACACGCTCCTGTTCGACCCGATGGACGGCTCCTCGAACATCGACGTGGACGGGACTCTCGGAACAATTTTCTCGATCCGGCCCCGTCGCGACGGGACGGAGGCCGACCTCCTCCGGCCCGGCACCGAACAGGTGGCCGCCGGCTACGTCCTCTTCGGGCCGGCCGTTCTCTTCGTCTATACGAGCGGACATGGAACCCACGTGTTCTCGCTCGATCCCGCGATCGGGGAGTTCGTTCTGGTCCGGCGAAATCTCGAGATGCCGAAGAAGGGACGCGGGTACGCGGTCAACGAAGGACGCCGCGCCGGATGGGCCGAGGCCGACCGGGCATTCGTCGAGCACCTGAAGGAGCCCGATCCGTCGAGCGGCCGGCCCTATTCGACGCGCTACTCCGGATCGATGGTGGGCGACGTTCACCGGATCCTGATCGAAGGCGGGATCTATCTCTATCCCGCGGACGGCTCGTCCGGAAAGCCTTCGGGAAAGATCCGGCTGCTCTACGAGAGTCATCCCCTGGCCTTCGTCGTCGAGCAGGCGGGGGGCCGCGCCTCGACCGGCAGGGATCGGGTGCTCGATCTCGCGCCGCGGAGGCTCCATGAAAGAATTCCGTTTGCGATCGGAAGCGCCGACGAGGTGGATCTCTACGAGGGCTTCGTCCGGGGGGCGCCGAGTTGATCCGGCACGGAGCGTGCACCCGATTTGAAGAGAGGAGGCGGATCATGCCCGACAACAAGAATGGAATCGTCTCGGGCGGGGGCACGTCCATCGGAGACTCCGACCCCGCCGACAGCGGCATCGTTTCGGGGGGCGGGAGTCAGCTCTCCTCGAAGGAAGACACGATGCAGAGCTACACCGTCGTCAAGGGCGACTCGCTCTCGAAGATCGCGCAGCGCGTTTACGGCAAGGCGAGTCTCTGGAACAAGATCTACGAAGCGAACCGCGATCACATCAAGGATCCCGACCTGATCTATCCGGGGCAGGTGCTTCGGCTTCCTCAGATTTGAGCGGAGGGGAGGAGGGCATATGAAGCGGACGACTTTCCGGATTCTCGCGACGGCGATGGTCGCCGGCGTGGCGACGTTTGCCTGCAAGAAGAGCGAGACGGGGACGGTCTCCCCTCCGCCGGCCGGAGCGGAGGCGCCCGTGGTCCAGGCTTCGCCGATCGCGGCGGCGCCCGGGGCCCGTGTCGAAAGAATCACGGTCGCGAAGGCCGTCAACGCCGATCACAGCCCGGGTGAGACCGCGACGACGTTCGGCCGGAAGGACACGGTGTATGTGTCGATGTGGACCTCGAACGCGCCGGTCGGCACGGAGATCACGGCCCGCTGGTACGGGCCGGACGGAAAGCAGCTGACCGAAGACAAGGTCGTGACGGACAAGGCGGGGGACGGCTATACGAGCTTCCATGCCGCGAACACGAAGGGGTGGGCGCCCGGCTCCTACCGCGTGGACGTCCTCTTGAACGGCGGCGCGGCGGGCTCGGCGACGTTCACGATTTCGTAGCCGCCGCGGCCGGAGAGCCGCCTCACACGTTGAACTTGAACAGGATGACGTCGCCGTCCGCGACGACGTACTCCTTTCCCTCCTGCCGAAGCACGCCGCGCTCTCGAGCCCCGGCCATCGAGCCCGCGCCGACCAGGTCGCCGAAAGAGACGGTCTCCGCCTTGATGAAACCGTGCTCGAAGTCGGAATGGATGACGCCGGCGGCCTCGGGTGCCCTGTCCCCTTCGTGAAAGGTCCAGGCGCGCGCCTCCTTCTCGCTCGCGGTGAAAAACGTCCGCAGTCCGAGCAGGTGATACACGGCCCGGATCAGCCGGTCGACTCCGGACTCCGTGACGCCCAGGTGAGCGAGGTAGTCCGCGGCTTCGGCGTCGGAGAGCTCCGCGAGCTGCGCTTCGATCTCGGCGGAGACGACCACAGCCTCCGTCCCGACGTGGGTCTCCGCGTAGCGCCGGACCGCGGCGACCCGGGGCAGCTCCCCGGCCCG
>Ga0066709_100004005_pt1 | contig 11571 bp, 11 predicted proteins | sample GraSoiAngelo_158_FD_79665 | JGI IMG/M metagenome (GOLD analysis project Ga0066709, IMG submission 79665) | Grasslands soil microbial communities from the Angelo Coastal Reserve, California, USA - 14_1009_16_30cm | ecosystem: Environmental > Terrestrial > Soil > Grasslands | place: USA... | reverse complement strand
TGTCGATCGCCAGGTCCTGGAGGATCCGCACCCGGCCGCTGTCGGGCGCGTATCGAGAGATCGCCAAGAAGTCGACGACCACGTCGACGTCAATCGCGCGGACCAGGTCGGCGAGAAAGATCGAGGCGCCCTTCAACACGCCGATGAGTACGACGCCGTCTGAATGGTCCGCAGAGATCTCACGGGCCAAACGCTCGACCGTGCGACGCAATGCAGCCCGGTCGAGGCGAACGGACGCGGTCACTCGTCGAGCATGGTCCGCATCGACTGGTACAACAGCACGCCACGGAGGCGTCGCCCGAGACGCGCCAGTTCGGCGAGCTCGCGTTGCGCCTTCTCGCGTGACTGCGGGTTGCGCTGCTTGACGAGCGGCAGCAGCAGTTGTGCGTACAAGCCGGCCTCACGTTCCGCCGTGTGCAGGTAGACGCGCAGATGGCGCGCCTGCACGCCATGCCGGATGAAGCCGCTCGCGAGTTTCGCCACGACTTCGGCCTCGGCCCCGTAGGACGCGCCGTCGGCGGTTCCGGAGATGGCGCGCAACAATCCGTACGACTCGAGCTCGTCGATCTGGTGCTCCGTGAGTCCCGCAACTCGCGCCAACTCACTGCGCGTCAGTTCGCGTCGCGCGTCTGCTGACGACCCACCGTCGTCCGATGGGGTCGTCCCGCCCGTGATGGACACGTCGAGCGGGTCATCCCCGTCATCACCGAGGAACTCTTCGAACGGAAGCGGTGGCGTGGTCGCGCGCGTCACGACGCGCGGTGCCGGGGGCGCCGGCGTGGCGGTTGCCGGCGATTCTGCGGGCGACGGGGACGAGGGTTCGCTTGCGCCGCTCGTGGAGCGGGGTCGGCGTTCGCGTGAACGCGCGCTCCGGCCACCCGAGGAGCGTTGACGGCCACCGCCGTCGCGCTCCGTGGCGTTCGTGGGTATCCCGTCGCGTTCCAAGCGTTCCTTGATGACCTTGAGCGGGAGGAAGTGCTCCTTCTGCTGCAGCAGTACCCATCGCAGCCGTTGGAGATCCGGTTCGTGGAACTTGCGATAACCGGAGGGGGTCCGTTCGGGATCGATCAAGCCCTGGCTCTCGAGAAACCGGATCTTCGAGATCGTCACGTCGGGAAATTCGTCGCGCAGCAGGGTCAGCACTTCGCCGATCGAGTAGTCGCGGAGATCGTCGGGTCCGCTCATGTATGCCCCTCGTCGCGGTTCGCCGCGGACGCCGGTGCGGCACTGCCCGAGCCGAGCACGAAGGTGAGGACGAAACGCCCGATCTGGATCTCGTTCATGTCCTGTAACGGCGCGGATTCGATCCGCACATGGTCCACGTAGGTTCCGTTCAACGAGCCGACGTCGGCAATCTCGTACGTCTCGGGCGACGCGCGGCGGATCACCGCGTGCCGGCGGGACACAGTGACGTCGTCGAGGAAGAGATCGGAGTCGGGGTGCCGGCCAACGGTGGTCGTGTCGGCGTCGAGCACGTAGGTGCTGCCGGCGTTCGGGCCGCGGCGCACGACCAGCATGCCCATCCCGGCGGGGAGCTCCGTGAGCAGATTGCCGAGCTCGGCTTCGAGCTCTTGGCGGTCCTCGATGGCCGCGAGCGCGACGGTGGTGTCATCGATGCCCACCAAAGCCGCGCCGCACGAGGAGCAGTAGTTGGCTCCGGGTGCGTTCTCATGACCGCACCGCCGGCACCGCATGGCGACGAGGGTACCGGCGGGTATCGCACCCGGCAACGACCGTCGAGAACCCTGAGCCTCAGCTCGATATCGAGGAGTCAGCAATCGAGCTGAACTCGAGCCCCAAAGCAGCGCGGAAGCCGTCGCGCAGCGCTTCGACGACGGCGCTGGCGTCGTCGTCGACGCCGAGCTCGGCGAGCGTGACGGTCGCCGCTTGCAAACCCCGCGAGTCGTGCTCGGCGTGCAGGAGGTCCGTTTCGTCGATGGCGAGTCGGTCGAGCAGGACGGAGCCGTGCTGGAGGACGACGCCGCGCCGCCGGAGCTGGGCGGAGCCGCAGAGCTTGCGGTCACCCACGCGCAGGTCGGCCCCCTGCTGGGTGGCGAAGCACGCGGGTCCGGCCGGTCCGTCGTGGCGGGCGATGTGGGCATCGACGCCGAGCCGGGCTAGCCCCGCGATCAAGCCCGCGGCGACCCAGCGGTAGAGCGCGTCGACGCTTGGCCGCGGGCCGGGCGGCACCGGGAACACGATCGCGTACGTGAGGTCACCGCCGTGGAGCAGCGCACGACCGCCGGTGGGACGGCGCACCACCCCGACGCCGTGGCGTTCGCAGGCGCCGATGTCGACGTCGTCGAGCGGCTGGAAGCGTCCCAACGACAGTGCCGGGGGTCGCCACTGGTAGAAGCGCAGCGCCGGGGCCGCGCCCGCCGTGACTTCGTCGAGCAAAGCAACGTCGCGCGCCATCTGGGCTGCCGCGTCGCGCGCGGAGTGACGTTCATCCAGGAGTCGCCAGCCGGCGGTCACTGTTCTTCGACGAGCTCCCGATAGGCAGCGGCGTCGAGGAGGTCGTCGAGCTCGGCGCCGGCGCTCATCTCGAGTACGAACAACCATCCGCTGCCGTACGGCTCTGCGTTGACGCGTTCCGGTGCCTGCTCGAGTTCGGTGTTGACCTCGGCAATCGATCCGGACACGGGTGAATAGACGTCCGAGACCGATTTCGTCGACTCGATCTCCGCGCACGACTCGTTCGCCGTGACGGAGCGCCCGACTTCGGGAAGCTGTACGTACACGACGTCGCCGAGCGCGTCCTGCGCGAAATCAGTGATGCCAACGCGAGCACGGTCACCTTCGACCCGCACCCATTCGTGCTCGCGGCTGTACTTCAGCTCCGGCGGGAAGTCCATGCCGGAAACCTACAAGCCAGCGCTACGTCAGACCGGACTCGATGCGGCTGGCGTAGGTGCGTGCGAGGTCCGCCGACGCTCCCCCCTCGGTTGCCTCGGCCCAGAGGTGCATCACGGGCTCTTCGGGGTCGGGCAGCACGAGGACCCAGCCGTCGTCGAAGACGGTCTTGACGCCGTCGACGAGGACGAGGTCGCCGTCGGCCTGCTCGACGAGCTCGCGCATGACGGTGCCCTTGCGCTCCCACGCGACCGGGACGGAGAGCCGGCGGACGTCGACAGTGGGGAGCGACGCGACGATGGTCGACAGGGAGCGGTCCGTGCTCGCGAGCGCCTCCAGCAGCTTGGCGAGCGTCGCCATCGCGTCGAACGCGGGCAGGAAGTCCGGCCAGATGAACCGGCCGTCGCCGGCGGCAGCAAACACGACGTCGCCGCTCGACGCGATCTCCATGAGATGCGGCGCCGACAGCTTGGTCCGGATGATGTGCGCGCCCCGCTCGCGCGCGAGCTGGTCGGCGATGCTCGTGACCGAGACCGGGACCGCGATGCGCGCGCCGGGCACGGTCTCGCTCACCAGCACGATGAGCGCCAGCAGTGCTTGGTCGTGGGTGAGGATCGTGCCCTCGTCGTCGATGACCGTCGCGGTCTCGCCGTCGGGGTCGATCACGAAGCCCACCTCGCTGCCCGACGCGCGTACGAGCTCGCTGGTGCGCGCGGTGTGAGTATCGGATTCGGCGCTCGCCGCGGCCGCGGCCGTGCTGGCGAACGGATTCACGCCGAGGACGTCGGCACCCAGTTTCGCCAACACGTTGGGGAGGATGATCGACGCGGCACCGAAGGAGTAGTCGAGGACGATCTTGAAGCGGCGCTCGCGCAGGAGCGCGGTATCGACGGCGCGTTCGAGCGCGGCCGTGTAGAACTCGATGGATCGGGGCGGGAACACGATGTCGCCGATGTCGCCCGCGAAGGCGCGGCGGTAGTCCTCGCGTGACAGCAGCCGTTCGATCTTGCGTTGGGTGTTCTCGTCGATGTCGCGGCCGTCGGCGTCGAAGAACCGAATCTCGACGGAATCCGCGTCGCCGGGCGCGAGCCGGACGGTGATCCCACCATCGGCGACGCTGTTGCGAACTTGGAACCGCGTGAGGGGCACGGTCGCGAGCTCGACGTCTTCGACCGTGATGCCGGCGAGGTTCAGGCCGGCGATCAGGGCGCGCTTGAGGGCGCGCGCGGCGCGGCTGGTGTCGCGGCTCGTCGTGACGGTCGAGCCCTTGGGGAGCGAGGTGCCGTACGCCATCGCGAGGCGTACGGCGAGCTCGGGCGTCAGGTCGACGTTGGCCAGACCGCGCACGCCGCGCGGACCGAACGGCGTGCGCGTGCCGCGGCTCTCCCAGACGATCGAGGAGTTGATGACGGCATCGGCTTCGACGCTCTTGAACGGATACACCTTCACGCCGGGGCTGAGGACCGCGCGGTCGCCGATGAAGCACTCGTCGCCGATCACGACGCCTTCGTCGACGCGGGCATAGCTCCGCAGGTCAGTCGACCGACCGATCGCGCAGCCGCGCAGCCACGCGCTGCGCCCGATATAGACGTGGTCGTGGAGGACGACTCGCTCGAGGCTGGCGTCGGACTTCACGACGACGTCGGTACCGAGGACGGTATAAGGACCGAGTTGCGCGCCCGACTCGATCCGGCAGTTGTCCCCGATGACGACGGGGCCGGCGATGGGCACGTTCGGGTCGACGTCGGCACCCTCGCCCAGCCAGACGCGCTCGCCGAGGCGAAAGCCCGCGATGTCGACCTTGACCTTGGCGTCGAGGACGTCGACGTGGGCGCGCAAGTAGGCCTCGGTCGTACCGATGTCCTCCCAGTAGCCGTCGGCTACGTGACCGAGAATTGGAAGACCGTTCGCCAGCATCGCCGGGAAGACGTCGCCCGAGAAGTCGACGACTTCGCCCTTGGGAATGAAGTCGAACACCTGGGGCTCGAGCACGTAGATGCCGGTGTTGATGGTGTCGGAGAACACCTGACCCCAACTCGGCTTCTCGAGAAAGCGTTCGACGGTGCCATCGGCGTTCGTGATCACGATGCCGAACTCGAGCGGGTTCTCGACGTGCTTCAGGGCGATGGAGGCTTGTGCACCGCTGTCGCGGTGCGCCTTGACGAACGCGCTGAGATCGATGTCGGTGAGGACGTCACCCGAGATGACGAGGAACGTGTCATCGAGCTCGGCGGACGCGTTCTGCACCGAACCCGCGGTACCGAGCGGTGATTCCTCGGTTGCGTAACGGAGGCGCACACCGAAGTCGGATCCGTCGCCGAAGTAGTCGCGGATCTGGTTCGCCAGAAATGCGACGGTGACCACAATGTCGTCGAAACTGTGCTGCGCGAGCAGCGCGACGACGTGTTCCATGAGCGGACGGTTCGCGAGCGGGATCATCGGCTTCGGCTGATTGCTGGTCAGCGGACGCAACCGTGTTCCTTCGCCCCCCGCCAGGATGACCGCCTTCACGTCAGCGCCTCCTGTCCCCCACGGCCTTCACGCAGCGCGCGGCGGGCGAGCGGCACGTACATCGCCGCGGCGTAATAGCTGAGCGTGAGGCCGATCGCCGCGAACGTCCAGGCCACGGCCAGCGTCGCGTCGTGACCCGCGCCGCTGAGCTGGTCGGCTAGTAGGAACGCCGGAAAGGCAAACATCAGCGACAACGTTGCTGTCTTACCCACCCACTGGACGTCGATCCGTCGGGCGCCGGCGGCGGCGAGCGCGAGTACGGCGACGCTGATGATGGCCTCCCGCACGAGCACCGCGACGCCGAACCAGGTCGGCACGGCGCCGTCGACCATGAGGGCGGCCGCCACGGTGAGGAGCAGGATTCGGTCGGCCGTCGGATCGAGCACTTTGCCCACGACGCTCGTCTGGTCGAAGTGGCGGGCGATCCAGCCGTCGATCCAGTCGGAGGCGCCCAGCGCCCCCAGCAGTCCGAACGCCCACCCCCGCTCGTCGGCGTCGAACAGCAGCCAGCAGAACAGCGGGACGCAGGCGAGGCGGACCAGCGATATCAGGTTCGGGATGGTGAAGAGCCCCCGGTCGCGCGCGCCGGTGTCGGCCGGGTGGTCCGTTGGCACGCGCGGCAGCGTCAGCTGCGCGTCGCTCGCGCCCGGGTCGGCCACGCCTACAGCGTAGGCGCCGGGGGCTTCAGAGCAGCCCGGCGTACGCGGCGCCGTCGACCGCGATCGCGCTGCCGCTTACGTACTTCGCCGGTTCCGAGCAGAGAAACGCCGCGACCGCGCCGAAGTCGTCGGCGTTACCGAGCGCGCGTGCCGGGATGCCGCCGGCAACGTCAGACATGCCCTCGCCGTAGAGCTCGCGGAGTCGCTCCGTCGCGTGCATCCCGGGCTGCAGCGAGTTCACGGTGACGCCGTCGGCCGCGACCTCCCGCGCGAGGGTCTTGAGGAAGCCCGTCAAGCCGGCACGCGCGGTGTTCGAGAGGATGAGCGCCGGGTTGGGCTGGCGCACCGCTAATGACGTGATCGCGACGATCCTCCCCCACCGTTGCGCGCGCATCGCGGGAACCGCCGCCTGGCACATAGCGATCGCCGACAGGCAGTTGAGCTCGAACGCGCGGATGTACGACGACAGGTCGTCGATGTCCGCGAACCCTCCAGGCGGAGGACCGCCGGCGTTCGGGACGAGGATGTCGATCCCGCCGAGTGCTTCGCGCGCGGCATCGGCGAACGCAAGCGCGCCCTCGGTCGAGGCGACGTCGGCGACGAGCGGAATCGCCCCGATTTCGGAGGCGGTGCGTTCGATGCGTTCGCGGTCGCGGCCACAGATCGCAACCCGCACGCCCTCACCGACCAGTGTGCTCGCCACGGCTCGTCCCAGGCCCCGCGACGCGGCCGCGACGGCGGCTCGCCGTCCGGCGATTCCGAGATCCACGGTCGTCTCCTCGAACCTCTCCGCCGACCCGAAGGTCAGGCGTGAATGGGGCCGGTTGCGTCGCGCAGCGACAGCGCGGCGCGGCCCGCGCGGCGGGCGATGATCTCCGCGGAGATCGCGATCGCGGTCTCTTCCGGCGTACGGGCACCGATGTCGAGTCCGATAGGTGCCATGACGCGGGCGAGCCCGGCATCGTCGACGCCGGCTTCGCGCAGCCGCTCGGCCCGTTTCGCGTGCGTCCGCCGCGAGCCCATCGCACCCAGGTATCCGACGTCGGTGCGGAGCGCCTCGACGATCGCGGGGACGTCGAACTTCGTGTCGTGCGTCAAGACGCACACTGCGTCGCGCGCTCCGAGCCGGTCACCGACCTTTTCGAGGTAACGGTTCGGCCACTCGTTGATGACTTCGTCGGCCTGCGGAAAGCGCTGGCGGGTGGCGAAGACTGCGCGCGCGTCGCACACGGTGACGCGGTAGCCGAGGAGCTTGCCGGCGCGCACAAGCGCGGCAGTGAAGTCGACCGCGCCGAAGATGATCAGGCGCGGCGGCGGCGCAAAGGACTCGATGAAGACCGAGACCTCACGTTCGCGCGCCTCGCCGTGTTGACCGTAGTGCCGGGTGGACGTCAGTCCCGACGCCAGCTCGCCGAGCGCGTCGCGGGCGACCACGCGGTCGAGGTCCCGGTCCCCGAGGGACCCCAGTGGCTCCGCGCCGGGGCGGATGAGCAGCTTCGCCCCTACCGACGGCCCCTCGGTGACGGTCGCGAGGGCGACGGGATCGTCGGCACGGATGGCGTCGCGCAGAACTTCGTAGATCGGTGCCGCCTCGGTGCTCACCAGTCGAGCGGCTCCACGAAGAGATGAATGGTTCCGCCGCACGTCAAGCCGACGGCGAAGGCCTCGTCGTCGGAGTAGCCGAAGCTCACGACGCCCCGCTCGTGTTCGCCGCTGAGGATGGCGAGGGCTTCGTTGACCACCGCGCCTTCGACGCAGCCGCCCGAGACCGAGCCGGCGACTTCGCCGGTCTCGCTCACGGCCATGGTGGCGCCGGGATCGCGCGGTCCCGAACCGTCGAGCCCGACGACGCGTGCAATCGCCACCCGCTGGCCCGCTGCCCGCCACCGTTCGATGTCGTCCAGAACTTCTCGCAACTCTCCTCCTGCAGTCGTCGTCAGCGCGAGATCGCCTCGGCCAACGCCTCGAGTGATGCCAGGTTATGACCCTCCAGGAACTCGTCGACGTACGGAAGCGCGGCCGCCATGCCGCGTGCCAACGGGGCGTAGTCGGGGCTCGCCTTGAGGGGATTCACCCAGACGATCCGGTACGCGACGCGCGACAACCGCGCCATCTGCTCCGCCAGCAGATCCGGGTCGCCGCGATCCCAGCCATCGGAGAGGATCACGACGATCGCGCCGCGCGCCATCCCGCGCACTCCCCATTCGTCGTTGAAAGCCCGGAGGCATTCGCCCAGGCGGGTGCCGCCCGACCAGTCGACGACCCGGCGCGCGGCGGCGGCGAGCGCCGCGTCGGGGTCGCGCGACATCAGCTCCTTGGTCAGTCGGGTGAGGCGCGTTCCGAGGGCGAAGGCCTCGACGTGGCCGTGACCGACTACCGCGGCATGAAGGAAGCGCAACAGCGCCCGCGCGTACGGCTCCATCGAGCCGCTGACGTCACAGATCAGGACGACGCGTCGCGGCCGGCGACCCGGGCTCGTGAACGAACGCTCGAGGATCTCGCCCCCGGCGCGTAGGGATCGCCGGACCGTACGCCGCAGGTCCGGGCGGCCCCGTCGCCGCGACGTCGGCCGCTGCCGCCGCGACCGTCGTAGCGCGCCCGCGAGCCGAAGGTCGGCCATGAGCCGGCGCGATTCGTCGAACTCCTCCGAGGTGTAGGCCGCGAAGTCGCGTTGGCGGATGATCTCGCTGGGACTCCACCGCACGACGAGCGACGGACGCGTACTCGTGTCCTCGTCACCCGCGGCGTCCTCGGAGGCCTCGTCACTGTCGAGCGCGATGGTGATCGCCGGGGTATCGGGTGCGCGTAGATCGACCGTGTGGACGCCCTCGAAGAACTCGGTGAACGCCTCGTCGTACGCGGCGACGTCCTCGATGCGCCGCAGCAGCGTGACTCGACCCGCCCAGTACACGCGGTCGCGGTCGGCGATCCCGACTGCGGCCAACGCTTCGCCGTAGAGCACGCTGGCCTCGACCGTGACTTCGACGCCGCGGCGCCGCAGCAATCGGGCAAACGCGACGGCAACGACGTCGAGCGCGATCAGCGGCGGTGTGGTGGCGGCCGGCTCAGGCACTGCGTTCGAGCGCGCGCTTCACGACGGTGTCGATGCCGTGCGAGCGGACGCGCTCCTGGTCCTCGCGGTACTTCAGAACGGTGCCGAGCGTCGCGTCCACGGCGGCGTCATCGAGCGCGCGGCATTCCAAGGCGAGCAGCGCCTCGGCCCAGTCGATCGTCTCGGCGACACCGGGCGGCTTGTACAAGTCGAGACCGCGCAACGCTTCGATGCCCGCGGCCACTTGGCGCGCCAGCGTCTCGGCGACGTGCGGTGCGCGCACGCGCAATATCGCGAGCTCGCGGTCGAAATCCGGATAGTCGATCCAGTGGTACAGGCAGCGACGCTTCAGGGCGTCGTGCACGTCGCGCGTCCGGTTCGAGGTGACGACCACGATGGGTGGCACCTCCGCATGGAATGTGCCCAGCTCCGGGACCGTGATCGAATAGTCGGACAGGATCTCGAGGAGGAACGCCTCGAACTCGTCGTCGGCGCGGTCGACCTCGTCGACCAGCAGCACCGGCGGCTGGGACTGGTAGGCGATCGCCCGTAAGAGCGGGCGCCGGACGAGGAATCGCTCGGAGTAGAGCTCGTCCTCGACGACGGGTCCCCCGACCGCTTCTACCGCTCGCAGGTGTAGGAGCTGGCGGGCGTAGTCCCACTCGTAGACGGCCTGGCCGGCGTCGATGCCCTCGTAGCACTGGAGCCGGACGAGCTCGCCGCCGGTCCAGCGGCTGAGGACCTTGGCGACTTCGGTCTTGCCGACGCCGGCCTGGCCCTCGAGCAACAGCGGGCGTTGGAGACGAAGCGCGAGAAAGATCGCAGTCGCGAGTCCTTCGTCGGCGACGTATTCATGCGCGGTGAGCGCGGCCTGGACTACCGCGACGCTGCTCAGGTCCTCGCGACTGAAACTTGACACCATCTGATCGTACTTGGGACGACTTGTCCGTCGTTCACTGTTGCCTGCGGGCGCGGCCTGTGACCGGTCGGTGTTCGGATCTCAACAGCCGATGACTGCGCCCTCGGCGCGGGGGTCGGTCGCACCGTCGTAGCCGCTGGGCGCGACGGCGATCGCATGGGCATGACCCATCGTGTTGTCGTAGGCGGCTGTGTTCCCGACGCGGTGACCGCGTGCCTCGAGCGCTTCGCGGAGGCCGGGCGCGCGGTCTTCGACATGGACGTGCCATGTTGCGGGGTCGACGCGCCAACGGGGCGCGCTGATGGCGTCCTGCAGGTCGGCGCCGTCACGCAGGAACGACGTGATCACTTGCAGTTGCGTCGGCACTTGCGCGTCACCGCCCATCGTCCCGAAGACCAGGCACGGTTCGCCGTCGCGGAGACCCATCGCGGGGATGAGGGTGTGCATCGGGCGTTTCGCCGGCGCAAGCAGGTTGACGTGGCCAGCGTCGAGCGTGAACGACGAACCGCGGTTGTTGAGATTGATCCCCCACTCCGGGACGTAGATACCCGACCCGAATGCGAGGAAGTTCGACTGGATCAAGCTCACGAGCAGCCCGTCGCCATCGGCCGCGCACAGATACGCCGTACCTCCTCGTTGCGGACGTCCCGGCACGGGCTGCGCGGCACGTCGAGGGTCGATCTCTCGTCGCCGGGCGATGACGTAGTCCTCAAGAAGCAGCGCGTCGGGAGCAATGCGCATGGCGGCGGGATCGGTGATGTGCTCGTCGCGGTCTGCGAGCGCGAGTTTCGTCGCCTCGATGAGAAGGTGAGCGCGTTCGCCGGGATCGTCGGTGAGATCGAGTCCGTCCGTGATACGCAGCACCTCGAGCGCGGTCACCCCTTGCGTCGGAGGTGGGAGCTCCGCGACCTCGATACCGGCAAACGGCGCGCGCATCGGGGCAGCCCACTCCCCCGCGTAGCCAACGAGATCGTCCGTCGTCATCAATCCGCCGGCTCGTTCGACCGCGGCAGCAATGTCGCCCGCGATCGGGCCTCGGTAGAACGCGTCGGGACCGTCTTCGGCGAGTAGCTCGAAGGCGCGGGCGAGCGCCGGCTGGACGAGTCGTGTGCCCATCTCGACGTGTCCGTAGAGCTCGAGCCAATCAGGGAAGTCGCGATAGAGACCGCGCGCGCCGATGAACTGTCCGGCGCCGTGCGCCGCGACGCGGAAGCCTTCGCGCGCCAAACGACGCGCGTCGCGTGCGAGCTCGCCGAATGGGCGCGTTCCCCAGCGTTCGAGCAGGTCGAACCATCCCGCGACTGCGCCCGGGACGGTCACGGTGTGGGCCCCGACCCAGGGCATGTCGTTGCCGACTCGAGCCTTGACCGCTTCGAGCGTCGCGTCCGCCGGCGATCGCCCCGAGCCCAGGTATCCGTGAAGCGCGCCGTCCCAGACGATGGCAAAGGCGTCCCCGCCCGGACCGCAGCAGTAGGGCGTGACGACGCTCAGCGCGAGGGCGGCAGCAACCGCAGCGTCGACCGCGTTACCGCCGCGCGCGAGGGTCGCGAGCCCCACGGCTGACGCGAGGTGATGTG
>Ga0066709_100004004_pt1 | contig 11571 bp, 10 predicted proteins | sample GraSoiAngelo_158_FD_79665 | JGI IMG/M metagenome (GOLD analysis project Ga0066709, IMG submission 79665) | Grasslands soil microbial communities from the Angelo Coastal Reserve, California, USA - 14_1009_16_30cm | ecosystem: Environmental > Terrestrial > Soil > Grasslands | place: USA... | reverse complement strand
GGCCCCGGCTCTTCGACCCGAACGATCGCCCCAATCCCGATCGTCGTCTCGTTCGCGGTCCAGAAGTGAAATTGGTGCGGCGTCGACGGCTTGAGCTCGGTGGCGACCACGCGGCCGACGGGCTCCGGCGCCCGTTTCTGGATCACGAAGCCGCTTTCGGGAGCCGGGAGGCGGAAGACGGGAGCAGGTCCCGCGGGGCGCGCGCTCTCAGATACATCTCCACGTCATGAATGGGATAAAGTAACCGATCCCACCGCGCATCGGGGGTCGCAACCGGCGCGCGCTCGCGCGCGAGCCAGCCGCTCACGCCCGACGCCGCGGTGACCGTCGCGGGATGGGCGCGTGCCTCGACCCGCAGCAGCCCGAACAACAGGTCGTTCCCCTCCCACGGCCACAGCCGCAGGTACCACGAGTAAACCTCGTGGTGCGCCCGACCCCGCGGGCGGAACACCGAGGTGCGATGCAGCGCCGGAAGCGTGAGGGCGCGCGTGAGGGCGTCGCCCTCGAAGTACTGCGCGCCGTGGCTCTTGATCACGCCGAGCGCGCGCGGATGCCCGGCGAGGCGGGCGGACTCGGAGAGCACACCGTCCACGACGAACCACTCTTCGGCGCCGAGCGACGCGAGGTGCCGCTCCGCCAGGTCCTTCTCGAGCGCGACGCGGGCGTTCTCGACGGCGCGCCGTGCTGCCTCGAGCGCCGGCCCAGGCTGGCCCAGGGCCTCCTGAGGCACGTCCACCAGGTCCACGCCGCTCGCCTCGAGCGCCGCGCGCACGCCGGGACGCAGCGCGGCCACGGCTGCCGCGTGAAACTCCCGCGTCGTCTCCCCGACGACGCGCAGCCGGCGGTCTCCACTCCGGCGTCGCACGGCGGACGCCACGTACGCCCGCACGATGGGCACGGCGCCGTCGTAGTAGGTGACCTTCCAGCGCTGGATACCGTCGAGGAAAGAGGCTGTCGCGGGGGGGGCAATGACGCCGCCGGGATCGAGTGGGTGGATCCGGACCTCCGTGTCCTCGACCAGCTCGGCCCCGGCGACCTCGCTGAGGTCGGTACGCCCCAGGCTCTCCTCCGGGACGTGCGACGCCCGCACGGCCCCTGCCGCCACGATCGCGTCCGCCCAGCTGCGCATGGCTAGCGGGTCCGCAGTGCCCAGCCGATGTAGGTGATGCTCGTGTCGTCCACCAGGGAGCGGGTCCCGTCGGGCGCCCGGCCCACGCCCTTCACCTCCTGCACCACCATGCCGTGGCGCGCCAGCCCGTCGCCAAGCTCGGCGGGCGTGATGAAGCGGGCGAACTCGTGGAAGCCTTCGGGCATCGTATGGCGCACGTATTCCTCTTCCCAGATCAGCTCGAGGAACGCGGCCAGAGTGCGGTTGTGCGTAAGGAAGCCGAGCCCGCCACCGGGGGCGAGCACCGTGGCGATCGCGTCGACGGTGGCGTCGAGGTCCTCCACGTGCTCGAGCACGTCCACGGCGAAGACGAGGTCGAAGCCCACCCCGAGCCCGCCCGACGCGAGCGCCTCGGCCGTGCCAAGCCGGTAGTCGATCGAGAGCCCGGAGCGCGCCGCGTGCTCACGCGCGGCCGTGAGGGACTTTTCCGACGGATCGACCCCGGTGACGATCGCCCCCTCGCGGACGAGCGTTTCCGCCAGGATCCCCCCGCCGCACCCCACGTCCAGGGCGCGCTTCCTGCCGAAGCCGCCGAACACCGTGCGGAAGTACTCGACCCGCAGCACGTTGAGCTGATGCAACCCGACGAAGGGACCCGCGTCGCTCCACCACACGCCCGGGACGCGCTCGACGAGGCGTTCGTACTTGTCCGGCTCGGAAAGCCCGCCGACGCGGGGGAGGGAGTCGGTCAGGCCGTGGCCTCGACGTCGACGTTGGGGAAGGGTGGCACCTCGAGGAACCACAGGCCCGCGATCCGCGCGTGCTTGTCTATCTCCACCAGCAGCAGATCCGCCACGCGCACGACTGTGACCGAGCGCGAGCGGCCCACACGCAGGTGGAACACCGACTCCGTGTGGTTCTTCTCGACCGTGAGCGCGGTATCCACTTCGACGGCGGCGACTCCGGGCTGCGACAGCCGGCTGGGGAACACCACGCGCCCCTCCTTCGCGGCCGCCGGCGTCGCGAGCTGCTCGATGGTGCGGACGTCATCGGGCCACGACACGACGTCAACGCCCCGCAGGCACCCGTCCGCGACCTCGATGACGACGAACGAGCCGTCGGCGCCTTCCAGGTCCACGGTGCCGTTCAACCCGTTCGATTTGGCGACGCCCTTGCACGCCACCGACAGGATGTCCGTCTCCGGATCCCAGTGGTAGCTCACCTTGGGAAGTTTGCCGCCGAGTGGCTCGATGCGCGCTTCGAAGTTCATGGGGAACGACGCCTTCCACCTGCTCGCGAGGGCGGATAATATAGCGCCTGACTCGGAGGGAGCCAGCGATGCAACGGCGGGAGTTCGTCTCGGTGGCTGGGGCCCTGGTCCTGGCGGCGACGGAAGGACGGAAGGACGGAAGGGGGTGGCGGGGACGTTCCGTCCTTCCGTCGTTCCGTCCTTCCGTCGCCTCTCAGGAACCAGCCCTCTCGCCCGAAGTCTTCTCCCGCCGCCTCGCGCGCGCGCAGGCGGAGCTCAAGACCCGCAAGTGGGACTTCCTCATCGCCACGCCGGGGACGACCTACCTCTATTTCACCGGCTACAACCCGGGCCGGAGCGAGCGGCTCATCGCGCTCGTCCTCCCCGCGAGCGGCGAGGCCGCGATCGTGTGCCCGTCGTTCGAAGTGGACCGCATCAAGCGCCATACGGCGGCGCTCGAGATCACGGGGTGGGAGGAACAAGCGAATCCCTACAAGCTGGTCGAGCGCGTGGTCCGCGCGCGCAAGCCCCGGGCTGCCGGGACGATCGCGCTCGAGTCCTCGACCGCGTTCGGATCGTATCTGGGTATCAAGGACGCCCTGGCCGGCTGGAAGTTCGAGGACGCCGCCGCGATCACTGACCGGCTGCGGATCATCAAGTTCCCCGAGGAGATCGCGCTGATCCGCCGCGCGATCGCGATCACCGAGGATGCGATGGCGGCAACCTTCGCGCAGCTCGCCGTGGGCGTGAGCGAGCACGACGTGGCGGGAGTGCTCGAGCGGGAGATGGAGCGGCGGGGCGGAGAGGGGGGCGGCGGGCTGGTGCAGTTCGGGCCGTCGAGCGCCCTGCCGCACGGCGGCCCCGCGAGCGTCACGCTCCAGCGCGAGATGGTGGTGCTGATCGATTGCGGCTGTCGCGTCTCGGGCTATACGTCCGACATCACGCGCACGATCTGGTTCGGCGACCATCCCTCAGACGAGTTCAAAACCGTCTTCAACCTGGTACACGACGCGCAGACCGCCGCGCTGAAGCTGGGCCGGCCCCTCGTCACCCCATGTGAGGAAATGGATCGCGCCGCGCGCAAGGTGATCAGCGACGCCGGCTTCGGCCGTAACTTCACCCACCGCCTCGGCCACGGAATCGGCCTCGACGGCCACGAGCCGCCGTATCTCGTAGAAGGAAACGAGGTCCACCTCGAGCCAGGGATGGTGTTCACGCTCGAGCCAGGGGTTTACCAAGCCGGGAAATTCGGAGTGCGGATCGAGGATGACTGTCTGATGACGGAGAACGGAGTTGAGGTCCTGAGTCACCGACCGTCCAAACTCTGACGGGGACGAGGGACGCGGGACGGGGGACGCGTGGTGCCGAGGCGGCGGCGTAGGCTATAGATGAGGCCGATCAACAGCCCCACGACCTGATTGCTGAGTACCAGCGCCTCGTCCACCGATTTCGCGGGCGCAAGTTCTAGGTCTCGCACCAATTCGAGATGCGTGCAAAGCTCCGTACCGGAACCGAGGGCAATCCCGAGCGCGTAGCCTTCAGCGATGTTCGCAGGAATCGCCGCCGCCGCTCGCCGGATCTGATCCGCGAGTCCATAATGGCGACTGAGAGGTGGCTCGAGCGTGAGGCGATAGGCGACGCGCGCGACGGCGCGACCGCGCGTCCACGCCTGCAAAGAATCGAGCTTTCGCACGAATAGAAGTTGGAATGCCGCCTGCCATGGTAGGAGTCATTCCGCCGCATCCATGGTCCTTTCGCCGCAACACTCGTCCCCCGTCCCTCGTCCCCCGCCCCTAGTCTCCTAGCTTCTTCGCAAACCCCACGATCTTCTCCAGCGCCCGCTCGATGTCCCCCGTCGCCGCCGCGTAAGACAATCGCACGTAGCGATCGTCGCCGAACGCCGAGCCGGGGACCAGCGCCACCCCCGACTCGGTAATGAGACGGGTGCAGAACTCCGTGCCGCTCGAGCCCCCGAGCGAGTCTACGCGGAAGAAAAAGTAGAACGCGCCCAGCGGATCCACGAACTCCACGCCTGGCAAATCGCGGCGGAAGCGGCCGACCACGAGGTCGCGCCGCTTGCGGAACTCCGCTACCATCCGCATCACGTCCTGCTCCACCCGCTCATCGCCCAGGGCGGCGGCCGCGGCGAACTGCGCCGGGTGATTCGCCCCGGTGGTGGTATGTGACTGCAGCGCAGCCATGGCCTTGGCGATCTTGCCCGGCGCGAGCGCGATGCCGATGCGCCACCCCGTCATCGCATACGCCTTACTGACCCCGTAGATCACGACGACGCGCTCGAGCAGCTCGTCCGGAAGATCGAGGAACGACGGGGCCGGTCCCGGACCGTAATGGATGCGCCGGTAAATCTCGTCGGTGATCACCCACACCTTGCGCTCCACCGCCCACTGCGCGATCGCCTTGATCTCGGCGTGCGTGTAGACGCCGCCGGTCGGATTGCAGGGCGAGCACAGGATCAACCCCTGGGCCCCGGGCACCACGCGCTCGAGATCGCGCACCCCCACCTTGAGACTCCACTCCGGATCGCCGGGCACGAGCACGGGCCGCGCGCGCGTGAGGTGCACGATCTGGGGATACGACACCCAGGCAGGAGCAGGGATCGCCACCACGTCCCCCGGGCCGAACAGACTGAAGCAGACGTTGAACAGCGACTGCTTCGAGCCGTTGGAGATGACGACGTGATCGGCGTTCACGGGCCGCCCGCCTGAGAGCAGCGAGAGATGCTTCGCCGCCGCGGCACGGAGCTCGAGGATCCCCTCGTTCGCCGGGTAGTGGGTCTTCCCCTCCCGAATCGCCCGCACGCCGGCGTCGGCGGGAATCGGCGGGGTGGGGAAATCCGGCTCGCCCGCCCCGAGGTCGATCACATCCTCTCCCGCGGCGCGACGCCGCTTCGCCTCCTGGGAGATGGCGATCGTGGCGGATGTCTCGAGATGCTGAAGGTTGGGCGACAGCCCCTGCGACATGAGCGACGTGCTCCGTGGCGGACGATGGCAATATCCGCTCGCGCGGTCGCGACGCGCAACTAGTCGCGAGGTTGCCTTTCGCGCGCCCGCGCGGTAGCATCCCGCCACGAGCGGTACGTCGCCCTTTGACAACTCGAGGATCGTGTGGTGGCGCTGGACGAGGGCCGGGCCGCGCTGGAGCGCGGCCGGCCAGTGGTGCTGGTGACTCCCCCTGCTCCGGAGCAGGCGGGGGCAGTGTGGGAGTTGGTGGGGACCACCCCCGGGGTGGGGGTGGGGCCCGCCGTGCTCATAGCATGCTGCGACGCAGTGAGCGCGGCTGAATGGGCGGCTGTCGCGCCCGCCGGGCTCCGGGTCCATGCGGTCAGCGGCCTCGCCCGCAGCGCCCGCATCCTCAAGGAGCACCCGCCCGAAGTGCTGGTCGGCGCCGTCGCCGACCTCGCCGCGCTGGTCGCGCGGTCCGCGCTGAACTGCGACGCCGTCGCCACGCTCGCCGTCGCCTGGCCCGAGCTGCTCGTCGCAGGCGAGCAGGCCGCGACGCTCGACACGCTACTCGGCGCGGCGCGCGACGCCCGCCGCATCGTGCTCAGCTGGAATCCCTCCACACTCACGGACTTCCTCGAGCGACACGCGCGCCGTGCCGAGGTGATCGGCACCCCGGCACCTGCGGCCGGGCCGGCGGGCGCCGCACGCTACGCGGTCGTCGCACCGTCACGCCGCGCCGCCGCCTTGCGCGAGGCGCTCGACCTCCTCGACCCGAAGCATCCTCTGGTCTGGGACGGAGACCCGGCCGAGCCCGCCGCGACGCCGGACGCGGTGTTCTGCATGCGGCTCCCCACGCGGGAGCAATTCGCCACGCTGTCACGGCTCAGCCCGCCCGTCGTCTTCGTGACGGGAGCGCAGCTCCCTTACCTCCGTTCAATCGCGGCGCCGCTGACTCCCCTGCACCTCCCCTCGGGCGCCGATCTCGCGCACGACCGCGCGGAGGCGCTGCGCGCCCGCATCGCGGAGCGGCTCGAAGCGCGCGACCACGACGCCGAGCTGGCGCTACTCGACCCGTTGTTCGAGCGGTACGATCCGGCGGAGGTGGCGGGCGCGATTCTGGGACTGCTGCGGGAAACGGCAAGCGGGAAACGTGAAACGGCCTCTCCTCCCCCAACCCCCGCTGGGTGGGTCAAGGTGTTCGTAAACGTCGGGAAGAAAGATCGGGCGAGCGCGAAGGATTTGGTCGGGGCGCTGATCCGCGAGTTGAGCCTCGCCAAGGCCGACATCGGGCGCATTGATGTGCGCGACACGTTCAGCGTCGTCGAGGTGACACCCGCCGTTTCGGAGCGAGTGGTCCGCGAGCTTACGGGAGTTACCATCCGGGGTCGCCGCGCGCTCGCGCGGCTCGACCGCTACGCCTGAGCCACACCCCGAAACGCCGACGGGCCACCCAGCGGGGCGGCCCGTAACCAGCATCCTTCAGGTGTGACGTCTGACAGGTGTGACGTCTGACGTCTACTTGCCTCTGTTATTCACCGCCATTTTCAGCTGCTTGCCGGCGCGGAACGCAGGTGCGATCGACGCTTTGATCTGGATCACGCCGCCCGTCTTGGGGTTGCGGCCGGCGCGCGCGGCGCGCTTGCGCGCCTCGAAGTTCCCGAAGCCCGTGATCTGCACCTTCGCTCCCTTCTTCAATTCCGCGGCGATGATGCCCTTGTCGTCGAACAGAGCCTCGATCGTCCGGCCCGCATCGGCCTTCGACATCTTCGTCCGCATCGCCAGCGCCGTGGTCAGCTCGGCTTTGTTCACGGAGGTCTCCTTGTGAGGACGGGGTCCAAAATGCCTTGATCTCTCGGCACTTTCTCGGGGGTCCCCCCGAAAACCCGCATAACTTGGGCACTATATTGGGATATCTCCTGAAAAACCGCAAGATATGGGCACTTTCGAGAGCCCGTTACCCGTCGCCAGGTCGCTACGTTGTACGACGCCTCATGTAGTTTCGTAGCGACGTACCGACGTAGCGAGGTAGAACGCCTCAACTAGGGACGCGAATGCTCAACGGCGCCCGCCCCGGCTGGATCGAGGTCATTACCGGCGTGATGTTCAGCGGCAAGAGCGAAGAGCTGATCCGCCGGGTGCGCCGCGCCGTGATCGCCCGCAAGCAGATCCAGGTCTTCAAGTCCCACCTCGACGCCCGGTATGCCGGGCTCTACAACGTGGCGACGCATGACGGCCTCACGGTCGAAGCCGCGCCGGTGGACTCTGCCGAGGAAATCATGCGACAGGTCCGGCCCGCGACCGAGGTGGTCGCGGTGGACGAGGCGCAGTTCCTGGATCACGGGATCGTCGGCGTGGCGAACGCCCTCGCGGACCGCGGCGTTCGGGTGATCCTCGCCGGCACCGACACGGACTTCCGGGGCGAGCCGTTCGGCGCGATGCCGACCCTGATGGCGATCGCCGAGATCGTCGACAAGTTTCAGGCGATCTGCGTCGTGTGCGGCGGGCCCGCCACGCGCAACCAGCGGCTGGTGGACGGCCAGCCCGCACAGTGGAACAGCCCGGTCATTCTGGTGGGCGGGCGCGAATCGTACGAGGCCCGCTGCCGCCACTGTCATCGCGTGCCGAGGATGGATGAGGATCAAACTGCGCTACTCTGAACGCGGAACGCGGAACGCGGAACGGGGAATCGACGCTGGCTGGTTTGTTCCGCGTTCAACCTTCCGCGTTCCGCGTTCATGTTAAACGTCGCCCTCACCGGCAACATCGCCGCGGGGAAGTCGACCGTCGTAGGGTTTTTCCGGCGGTGGGGCGCCACGATCGTGGACGCCGATGAGCTGGCGCGGGAGGCCGAGGCGCCGGGGAGCGAGGTCCTCGCCGCGATCGCGCGGCGCTTCGGCGCCGACGTGCTGGCCGCCGACGGCTCGCTCGACCGCGCGGCGCTGCGCTCCAAGGTGATGGCCGACGATGCGGCGCTCGCCGACTTGAATACGCTGGTTCACCCCACCGTGCAGCGCCGCCGCGCCGACCTGGTGCGGGAAGCGGAGCAGCGCGGCGACGTGCTGGTGGTGAACGACATTCCGCTGCTGTTCGAGGTGCTCGACCCCGCCCGGTTCGACGTCGTGGTGCTCGTGGACGCGCCGCCCCCGCTGCGGCTCACGCGCCTGCGGGCGATGCGCGGCCTCTCGAACGAGGACGCCGACCGGATGATCGCGGCGCAGATGCCGGCGGAGCGCAAGCGCGCGCGCAGCCAGTACGTGATCGAGAACGCCGGATCGCTGCCCGAGCTCGAAGCCCAGGCGCGCACCGTGTTCCGGGAGCTGCGCCGCCGCGCCGCCACGCACGCCCTCGGCCGGCCCGCCGAAATCCTGGTGCTGGCTGCGGCCGACGCCAAGGACGACTCTCCCGCGCTTACCGCCACCGCCGCCCGCTACACCGAGGCCGGCGTGCGCGTGCAGCGCGCGGCCGGGAAGGCGGCCCTCGCGGCGGCCGCGAAACTCAAGCCCCAGGCGACGCTGGCGACGGCGCGGGCGGCCGCCCCGGCGCGCGAGGCGTGGGAAGGCGCGGGCCGCCCGGGGGCGCTCCTCTATTTCAGCGACGACCCCGACCCCGTCGCCGTGCGCCTCGACCTGCGTCCCTGGGGCGGCGACCGGCTGGCGCTCGTCGAGGAGGGAGCGGCCGGGTTGCCGCCCCGCGCCGATCTGTTCCCGTCGGGCAAACCGTTGGCTTGACACGCGTTTCCAGCGCCGGTAACCTTCGCCCCGCACCGCCAACCGAGCGCCCGCGATTCCCCATGTCGAAGATTCCCGACGACCTGCGCTACACCAAGGAGCACGAATACGTGAAGCAGACGAACGACTCCGCTGTCGTGCAGGTCGGCATCACCGACTACGCGCAGGGTGAGCTGGGCGACGTGGTGTTCGTGGAGCTTCCCAAGGCCGGCAGCTCGTTCGGCCGGGGGGACGTGTTCGGAACAATCGAGGCCGTGAAGGCCGTTTCGGAGCTCTATAGCCCCGTCACCGGCACCGTGACCGAGGTGAACACCGGGCTCGAAGGTGATCCCGCACTCGTGAACCGCGACCCGTACGGCGGCGGCTGGATGATCAAGCTGCGCGTCAAGAATCCGGCGGACTTCGACGGCCTGCTGGGGAGCGCGGCGTACAAGAAGCACGTCGGGGAGTGAAGCCTCCAGCCAAGACTACCCGCATGCCGAAAGCACCTGTGCCCCTGCCCCCCGTTGACCGGTTCGCCGCGCGGCACATCGGCCCGCGCCCGGACGACATCAACGAGATGGCGGAGGCGCTGGGCTACGACTCGCTCGACGAGCTGATCGACGCGGTCGTGCCGGAGGACATCCGGCTGCGGCGCCCTCTGGCCCTCCCCCCCGGCCGTAGCGAGCGCGAGGTGCTGGAAGAGCTGCGCGCGATCGCCGGAGCCAACCAGGTGTTCCGATCCTTCATCGGCATGGGCTACTCGCGCTGCTTCACACCGCCCGTGATCCAGCGCAACGTGCTCGAGGACCCTGGCTGGTATACGGCGTACACGCCCTACCAGGCCGAGATCGCGCAGGGGCGGCTGGAAGCGCTGCTCAACTTCCAGACCGTGATCTCCAATCTGACAGGCCTCGAGATCGCCAACGCGTCGCTGCTCGACGAAGCCACTGCCGCGGCCGAAGCGATGCACCTCACCGAAGCCGTGAGCAAGCAAACGGGGGCGCGCACGTACCTCGTGTCCGAAGGGTGCCACCCCCAGACGATCGCCGTCGTGCGCACTCGGGCCGCAGCGCGCGGCATCACGGTTGTGTTGGGCGACCCCGCGACATTCCAGTTTGGGCCGGGCGTCATCGGCGCGCTGGTGCAGTATCCTGCGACCGACGGCAAGATCGAGGACTACCGCCGCCTGTGCGAGGCGGCGCACTCCGCGGACGCACTCGTGACAGTCGCGACCGACCTGCTGGCGCTCACGCTGCTCGCCCCACCCGGGGAATGGGGCGCCGACGTTGCCGTGGGCTCGAGCCAGCGGCTCGGGGTGCCGATGGGGTACGGTGGGCCGCACGCGGCATTCTTCGCCACGCGCGACGCCTACAAGCGCCACCTCCCCGGCCGGATCATCGGCGTCTCGCGCGACCCCGCCGGGCGCCTAGCGCTCCGTATGGCGCTGCAGACGCGCGAGCAGCACATCCGGCGCGAGAAGGCGACGAGCAACGTCTGCACGGCGCAGGTGCTGCTCGCCGTGATCGCAAGCATGTACGCGGTCTATCATGGCCCCGAGGGCCTGCGGCGCATCGCGGAGCGGGTGCATACACTCACCGGGCTGCTCGCCGCGGCACTGCGCCGGTTGGGCTACCGCATCGTCCACGGTGCTTTCTTCGATACGCTGTGCGTCGAGGTAGAGCCGTGGGCGCTGCAGCGGCTGCTCGACGCGGCGCGGGCGCGCGGCATCAACCTGCGGACGATCTCGCCCACCCGCATCGGGATCGCGCTCGACGAGCCCACCACGCTCGGCGACATCGCCGACCTCGTGACCGTCTTCGCTGTAAACGAGGTGCTCCCCTTCATGGTGGAGGACCTAGGCGCGAAGGCCGACAGCGCGATCCCCGCGCCGCTGCGCCGCACGTCGCCCTACCTCACGCACCCGGTGTTCCACAAATACCGCTCCGAGACGGAGATGCTGCGGTACATCAAGCAGCTCGAGTCCCGCGACCTGTCGCTCACCGCGGCGATGATCCCACTCGGCTCATGCACGCTGAAGCTCAACGCCAGCTTCGAGATGCTGCCGCTGTCCTGGCTCGAGTTGAGCCGCCTGCACCCGTTCGCGCCGCTCGAGCAGTCGCGCGGCTATCAGACGCTATTCCGGCAGCTCGAGGAACAGCTTGCCGAGATCACAGGGCTGCCCCACGTCTCGCTGCAACCCAACTCCGGCGCCCAGGGGGAGTTCGCCGGGCTGCTCGTGATCCGCGCGTACCACGAGGCGCGGGCCGAGGGACATCGCACCACCTGTCTGATCCCCACCTCGGCGCACGGGACCAACCCCGCGAGCGCCGTCATGGCGGGGCTGCAGGTTGTCCCGGTGCAGACCGACGCGCGCGGCAACATCGACGTCGCCGACCTGCGCACCAAGGCCGCCGCGCACCGCGACTCCCTCGCCGCCGTGATGGTCACGTATCCGTCCACCCACGGCGTGTTCGAGTCCTCGATCCGCGACATCTGCGCGATCGTGCACGAGCACGGCGGGCAGGTGTACCTGGACGGCGC